>Ga0315281_10000086_pt1 | contig 107450 bp, 106 predicted proteins | sample YL17G07_0_MG_FD_204540 | JGI IMG/M metagenome (GOLD analysis project Ga0315281, IMG submission 204540) | Sediment microbial communities from Yellowstone Lake, YNP, Wyoming, USA - YL17G07_0 | ecosystem: Environmental > Aquatic > Freshwater > Lake > Sediment | place: USA: Wyoming | collected...
GGCCTTCAAATTCACTAATGTAAAGGACGGCTTCCGCACCACGCTTGATAATCTGCATAAAACTATTTAAAAATTTACATTAAATATTTAAGATTTAACCAAGGAACTATATAGTTTCTCAGTTAAATATTATATTTAACCATAATTTTAATTAATGAAATGGAAAAGAAAATACTGGTTCATCTTGTTTGGAATAATCATTCTTGTATTATTCTTTTATCCAAAGGACTGTGGTGATTGGGGAACTTCTCTTGTAGCAAAAACTCATAGTTGTGATTGCTTGGGTTATAAGTTTAATGAGCCACTTATAGGCGGTGGTAAAACATTTTGTTCTGGTATATGTTTATCAAATACTTGTAAATGTGTCCAGTATAGCAAAGAACCACCTTACCAATTGATTGAAGTACCTTGTAGTTAATTCAAAAGGTTATATATAACACTTTGGTTAAATATTTAAGTTTTTACGGGGTAAATCATATGATTTTGAGAAAAGGTATTTCCAAAAAATATTTTATTTGTTGAAATAAATTATTCCGTTTTAGAGTATAAATCTTTTTCTCTCATACATATTCATTAAAGATGCCTTGAGGAGCGGTTTGCCCATCTCTAAAATCTGAACTGCTTCTTAGAACAAAGGAGATGGGTAAAATGGGCAAAATGGAAATATGGTTTGTAGTTAGTTTGACGGATAAATATGTTGATCTGCTGTTGGAGTGTGGAGTTAGAAGATTTCTCTTTAACTTCTACTACATAAGGCACAACAAAATTGAAGATGTTGTAAGAATCTTCAAAAAGATAATAGATAGTGGCGGACAGATATTCTTGGATTCTGGAGGTCTGCAACTGCTGAACGAGTGTAAGGGAAAAACACCTTACAATCTTGAATATTACGAAAAATACTTTGCAGAGTATGTTGAGTTTCTGCTTGAAGTATACCAATATCTAACTTGGTTCGCAGAGTTGGATATAGATGCGATTAAAACTGTTGGGTATGCGAAAGTCAAAGAATGGCGAACCATTCTAAAAAATAATAACCTTGATGACAAATGCGTATGGGTATGGCATCAGAGTTTCGACAACGACAAATTTGATGAATGGATGCAGACGTGCAGAGAGAGGAAGTTTCTTGCCATTGGATTTGCAGAAACAGAAGATCAGCAGAGAGCTACGACAGATGAGGCAATAGAAAAGGAGATTGAGTTAGTAAAAATAGTTCACATCATAGGTAGGAAGGTTCATTTGCTCGGCGTTGGAAACTATGATGTTTTATCGCAAGTAAAACCTGATTCCATAGACACAAGAAATTGGATGACTGACAGGGGGCAATATTTTATATTTGAAGATGGTGAATTATTTAGAACCGATCTGCCGTTGGATGCTAAGGCAGGTGATGAAGAATACGATAAAAGAAGTGCTATGGCGTTCCTTGAATATGAGAAGTATGTTCAATCATCTGTTTTTGAAGAAAAATCGGAAGATGAAGAAAAACTTGCAAAACAGATGGTCAAAGAAATAGAAATAGGTCAGAAAGAACTGGATAGAAGGAGAAAGATAGGAATTGGACAGAAAAACAATAAGAACGCTGAGAAATACCCGCCAGAGTTGAAGAAAGCAATAGCAGAAGGCAAAAGACTATCCAATTTAAGTGAAATAGAGAACACACCTGCAGAATATATAAAGTACAGAAGGGAAAGAATGGAGAACATTTTAGATGTAATAGACAAATTGCTTTTTACAAGCCCTTCCTTGCACAAATCTCTCAAAGTATTTGAAATTAAGTTGAGGTTTGAAGAAAAGTTAGCAAAACTTAGGATGCAGGAAGAAGAAGCCAAAAAGAAAGATTTGCTGAAGAAATTGAGCAGATTGTTTGAGTAAACTTAAATTATTAATATTACTCATAATGGTGTAGGTTGGAACTATTACATTCTACATATATCAGAAGAAATTTAGAAAAGAAGGAATTGGAAAAGATACCTTTACCATTTTTCAAGAAAATCAAGAATATTTTGGAAAATAAGAAAATTTAAGATTTTATTATTTTGTATTTTTCTGCAAGTACAGATATGATAAGAAAAACTGCTATTATTACTCCAAATAAAACAAAACCAAATGTACAATTACTGTATGAAATAGTTTCTGTAAAATTTGGCTCTATTCTCTTACATGAATATTGTGGTTGTGTTAATCCCCAATAAATCATATAAAGTGCTACGAGAATTACAAATATTTGAAGTAAATATCTCGCTTTCATAATTAAACCTTATTTTAACTAAATTAAAAAGCTTTTAGAAGATTAGCTACAAACTTGGCTTGGAACAGTATAGGGGACTTGTCTTATGTTTATAACACCTTTAGCTTCTTGAATATTTTCCGTAAATATTCCAATTATCTCGCATTCCTGTATTGTATACAACTCTAGATTCAAAATTTATTTTATTTTGTGTGTCAAGAACCATATGATGAGCATAAACGTCAGAAGTAAAAGTCACAATATATTTTGAGTTATCATGCAGGGTAACTGCAATTGTTGCTGGTTGATTTGAAAGTATTGGAATGTTACTCTGCTGGTAAATTGTTGTATAAGATGACGGGTATTCAACATATGTCTCATTTCTATAGTATGTTTGTTGAACAGTTTTGCAAGTTGTTGTGGTGGTAGTTTGAGGTTGCGCTGTTTGTTTGTTACCAGATATGATAATTGCACCAACAACTATAGCAGCAGCAATATTGCTATATATCCATAGGTACAGCTTATTTTTATCATCTTCCCACCTTAAGTTGTTTTCTCCTCTTTCACTATGTTTCCGCTGTTGTCTACGAACAAAATTATTTGGCAAGGATATGGCAAATTTTGTGTTCTACAGTCTACTGTCACCTGCTTTACTGTTTGGTTAGCATAGTAAGTATCAACAATTTGGACAACCGTTCCATTAATTGATTTGTTCAGCAAATACGTCTTCACTATGTTATTTATCTGAGTTTCCGTTATTGTAGTTTTTTCTTGGCATTGCTGTGTGAATTTGTTGCAGACTTTATCCGAAGGGCAACCGCAGTCCTCGCAACAATTTGCTGCTTGCTTTTCTTGCTCGGAACAAATTCCGTCGCCACACACATTCGCTCTGCAAATACCAGTCGAACTACAATATTCATTTGGTTTACACTCGCAGTCAGACGGACAATTGTTGCAATCTTCAGAAACTTCGCAAATCTTGTTGCCACACACATTTGCTTCCTTGGCGGTCTTCGGAGTCTGCTGAGCTATCCAAACAATAACGAATATTAAAATCAGCGTTCCTATCAGTATCAACTCTTTTCTCATTTTCATACACCATTCAATTTAAGTGTCGGATCACCATAAAGTTGAATTTCATATATTACAGCTTTCCACCATTCGGAATACGCATTTGATAATTCATTCCTCTTCATTTTCAAAACTGCATTTCCCACGCTCTCACCGTTTTTTATGCCATTGTAAACTTCTTTGTAAAGTTGTGCGCTAGCGGTGCCGCCAAAGCCAAACCTAGTATTGCCGAGATAGATTGGAACTTTTTTATAAACGGATGCTAGGGCAGTGCTTCCAGAAGGTGTTAATGGAGGATATGCGCAAGCGCTTGGTGCAACGCATATTGCAGAGACATCTATCGAACCACCGAAGCATGCAAAAGTCATAACAATTTTTTTGCTAAAATCCATATCGTATATCTGCCCGCTAGATAAAATAACATCTCCTAGTACACCCCCGCCAGCCTGTTCAATGCTATAAAATCCTGTGCCATCGCCATGACCTCCTACAAAAATAAAATCAGAATTCTTTACAGTAGACAACATTTCATTTTTCTTTTCACAAGGCACAGGGAAAATTGGAGGCGACCCTCTACCAGAACAGTATGGAGGCGATTTCAAACAATTATTGCTTTGCTCGCATTTCATGCCAAAAATAAAGTTAGAAGTGTAATCAACATCTCTATAGAGAAAACAATCACTTCCTCCGCAAGCATCCCCCAAAATTATCTTTTTATGTATAGTTATAGTTTCTTTATGCGCCTGAGTCAGCATTTGCAAGTAATCGCTCATGACTTTCGCATCGTCTATGGGTATTCTTCCAATGGCTATATCAGGCACACCATCTAAGGTTATATCAGAATATATGTCATCAGTTGGGGGAACCGTCGGTATATTGGCTTCAGTCCTTGCCGGTGGTTGTGGAATTACTTCGGTACCTCCAAGAATCAATAGATAACTTGGTTTTACTTTGTAGATGATTTTATCTAAAACGCTTTTGACAGATTTCCAATCAGCGGGGTCTGCTGGCTGTACATTGAATAAATCTTTAACTTTCTGGGAATCTATGAGTATGTAAAATGAAGTAAGCCCCTCATCGAATATTGCCTTTTTATATTCCTTGAGCGATTTGTCATAATTGCTGTTCGTTTTAAGCTTGCTTGAGGTAATAATTAGAACATCAGCTTTGATTTGCTGAGATTGTTCACAAGCTTGCTTCGTAGAACTACACACATAACCATCATCGCAATCTGAATCAGAACAACAAGCATATCTAACGCACTCATGGTTTTTAGCTTCACCGCATTCACATACAATTTTTTCACATTTGCTATTCTTACAAATTTCATTTTCACCACAATCAGAATCAACTTTACAGAACTGCGGCAAATCTGGCTTTACTTCTATTGGAACCGTAAGACTAATTTGATGCGAACCAGACAAATCATTAAAAGTAACATCAAGAGTCAAATTATGCTGTCCAATGCTAGCGTTTACTGTCTTTATCACAAAGTAATCAGCAGCATTTGTTTCGTTAGACAACAACAATTTATAATCCACAATGGGCTTTGTCATATTGATTTCTGAAGAAGATAATGCTCCTTTCAAATCTGAAGCAGCAGAATTTCCATCGTTTCTTAAATAAATTTTCAGTTTAACTTCATCATTCTGATTTATTTGTCCGTCTGGATCGTCTATAAGTTCTACTTTATCGAAAGATATTTTTGCCATCTTATTTTCCAGAACAAAAACATTTTTTACAACATAATTCATAAGGTAATTTATATTATCAACTACTGCATAGACTCTTCCTTCAAGCAAAGTGATGCCAGCATTCTTAGAAGTAACATCAAGAGTTATTGTCTGAGTTTGACTAGGGTCTAAATGAAAAGTTTTGCTGATTTTAGAATCAACTGAATTAACTGATGCAATCAAATCTGCTGATATTGTTCCATTATTTATTACAGATATTAGCGCTTGGTATGGTTTGTCTTGAGTCACATTATCTGGAACTTCAAAAGATTTTATGAAAATATTCCTTGGAAGAAGTTTAATTTCTGGAAACTTTACATCAAACGAATTGTATGTTTCTAATGTTACTAATTCTCCAAAATAACCAGTGTAATTTAGAGTTCCATGAATTACGTAAGTTCCAGAAGGCAGTTCTGGTAAAGTTATATTTTTGGTTACTGACTGAGAAGCTGGTAAATCACCAAGGTCAAAATTGAAAGTTCTTTGTCCGACTATGATTGAAAGAGTCAAGTTTCTTGCAGAATATGTCACTTCCCGATTAATCACATTGACTGTTATAGGAATTGTCTCGTTGGGGAAAAAATAATTTTTGGGTAAAGAAATCGTAAATTCTAAATTCAAAGCAGCAATCACTGTTCCAGCCAATGCTACAAAAAACAAAAATGCAATTACTATCAAATATTTCTTCATGTTTATCACGGTCTTTGAATCGTAAGGTTAAGGGATTTTAAAATGTTTTCCAGCTCACTCGGTAGAGAAACTCCACCAGTTGCGTTATGTTGTTGGCAATTCCAATAGAGGTTGTTAAAGGTCGATTTACACTGTAGTAATGCTGAGTATGAAACAGTGATGTTTGAATAAAGAAAATAATTGAGATAAATGAACAATGTGGTAAAAACAACAATTAGTACAAACAGAACATTTGTCACTAAACTCTGCCTACCAGTTACATTATAATATACTCTTGTATTGTTTGAAACTAGGATGCTGTAAAAGATGATGTAGAATAATAGAATGTAAAACTGTGCTGTTTGCGCTAAAGATGTTAAATAATAAATAAGGTAAAAGAAAATTCCAATTTCAACTATCTTGAAAAGCCAAACGTATCTGCCACGCAATTTCAAAAAACTTCTTAGAATGGGGTTGAACTCAGCAGAATTTCCAATTTTTTTGGTAGTTTTTAGGGTTAGATAGAAGTCTCCGACCCATAGTGTAACGAATACAGAAAATGTGAGAATAATGAGTGGTAGGACCATGTTTTCACCGTAATCACGATTTATGCTTTCTATGCTTCATCGGCTTTTCAACTATCTTCTTCAATTCTTTACCACAACTTGAACAAAACTTCTCTACCTCTGAAAATTCCTTTCCACAATTTTCACATACCATTTTGGCAGCTTTTTCAACTTCTTCAGCAGCTTCTTCCAATTCCTTTGTAACTCCATGTTTCTTATGTTTCTTTTGTCTTTTTCTCCAGTACAAGAACCCGCCACCAGCAGCTGCAGCAACACCGGCAGCTGGAATAGCTACTGTTGTAACCAATCCCATCTTAGCTGTATTAGCATGATTTGCAGCAGAGCTGGTTTTTGCATTGACATCATCCAAAGCAGAAAAAGCTAAGCTTGCCTTACTTACAAAATTTGCTAAATCAGTAGCAGATTTAACATCATTAATTGCTGAACTTACATTTGACAATTGTGATTTTGCAGCAGCTAAATCGTTTTGGGCAGCAATTATTTCAGATTGGGTTGCAGCGTAAGTGCTTTGTGCATCTTTAACAGAGTTCTCAGCATTTGTGACTTTACCTTGAGCATCCGAATAAGCTTTTTCCAAAGCGTCTTGAGTACTTAGCGACATAGAAGAAACAATTCTTGATAATCTGCTGGTTGTTATAGAAGGTTCGCATGGAACATTCTTATCAAATTATCATGGCACATACCCGCATACAAACGCTTATAACAATGACGCATCAAGCGTGTTAGGGCAAGTGGGGATAGGGCCGAGACTTGTGGATGATGTGATTGTTGTTTTCAAAGGATTTGTAACAAGAGTGGGGGCTGGACCTTTGGAAGGAGAGTTGTCAACAGAAGAAAGCAGCAAGTTGGGATGGACCGAATACGGAACTGTTTCTGGTAGGCTTAGGAGAGCTGCACCTTTCAATATCGGTTTGGCGAAAAAAGCAATAATGCTGAACAGGCCAACCCAATTGGCCCTAACAAAGATGGATGTACTTTTTCCAGACGCGTATGGTGTAACTGATTTTGCCGACCTACCTCCTGAATGCCAAGAGAGGATAAAATATTTGGACGGGGAGCTGCATGTCCCAATAACTCTGATAAAAACAGGTCCTGATATTAGAGACATAGTGGATTTGAGAGAAGAGAAAGGGTTTTTATAAAAATGCATCTAAGATACATTACAGGAATTTTAGCCGTATTGGGGCAGCCTTTTCCTTTGCAAAGATCTGTCTAAATTTTTATCAGGCACGAATATTTCTGAATAATTTTTAATAGCTTCTTCATCTGTCAGAAACTGGAATTCATGAACCCCAAGATCGACTCCTCTCGTAACAAGCCCATAAATGATTTTGTCCAAAGCCCCTTTAGAAATTTTCATATGCAATTTTTTATGAAGGTGACTCATCAAATAAACAATTCTATCCGTGCCTTCTTTGTAAGAAGAAATGTCTCTAACAAAATTTTTATCATCGGCGAGCAATGATGCTATAGTCACAGCTTGACTTCTTTCAGAAAGAAATATTTCTTCCAAGGGGATTTCTTTTCTGTTCCTCAAAATCCTATACTTGTACATTTTCTTTATCCGCCTGTCAAATTCATTCTTCGATACCTCTCTTCCCAACTTTTCTGCAAGGGGTTTGACGTTCAAATGGTAGAAGGCTTGCTTGTCGAAGAATGTCGCTCCAGTTTCTTCCATAACAATTGCTCCGGCAAAGACTATGTAACTGTCCAGCCAATCCCATTCGTCCGCAGGAACTGATGGGTGTTTATCATCTGTTGCGACTAGTTTTTCTAGTTCTTCCTTTGAAGATTCTTCGATGGCTTTTTTAAGAGCATAGCTCATTTCAAATCAGCTTTATTTTAAATTAACAAATTTTAAGAAATTTATACTTGTGACAGAATTAGCAATTATGATTTATTTTCTTCTAACATAGATTAGCAGAAGTTTTTAGTTAAAAATTTTCTTGAAGCATCATTTATATGAGAACCTTTAAATAATTTTCTAGTCTTTTATGATTTATGTCAACAGGACCAAAACCACTTTATGTTATTATCCATGAGAATGTCGTAAGAACAAGAGGAGCTCTCAAGGAAATACAGAGAATCAAGGATGAAGAAGATTTTGTAGAAGTTACTGGACCGTCTTATAAAGTTCCTTCAGGCCTACCATTGAACAGAAAAATACTTGTATGCGGTGGTTATCTTGAACTTTGTGTCTGTGTCCAATGCGAAGTATTAAACGAGTTGGGATATGATGCTTCTATTTATGGGAAAGCTACGGTTAGGTTAAGTACTACATCACTGCCATCATTTAAGCCTCAAAATTTCGTCTAACCGTTATTAAATGAAATTAGTCTGATTCAACTAAATGCCTTAGTTAAGCCAAAAATGCTTTATTTCAGTTTTTTATACCACTCAACCATACTTTTAAATTCCAAATCAAAGTCACAATTTGGATGCCACTTCAATTCGGTTTTTGCCTTCCCGATTGAGAAGGCACGATTAGTGATAGCGACTTCAAAATAGTTTCTTTTCCTCATCAGTGTTGCAGCAAGTTTCGTGGCCCACACCGGGACTTTTCTAGGTTTTTTTCCAAGCAGTTGGACGGTTTTTGAAAATAAATCAACGATTTTCACAGGTTTTTCATCCGCAATTATGAATATTCCATCTCCTTTTTCCACTCCAATGCAAAGGGCATTGCTAACATCTTTTACATGGACTACTTGCGTAAAATTTTCTGTATCGGGTACAAACCCCCATTTAAGCAAGCTCATACCATATTTCCACCATGGTGAACCTATTCCATAAACAATTGTCGGGCGAAATATAATTGACGGTATGCCAGATTCCAGTATTATTTGCTCTGACTGAATCTTGGATATTCCATATGGATTATTTGACATGCACGGATAATTTTCATCAGCAATTCCCTCAACCGTCCCGAATACGTCTGCAGATGATGTGTAAATTATTTTTTCCGCATTTTTACATGATTCCACAATATTTTTTGTACCGTGCGTGTTCACCAAAAAATTTTCTTCGGGATTCAAACTGATTGCACCAACCATATGAACGACAATATCAACATCCTTTGAAATGCCGTTCAATGTTTCTAATTTTGTAGCGTCTCCCTTGAAAACCTCGACTCTTGAAGAAAAATCCTTGGCTTCCTCATCAGTCCTAACAAGCAGCCTTATGTCATAACCCTGCTGGATCATATCATTGACAAAGTATCTCCCAATAAACCCGGTCCCGCCAGTTATCAATATCATTAATAATATTTTAAGAATTGAATTATATATTATGAAAAAACTGCAAATTAGATTTTACTTGATTTTTCTAGTTATTGCGATTGCCCTGAACATATTGATAGAAGCGTCTGTGATAAAGCTCGGGTTCGTATATTACAATGTTGACCCGAAACTGTTCGGAATTTCATGGTTCACTTACTTGCTTTACTTTCCCTGGATTATTGTAACATACGAGTTAGGCAATAAGCTAGGCAAAAAACTTAAGATTAGCAGATTTATTTTTTATTTTTTAATAGGAGCAATATTTGCATTTGCAATTGATCAATATGCAACAACTGTTGGCTTGTATGGCTATAGCTTTAATACAATATTTTCAATATCAAAAGTACCGATTGAGGATTTTTTTGCTGTTGGTTTTATGATAACTCTATCAGTTTCTATTTCAAGCTATTTGGCAAAAAAGTTGACTTAAGGATCTATCAGTCCGCCTTCAGTGATCTTGAAAACACATTCCCCTTCCTGAAGATTCGGCGCGTCAATCATCCTAGCTACTCTAGTCCCTTCTTTTCCTCTCCTCAGGTACAACCTGTAAGTTGACATGTGGGCGAGAACATTTCCTCCGACGAACGTGGTAGGATCTCCAAAAAGAACATCCGGCCTGGTCATCACCTGATTTGTGATGTAGATTGCGAGATTGAAAGCGTCCGACAGCCTCTGCAGCTGGTGAAGATGTTTGTTCAGCTTCTGCTGCCTCTCTGCTAACTCTCCCCTGCCAACAAAATCAGCACGGAAGTGTGAAGTCAGGCTGTCTACAATGATAACCTTGATGTTGTTCTGCTCTATCATCTCAGGAGCCTTTTCAACTAAAAGAATCTGATGCTCGCTGTTGAAAGCCCTGCTCACAAAAATATTCTTTAAAACCTTGTCCGGGTCAAGCTTCAGCCCCTTTGCGATCTGGACTATCCTCTCAGGCCTGAAAGTATTTTCAGTGTCGACCCAGAGAGCATTCCCTGCAAGCCCGCCCTTGTCCTTCGGCATCTGGACATTAACCGCTAGGGCAAAACCGATCTGTGTTTTTCCAGAGCCGAATGCGCCATAAGCTTCTGTGATCGCCTGAGTCTCGACTCCTCCGCCGAGAAGAGTATCCAAATTCTTGCTCCCGGTGGAGATCTTCGCGACATTCTTCCTTCTTTCTGCGATCTTGTCCGCAGTCTCGAATCCTATCTCGAGCATCTGCCTCACAGAATTTATAATTTTCGCCGCCTGGCCCTCGCCGATCTCTGCAATCGTCGCGAGTTCAGAAGGAGCTGTGACCGCAAGAGCCATGGGATCAGTATATCCGACTTCCCTCAGCTTCTCAGCAATCTTGATTCCCACTCCAGGAATGTCCTCAACAGCTATTTCCTTTTTTGCCAAACCAACACCTTTTTTCATATTATTCTAGGATATTTATAAGCTTAATCTAGCTTCCGCACCACCTAGGGTGGTGAATTCTCAATCTCTTCGATTAATCTCTTACTCTCTTCCGTGACATTTAAATCTTTGCAATCGTTCACAACCATCTCGATCCTCTCGAACATCTTGTTCTTCTTCACCCTTCCGGTCATCACAAATTCCTTCCCGATGATTTTTTCCCTGACAAGCTTGAACCTTTCATCCAATTCCAGATTTTTCATCTCGCCTGCGGTCACTCCCAAGATCTTTTCTGCAATGTCCCTGAAGAAAACCACCCTCAAATCACCAGTACCGTCATCAATCAAGCAGGAAAAAACCAATGCGGGATTGCACTCGACCTCCCCGTGATTGGAGCACCTGTTCCCTTCAACCGTCCCTCCGCAAATCGAGCAGGTGTTAAAAATGAAATTCGACTTGAAGACGTCTATGACAGTCCCTTTGATCTCGAAATTTCCCGGGACCAAATCCTTGATGGAAGTCCTCTCAGGAACAAGTGAAAAATATCTTTTTGTCATCTGCTCGGCGCTCGGCAGCTCGACCGCCTCTTCAGACTGCCTTATCGTCCCGTATTTCCCGACCGAGACTTCCACGTCGCCGAAGGTGTTCTCCCTCGCCATCCCGTTGAATATCTGGATCGTGTCACCGATCCTGATCATCTCGTCCTCTACCATCTTCGCCTGCTCGTTCCACAGGGGAATCCTCAGATATCCTGTCCCGTCGCCGATGAAGATATTCACCACTCTCCCCGAAGTCCCGTCCTGCTTCTTGAAATCGACCAGAGGGGAAATCCTGAAAATCCTCCCGATTATGTTGACCTTCTTCATCCCGCTGATCACATTCTTTATGTCAATCCTCCTCGCGGAATCTGAAATCATTATTCCCAGATCCCTTGCGACAAGATAAGCAGCTCCCTCTGGAGAGACCAGGCCTGACATGTTCCTCTGCTTCTTGTTTACCATTTCCATGAGTTCTTTCCTAGAAATATTGCTCTGCCTTTCAAGCTGGTTGACTATCTCTTCAAGAATCATCTAATCTCCAATTATATTTGGTAGATAAAAATTAAAACTTTCGTCTGGCCATTCTCACGTCTTCGTCCGTCACGGTCTTCCTGCCTGCATGCTTCGCAAGGGCTGCAGCTTCAGTCGCGATCTTGAAAATCTTCTCCTCGACGACTTTCGACATCTCCTCAAGCGCGTCCTGCGAAACCCTCTTCGCCCCCACTTTTTTCAGAATCCTCTCGAAAGGTGTCAGCGGCAGCATGTCTATCTAATTAATCTACAGATTGCATATAAATTAAATTTTTCTAGAAGACGACCTTGAAGATCTTCAGCTCGGAGTTGCTGAACACCAGCTGGAAGTGATTCAGCCCGGCACCTTCCCAGAAAAACATCTTTGCAAAAACAGAATCTCTGACAGAAGGCTCCATGAAAATCAGCGTCTGCATGCTTGGATCAACCCATGCCAGCCCGTCGATGTTGTCAGTCACATTTGCGAAGCTCAGTTTCTTCTCCTGCCCGTTCTCGAAATAATCAACACTCTTTATCACATACTTGTTGTTGTAGACCGGGACCCATGCGTTCTCCTTCCACACAAGATTGATGAGCCCGTTCGCATAGCTCAGTATTCCCTGAGTCTTGTCCACATTTGTCAGCTGAAGCTGGTAGAAATCTTTTGCCTTGGCGTTCGCCTTGAACCAGCTCGCATCCATGTTGTAGCACGACTGGGCGTCCTTCAGCCCGAATTGGTTCAGGCAATCCCCGAAGTAGCTCATCCAGTGGTATTTTGCGATGAGGTCGCTGCTTGCGATGATGTACATGCCACTGACAGAATCGCAAGAACCGCTCGGCACGATATTCCCAAACTTCTGCTTCAGTTGATTGCACTGGTCAGCAGTCAGCCCCCTGTATTTTTCCAAAATTGCTATCGACTCGTCCTCGCTGCTTGTTGAGAAAATTCTTCCCATGTCCTGGATCCTGATGTTGTGGTTATATGGGATGCATTCATACCCGCAATGTGAACCGTCCGCATGAACCTTCAGCCCGGTGTAGCCGGTTATTATATGCCCAGGATCCCACCATGTCACGATCAGAGAATTTCTGTCCGCATTGCTCTTCAGCCAGTTCAATGCATCAAGCCAGTTCTGGCCAACTTCCATCCCGCTTGCCTGATTGCCTGTGCTGATCGCATCCGAGATGAAAAGGACTGAGAGTATCAGCACAATTCCAAGGGCGAAGCAAAGGAAAACTTTTTCATCGAATTGTTTTGCAAGTGCAACAGCTGCGACCAGGACGGCCACAAGGACTGCAGGAATCATGTTCGTCCCGTAAAACAGGATGGCCATCATGAGAACAGCTGCCGAGATGAACAGCCCGAATTTCGGATACTTGAAGAAATTGCCAATCACATATCCCGAGGCTACGGCTGATGCTATTGCAAATTCAAGAGAGAACCTGACTCCGTTCAGGATCATGTAGAATGTCACCAAGAACCAGAGGAACAAAAATATCTCCACGAAGCTTATTTTTATTTTCTTGTAAAGTTTGTATATCACAAAAAGCGGCAGCCCTATCAATGTGAACAGAAACGGAGCGGCACCTATTCTGCTTCCGATTGTCAGGAACCCATCTTTTGAAAAGATGTTGATGTTTTGAAGTTCCGCCACTGAGATGTTGACCAGAAGCGGCTCGGTCTTGGTCCCGTAGATTAAAAATGGAGCTATTCCTATGACCAAACCCAAGATGAATCCTGCTATCCCGCCCTTCCAGCCGTAGTATGCGAACCCTGCAACGAATCCGATGAAGCCGATTGTCAAGACGAATCCTGACAGGATCAAAACTCCTCCAGCTCCGCTAAAAGTTATCCCGATCAAGCTTGAGATATAGATGTTCCCAAGGTTCAAGAGCGAGCCGATGACGTTGGTCACAACCAAGATCGCTATTAACGGAACCAGCAAAGGTTTGATTTCAGAAATTATTTTTTTCAAATCGAAATGTATTTTTTTCTGGTGCAGGATTTCCTCGACCGCCTTGAAGACAAACAGAATCGGCAGGAAAAAGATGAACAGCAGAAGGATGAACCAGCCGCCACCCCAGTTGAACGTGAATATGAGATTTGTAAGTATGGCAAAGCCATAGAAAGGTGTTGATCTTTTTATCAGAGCCAGGAGGACGGAAAAAGCGCAAAGGAAAGTGTAGAAAACTACCACAGGGTCGTTGTCAGTGTAACCGGCCATGGAAACTCCTATGAAAGTCGGAGCTAGCAGAGCGAACAGGGCAGTTAAAAGCCCTCCCCACTTGTTCGACAGAAGTTTTCCGAGGAAGAATGCTGGAATTGCACCCAATCCTACCATGACCAGCGGGGAAATCTGGGCGGAATGGAGGAAAGTGATTCCTTTGCTGAAAAGGGAAAGAATTTTGTAGATTACTATCATCGTGTAGGGCCAGCCGAGCTGGACGTCGTAAGGCCTTCCGCCGGGGAAATAGCTGAGAATGTCCCACTTTGGAGAAACCATCCCGTTGTTCATTATCTCCGTCGCATGCCTATAGTACCACCAGGGATCATAGTCGAGGATGGTCTTTGAATTCAGAGTTCCTGCCCTGACCAGGACTGAAAGAAAGACAATAAATGAAAGCAGTAAAATAGTTACGGTCCAGTTCCTAATTTTAATTAAGTCCATAAAATCTATCTTTAATTTGTATATTAACATACTTAAAAAGTGATGAAAGTGGCCGAGAAGCAGCTTGTGAGCATAATAATCATCAACCACAACAGAAGGGAGGACCTGAAGGCATGCTTGAATTCTGTGAAGAGGACCGGCTACAGGAATTTCGAGGTGATAGTGATAGACAACGCTTCCACTGACGGGAGCGTGGATTTGGTAAAGGAGAAGTTCGGATGGGTGAAATTGGTGGTAAACGACGAGAATGTCGGGCCGATCAAGGCTAGGAATTTCGGGGTCAAGATTTCAAAAGGGAACCTGATAGCTTTTCTAGACAGTGATATTGAAGTTGAGCCTGGCTGGCTTTCCGAACTGGTGAAGGCAATAAATGGAAAGAAGGTTGGGGCCTGCGCGTGCAAGGTGAAATTTTTCTCGGGCAAGAGCCTGATAAATTCTGCTGGGATGGGGTGCGACAAGTACGGGTTCGCCTTCAGCAGAGGATTAATCTGCAGGGGGAATTTCGAGAAGGATGAGGGCCAGTATGACAAGCAGGAAGAAGTTTTTTCAGCTTACACTGCTGCAATGCTTTCAAAGAAGGATGTCCTGGAAGAGATCAATCTTTTCAACCCCGACCTTGGGATGTACTATGAGGATATAGAATTATCTTGGAAAATCAGGCTGGCCGGCTACAAGATAATATACGTGCCGACTTCTGTTGTTTATCACAAGATGGCCCCGTCGAAAACACCATTCACGACCAAAGTGAAGTATCTGACAGAGAGGAACAGACTGATGACCATGATCCAGAATTACAGCTTGGTAAGCCTGATAAAACTGATGCCGTTTTATTTTTCTCTAAAATTTTCCGAGGTTTTGATTTATCTTGCATTCAAAAAACCTCAGGAAGTGAACGCGATGCTGAGTGCATTCGTCTACATTTTCAAGAACCTGCCAAGGATCGCTTACAGGAGAGGGCAAACTCAAGAGATGAGGAAAGTCAGCGACTTGGAGATAGGAAAGCTGATGGAAAGAGGAAGCCGAGAGATATCGATGTATCTGAAAGGCTACGGAAAATTTGTACTGGGTGATTGAATGAGAGTTTTGATGACACACGAGCTGTTCCCTCCAGAGGTCTGGAGGATGGGCGAAAAAATCAATTATGATATTGCCAGGAAGCTGATAGAAAATGGAATCGAAGTGAAAGTTCTGACGACAGGTGATCCAAAAATAAAGCAGGTTGACGGCATACAGACTGTCAGGCTGCCTGTCCAGAGATACTTGATGAACCTTTCCGCGCTGTGGATCTGCAAGCACGCAAGAGGGTTTGACCTGATCCAGACCAACAATTACAATGCATGCCTGCCGTCTTATGTCGCGGCGAAGCTGATGAGCAAGCCTATAGTCTGCCTCATCCACGGGATGTATGGGAAGAGGTGGCTGAAGATGCGAGGGCCTGTTCTCGGCTCTCTCTCAATGCTGGTGGAAAAAATCCAGGTGACACATGACTATGACAAGATGCTCTTCTTCAGCAAGTTTGGAAGGGATGCAGCCTTGGAGGCCGGTGTGAAAAAAGGAATAACAGAAGTGATAAAACCTGGGTTTGATTTTGAAAAATACAAGGTCGGGAAGAAGAATCCGTTTGTTCTTTTTGTCGGGAGATTGGCGAAGCAGAAAGGTTTGGAATACTTGATGGAAGCCGCGAGAGGACTTCCAGGAATAAATTTTTTGATAGCCGGTTCTGGTGAGGAGGAAAAAAATCTAAAGGCAATTGCCCCACCAAACGTAAAGTTCTTGGGATTTGTTTCAGGAAAAAAACTGGCTAATCTTTATTCGCGTGCCCTGATTTTCTGCCTGCCGTCAGTCGGCGAGACATTCGGCTTCGTCCAGCTTGAGGCGATGGCTTCAGGCTGTGCTGTTGTTTCCACTCTCCCGCTCGACTATGAGGGAATCAGAGTAAACTGGGGGAATGCTGAAGAATTGAAAAAGGCCTTGAGGTATTTGATCGAAAATACTAATGTTGCAGTTAAGATGGGAAAGGCCAACAGGAGAAAGGCAAGCGAATACAGTTGGGACAAGTTCATGAAAAGGCTGATAAAAATTTACGAAGGGCTCGTATAGTTCTTCAGCAAAGAAAAGATTCCTACTGCCAAGCCGGCTGTCCATGCTATTGTTCTGAAGAAAAACAAGAAGAAGAATAAAACTATTTCAGAAGTATTTTTCCCCAGATGGATTGCTTCCATGAAAAACAAGATGAACAAAAGAATAAATGAGATTGCCGAGAGGCTGGCAAATGAAGAGCTGAATGGAGACATCGCCAAAAAAAGTAGCGAGAAAAGGAAGATAAATTCCTGGAATATCATCGTCGGCTTGCTTATGTGGTCACCTGACGACCTACCGGCATGTTTGAGATAGAGGAGCGGCATGAACTTGCCGTAGGAAAACTGCTGTCTGAAGAAGTTCTTCAGAGTTGGCCTGTGGTAGTGCAATATCACTGCTGAAGGGACGTAAGCCATCTTTCCAAATTTTGTCAGTCTGTATCCCCAGTCGGTCTCCTGAGCAACACCGAATCTCTCGTCGAATTTTATTTTCTTCGCAGTATTTGTTCTCACGCAGATGTTCATGGTCGGAGCCCTGGAGATGAATCTAGGAAAATGTTTGAACCTGTCTTCAAGCTCTTTCCCGATCAGTTTCTGCAGCCTGTTGACGTTCTTAGGTGTCGAACAGTAGCCGGCAGTAGCAATGATTTCCTTTGAAGAGAATCCTGAGATCAGGTTTTTCAGCCAACTCTTGTCAACGACGCAATCCGCATCTGTCATAGCAATGAATTCCGTGTTGCACTTTTCGATCATGTAGTTGTGTGCCTTAGCTATGTTTCCCTTTACCTTCTCCAGTTTTATTTTTCCAGGATGTTTTTCTTTTATTTTTCCCAGCTCTTCCCAGGTCCCGTCGTCAGAAAAGGCATCAGTGATGTAAATCTTGTAATTCTTGTATCTGAGATTCAAAAGGGATTTCACACAGTTCCCAATCGTGCCTCTTGAGTTCTTCACGGTCACGAGAACTGTGGCAGACGGCTGTTTTTCCATATTAATCATTCAGTTAAGACTTTTATAATTATACGGTATAAATAAAAATGAAGAGCATGAAAACATATCCTTTTGTTTCTGTCGTGGTCGTTAACTGGAACAGGAAGGGATGGATGGAAAAAATTCTTCCTCCGATCAGGGATTTGGACTATCCAAAGGACAGATATGAGGTTGTGATTGTTGACAACAACTCTACAGACGGAAGTATCGAATACCTGAAGAAGCTGAAGTGGGTCAGACTAATACGGATGGACAAGAACTACGGGGCATCAATAGGCAAGAATGTCGGGATAGAAAAGTCAAAAGGAGATTACATCTATTTCGTGGACAGTGATGTGCTGCTGAAAAAGAATTCCCTCATGGAACTGGTTAAAGTCGCGGAGAGCGATGAAAAAATAGGAATTTGCGGGTCGAAGATAATCGACATGGACGGAGATGAGGTTGTCAGCATGAGCGGCGGAGATTTTCTGAATGTTTTTGGAGTCCTGATCCACAGGGGGATGAAAAAAAGGAATTTGAAGGATTTGGAGAAAATGGAAGATGTGTTTTCTTTCCCGTCCTGCTCGATTCTTGTCAGGAGAGAAGCTGCTGAAAAATTAAAATATTATTTCGATGAATCTTATTTCATCTACTACGAGGATATTGACTTTTGTTGGAGGATCAAGCTGCTTGGATACAGGTTGGTTTACGTCCCGAGTTCTATAGCTTGTCACAGGACTGACAAGCATGGGAAGGACATCAACCCGCTAACAATATACAGGACTTATCGGAACAAGTTGTGGTCTTTCAGGAAAAACTTCAGGTTTCCGATAAAGCAGATCATGCTGGTGAATGTCTCAATCTCGGTGCTGGTTGGAATTTTATATTGGACTTTCAAGGGTAAGTGGAAGTATGGGATTTCTGTTTTCAGGTATTTGTTTGACTCTGTGAATGAGGATGTTGACTTGAGTAAAGTTCCTCTCAAAAAGCAGGTTGGACTCCTGTCGCTGAAATTTTAAATCCCTTTTCTGGCTATAAAGTAGGCTCCGGCCAATATCAGTGATGCGCCAATCGCTTGGACAACCGATAGAACCTCTCCCAAAAGGAAATATGCAAGAACTGCTGAGAATATGGCGCTGACCAACAAAAATATTGTTGCTATTGCTGGATTCGACAATTCAACCCCCTTGTAAAAGCTGAACACGTATACAAACATCAATATGGCGTTAGTTATGACATACCAGAAGCCGTCGTACAGAGAAGAAAAGCTCTTCGACCACAGCAGGGAAGACACAACAGATAAAATGAACATGAATCCAAAAATAAACCTTAATCCAGAAATGACATTAGAAGAAATTTTATTCATTGTCTTTTTTGCTAAACTGTTTGAAAAGCCAAGTAAAACTGCTGTAAAAATTATTATCATATCGCCTGGTTGTGGAGATTTCAAGGAACCATTAGTGCTCAATAGCAAAACTCCGAAGAAAACAGTTATTATTGGAAGCCATACCCTTCTCGATATCTTTTCCTTGACCATGAAATATGCGAACGGGATTGTGAAAAGCCCAGTCAATTTTGATAGGAACGCTGCATTAATGGCGCTTGTGAGCGACTGGCCAAAAATCATTGAAATATGAGTGATGCCGGAGGCGATTATCCCGATGATTATTATGTTTCGCCAATCTTTTCTGCTAAACTTTTTCATTTCCCTATGTTTTGGCAATATGTAAAATATTGAGAAAATTGCGCTGAAGAAGCTGGTCATCAAAGCGAAAGAGAAAGGGTTTGAACCGCCTTTGAGCGCAACCTTACTCACCACTATTGCGGCTCCATAGGTTAGGGAACACACCAGAAGATAAAAAATAGCTTTTTTGTTCAGATCATTCACCGTAGCTTCCGTAATTTCTTCTGAAATGGGCTGGATTCTTGATTTCCTCTCCAGGAACATGTTTGATCTCTTTTGTCCCGAATGTCCTGACATATCCTTTCTTCACCCCATCGCAAATCGAGTAGAACTTGCAACCTTCACATTCATCCGGCTTGGTGTAGTAACTGTTCACGAAGCTCCAGACAATCGCATCGTCCAGCAGACTGAAAATCTTGGAATCGTCAGAAAAAATCTTCGACAAAACCGAATCCAGCAGACCATATGCATGATATTTTAAAGGATTGACCTCCTCTACTCTGGCTTGGATGTGTGGAAGCCACTCGTCAGAATCATATTTCACCTGGAAGGAATTGCAAACATGCTTCTCGTATCCCTGCATGAAGCAGAAAGGAATGCACCTGGCAGTGACCTTTCCTATTTTAGGGTTCAGGATGTCAACTGCCTTTTTTATGTAAGGAGAACATTCGGAAAACTTTGGAGTCATCTCAGTTTCCTGCTCCGAAGTCGAATAGAAAGGGTTGAACAATATGAAATTCACAGCAGCAGGCTTGAGTCTTAGGAACAATCTTGCAAAGTCTGCCAAGCTTTTGTAATTCTGCTTTGTAACGGTCGTGTTTGTCCTGAACCTGACATCAAGGCTCTTGATGTTTTTGATTGCTTCCATCAGTCTCTCAAAACTGCTCGGGACCTTGGTCAGATAATCATTAAGCTTCTTGCTGTTGCCGTGGACGGAAAATAAAACCTCGTTCAGTCCCGCATCCACCAGTTTTTCCGTATACTCCTTATCCGCCATCATGAAGCCGTTTGTGATCACGCAGATGTTCCTGAATCTAAGTTTCTTGGCATACGACACAAGCTCGACAAAATCTTTCCTGATCGTCGGCTCCCCGCCAGAAAAATCAACGTCTTTTATTCCTCTTTCAGAAGCAAGCTTCAGGAAAGATTTCAATTTCTCAGTCGTGCAGTCTTCTCCCCGCAGATCCTCCCCATAGTAGCAGAACCTGCACCTCAGGTTACATTTGTAGCCTGTGTGAATCTTCACCCTTTTTGTCGTTTTGAAATTCAATCAGACACCGTATATTTAATATGCTCCTATTTAAAAATTCTTTTTTTTGCTGAACCAGCAAGATAAATTGTATAGTCTTTAGCCGCAACCGCAAGCCTCGCCATCTCGCTTGGATGCAGGTTGTGGCGGACTGCCTGGACTATCCACTTCGGCGAAGAATAGAATTTTATCATCAGTTTGTCCCTCAGTTCTCTCATCTCGTGATTTGAAAGATCCGGATAACTTACAAGATAATTCAGCCTTCCCTGGTCATCAAGCCAGTCGCTCCACTTGCTCGACGTCAAAAACCTGTTTGATTTCACCCACTCGTAAAATTCCGTCCCAGGAAAAGGAACTGCCTGCTGGAAGAACACCATGTCCGGGTTCAGTTTTTTCGCGAACTGGAAAGTTTGTTCAATTGTCTCCTTGTTGTCTCCTGGAAGGCCAATCATGAAGCAACCGAAAATCTTCAGTCCCGCCCTCTTCGCATTTCTCGTGAAATTGGCAGCGAGCTTCACAGTCATCCCTTTCTTTATGTTTTTCAGAATCTCGTCGCTCCCGCTCTCATAACCTACAATCAGCATCCTACACCCTGCTTCCTTCATCCTCTTCAGCACGTCGAAAGGAATGTCCGCCCTCGCGTTCACAGACCAGACGATGTTCAGATGCCTTTGGTCTATCAAGTCGCAGATGTCCAGAACCCTCTGCTTGCTAACTGTAAAAGTGTCGTCCTCGATGAAAATCTCCTTTATCTCTGGCATGTTTTTTGCTATCCACTCAAGCTCGTCGACAAAATTCTCCGGGGACCTTGCCCTGAACTTCCTGCCCATGAAAGTCTGAGGCAGGCTGCAGAAAGTGCACATGTTCGGGCAGCCCCTGCTGCTCATCACCTGAATCATCGGATGCCTTGCCAGAGCATACCTGTAATCGGCGGCGTCCAAGAATTTTTTGTAAACTTCCGAGACGAAGGGGATCTCGTCAAGGTTCTCTATCAGCGGCCTGTCAGGATTGCTGTAGACGTGGCTAAACTCCCTGTAAGAGAGGCCCAAAACTTTTTGCAAACCTTTTTTGTTCTCGAGGGCTGTTGCAAGATCCCTGAGAGTGTAATCGTATTCGTGCCTGGCGATGAAATCGATCGAAGCAGACATTGCGAAAGTCTCTTCTGGCAAAGCTGAGGGGTGAGTCCCGACCAAAACAATTTTAACATTCGGAAGATTTTTCTTGACCTCGTCTACGAACTGGACGTCGTTGTTTATGCTTGGCGTGGAAGAATCAACAACCACCATGTCCGGCTTGAACTCCCTAATTTTTACCATAGTTTCTTCAAAATCCCATCCATTGGCAAGAGCGTCCAGCAGCAGCACATTGTGCCCTTTTTTCATCAGCACTCCCGCAGCATACGCCAGCCAGATCGGATAGTAGAGGGTGCCGCTCTTGGTGAACTCAGGCCACCTGCTCGCTCTGCTTAGCTTGAACTTAAATGGGGGGTTGACTAGCAAGATTCTCATGGTTTTCACTTTATGAACAAGTAATATTAATAATTAAAATTAATAGTAAAGAATGATATAAATGGCCGAAAAGGAAATAACAATACAGATCAGGAACATTGAAATTTTGGCCTTGATCGCCATAATCCTAGTCGTTTTTGCCTTGGAACTGAAGCTGACCCTTTCCGAGCCGATTGTTTTTGGTGACGAAGGCCACCACGCGAGATTGTCACAATGGATAGCCCAGGAAGTCGAATATCCAAAATACGTTCCGTTCACAGGGTCGCCGCTCGCGATGAGAGGATTCACAAGGCCTTCCCTCTGGAATTTGCTGGGTGCAAGCTTCCTTTTTATTTTAGGATTCCATCAGGAAATTTTGAAATTCCTAATCCCGTTCACTGCCGTGATAGTCACAGGGCCAGCCGTGTATGTTCTGACAAAAAGATTGTACAACAAGGAAGTGGCCTTCATCGCAACGATAATTGCATTGGCCATCCCTTCGTTCGTCACCTATTCTGTCCTTTATTACACTGACATCTTGCTGACACTCTACCTTTCGATGAGCATCCTCACTCTCATCCTTGCAGTGAAAACTGACAGCAGGAAATACTGGATTCTGTCTGGGCTCACATGCGGCCTTGCTTTCGTGACAAAATCTGCAGGATATGCGGTCTTCTTCATCGCCGGAATATTTTTCTTATATCAGCTCTACAAGCAAAGGAATCTCTTCAAGCTATTGAAAAATTATTTGATCTGGTTCGTGTTCGCAATCCTTCTGATAGTCCCGTTCTTCGCGAGAAATTATCTTCTTTTCCAGAATCTATGCTCAGACTTGCCTCTTCCCTACCAAGGCCCTGGGCAATGCTCCACTTATTTCACATATACATCCCAATATAATTACACCAGCACTGCGGCTCAGGTCGGTACTGAAGTAGGGATTCTAAAGTTTGGAATAGCCGAATATCTCAACTTTGCCTACGGAAATATCTGGTTTGTTGTTTTTGCATTCTTCTGCGGATTGGCGATAACTCTTTACAGGAGAAATTCGATTGACGTGTTGATTTTGATATCACTGCTCCCGATCCTGGTCATATACTTGAGGACGCCTGACACGAGGGTGGAGAACATGTCAAGATACTTCTTGGGCTGGGTTCCGATAATTGGAATAATCGCAGGAATTTATTTCGAAGAGGTCTACAGCTTTGTCAAGAAATATCAGAAATACCTGGCTCTTGCCATTTTCATGATTGCCATTTTCTTTAGCTTTCAAGCTCTGCAAGACAAGCTGAGCGTCATGTATCAGGTCAAGGGTCAGTGGTCGCAGTACTTCTGGGACGCATGCACGTACATAAAAGACAAGACGCCGCAAGATTCGAGAATATTCACGGTCTGGGCGGCTCCGACCATTTTCAACTGTCAGAGGACTGTAGGCGGAGGTGGAGATGATTCGCCGGACATAACTCTTAGTGGAAATGCTACTCTGGCTCTGTCAAGGCTGAAGCTACATCAAGTCAATTATATTTTTGTCCAGAAGGGAAGCATAAGCACGATGAGCGTGGCCGAGACCTACCCTTGGGTGTTCATACAGATGATGGAAAGCAACCCAGAGAGGTTCGTCAAGGTTTTTGAAAACGGGGAGACCAATTTGCAGAATTGCTTGTATTCAGGATGCGATGGGGACATAATATACCAGCTGAACTACACTGGACTTTAGCATCTGTATGCCTTGAAAATTTCCACGCCCCTCGAAGTTTCCCCGCCGATTTTTTGGCAGTTTGACTTTAGAAAATCTTCTACCCCAGGTCGTATCACAAGGGAGTTTGTACGATAGACGACGTACAGCGGTTTGACTTCATCTGTCAAGTTTTTTAGATATTGGGGTGATAAAAATGTGGCGATGATGTCATAGAAGGGCCTGCCTGAATAAAAGGCAATGTCGAGATGGGTCACCACAGGGCCTGATGTGGAATCTTTGACGAAATTTGCAGCATCAATCGAAACTCTTCCATAGTCAGGAGTTATCAGCGGGTTGACAGATTCCTGCGCGAAATAGAGGTTGAAGCCGATGTACATGCCGAAGAGAATTAATATCGCAAGCTTTCTGTAGCGTGAAAAGTAGAAGAGCAGAGGTATCAGGGGCACAATAAAGGGAATTGCAATCAGTTGGAGGTTTGACTTGAAGTCGTTCAGGAAAAGTATGTCAGTCCTGATCTTCAGCAGATAGAAGGCAGAGAAGCAAACTGCAGCTATGATAAAAGCCACTGCAATTGACTTTCTATTGAGGATTTTAAAATCTAAAACATATGTTGCGGCAAGCAGACAAGCTATCGGGATTATTGGGACAAAATATCTTGTCACTCCTAAGACGCCCGAGCAGAAAAGGATGAAGATGATTGAGAAATAAATCAGGAATCTGTATTCATCTCTTTTTGCCTTGAATGAATAGAAAAGCGAGATGATGAAAAGTATTATCAAGGGCAATGTCAAATCCCAAGAGGAAATTCCGACGAACTGGAAAATTCTTTGAAGGTAGTTGAGGCTTCCTGTTGCCTGCGAGCTGAATGCCGAGTGTAAGACGAAGCTGTTGACCCAGCGAATAGAGCAATCCAAGAAATCGGTTGAATACAAGTTGCTGAAAAGCAGCATGAAGAACAGGAATACTGCAAGTGACGAAAGAAAAACCGCAAATGTTTTCTGCAATTCCTTCCTCTTATAAGAGTAGATGAACAGAGCTGGGAAGATTAGGATGATCGGCTCTTTGAACAGCAGACCGATTGATATAGGCAGGATGGAATAGATCAGATACTTGTCTTTTCTTGATTTCCAAAATTTCATCAGGAAGAAGACTGCCAGTAAGACAAGGAAAGTCAGGATTGATCCGTCCACATCAACTATCTGCGAGTGTTCAACATGCAGCCTGTTTATTGCAAGAAGGAATGATGAGAGAAGGCCGAGCTTTTTCCCGCCGAGCATCTCGCCGACAAAAAAAATCAGAGCAACAGTTAAAACAGAGAAAGTGACAATCGAAAGCCTAATCAGAGACTCGGAATCTGTGAAATGCATGATTTCCGAAAGGTAGAAAAGATAAGCTGGAGATCTGCAGAATGTTTTCGACATGCTGGCATTATCGAAAAGATATTTTTCGGAGAAGAGAGGGACACCTTTCTCATTTATGCTTTTCGCTGGCCAGATGAATGAGACCTCGTCCCTTTGAAAGGATTTGTCGAGATATTGAACCCTAAAAGCAATAGCTAAAATAATTATTAATAAAAATATAACTTTGGCATTTTTATTAAAATAGTGTCTAACCATATTCATAATTAAGTATGCGTATATAATTTAAAAAATATGAAAAATTAAATAGATGTATTAAAATGAGAATTTTAGATTTGGGATGTGGGGCGCACAAGTATAAAGGAAAAGGAAGAGATGAAGTTATTGGGTTGGACAGAGTTAAATTGCCAGGCGTGGATGTCGTCTGCAATCTGGAAAAAGGAAAACTTCCATTTCCTAGCAATCATTTTGATTTAATCACCGCTAGGCACATTCTGGAGCACATATCTAATATCAGACATTTGATGAATGAATTAATTAGAGTTTTAAAACCAAATGGGACAATCAAAATATGGGTACCACATTTCAGTTCTTATGTCGCTTATTTGAACCTTGAGCATATTCGGTTTTTTAGTGTGGATATTTTTGACATGTATTATGAAAAGGAATATGACACAAAATTTAAAGTGGTGAAAAAGAGAATAAACTATGTTTCAGACGGAGCAACCAATAAGGTGATGAAGGGTTTGGATAAAATCGTTACACCGTTGGTCAATTTAAATCAAAGGTTTTATGAAAAATTTTTATCGGGGTTAATTTCCTGTGATGAGATATATTTTGAACTAAAGAGAAAGTGAGAGAATGAAAAAATTACCTGCAATAGCTCTAATCATGCTAGGATTGTTAATTGGCATGCTGATAGGATACTATTTAAAACCTTATGACATATTCAAATGTTTTGGCGAACTTAACTATCAGAATGTAACATGTTATAGAATAGAAGACACATACCATTGCACTAGAAGTGATGGTATAGGTTATATTATAGAGCATGTGTATGGAAAATAAATTTGTGATAAGATGAAACTTTCTGTCATACTGCCTACTTATAATGAAAAGGAAAATATTAAAATTCTGATACCAAAACTGGAGCAGCTACTGAAAAATAGAAAAATTAGTGCGGAGGTTCTTGTTGTCGATGATTCGTCCCCGGACGGAACTGCAAAGGTTGCAGCAGCCCTGAATAAAAAATACAAAAACATTAGGGTTTTGCTAAGGGAGAAAAAGGAAGGCATTGGCGCAGCACTCAGGTATGCATATGATCGTTCTGATGGAGACATAATTCTTTCAATGGATGCCGATTTATCTTTGGATGTGGAAGGGATACCCAAATTGATCAGAAAGATAGAGAGCGGCTATGATGTAGTTGTTGGATCAAGATATATAAAATCTGGATTCTATGAAAAAAAGAAAATAGAAACTCGTATAAAAAACTTATTTAGTACTGTTGGGAATAAACTGATCATTTTTTTACTTAATTTGGGAATTCACGATTTTTCTTTAAACTTCAGGGCCATCAAGAAACCCGTATGGAAAGCGATCAAAACCAAGGAAAAAGTCAATGTTTTTTTACTGGAAATGATAGTTAAAGCAAAGTATTCTGGATACAAGATTGGTGAAATTCCTGTAGTTTTTAAAGATAGACGTTACGGTAAATCAAAAATGAATTTACATAGTGAAGCACCCTATTTCTTGAAAAAACTTTTAGAATACTTCATCTCATACAGGCTGCTTTCAGGGAAGTAAAGTTGAAGTTTTTTAATTCACAAACGTTAATAAGTGATTCTCATAAATTAACAATAGCTCTGCAAAAAAGGAAAAAACCATGGAAGCCTTGATAATTTCGATGTTAGTTTCATTCTTTGTCACACTTGTAATTACTCCTCAAGCCATTCGACTTCTGTGGTGCGCTGGTATAAATGGCAGGGACCTGAATAAGAAAAATAAACCCAGGTTGCCAGCAAGTGGTGGCATTTGTGTTGCGGCAGGTCTAGTTGCCGGGTTGTTGACTTATGTTGGCATACAGACATTTGTCTATGGAGCCAGCACTGTATCAGTTTATTTGCTTACAGTCATATCAAGTATTCTTATTGTAACATTCGTCGGATTGCTTGACGATCTGAATGTAAAAACTTCTTCTGTCCAGACCAAAGATGGAAAGAATATAAAAATTGGATTGCCACAATGGTTAAAACCGTTGATGACACTGCCGGCGGCAGTACCCCTCATGGTTCTGAATGTTGGTGAGACAACAATGATGATACCATTTATAGGCGAGGTTAATTTTGGCATTTTATTCCCATTACTGATAATCCCTCTAGCAGTCGTAGCGGTATCAAACCTGATCAATCTTCTGGGTGGGTTTAATGGTATGGAGTCTGGAATGGGAATTGTTTATACTCTGGCACTTGGAACTTTCGGAATATTATATGTAAGTAAGGCTGGCCTCAATAATGGATCCATTATATTGCTCATCACAGCCGCATCTTTACTGGCATTTTTAAAATTCAATTGGATACCTGCTAAAATTCTCCCTGGGGACAGCTTGACTTATTTACTGGGTGCGGTAGTTGCCTCTGGTTTGATAATAGGCAATATGGAAAAAATTGGGATAATTGTCATGTCGCCTTTCATCTTGGAATTTCTATTAAAATTAATGTCGAGATTTAAGGCAAGCTGCTTGGGAATATTGAGAAGAGATGGGAAGCTGGACCCGCCATATGGCAAGAAGATTTATTCACTGACTCACTTGGTGATGAACATAACCCCCATGACTGAGAAGCAAGTTACAATGTCATTGATAACAATTCAACTAGCCGTATCGGCGCTTGCATTCGCCGGTGTGTATTACGGCATTCTATGATTGTTTGTTTTGAAACCTTTTAAGAAAGCCGATTATCATCAATAAAAACTTATTTAGGATTAGAATTCTTTTTGCAAAAAACTCCAATATTTTGATGTCTTCGTTTCTATAAAATTTCAGTGGCAGGAGCAGAAGCAAATAAATTATTATTGAAAGTATAGAAACTGCTGCAAGTGTGATGATGTTGTTGACTGCAGGGTACAGTAACAAAAGTATGAATCCAATAAAAATTGATGCTATTGAAATTTTAATGATATCTCTGATGAAGAATTTGATTTTTAAAAATTTTCTTATGAAAATCAAGTTTAAAGCAAAATAGAATACCATTGAAATCAAATAAGATAATGAAATTCCAAGCGCGGAAAAGTATTGCACGAGTGGTATGGAGGTTGCTAGGAACAGCAAAGCTGTGACTACGATTATATTCCTTGATATTTTTGGTTTGCCTATAGCGTAAAGGTTAGAATTAAAAATGCCACCTAGCCCAAAAAGGATGGCAGATGGAATTAACATTGGAAAATAAGTTGATGCATAAATGTATTCCACACTTGAAAATGATAATACAAACAATTTTGAAAAAATAAGTATAATTACAGAAATAGGTATGACTATTGTCAGACTGTTTCTTAGCACCAAGCCTATTAAATAGCTACATCTACTCTTTTTCTTTCGGTCGGCTGAAAAGCCAGAAATTATTGGAAATAGTGCAGCTGTTAACACATTGACTATCACAGTGATGAAAGATGTGATAAGAAACGCTATTGTAAAAATACCAGTTACTCCCGGATTTTTTATTACAGTCAGAATTATGTATTGACTGTTTGACAGAACATATGATGCTATAGTTGAAATTAATGCCGGGGATGCGTAAGAAAATAATTCCTTGTATGAAAAATCTGAATTTTTATTTTTGAAATACTTCAAATTAACTCGTAGAAGCATTGCGATAAAGTATCCTAGCCCAAATCCTATCAACGGGCCATAAAGTCTGAAACCGATGAAAATTAAAATCACGGAAATAACGACTTTAAGGACGGATTGCAAAGAGTCCGTCAGGAAATATCTTTTCATATTTTGAAAACCATAGATGATAGAACCAAAAAATGAAAATAGAACTGCTGAGAAAAGGGAAAAGATGCTGATTAAAATACCCTGACGTGAAACTTTTAAAACTGTCGCCAGTTGGTCTGAGAAAATAAACATGGCTAAAAGCACGACAGCCAATGTGATTAAAATGGGTTTTGCAGAAATTCTAATCAGGGCAGAAACTTTCTTTGGATTTTTCTCCCTGAATTCTGGTATCAACTTTTGAAGTGCCAAAGTGATTCCCAAATAGCAAATCCAAGAAAGCAAGACAACCAAGTTGATTAGTGTTGAGACAGCCCCAAGCTCTTCCTTAACAAGTGCCTTCCCTAATGAAAACCAGAAAAGGAAGGAAAGAGATGCAATTATAATCCAGTCAAGCATGAGGTATGTGCTATTTGAGATTAATTTTTCACTTATTTTCATATATTCACTTTGTTTTTTTAAACAAAAGAGAAATGACTCCAAAAACTATACCGAGTGCTGTAATGAAATTTCTCAGAATAATTATAAAAGGCGACAGCAAACCAACTGGTTTGTCTTTGAAGAATACTGAGATGGAGAATGGCAAGGTCAGCAAGAGGACGACTGCAAAAAAAGCCAATGGATAAAAATAAGGAACTGCTCCAAAAAAACTTAGTAATATCAGTAAGGATGTGATTCCGATCAAAAACTCTTCAATGAAAAGTGATTTTGGTGTATATGAATGTTTGAATAATTTGTGGCTGTGCTTTCTATAAAGTGAAACTCTCCAGTATCCTCTCCAGAATTTCTGTTTCAGGAATTTCCTTAGTGTGTTAGGATGGAAGTGGTGGACAAAGGCTTTCGGCTGGAAGACCATCTTGCCGAATTTCTCAAGCCTGAAAGAAAGTTCAGGGTCCTCGCCTGAAGCTGTTGGGAAGCTTTCATCAAAACCTTTTGACTTTAGGAAAATGTTTTTCCTGAAAGCCGCTGAAAAGGTCCCGATGAAATCTATCTGCTCCTGCTTTTCCAGTTTTTTGTGTCTCTCTTCGATTTCATAACCAGCAAACCTTGCAACCAAGCTGTCCTTGTTGAAGGTTCTGTAGGTTCCTGAAACTCCGATCACTTCTTCGTCCTTGAAGGGTTCGACCATGTTCTTTATCCATTTCTTGTCAGGTATGCAGTCCGCATCCGTGAAAAGAATTATCTGACCTTTGGAATTTTTCACACCCAAGTTCCTAGCGACTGCCGGGCCTCTGTGCTTTTGCCTGACCAGTTTCACTCTTTTGAACTTGGAAACAATTTCAGCGCTGTCATCAGTAGAGCCGTCATCAACAAAAATTACCTCATACTGACTCTTTGGGTAGGATTGGTTCAGAAGGGAAGTGATGCATCTCTCAATCTTTTTTCCTGTGTTGTAGAACGGGACGATAACTGAAATCAATTTCGGCACCTAGGAGCTGTGGAATTCTTCTATCTCGTCTTCATGGACAGAGCCCTTGAACAGATACTTGGAAAATATTTTCAGGGATCTCCATGTCCTTTTGATCTCGCTCGGGTTCGTCACCATCTGTTTTATTTTGTATGTGATGTAGGAAGGCCTCAGGTAGAAAGATTTGCGGGCATCGTCTGCCAGTTTCAGAAGCTCTACATTCGTCAGGCCAGGCCTGCTGACCACGCTGTTGTGAAGCCCTTCAGGTGTCAGCCACTTGGAAAAATCTTCAGTCACAAGGAAATTATTTTTCTTTGCCCATTCATAAGCTTCAGTCCCTGGATAGATCATCATCGGGTAGAACTGGACAGTGTCTGGGCCCAAATCTTTTGCAAATCTGACGGTGTTTTTTATGGCCTCTTTTGTGTCTCCTGGCAGGCCGAGAATGAAACATCCGTGAATGAGCAGCCCGGCTTTTCTCGCATTCTTCATGAACTCCATCTGAATTTCTTTTGTCGTTCTCTTGTGAACCGAGTCAAGAACTTCCTGAGCTGGCGTTTCAAAGCCGACACATAGGAGGCGACAGTTTGCCTCCTTCATCTTTTTCAGAGTTTCAAAATCAGTATCAACTCTTCCATTGCAAGACCATTTCAGTTTGATTCCTTTCTCGATGAGGAGATTGCAAATCTTTATCGTCCTTTCCTTGTTGACTGGAAAAGTATCATCTTCAATCATGACTTCCTTGACTTCAGGCATCTCGTCTTGGATGTATTCAAATTCTTCGACCACATTCTCCGGAGACCTTGCTCTGTACGAAGCCTTGAAGGGTGTGTTGCAGAAGCTGCAGTTGAACGGACATCCTCTTGCTGTCAGTATCGTCACCTGAGGGAAGCTGACCGACGCGTAGAAATAATCCTTTATGTTCAGATGCTTCTTGTAGACCTTCGAAACGAATGGGATTTCGTCAAGGTTTTGTATGAGTGGCCTTGGATTTGTGTGCCTTATCCCCCTGTCGCTCTTGTAAGAGATTCCATCAACAGCATACAGAGGTTTTTTGCTTTCTATCGCCTTTGCCAAGTCTAAAATTGTGTAATCATATTCCCCTCTGCAAACCGAGTCGGCCTTGCAGGATTTCAAAACATCTTCTGGCAGGGCTGAAGGATGTGTGCCGACAAGGGTCACGTGCGCGTCAGGAAAAGAATCCTTCAGTAGATCAGCGACCTGCATGTCGTTTATTATTGATGGGGTGCTCGTGTCGATGACAATTAAATCTGGAGCAAACTGTTTTGCAAAATCTACCGTATCTTCCCTCGACCAATTGTTAGCAACAGCATCAACCAGCTTTACATCTATATTGTTTTTTTCCAGAACGCCAGTAGCATAAGCCAGATAATAAGGGAAATAGAGAGTTCCGCCTTTGGTTGTTGCGGGCGACCTTGATTCTCTTGAGAATTTCGGCAGGAATGGCGGGTTCAAAACCAATACTTTCATGCTAAATCATCTTTTGTGTTTTAAGCTTAAGACGGCAGACTTATAACATTTGTGGATTGGGTGTCTACTTCCTTGAGGGCTTCGCCTTTATAGCGATGTTCTCCTTCCAGTTTTTCGGCAGGGTTTTGTTTAGCGCGTATCTCAAGGTCCTGAACTTCTGGCCCGGATATGAGTGGATCACAACTTTCAGCTCAACAATGTCAAACCCTGTCTTTTCAAGGATTTCCTTCAAGGCCCTGACACTGAAAACTCTTGGGTGATCGTACAGATTTTCTTTTTTGATGAACTTTGGGAACCCAAGATTCTTGAATTCTTCCGAGACCGTATAATTTGTTGGGTGGTAGCCGAAAAGAAGGAGTAACCTGTTCTGCCAAGATGCAAGGTTTGGCGTCGTCAGAACCATTATTCCGTTCTTCTTCAGCACCCTTCGTGATTCTCGCAGACATTTTTCAGGATATAAGACGTGTTCAAGGACTTGGTTGGAAAAAATCAGATCGAAATAATTATTTTTGAATATTTTCATTTTCTGGCAATCGCAAAGCACGGTCTTGACGTCCTTGTGCTCTTTTGCAATCTCTTTCAGGGATTCCCTGTCGATGTTCAGCGAATAAATTTTGGAATTCGGGAAAATTGTTTTGAGGAAATCAACTGTTGAAGAGTTTGATCCGATGTCCAAAATTCTTTCTGCTGGCAGGACTTCCATCATCTTTCTTATCACTTTGTTAATTCCTATGTCAAAATACTTCATCTACCCACTTCCTCTATTACCTCTAGAACCTGTTTCGCTATCTTATCAAATGAATATTTCTCCAAGACTTTTTTCCTGGCATTCTCTCCCATCCTTTTTCTCAGTCTTTCGTCTCCAAGCAACAGATTTATTTTTTCTGCTATCGCCTCGGCTGTCCTTTCCTTCAGCAGGAAACCGTTGACTCCGTCATCAATCAAATCCTCAGTCCCGTTTGCAACAGTTGCTATTATCGGCAGTCCAGAAGCAGCTGCTTCGAGCGTTGCAAAAGAGAATCCTTCGTAGAATGTTGGGAAGACGAACATGTCGCTGACAGCGCAGTATTCCGGCACGTTCTTCACATCGCCCGTGAATATGACACGGCTGCCTTGATTCAATCGTTTGACAATATTCCTGTGGTATTCGTCGTCTCCTCCGCAAATCACCAGCTTTGCATTTTTATCTTTCACCTTCGGCAAGGCTTTCAAAATGTATTCAAGACCTTTCCTCTTCAGGTTTCTCCCGACAAACAAAATGATCTTGTCGTCTTCAGGAAACCCAAGCTTTTTTCTTAACTTGATTTTTTCATTTTTGGAAAATGAGAATTCCTTAGGGTTGACGCCGTTCGGGATTACCACGATATTATCTTCTGGTATCTGGAAGAATTCCATCACTTCCTTTTTGATTCCTTCGGAAGTCGCTATTACTTTTTTCGCTTTTTTCAGATTGTGCTTTTCAATCCTTGGTGAGATCCTTTCAGCCATTGTCAGTTTCAAACCCATCTTCTTCTTGTATTCTCCCCATCCTTTGTAGCAGAACTGCATCAGAGCGATGTTTGGAGAGAGGTATCTGGTTGGTTGAGCCAGAGTTACGTCAAACTTCTGCCTTTTCATGACAAGTGTGCTAGAGATGCTGAAAAATATTTCTTGAAGGAAAAAATTTGAGAAATATACTGGAATCTTGTGGAAATGGACTCGTTTGTTTTTCACATTGTCCCAGCTGCCGGCGAATATGTGAATGTCGTGCTCTTTGGTCAGGTATGGTAAGAGTTCCAGCAGGAAATTGGACGATTTGGACCAGCAGCAGTGCTTGATCACTATTCCTATCTTCATCAAATTCACTATGATAACATTAGTAGGAAAGTAATAAAATATTGATGAATCTATTGTTTTGTCTGGGTTATAAAATTGCTTACAGAATTTCTTATACCGACTGCGCTAATGTTCCCCATTTCCCATATGTATAAAGCTGGTGTCATGTTAAGCATACTTGTGAAACTCTCTCCGGTAGTCACATAATTAAAAGCCCATCTTTGCGAACCATATGCTGTTGCTTTGTCAAATCTGCCTAATTTCTGACCGTTGGTTAAATTTCTTGTATAAATTTGTTGATCTGTATATATTGCTGTATTATTGCCAAGAACATCTTGAATCCCCAGCACTATCGAATTTCTTCCTTCTGTTTCATTAGCCTGTACATAAGATTCCACTTCCTCAAAGAATACAAATTTTTTCACACCTGTGTAAGTCTCACTCATGCTGTCGTAATAGGCTTTTATAACTGCATCAGATACAGTCCCGTTATAAAGTCTTATCTCATCTATATATCCTTCAAAGTCGCCAGCCAAAACACCGCTTTGTTTTAAACCGCCTATGATGAACTTGTGCTGTGTAATAATATTCCAAGTTCCTGTGCAAGCTTCTGAAGTACCATTGATAAATATGCAGCTATTGGTTCCATCCCATCTGGCAGTTGCAAAATACCATTTGTTGCCTTGTATAGTTTTGCTATTGGTATTACCGCCGCCAGTAAGAAGATAAACCGTATTACTTTCTATGTCAAAAGTCCATCCAGCACTTCCGCCTTCACTATTCCAAGCTCCTGTATAAACATCATTACTCGTATCATTCCAATAAAACCACATCATAACTGTGAAATTTACTTTCCCAGTAGGGCAGACATCATTACTAGCAGCAACTTCCCATGCTTCATTACTACTACCTAAACCGCTAAAGCCATGGCAGTTACTTAAAAAGCATCTTTGATATAGTCCACCGCCGCCATTTAAGGCAGTGGCGTTGTTCTTCAGACTACTGCTTGGGAGTTGGCTACTGGTGTCTGTTGCTCCCATGTGGTATACAGCAGTCCAGCTTGAGTTCCATACGTTCGATGGGTTAGATCTGTTAACGACTGGTGTGCTGTTGCCATAATAAACATAATAACTAGTATTTGTTGATGGTGTTAAATTTACCTTAGCCCATAACAACACATTATTCTGGAGGCAGCTCTCCATCTCAAATGGTACTTCTGCATTCTCCGAACCGTTCAAAAGTCTCAAGTCCGAGCAGTCAGACATCATGTAGGTAGTGCTACTTATGTTTATAGGAACAATGAAATCGTTTAGCTGAATATTCTGTGTGTTGTTTATTTTTACTCTTCTTTTGTAAATCCAGCTTGCATTCCACCAGCTATACTCATCAAAGTTGTATCCAGCAACTTCGACAACATTGTCTATGGCTATTTTATTATCTCTATAAGCAGGATCATAAGTTCCGTGTATTCTAAAATTGAAACACTCGCCTGCCTTGAATGTCTCGCCTGTTGGGTTGAACTCCTTCCAGGTCCATCTCCACTTTTCAGCTTGATATGGAGAATTTTCAAGCGTGCAGTTATCTATCGTTATAACTGTTCCATTTTCAAATGATGATTCATATGGATTGCAAATTTTCTTGAAATTGTCGACTGTTTCGGTGTAACTTTCGTTTATTCTTTTTTCTAGCCATGAACTTTTAAGTTTCCCTTCAACTTCATTGAAATACCAGTTGAAATAATCTCTTGATTTCTCTTGAATGTGAAAATCTGTGTCAGATGGGTTGCATACTTGATATTCAGACCATGCTTCTGTTATACCAACGTACTTGTCTACAAATTTTAAATAATCTTCTCTTGAATAAGGGCCTGGTTCTGCTCTGCCTGTTAACCCTCCGTTCAGGGCAGAAACTGAAATAAGAAAAGAACTGATTATAACTACTATAATCAAGATTTTGGCCAAGCCTTTGCTTTGTATTTTTACTCCCATTTTATCATTCGCTTTCTAATTTATACTATTGTCTCCAACTAAAAATGCTTTTGTTTTCTATTGGTTGTTTCATATTACCACCACACCTGAAGCAGTATCGTTATAAGAGCTTGAATTAACGAAAGCTGTAACCGGATAAATGTCGGCAGTCGTATAATTTTCTCCGATAAAAATTCTAACTTTTTCAGAAGTGTTGAGAAATATTGGTTGTGAGGATGTAATGTTTTTCTCTCCAGTGTCTAAGCGCCATGAAATATTTTGTTGCCCAAGATTGTTTCCCATTATAATCTCAAAAATTGTGTTGCTTTGGCTTTCTGACAATATTAAAAACTTATTTATCTCAATCATCTTAGTGATGAAAATATCGGTATATGAATCCAAGGATGAATTGCTATAAGCAGTTATTTTTGGGGTTTTCCTGCCTTGCGTTGTATAATTGTTTTGAATGAAAACAAACACAGATTCTCCTTGTGTTAAGTTTGCAATATTATTACTTGAAATGGTAGGGTCAGAAACATTCCATGAAACATTCATATTTTGTGGCCAATAGTTCTTGATATTGAAAATTAAAATTCTGTTTGCTGCAGTCAAGTTATAGTTGTAGTAATTTTCTATTCTTATTGCCTTGAGATTGAAAGAATCGTTGTATTGATCATATAAACTGCCAGAAGAAATGTTGACAATGATTGTTTTAATTCCATCGGTGGTGTAGTTTATATCTCTTGATATTGTTTCTGAACTGCCTGTTGCAATAGTATTTGTTGTGCCTGAGTGTTGTATTTGCCCATCGCTGACAATGGACCAACTAATTGAAGCAGGATAATAATAGTTCTTTATTTTGAATTGAATGGTACGGTTATTTCCATTAATCGGAATGTTGTTGTAACCTTCTATTTTAATGCCTTTTATTTCAAAGTTGGTCGATTTAGTGTCATTCCCATCAGTTGAATTCGCAGAGCATGTTAATGTTCTGGCTCCAGTTGAAGAATAGTTGTAGGTTGTGAGCACTCTGAGATATTCGTTGCCGGATAAAGAGAATAAGAGAATGGATGTAGTACCATCACTACAGTTCCAGGAGACATTCTGAGATGATTCAGTCATGTTATTGTGTATGAAAAACTCGGAAACTGTATAGGTCACATTTTTATAGATAATAGAAAATGAAGGAATCATAACACCAAATTTGATGCTTCTATTTTCAAAGTCACTCGAAGCAGCTGACCGTCCAGTCACATTGACATTATAAAAGCCGCCGGAAGTGTAGTTGTGTTGCGCAATAAAAGAAATGGAGCTGTTTGTGATGTTGATGGGTGAAGTTGAATTAAGCAATGTGCCGTCTCCAAAAGCAACAGTCCAATTCACATTGGTTAATGTTGTGTTCTTTTCATTTACCAGATAAAATTGGAACTGCCTGGATTTTCCCGTCGAATCTAACTGAGACAATTTGTAAACATCTATTCCAGCATTTCCAGTTATTATTTGAGATGGGGTATGAACCGGAGTTCCGGTGTAAACAAACTTGGTTGTATTTGTTCTGTCTCTGACAATTTTGAGAATATTGCCTATTGGGTTGTAAGAATAAACATAGTTAGATGTACCAATGGAAACATTAACCAAACGGCCGAGGAAATCATAACTCATTCTGTGATTTCTGCTGTTGACAGAATCGTTAATTGTTATTACATTACCTACAGAATCATAAGAATAATCTAGTTGTTGAATTGTATTTGTCTTGATTTGGGTTAATCTGGCATTATCACTGTTGTAAGTGAAATTTGCTATCTTGGAATTTGCGTATGTTCTGTTTAAAATACTGTCAAAAGCGTTGTGGAAAGTGCTGTTTATGTAGCCTAAGATTTTACTTATTTTGCCTTGCTCATTGTAATAATAGCTTATGTTTTTACCTTGAAAGAAAGTTTGTTTTACAAATCTATCCATCGAATCGTAATAGTTTTTCTTTTCAAATACAATACCATCAATTGTTCTTGTTTCTCTTGTTACTCTTAGTTTATCGTCGTACTCGTATTTGTAAGTTGAATTACCAAAAGTGATATTTGTTAGTGTTCCATAATAATTGCTGTCATAAGCATAGATTGCAGTATCTGCTGAAGAATTTTTTGTTAGAAGTCTGTTCAAAGAATCATAAGATATGTTTACTTGATTATTTGCATTGTTGTAAGTGAGGCTTTGGGAAGAAGCTGCTACTAATTGCGGAATAATTACTAGCAAAGTTAAAATGAAGAAAATTTGTTTATATTGTTGCATTATTTATTCTCCTTTCTTGGTTTTGAAAGTTTCTCATTATTAAACAACTCCATAAATTCCATAGTATATCAAAAGGAAAGTTAGAATTATAACTATTAAGATGGCAACAATTGCAAAGAATGCTGTCTTGTAAGGGCCACCAGATTTTCCATACCAAGGTGCTTTATTGGCTATATACTTGCCAGTTAAAAAGTATGATGCGGCATGAAGCACTAGAACAAAAATTACAGGTAAAAGTATCAACAATTCGTTAGAATATTTAGCGGGTAAGAACATTGCAATAAATAGGATAATTAGAGCTACTAAAGCTGTATACATTATGCTAATTATAAAAGCTAAGTGTAGATTTCTGTTTATTTTTAATTTAATCATTTTATCCACATTTACAATTATTTATAGATTCGAATGGGTTAAGACCTTTATCCCAAACCCAAACATCACTTTCATAAAAGAAAACATCTAACCAAGATTTTATTGTGCCTATGCCAAAAGGTACGGCTCCTAACGCTTCCCATCCGGTTTTTTCAATATTTCTCCCACTTGGGTTCTTGATAGTTTCAGCTGCCTGTTTACTTGTTTCATATGCAGTTTGTACATATCCTATAGTTTTTGCGGTATAAGCTACATATTTAACTGAACCACCAACACCTGTCAATTCTCCTACCGTCGATATAATGGCTTCGCCCAGTTTTCCTAATCTCCTAACTTCACGGCTTTGTTGATTTTGCTTTATTATTGAACTTAGTTGTTTAGTTTCTCCTGTAGGAACAAATTTGATAGGTGGATTATAGGTTGAAATGGTTGGTGATGCTACTCTATTACTACCTAATGTGACTGTGTAGTCATATCCAACATTCGTTGTGGTTCCTACAGTATAACGTCCAGCATATGTCATGCTGCTACTAGAATAAAATGTAAGTCCACCACTTTGAATATACCCTACTTTTGTATCATCCTCGTAAATATATGTCCTTTCTACAGGTGCAGTAAGTCTGCTACCATACAAAATAATTTCAATTTCATCTATTTCGTTAACAGCTGTAACTGCCAGTCCGGAAGAATCAAAATATTTGTAGGGATTGTTCCAAGCATAACTGTAATGGTTCAAAGACTGAGGATCATAAACTTTTTGTATCAAAGTATCTGGTTGTATGAATATTCCCCAGCATGGTGAGAAATACCTTCTACCATAGTAATACTGACATGGAAAGTCTTTCATCTGTCCAGTATACAATTTAACATCAGCACTACCACCACCCAGCAATTCTCCATATGGATTATAAAAAGTATTTTCAACAACATTTCCGCTCTGATTTGTAATCAAAGTAGTGCTTCCCAAATTATCAGGATGATAATAATATTTCGAACCGTCAGGATTGACCTTAGCAACTAAAACTCCATCTTGATAAATGTAAGTGAAATCGTAAGTTCCTGTTGAATTGATAATTCTCATTATCTCTTTGAACGGAGTGTAGATAACAGTTCTGGCAGAATCATTCCTCATGATTTTAATTCTCTGTCCGAACGGGTCGTATGAATAATTTTCTAAAACAGGAGATGTAACAGTAGAACCATTCTTTATTCTGATTAATTGATTTAACCCGTCATACTCACGGTAATAGCCATCTCCAGTAACTAGATTGCCGCCGCCTTGTTGTTTTTGAGAAATTAAATTTCCAGATAAATCGTAAGTATAAGTCCATGTTCCGATGTCTGGATCTATTAATTGGATTCTTCTTCCTAATGAATCGTAAGTGAAACTGTAAGTATTACCAACATTGTCAACAATTCGAATTAAATTATCAGCAGTGTCATACTCGTAAGAAGTATTGTAAACATCTGTTTCATAATTTAGATTTAATATAGGGTCGTTGTTAAATTCTTGAACAGTTGTGATTCTGTCATACGTGTCAAGGATGTATGCTTTCTTATGTCCATTCTCATCGTAAGCTGTAATAGTTCTATGGTTGAAAGCAATCGTTTTGTTTGTGCTATCTGGGTTGTCAATTCTAACTGCTCTAGACAATGAATCATAGATGTAAGTTGTATTTTTAACAGTAGTGGATGGTATGGTCAAGCTTGTAGAGAAAGAACTGAAATAAGGATTCTGTTCAGATTTAACTCTTCCTAAACTATCATAAAACAAATTTTTAACAATCTGCTGGTTACCATCTGCTGGTCTTTTTAACTGAACAAAGTTGGCAAACCCATCATAGAAATAATAGACATCAAAAGTTTTGTTTGTAGTTGTCCTAGAAGAAGCTTTAATCGATTCAGGAGAAATTCCATCAAATGAATAACTATAATTTTTCGTTGGTAATTCATAGCTATCGTAAGGCTGAACTTCTTTTATTATCCTACCAAAAACATCATAATAGAAGTATGTGGTGATGTCATTCTGTTTATACCACAATAAATTACCTGTGCCAAAATTATACTGATAATCCGTAGTATGGCCTAAAGCATTTGTTACTCTGTCTGGATAAGTGAATGTCGTATCCTTCAAACCATACGAATAAGTTGTCACATAGCCTCTCGGGTCGGTCTGCGTCAAAACATTTCCATAAGAGTCATAAGTATAGCTTGTAGAAGAATCAGCGCCATTATCATTCCAATTTATAATTTGTGTAATGTCTCCCTTCGTAGTGTTACTTCCATAAGATTTTCCATCGTAAGAATATTTAACATCCTTTACTTTGGTGTTATTGTCCGAAGAATATAAACTATAACGACTTAGCCTATCAACAATCCAAGCAGAAGTATTGTATACATAAGAATATTGTTCATATTTTTCATCTCCAGAAGTAGAATTATCTCCCAAAAAAACTCTTTCAACAACATTTCCATAGCTGTCATAAGAATAAGAAACATTTGCCACTTTTGGATTGCTTGAAGAACCATCGTAAAGGTAAGAAGCTTGACCTGTTAACAAAACTTTAAAGTAACCATTTTGACTTGTGTTTGCATAAACATATTCGTCTTTGGAATACGGATTGCCAGAAGAATTATAGATTTCAGTTTTGTATTCATTACCTTTTAGCGCATCGCTCTGATAGAAATAATGTATAGCCAAGCTATTATCCGGTCTAGTTTCATTCACTTGATTGAATCCTCTGAACTCAAAATTCTTGTAATCATATTTGCCTCCCGAGAAATTATAAGAATAATTACCTAAAGTATTGAAAACACCAGACATTGAATTGTTTTGACTGACATTTTTGACAACCCAAACATTAAAACCTAAATCAGACGAGTTGTCAGTTCCATTATTATTAAACCTAGTAGATTCTTGATAATTGACAGAAATAACGCCGCCAAACTCATTTGTAACCTTCTTCAACATGTATGGTGTTGTCGGATTCTTAATCCAACTCCAGTAGAAACTACCAGACGAATTTGTTTGCCCAATAATCATGTCGACTAATCCATCACCATTGATATCAGTTAACCTCCTTCCCATGTTAACTCCATTTGAGATAAAAACTTCAGGAGCTTCCCAAGAATTGTTAAGAACCCACCCATTACCGTTATTTATCCATGTACTTTTGAATGTACCAGATGAATTGGTTAAAGCTTGTAAAATATCTACTAACCCATCACCATTCACATCGGCAAACCTGACACCTTCATCAGTTCTACCAGTTTTGATGAACAACACAGGCGGCATCCATGTAGAAGATATTGTCCATCCATTACCGCTATTTAACCACACATTTTGGCTTACAGTTCCATTATCAAATGATTCAACTATATCTGGTAAACCATCACCATTCACATCTTCTATTCTAGCTCCACCATCTCCATCGTTATAAATAAAGTATGCAGGAACTTGCCATGTGCTACTTACATCTGTCCACCCCGTCCCATTGTTAATGTAAGCTTTCTTAGTTGGACTGCCACTATAATAAGACTGCAGTATGTCAACTCTACCGTCTCCGTTGAAATCAACTAATTGGACTCCCTTGTCTTTGCTATCAACAAAGAAATCAATGGGTGGTGCCCACGTACCACTAACATCAGTCCAACCATTCTGATTGTTAATCCAGGCTTTCTTTGCTGTGCTATTTGATTGAAGTATATCGACAAATCCATCATTATCGAAATCTGCAAACTTCACGCCATTGTCAATATCCACAGTATTTGTATCGTAATTGTTAAGATAATCAGCAACACACATAATTTGCCAATAAGTATACCAGGTACCACTTCCACATTCGTTCCCCCATGCAAAGCATTTATCATAATAGCATCTGTTCCATTCCGCATCTGTGCATGACCCATATCCTGTACGTATGCATGCTTTGACAAGTTCATCATAGCTTTTCGGTTCTGTAAAAAATATCGGTGGTGCCCAATCTGTTGTATCTGTCCAATTATTGTTTTTATTATTAATCCAAGCTTTCTTCTCGCTAGTTGATTGTCTTCCTTTAATCAAATCAACAAAACCATCGTTATTCAAATCTATTGCTCTTACGCCAAAATCGTCATCATCATCTGAGAATGATGTTGGGGGTATCCATTCTGTAGCAGAATATTTGGTGAATCCCGTATTGGCTGTATGATACTCAAATGATATTTGTTGAAGTAGAGAAGTACTGTCAGAACCATAAAAATTAATCTTCGATATCGAAGACAAAGAATGTTCCACATTCAAATTGACATATTCAAAATTATATCTTCTTACTAAAACATCGTTTGCCAAAACTCTTATATCACTCAACCTTCTGCTTTCATCCAGCTGATTACCTTGGTCATAAACTAATCTTCTATCAGGCCTAGCAGAAGTTTCATATATGAATTCAATTTTTCTTTTCTGATCGTTGTTATAGAGAATCTGAGAAAGATATGTCGTACCTTTGTCTTCAGCATTAGGGTCTTCAAAGTAAGTATAGTAGATTTTGTTGCCATGTGTATCTTCAACCTTGTCAAGACTCCAACGCAAGGCATAACTTTTACCAGTGTTAGATGTCAACTCAGAATCTGAATTAAAACCAAATCTAAACTTCGTTCCGTCTTTAGAAGTCACAAGCCAGTAATTGCTGTATGTATTTGAACCCCCAGTGAGGTTTTGAATTCTTAAAAACGATTCAACTTTTGTATGGTACAAACCATCGGAAGAATCATAGATTAAATCATAAGAAGCTCCGTTGAATATTAATTTGAATTCATCATCCGCAATATTGCCTGGTGTTGAGTTAACATCTCGATAAATATAATTCTGTGACAGTGACCATCCGGCTCCCAATATTCCTGGTCGCTGTTTTACCGACTGGCTGCTATAGCTGACAGTGAGAGATGGCTGCAAACCATTAGTACCTATAGGAACTTCAATTGGATAAGTGTATGTTGCAGAACCAGGAAACAGGTTTGTGCTGTAAGACCCGTACAATTTTACTTTAGGATGTTCTGGAACCTGAGCTTCGTGCAGATATGGTTTGTATGTATCGACTGCAAAAACAGATGGTAATACAGTGAAAAATAAAAACAGACTAACAAATATTACTTTAAGACTCAATTTTTTTATATTCATCACAATTGATATAACGAAATAAGTGGTATTTATTTATCATTTTCACCTGTTCTTTAAAAGTGAATGAATTGTCCAAAATGGATTTAAATAGATAACAACCAATTGAGAAAAAGATTAGCATGAAGGTATGTTTGATCAATCCACCGATTCTATTACCGAAGGATTGGAAAGGTGTTGTAAGGGTATTCCAACCAATAGGTTTGGCTTATATAGCAGCATTTTTAGAAAAAAACGGCTATGAAGTTGTTATTTTGGATGCTTTTGCAGAAGGGTGGAAAAAAACGCACGATAAGGATGGCAAGAAGTACTGCGGAATCAGTTACGAGGATATAGCAAAAAAAGTTAAAGAGATTTCTCCTGATGTTGCCGGTATAATGTCTTTGAGTGCACATGCGCAAAGTTCATATTGGACTGCAGAAGCAGTGAAAAATGCTGATAAAAATATCACTGTAGTTGTTGGTGGGCCTCATGCGTCTGTCAGGCCGAAAGATTGTCTTTCCAGTGAAAATATTGATTTTGTGGTGATGGGAGAAGGAGAGCACACTTTTCTTGAATTAATTAAAGCTATAGAAAAAAACGCTACAGGTTTGTTAAAAAGCATTGACGGCATTGGATTCAAAGAAAACGATGAAGCTGTAATAAATAAAATGAGGGAGCCGATTAAAAATTTGGATGAAATCCCATTCCCTGCAAGGCATCTGTTGCCGATGGAAAAATATTTTGAAGCTGGCAAGTCTCTACAAACATCCAGGGTCACTCCAAAACGTTCAACAACTGTGATAACTTCTAGAGGATGCCCTTTCAACTGCATCTTCTGCAGCGTCAATCTAACGATGGGACGCGTGTGGAGGGCGAGAAGCCCTGAGAATGTGGTTGCCGAAGTCAAGCAGGTTATAAATGATTACAGGATAGAGGAAATCATGTTCGAAGATGATAACATGTCGTTCGATAAGAAAAGGATGGAAGCCATATGCGATTTGATTATAAATGAGAAAATAAAATTTTCTTGGTATGCTCCTAATGGCTTGCGTGCTGACACTTTGGATGAAACCCTCCTGAGAAAAATGAAGGATGCCGGTTGCAAAGAGATATATGTTGCACCTGAGTCTGGAGACCAAGAAGTTGTCAACAAAATCGTTGGGAAGAATTTGGACTTGAAAAAAGTGGAAGAGATTGTCGCCATGTGCAAAAAAGTTGGGATTGATGTTGGATGTTTTTTTGTCATTGGCATGCCTGGAGAGACGAAAGAAAACATCAAAAGGACAATAGAATTTGCCAGAAGGTTAAGGTCGATGGGCGCAAAATCGTGCAGTTTCTTCGTAGCAAGTCCATTCTACGGAACACGCCTATACAGCATAAGTAGAGAAAAAAGATACCTGACCAGAAATGACGGGAAAGAAATTGAAGAGGGGTTTCTAAATTTAGATGCTATGATAAAAACGCCTGAATTCTCACCAGAAGAAATTTGCATGATCCGTGAGCAGGCGATGGGTGAAGAGGGGCTGTCTTCAATGATGGATAGGGTAAAAAGTTTTTCCGGGTTAAAATTCTTCTTCCTTGCAGCAATAAGAAGCCCAAAAGCTGCTTTAAAATATGTCTATAGGATGAGGCACTCTATTTTTAAAAAAAAATGAATTAAACATACAGATGCTTCAAATACCTTATGTTGTTCTTCCAGTTTAATAAAATCTTTTTAACAAACCTTGGCGTTAAAATATACCTCAGATGTTTTGGCTTTATCTCAGAAAATGCCTCTTTCAGGTTTATTTTTAGCAACTTCTTCTCAGCTTCTCCTTGGAGGAAATTGTACCATTTTGTGAAATCCTCTTTACTCACATTTTTTGTCATTATAAAATCTGGCTTGAAATCAAAGAGATATATTTTTTTAAAATCAAAGTTGGGGTCGTCAGAAACAAATCCAGCTTTCTTTGCATAGTCCCACACTTCCGTCCCAGGGTAAGGGGTCAGCTGATAGACGTGAGCACCATCCAAATTTTTATCTTTAATCAAGCTTAGTGTCTTTTTGAAATCTTCTTCAGTCTCGTCTGGGGCACCTACTATAAAACTTCCATAAGTTTTGAAGCCATATCTCTTGGACAGCTTTAGTGCATTCCTGTTGTCAGCGACAGTGACCGAGCCTTTTTTAAAAAAATTCAGCGTTTTATCCGAGCCTGACTCGAGACCGAACTCTATCGTCACAACATTCATCTTCTTCAAATTTTTCAGAACTTCTTCGTTTATCATGTTTGACCTGCCATAGATGTAGAGTTTTATTTTTTCATTGAGTTTTTCCTCTCCCATCAGCCTGGCAATTTCTGCAACTCTTTTCTTGTCTATAATGAACAAATCATCGAAGAGTAAAATGCCATCGACCCTGTATTTTTCATAAAGATATGACATTTCCCCAACAACGCGTTCCGCGCTGTGGAGCCTAGGCCTTCGCCAGAACAAAGTTGTCGAGCAGAAAGTACATTTGTACGGACAACCTCTGGAAGTTATCATCTGACCATATATGCCAAACTTTCCAAATGTGGCTTTCCTTAGAGTAAGATAATAATCTCTCATTTTTAGGAGATCTCTTGCAGGGAATGGAATTTCATCCAAAGGTTCTATCAGTTCTCTCACCGGTGTTTGCTCGTTAGCAGATCTATCATTTTTAAAAATTACACCTTTAACTTTCCTCAACTCTTTTGCAGGAAAACTTCCATACTTTTCAAAAATTTGCATCAGCTCTGTCAGTGTCCTTTCACCTTCGCCGACTATTGCCACATCAAAAATATTATTCGGAAAATGCTGCGGCATGAGAGTGATATGATGACCGCCAAGAATTGCCGGGATGTCAAAAGTTTCCTTGATTTCCTGTGCAAGACTTTTAGCTTGGGCAAACTCATAGGTCATTGATCCGATTCCAACAACATCTGGCTTCTCTCTTTTTATTGCCTTAATCTGATCCTCCTTGTCAATTATAACAATTTTATTCAAATCCGAATACTTTCTGACATAAGATGCCAGGTATGCCAAGCCAAGAGGCGGGTCAGGAACGGTCATGTTCAAATTAACTAGTGCTAGCTTCATCAGATCACATTTTTGCAGCTTCTTCCAGCGCATTTAGCATAGAGTCAGCTGTTTTTTCCCATGTATACTTGCCTGCTTTTTTATTTGCCTCTTTACCTATTTGTTTTCTAATGTTTTCATCTTCAACCAAAAAATTCAACTTTTCTGCAATTTCTTCAGGGTCTTTGGGATCTTTCAAGAGCAGTCCATCCTTTCCATCTTCAATCAGTTCGGACGCACCAACAAACTCACTGCTGCTGACTACAACTGGCAGACCAGAAGCCATGGCCTCTATCACCACAAGACCGAATGTCTCGTATAGACTAGGTAGAATGAAAATGTCCGCCGCTGAAAAATATTTGTTAACGTCAGTGAACAAACCGACACGGAAAGAAACCTTGTCTTTCAAACCAAGTTCATTAACCAATTGCTGGAATTTGCCAGGTTCGTCCCTACCAGAAACAAGTAACTTGACATTTTTTTGTTTGACTTTTGATAAAGCATTGAGGACAAACTCCAAGCCCTTCCTGTCGTAAGGATTGCCTACAAAAATAAGTAAAATATCATCTGGAGAGATCCCATGCTTTTTTCTTATCTCCTCCCTGTATTTTTTCCTGTTGTCAGGATTGAACTCTTCCGTATTGACTCCGCTGTAAGCAACATGTATTTTTTCTTCTGGTATTTTGTAGTATTTGATTAAATCATCCTTGACAGAATTTGATATTGCAATTATCCTTTTTGCCTTTTTTAAATTGATAGCCTCAAAAAAAGGAACTATTCTATAGATCAGATCAACATTCTCCCCAAGGCTTTTCTTGTAATTTGCCCATCTTTTGAAAACAAACTGCACTTCCGCAACATCAGGCGAGAGGTATCTTGTCGGCTGGGCAAGGGTGACATCGAAAGAGTGGAATTTGAGCAGAATTGTTTCCAACAGGCTTATGCTACCTTCTCTTAGGTAGTAATTGAAAGGAAATGCCGGAACTTTGTGGAAAATTATTTTCTTGTTATCGACAGTGTCAAATTTATTTGCAAAGATGTGTACTTCGTGACCTTTCTTTGTGAAATGCTGGGATGTCTCCAGAACATATCTGGAAGAACCATACCAATGGCACTTGCTCAAGACTATTCCTATCTTCATTTTTCTCACTTCAATATTTCCAAATAATTTTCAACTATAGACAAAATTTTATTTTCTTTAGATAATCTTTTAGGTTTCCATGTTATTGATTTTGAAATTATTTTCTCCAGACTATCAATGTCATAAACTGCCAAGATTTTTCCCTGTTTTTCCAGTTCTTTTGTTATCTGCAATTGGTGATCATCTCTATGCTCGTTAAATTTCTTCAATCTTGGAACAACTATTGCAGTCTTTCCAAGCTTCAGGCATGTCATTATCGAGCCGACACCTGCATGAGTGATTATCAAATCAGATTTCTCGCACATCTTCTCGAATTCCCCCGGGCTGACAAACTTGAACCATTTGCATTTCCTTGGTTTGTATTCGGTATAGCCGGTCTGGACTATAACTTTTTCTTTTATCTTCTTCTCTTCGACCAGCTCATCTATTTTTCTGACCAACCTTTCGAAACCCTGGTCATGTGTCCCTACAGTGACGAAAATCAAAATATCGAACCTCCGTAAACAGCTTTACTGTAAAATTTTAAAAGTGGTTTCCACTGGACGATAAATAAATCAGCAATTGGGTGGACCAATGAGCCGGACAATGAAGGATTGCCGACTCTGGAAAATGATTCTATGAAAATGACTTTTTTCCCGAACATCTTCGCAAAATAACATATTGGAACAGCAACTCCTGCACCAGTGGAGATGACAATATCCGGTTTCTGCTTGATGAAAACCGAAAGGCTCTGGAAGATGTTTATCAGAAGATTCAACGGATTCTTCCCTGGATCCTTGACGAAAAAAACCTTTTCCTTTTTTGCCAGGCTCTGGCTCATCGGCCTTTTAAATGTTAGGAAAAAATGGTCGAATTTTGCATAAACCTGTCTAAGCTGGAGTAGTTGAAGCAGATGACCGCCCGTACTGCCTGCAATGCAAATCTTCATAATAATTGATTAAACACAAAGGAAAAAATAGCTATGAACCATCAATTCTATCCTGAATTTTTTTGATTTGCTCTTCTGTCAGGTGTTTGAACCTTGCCTGCTTTAGCAGATATTCTGAGACCGGTTTTTTGCCTGGCTCGACTGTTATCTTCTTAACGCCATTTTCAATCTCGTACAACTGCCACATTTTTGTCTGGACTGCCAGTCTTGCTATCTCGACGGTCTTTGAAGAGTCGAACCCCCATCCGACCGGGCATGGAATGTGGATGTGAATGTATCTAGGCCCTTTCATCTTCATCGCCTTCTGTATCTTCATTTTCAAATCTTGCAGGAAAGCTATCGAAGCAGTAGCTACATAAGGGATATTGTGAGCTGCAACAATCGAAGGCAAATCTTTCTTCCATTCTTTTTTTCCTGCCGGCGAGGTAGAAGTCGCGGCATACATCGGAGTCAGGCCAGACCTCTGCATTCCCGTATTTGAATAAGCCTCATTGTCATAACAAATTATCAGGATATCATCCCCTCTTTCAAGAGATCCTGACAAGGCTCCGAATCCAATGTCACCCAAACCGCCATCCCCGCCAAGAGCAATTACCTGTGTGTGGTTGTTTCCTGAATATTCAAGCGCGGCTTTCACCCCTGCCGCGACTGAAGTCGCATTCTCAAAAGTGACATGAATCAGCGGGACTTTCCATGAGGTTGTCGGGATTTGTGTGGTCGTCACTTCCAAGCAGCCTGTGGCGATGCAAACAATCACATCATCTCCAGTAGCCTCCAAAACCTGCCTCACGGCTAATGAAGAGCCGCAACCTGCGCATGTCGAATGTCCTGGGACCAAATTCATATCAGCCACTCCATCTCTCCATCTTCTTTCTTTTTGGAAAGTTCAATCATCTTCTTTATTTTTTCCATCGAAATATCTACTCCTCCGAGCCCAGCAATGAAATTGACAACCTTTGGCTTTTGTTTTAATTCGTAAAGGCTGTCTCTTATCTCTGTGAACAATGCCCCGCGGTTCCCAAGTGAAATGTCCCTGTCAATAACAATCACAGTTTTTTTATCTTTCAAAATGTTTTTAATTTCATCCCTGGGAAACGGTCTGAAGCATCTGACTCTGACTAATCCAACTTCCTTATTGCTGTCAACAATTTCTTTTATCGTGCCGCAGACGGACCCCATTGCAACTATACAAATGTTCCTGTCATTCTTGTATTCCTCCACAAGCCCGTCGCCATATTTTCTTTTGAACTGCTTGGAGAAGTCATCATGGGTTTTTTTCACAGTTTTTATTGATTCTAAGATGGAATCTGACAACTGCTTGCGGGAATTCATGTAAGGTAACGGATTAGCGAATCCGCCCTGTGTAATCGGTTTCTTCGGATCAAGATAGAGAAACTTTGGAATATATTCTGGCAGAAATTTGTTTGCTTCATTTTGTTCTGGAATTTCAACCGGTTCGATGACATGAGTAAGATAAAATCCGTCCATGCAGATCATCACAGGGACAAAAATTTCCTCTGCTATCTTGTAAGCCTGCAACAAAGAATCAACAGCTTCCTGCACTGTTTCGACATAAATTTGTATCCAACCAGAATCCCTTTCTGAAATCGAATCTTGCTGATCATTCCAAATGTTTATCGGTGCAGATAATGCCCTGTTCGCCACGACCATCACTAACGGCAGCCTCATCCCAGCCCCGGCAAAAACCACTTCGTGCATCAACGCCAGACCTTGGGAAGAGGTTGATGTGAAACTCCTTACCCCGGTCGCAGTGGCACCTATGCATGCACTGAGAGCTGAGAATTCTGATTCCACTTCAAGATACTTTGATTTCAATTTCCCAGATGCCACCATCCTCGCAAGCTCTTCGACTATGTGAGTCTGCGGTGTTATTGGGTAAGCGGCAATGACAGCTGGTTTTATCAGTCCAGCAGTCTCAGCCACAGCCTTCGATCCTTCGATGATTTTTTTCATCCTATTTCTTCTCCTTTTCCTTTACTATGGCCTTTGCCGGGCATTCATTCGCGCAAATCAAACATCCTTTGCAATAATCAAAATCTATGACGGCTTTTTTATTTTTTATCTCAATAATTCCTTCAGGGCAAAATTGAACACAAATTCCGCAGCCCGTGCATTTCTCTGTCACTCTTGGTCTGAAGCTTCTCCAGTCTCCAGTTTTATTTTTCTTCGAGCTTCCAGGCTCGTAAACAACATTCTCAGCTTTCATTTTTCATCACATCATAAACTTTCTTCAGGCATTTAACATTAACATCAGCGACATTCTTCGGAAACTTTTCATTCACTGCCTCTTCCAAGCTCTTCAATGAAACAATACCAGTAGTCGCGGCGAATGCTCCGAGCATCGGGATGTTTACAAACGGTTTTCCGATTATTTCCAGAGCAATTGCTGTCAAATCTATTTTTTTTATTTTTGCCTTGGTTTTTAGATTTATTGAGTCTTGGGTGTTGACTATCAACATCCCGTTATCCTTCAATCCGCCAAGCACATTCGGGTTCGTTAGCAAAGTCGGGTCCAAAACCAAAACATAATCAGGATTGTAAACATGCTCTCTGATTCTTATGAATTTTTCGTCAATCCTGCAAAAAGAAGCTACAGGAGCTCCTGTCCTCTCAGTTCCAAAAAATGGAAATGCTTGAGAAAATTTTCCATCCTTGAAAGCAGCTACTGCCAATACCTCAGCTGCTGTGACTGCTCCCTGGCCTCCTCTTCCATGTATTCTTATTTCTATCATAGCATCAATAGCTTTTGTCTTAACTCATAGAAATACTTTTTGAACGAATGGACTGCCTAAATTTCATTCAATATTAAAGAAAAAATAGCTATGAACCATCAATTCTGGTTTGAACTTCTAAAGATGTCATCCTTAAAATATTTTATCCTCAGGTGTGAAAGATGCTTAAAAACTTTTATTCCTTCCTTTAGTATCTTTATTTCACTTTTTTTACTTTCCTTCCATTTCACTGGGAATTCTTTTATTTTGTATCCTCTCCTTTGGGCTTCTACCAGAACTTCTGTGTCCCATGCCACACCTCTTTCATTGCTTTCCTTTATACCTACTCTGTTTACCAAATCGAGAAAGACATCTTTTTTGAAAGACTTAAAACCGCACTCGTGGTCATCTATCTTGGATTCAAAAGTGATTTTTACAAAGTTGTTATAAAGAAAACTTGTGAACATTCTGAATCGAGTTCTATATACATTTTTTCTGTTTTTCCATCTGCTGCCAATGCTGATGTCAAATCCATCTTGTATATAAGAAGCCAATGAAGGGAGGTGTTCAAGGTCTGTTGATAAATCAGCGTCCATAAATGCCAAGATGTCCCCTCGAGCCTTCAGGAAAGCTTCCGAAACAGCTTCACCGCGCCCCCTGTTAACAGAATTCTCAATAAGCCTAAGGTTTTTATATCTCTTTTTCATGCCTTTTACTATTTCTACAGTTTTGTCTTTAGAACAATCATCAGATATTATAAGCTCATAGCCATTGCCAAAGTTTTTTAATGATCTCATGACCTTTTCAATAGTTTGCCTGATTATCTTTTCTTCGTTGTAAGTTGGTATTATTAGTGAAAAAATTCTATCACCTTTTATCGAACGCGGCAAATAGGCTGGTTCCACTTTCCTTGTCTTTTAACAATATCGAGTCCAAGAGATAAATCGTTTTTGTAAAATATTTTAGGTTTATTAAAAACTTAAAATTCTCAGAATTGTTATTTTTAAAAACAGAGTTCATAAGAATATATCCAATATAATTTTCAGCTAATGCTGAAATGTCGTGATTAATAAATGAAATCTCAATGTTTTCAAACCCACTGGTTTTTAATATTTTGTTCAAATCAGTTTTTTTATACAACCTTTTGTGCCCCCACCCCCAAACACCAAATTTTTTTGGACGCCTGTTAGATTTCTCTAAAATGTAATTTATTGGGTCGTAAAATATGGGGTAACTTGAAGAAGCAACAGTTATGTATGCTTTTGAATTATGTCTCATGATGCGCTGCATCTCAGAAAATGCCTTTCTGTCGTCATCCACATGCTCTAACACATCAGATGAGATTAAAACGTTTATAGAGTTGCTTTTAAAAGGAAGATGTTGCGCATCTGCTATAATCAAATGAAATTTTTTAAAGATATTTTTAAGTTTTCTTATTTTCATTATCTCCTTTTTTGAATAATCGATACCCATATACGTTAAATCCTTTGGAAGATTTAATTCCAGCAGGTGGTCGCCGCTACCACACCCTAAGTCCATCAGAATATCTTTTGAATTTGTATTAATTTCTTTTTTTATTTTCATCACCCTGCCAAAATATTGCGGAGAAAGAAGTTTTATTCCTGGCATTGTTGTTCCACCATCATAATTAACCTTTGAATTTAAAAATAAAAATGTGTATACTGAATATGAATTTCTCATTCATAAAAAGATAGTTTAAATGTTTAACTACAATTAAATTAGAATGGTGAAAAAAAATGAAAGGAGTCATTTTAGCAGGCGGTCTGGGCACAAGGTTGAAGCCGATAACAAACGTTACAAACAAGCATTTGTTGCCTGTATATAACAAACCGATGATATATTTCCCACTACAAACTTTGATAGACGCTGAGATAAGAGATATTTTGATTGTATCTGGCCCAGAACACTCAGGGCATTTTCTAAGATTATTGGGTAATGGGAAGGAGTTCGGCGTCAAGCTGACATACGAGATACAAGAGGAACCCAAAGGTATAGCTCATGCGCTATCATTAGCAGAAGATTTTGTTGAGGGAGAGCCATTTGTTGTTATTCTTGGAGACAATATATTTGAGGATGGCATCTCAGTTTATGTTGAAAAATTTAAAAAAATGAGTGAAGCAGTCGTGTTTTTAAAAGAAGTTCCAGACGCGAACAGATTTGGTGTAGCAGAGGTTGACGGAGACAAAATAGTGAGCATAGAAGAAAAGCCAAAAAAACCAAAATCAAACTTTGCCACCGTCGGGCTGTACATGTACAATAAAGCCGTGTTTGATATCATCAGGACTTTAAAACCTTCGGCAAGAGGGCAGTATGAAATAACAGATGTAAACAATGCTTACCTTAAAAAAGGTCAATTGAAGTATTTTATACTAAAGGGGTTTTGGTCTGATGCAGGGACATTTGAATCTTTGTTCAGAGCTACAACTTTTGTAAAAGAAAGGGAGGAAAAATCTTTATAGATTCGTTTAAATAGCCGGATTTATAAATTCAAATTGATTTGCATGAAAAGAAAACCCATTTACATGTTCTACCCATTTGTGCCAGAAACTGCAGTTGAAAAAGTTGCTGAAATATTGAAAAGCAGATGGGTTGGGCAAGGTCCAAAAGTCGATGAATTTGAAGTAGAATTTGCCAAAAAAATTGGATTGCAGCATGTTATTTTTGTCAATACAGGTACTTCTGCCATACGACTTGCTCTAGCTACAGCTGGAGTGGGGCCTGGTGATGAGGTAATATCTCCGTCATTAACATGCACAGCAACCAATACTCCGATATTAGAGCAGTTTGCGAAACCTGTATTTGTGGATATAAAATATGAGACAATTAACATAAACCCAGATGACATTGAGCACAGAATAACCGATAAAACTAAAGCAATTATGTGCGTTCACTGGGCAGGCTACCCATGCGACATGGATGAAATCTGTAAAATTGCAAAAAACCATAATCTGGTAGTAATTGAAGATGCAGCCCATGCTATTAGCGCCAGCTATAAAGGAAAACCTATAGGATCCATTTCAGATTTCACTGTATTTTCTCTTCAAGCAATCAAACAAATCACAACGGGTGATGGTGGTGTACTGTCATTAAAAAGCAAAAAAGATTACGAATCTGCGATGAGGAGAAGATGGTATGGCATTGACAGAGCCCACAGGAAGCCTTCTGTTTTGGGCCACGATCCTGAATACGATGTCTGGGAGCTTGGCTACAAGTACAACCCAAATGACATAGCCGCAACTATTGGCTTGGAGCAGTTGAAATATTTGGACTCTGTGATTGGTAGAAGAGCAGAAATAGCAAAACGATACAGGGAAGAACTTGAAAAAGTTTCAGGGATTACTTTACTGGAAAATAAAAATGATAGAAAAAGTGCTCATTGGCTGTTCACCATGCATGTTGACAAGAGACTGAAATTTGCTGAGATGATGCAATCAAAAGGAATCGAAGTCTCAGTTGTGCATTGGAGGAATGATAAATACACGATTTTTGGGCCGCAAAGAAAAGATTTACCAAACACGGGTAAAGCGCATGAGACTATGATTTCTATTCCTTTGAACATGACACTGACAGATGATGATGTTGAATATATAATAAAATCAATTAAAGGTGGATGGTAGAAGTTTTAAATGGGTGAGAACATGATTAGCGGCGTGGAAGTAAAGCAGTTGAAAGCCATCAAGGATGAAAGGGGCTTGGTGATGGAAATACTAAGAAGCGATGATAAAATATTTGAAAAGTTCGGTCAGGTTTACATATCTGTTTGCAATCCTGGTTATGTAAAGGCATGGCATTACCACAAGTTGCAAAATGATTTTTTTGCAGTCGTGAAGGGAAACGCAAAAGTCGTGCTGTATGACAATAGAGAGGATTCGCCAACAAAAGGAGAAGTCCAAGAATTTGAGATGGGAGAGGGCAATCCTCTTTTGATTAAAATACCGCCCTTAGTTATTCATGGATTTAGTGCATTAGGAGGAGAGCCATGCCTTTTGGTGAACTGCTCGACAAAACCTTACAATCATGAAAAACCTGACGAGTATAAGATGCCATTCAATTCTAAAGAAATTCCTTATGATTGGAAAGTGAGCAAGGGCTGGTAATAAAATGAAAATTTTAGTTACAGGTGGAGCTGGATTCATTGGCAGTAACTTTGTTAGATACATGTTAGAAAAATATCCAGATGCCGAGATAGTCGTGTTGGATAAATTAACATATGCCGGCAGGCTGGAAAATTTGCAAGACATCATGAATAAAATAAAGTTCATCAAGGGAGACATTTGTAAGGAAGAGGATGTTGAAAAGCATATAAATGGATGTGATGTTGTTTTTAATTTCGCGGCAGAGACGCATGTTGACAGATCAATAGTGGAATCGGGTGTTTTTGTTAAGACAGATGTTATTGGAACTCATAAATTATTGGAAGCTGCGAGGAAACACGATGTTGAAAAATACGTTCAGATATCTACAGACGAAGTTTATGGAAGTACTGAAAGAGAATCTTTCAGGGAAGTGGATGTGTTGGATCCATCTTCTCCTTACTCTGCAAGTAAAGGAGGAGCAGACCTGTTAGTAAACGCATATTTTAAAACATACAATCTGCCAACAGTGATAACACGCAGTTCGAACAACTTCGGTCCATTTCAATTTCCAGAAAAATTGATACCTCTTTTAATAATCAATGCGATGCAAAATAAACCTCTACCAATTTATGGTGACGGGAAAAATGTCAGAGACTGGCTTTATGTGGTTGACAATTGTGAAGGAATAGATGCTGTCTGCAATCAAGGCAAGTTAGGAGAAATCTATAACATAGCTAGTGGAATTGAAAAAATGAATATTGAAATTGCAAATCTAATACTTAAAGAATTGAAGAAGCCAAAAACTCTAATAAAATATGTAACAGATAGGCTAGGGCATGACAGAAGATATTCATTAGATACAACAAAGATTAAAAAATTAGGTTGGAAACCGAGAACATCCTTTGAGGCTGGCTTGAAAAAAACAATTAGTTGGTATGTTGAAAATAATTGGTGGTGGAAGCAACTTGCCAAAGGCTAGCAATATAAAAAAATTCCCTAAATGTTCTGTTATAGTAGTAAATTATAATAGCAAGCTTTATTTGAAAAAATGTTTGGATTCTCTTACGAAGCAGACTTATCCGAATTTTGAAATCATAGTTGTTGACAATGCATCTACAGACGATTCGCTTAAAACATTGAGTGGCTTCCCAGAAGTAAAGTTGATAAAAAATAAATCAAATTTAGGATTCGCAGGTGGGTATAATACTGGGGTAAAAAAGTCTGATGGAGAATACGTTGCAATAATCGACAGCGACACCATTGCGGACAAGGGTTGGGTGAGTGAATTAATCAGAATAGCAGAAACTGATAAAAGAATAGGTGTTGTTGGCGGTAAAGTTTATCATCTTATATCTGGACAAAAAAAATCAAACATACTACAGTATGCTGGTGGCAAACTACATAAGTTTCTTAACTTCTATTTGTTTACAACAAAAACAGGCAACAATAAAAAAGATGTGGGGCAGTACGATAAAATAAAAGAAACTGATTTTGTGTATGGATGCGCATTCCTAGTTAAAAGGGGTGTAATAAATAAAGTTGGGATGATGGATGAAAAATATTTTATGTATGGTGAGGAGATAGATTGGCACTACAGGATAAAAAAGGTTGGGTACAAAATACTTTACGTCCCTGGAGCGAAGATGTGGCATTTTGGCTCGCCAGGAGTTGGTAAAGTTTCATACAAAAAAACATTCTACATTCAAAGAAGCAATATCAGAGTTGTGTTAAAACTTTTTGACTACTACTGGGTTGTATGGTATGTTTTCTTTTCCGAGCCAGTACACATATTTTTAAAAATAATATATGGGACATTTAGAAAAACACTTAGAGATGATCTGCATGCGACGTATGAAGCTATAAAGTGGAATGTTGAGAATGTAAACGAAACTTTAAGTGCTAGAAAAAAGTGGTTAAAACATAATGAAGCTTTAAAAAATAGTGGGTGAATCTGTACTGATGTTTAAAAAAATAGTATTAGTTATTATATTAAATTTTATTTTTTTCTTCAGCGCCGGGTCATTTCTATTCAACCACAGAACTGTTAGCAATAGAAAAGTGGACCTTTTTGTAATTGGCTTGGAAGATGAAAAAATATTAAATGACTTTTTAAAACCAAGTACATCTCACAAATATTTGACTGTAAAAATCGCGACCCCGAGTATAACTAAAGAGATTTGCTATGAAATTTCCAGTAAAAACCTCGTAGAAACTAACAAGTGTGTGAAAGATATTGAGATAAATTTAGACGAACATGCTGTCGGAAGCCTTACCACTGCACCATATAATTCAAGAAATGTTATATTTTCTGAATTTTTAACTGGGCATATAAGAATTAGTGGAGTGAAGCTAAACGACTTTCTCACGGTGTTAAAATGGTCGGACTACTGATTTTACTTTTATTAAATTATATGTCTGGTTTTTCTGTATTCAGGATTTTTTTCAAAAACACTAATAATCTTGAAAGGGTAATATTACCTAATTTGCTCGGATTGGTTACAACTCCGTTCACATTCTTATTACTCTACTCTATAATAGGCTTCAATCTTGCAGTTTATGCCCTACCTTTAGTGATATTTACATATTTTTTAATCTCATTTAAATTGAAGCAGAAAACTGCCCCTTCTAAGCTGAGTGATAAGCGTAAGATAATATTGCTATTAGTAATTCTGGGGTTATTGACACTGTTAACTTTACCTGTAGTTATACAAATGCCGTATTTTTTACAGGCGCAAGAGATATCTCACCATATTTCAATAGCGAACGAAATCAAAAACCTTAAAGTTTTGCCTCCGGGGCAGCCTTATCTTTACAATGAGAAACTGCCTTATCAATGGATATATCATTTGATGTTGGCATTGATGTCAATCTATTCTGGGATGCCAGTTTTGTTTGTAATCCATATTTTTAAAGTATATTTGGCCGTATTGTTTTTCTCCGGCCTTTTTGTTCTTGGCTATGATTATTTCAAAAATTTTACAATTTCAATATTTCTCATGGCATTTATCTCGTTATTTTGGTCATTTAATCTTTACACGCCAGCAACAGAAGATTACGCAATCGGCATAATCGTTCTCATTTTTTATACTTTCCTAAAATCTGTAAAAAGCAAATCATACAAGTTTAGTGCATTAACAGGAATTTTGACTGCGAGCTTGATGTATATACATGGATTTTCATTCATCTTCGCTGCATTCATCATTTATTCATTCTTGCTCTATTGGCTAATTGCTGACAGAAAGAATTTCAAGCGATTGCTTGCTTTTCTACTGCCGTTAATTCTCGTAATCCCATACTATCTCTACATTGGAGATACCGCCAAATCTATGTTCTTATTCGAACCATTTGCTGGCATGGTGTATAGTTACCCAAAACTTTTCCACATACTTTTGCTATTCTTGCCATTCGGTGCTTACAAAGCGATAAAAACTAAAGACGAAACACAAGTCATATTCCTCATATTGTTTGCATCACTGTTCACTTTCGTGTGCACGTTAGTCATGACACACAGCATGGGCATCATGAGGTTTGTTGATCTTATGATATTTCCAATAACTTTTCTTTCGCTAAATTACATGAAGGGCTTGAGAGCTCCGTTGAAGTATGCGTCTTTCATCATCTGTACTCTATTGTTTGTCTATCCTGCACTAAGCCAACTGAATTTGTATTTTTTCACTCAAAATGTTTTGACTAAAGACGAGTATCATGCTTCAATTTGGGTAAAGGACAACTCAAATGCCAATGATGTTGTTCTGATGTCGCCGATGTCATTTTACCCTGCAATAACTGAAAGGAAAGTTGTAATCGATTATCCGGTTATGTTGAGTGCATACCATCAGGACCCAAGAGGAAATTTCATAGACGTGGCAGTAATGTACACGGATCCATCTCAAGAACTTTATAAAAAATATAACATCTCATGTATTTTCCTCTGCGATTCCGAGTTTGATTTCTTAAAACTCTACAATCTCACATCCTATAATTTTTCTAAATCTCCAGCATTCAAAACTGTTTTTAAATATGGGAACTGCACTGTTTTCAAAGTGGTTGACTTGAGTAGTTTACCTCAATTTACAAACAGAAATATTGAAGATAAGCTGATAGCAGCCAAATATTCGAGATGGTGGATTGTAGATTATTAATTGTTTAAATATTAATTTGGTTATATGCAGTCATCTATAAAAAAGTGGTGATAACATGAAAATAAAAAAGTTGATACACAAATACAAACGTGATTTGGTGATAGTGATAGGAATGATACTGATAGTCATACTGTATCTGATAATGGCTGAAGGTAAATGGGGCTGCTGTTAAGAATGAAAATAGCCCTTATAAATTCAGGAAGATTTGGCGATTATCAAGCACCACTTAGTTTAGGTTACCTGGCATCTTATACGGAGAAGTATTCGGATAAAAAACATTCTATAAAAATTATCGATGAAAATGCTGGAGAAGATGTGGAAAAGGAAATTTTAAAAGACAAGCCAGAAGTGGTTGGAATTACGGCAACCAGCGCTCAGATAGTCAGGGCAAATAACATAGCTACTTTTGTTAAAAAAATTTATCCTGAAGCCATTGTGATAATAGGCGGAGTTCATGTTTCTTCAATTCCTGAGCAGACACTTGAAGAATTCCATAATTTTGATATTGGTGTGATTGGCGAAGGGGAGGCTACATTTCTAGAATTGATAAATCTGTTGGGTGAAAATAAATTGGATGAATTAAAAAAAGTCAAGGGAATAATTTTCAGGGACAAGAAAAAATTTTTTGTTACACGCCCAAGGCCACTAATTGAAAACTTAGATAGCATACCATTTCCTGCAAGGCATTTGATGAAAATGAAAGAGTACTATCTCAAACCACGCGATGTGATCAGGGGGGTGATAAAAAGAACAGTTCAAATCATGATGTCAAGGGGCTGCCCCTACAGATGCATATTCTGTGCGAGCCAGATAATTCACAAATGTAGATACAGAATCCATTCTTCAAAATACATAATCAGTGAAATAGAACATCTGTTAGATGAATATAATGTAGAAGGACTTTATTTTGTAGATGACATTTTTACTATCAACAAGAAGGTTGTTGAGGAAGTTTGTAACGCGATGATTGAAAAAGGCATGAATGAAAAAATAGTTTGGGAGGCTCAACTAAAGGCTAACTTAATTTCAAAAAATGATGTCGGTCTACTAAATCTTATGAAAAAAGCTGGATGTATACAGGCTAATTTTGGTTTTGAATCGGGCAATGATAGAGTTCTTGGAATGCTGAAGAAAAACACTGTTACAGTTAAGCAAAATGCTGATGCAATCGAGTTATGCAAGAGTGTTGGACTTAGAGTTCTTGGTAATTTCATCATCGGCTCACCCACAGAGACTGTGGGAGAGATAAATGATACGAAAAAATTTATAGCGAATCATGATATGGATGTGGTCCATGTTCATTTAGCTGCTCCATTCCCTGGAACAGAATTGTGGGACATCTGTAAGCGAAAAGGATTATTAAAAAACGTGTCATGGGAAGATTTATGGTTGGGGAGACTTGATAAAGGAACTGGAAAGCCAATAACATGCTCTGATACGATAAAATATGAAGAATTGCTAAGAATTTACAGAGAAATTAAATTTTCTAATGCGCTAAGAAAAAACAAGGCTCTCATGCTGAAGAAGGCAATCCATGATCCTAGGAAAGTTGTAAAGTGGTTCCCAATTTTATTTTATCCAGTTTTAAAGCAAAGATTGAAAAGTTTGTTTGTAAGTGAAAAAAGAAAAGAGTCTTAATCATTTACTATGCCTTTCATTGTTTCACTCTATCTGACTTCGAAAACTCTAAAATCGCCAGCAGAAAACCTTTCAGGCAAATCCAAATTTTTGTTGTAAGTAACTACATATTGGGCATTGTACTTCTTTGCCACACTAACAAATTCGCTAGTTGACGACTGGCTGTATACTTGAGAAACATCATCACTCCTTTCCTTGCACTGAACAGAAATTATCCTGCTATAAGCACACCATTCTGTATCGTACATGGAAAAGACAACAGGCCTTTTAGACCAAATTTTTATTTCACTCCAGTCAGGAGGTGTTAAAAGCGTTGAATCACGCGATGTGTTATTGCCTATCCATTTGCCTAGTTGCATTAAATCGGACACTTGATATAGGTGAGTGTTTTTCGCTTTTGTAATGCCTTCTAGTCCCGTGGAATAGTAAATGCTGCTGAATGGGAAAAATATCAAAAAGGCCAAAATCAAAGATAATATCTTTGATCTATTGCTGGTCCATGAAATCAGGAAAACTGAGTAGATAAAAGAAAAATATATAACGTATTTGAAAGATCGGAAGAATTGTAAGACTGTTATTTGCGTGCTGTATAAGCTGAAAATTGAGATCAAAGAATAGGCTGATAAAATTAAAAGCCAATTGAATAACTCTTTATTTTTCTTTCTGACAAAGTAAAATCCTGGAACTAGGACTAGGCCAAATTTCAAAATGCTTTCATATGCTCCAGATGGGAGAAGAATTTGAGAATTGAAATGGGTGCTGATATCAAAATTCTCTTGGTATACCGGAGTTAACCTGATAAAAAGGAATGAAAATACAGCCGAGATCACTAAGCAAACGAAGAAAAGTTTGTAGCTCTTTTTTTCAACAAGCAACGAGTACAAGAGCAAAAGAATTACGGGTATTACAGTTATTGAATGAAAGAACAAAAAGAAGCCCAGAGTTACGAAAATGAGTATGGATGTCTTTTTATAATATTTGAAAAATAGGAAGAAAAGCAAAGGCATGAAAGCAAATACAAAATTTTTCGCAAGTAATTCTGCTATTCCTATCTCTTCTGGACCCATGAAATGGGTGAATGAAAGGATAAACGTAGCAAGTAGCGCAAGTTTCTCGTTTTTTAGTAGATACTCGCTTAGAAGGAATGTTGAGAATACAAATATAATTTTTAAAGAGAGTGTTAGGATGAAAAAGGTCAGGAACATGTTTCCGATTAAGTCGTAGAAAAATTCCACTAGGCTAAATATCCAAGATGGATACAATACAATCATACTGTTTGCCAAGAAGTCGGTTGAAAAAAAGCTGTCTTTTGAAAGTCTGTATGCGGCTGTGATAACAACATCTTGGTCGATGCTGTACCAATTTCCGTGAAAATTTGATAGAAAATAGCTGCCATAAGAAAATTCTATAAAGAAGGAGACGAGGATGCATGCTAGGAGAGTAAATATGATAGCATTTCTTCTCAGGTGTGGCTTCATATTGGCACTAATTATAATTATGAGAAGTAATTAAAGTATTTTATTTTTTATGTTACTATAAAAAGTTTACTGCCACTTCTCCAATATATTTATATTCTTTTGAAGAAATTTTCAAAAGTTTTAATAACATGTTCGATTCCTTTCTCAGAAATGTATGGGTGACACCCAATAAAAAAGGCGTTATTCAAAATATAATTAGTATTTTTTAAATCACCAAATATTTTGATATTCTCATTTCTATACGCTGGCTGTATAGCTAAATTTCCTCCCATGAAACCTCTAGTCTCAATATTGTTTTCTTCCAAGAATCTAACAATGTCTAATCGATTAAAATGACTGTTTTCTTTTACTATGATAACAAATCCATAAAGGGCATGAAAACAATTGTCTGGTATTTTTGGTAATATTAAATAATCACTGAATTTACCAAGGCCCTCGCCATATCGTTTCGCAATCTGCAATCTTCTTTTATTGAGCTCATCTAATTTTTTTAATTGCTCGATTCCTAGCGAAGCAGCGATATCCGTCATTCTCACATTATACCCTATCTTATTGAAGACGTACCTTTCATCGTAATTTTTTAGTTTTTCGTCATTGTAATAAAAACGTTTATGCTTTTCATATTTCTTCAACCGCCCAAATTCTCTTACCGATTCTAAAATATCGTTTAAAATTTCATTATTTGTAAGGGCCATCCCTCCCTCGCCAGTAGTCATGTTGTGTGCCACGAAAAAGCTATAGGTTGAAATGTCTCCAAATGAACCAACTTTTTTTCCTTTATACTCTGCGCCATGCGCTTCGCAGCAATCTTCCATTAATGGCAGATTATGTTTATGAGCAATGTTAATAATTTTTTTCATTTCTGCAGGGCATCCAAACGAATGCACAACCAAGATCAGCCCAGTTTTATCGTCTATTGACTTTTCAATTTCGTCTGGATCAATGTTGTATGTATCCATTTCAACATCGACAAACTTTGGTACAAGCCCGTTCTGAATAAGCGGCGAAACAACTGTAGTAAAGGTTGCAGCAGGAACGATAACCTCAGCTCCTTTTTTTACCATTCCTGATTCTATCAAGGAAGAAATTGCAATCAAATTTGCGGATGACCCAGAATTGACAGCAGTTCCGTATTTAGTTCCAATATATTCACTAAAATTCTTTTCGAATGTTTTTACTTTTTCTCCCTGTGATATTTTTAAACCCAACAAGGAATCTAAAGCTGAAATAACTTCTTTTTCATCAAAAGCTGGGAATCCCACCGTTACCTTTGAAGTGTTAGATTCAGATTCAATTTTTTTCTTTTCAAAAAATTTTTTAATTAACTCAAAAATTTCATCTTTTGTAGTTTCCATTTTTCGCCCTCTTATATTAGTTTTTAGCCAGATTTTTCTACTTCCCAAGGATACTGCCCTGACTTTCCGTTCTTTAGCCACCAATCTATTTCATTAATGTACCAATCAAATGTGATCTTCAGCCCTTTCCTGATATCAACTTTCGGCTCATAGCCAAGAATCTTTCTCGCCTTTGAAATGTCTGGAACTCTCCTGTCAGTCCCTCCTGCTGGCTGCTCAACATACACTGGCTTCAGTTTTTTTCCAGTGATTTCCTCCAGATATTTTATTAATTTGCTTACAGAAGTTTCGGCCTTGTCGTGACCGATGTTAAAAACATCATTCTTCCCCTCGTCTTTTGTCGCAGCTAAAATTATCCCATCAATCTCATCGTCGACGAAACAAAAGCTTCTCGTGCTCGAGCCGTCGCCCTGGACTGTGAATTTTTCATTCAAAGCTATCCTCTTCACGAATTCAGAAATTACATGATCCCATCCCATCATCGGCCCGTAGGGGTTGTGCAATCTGACTATTGAAACATCGAACCCATATTTCTTGGCATAATTCATGCACAAGCACTCACCAACTATTTTCGTGGAAGAATAGGAATACCTTGGATTCTTCGGATCAGGAACGACCAGTGGATGTGTTTCTGGTGTCGGAAAAACTTGTGGCCTTGCGTAAACTTCTGAGGAGGAAGTGAACAGCAGCCTTTCAACCTTGCTCTCGGTAATCGCTTTCAGCACGTTTAATGTACCTGTCAAACCAACATCCAGAACAAGAACTGGGTGCGTGTAAAAATATGAAGTGCCCAAGATTGCTGCGAGATGGTAAACTGTGTCGATTCCGTCCATGGCTTTTTTTACTTCTTCAAAATTCCTTACGTCGGCTTGGATGAATTCGATTTTATCTAAAACATCTTCCAAATTCTTTTTTCCGAATCTCCAGCTGTTGTCGAGAACTCTGACGTTGTCTTTTCTCTTAACCAGTTCCCTGACTAGATGGGAACCAATGAATCCTGCCCCGCCTGTGACAAGTACCTCAGCCAATACCTACACCCTTATATTTTAACCCCATTCCCTCTATTTCTTGTTTTTTGAAAAGGCCCCAACCGTCATAAACTATTCCACTCTTTTTCATCCCAGAAAAAATTTCTTTCACGTCCAAGTTTGAAAAGAAGTCATGATTTGTCATGAAAATTGCGACATCAGCATCTTTCAGTCCATCTTCAATGTTTTTCACGTACTCGATATCTAAACTTCTGATTTTTTCTTCCTCCACACAAGGGTCAAAACCGGAAAGTGAAACACCTTCAGCAGACAAGTGATTGACCAAATCAAGAGTCGGGCTCTCCCTCATGTCATTTGTCTCTGGCTTTCCTTTGAAAGCAAACCCGGCAATGAATATTTTTTTGCCTTTCAGCTGCCCGTGCTTCTTCAGTTCATCAACCATCCGTTTCGTCATGTTCTCGTTTATCTCTCTCGCCTTGGAAACCAAAGAGAGCTCTTCGCCGAATTTTTTGGCGCAGTTCACGAGAATGTAGGGGTCTTTTGTCAGACATGCACCACCGACACCAGGGCTTGGAATCGGGATGTTGTTTCTTGGATAGCCTTGGTTTGCTGCATTCACAACTTCAAATGTGTTCAGGCCAACTCTCTCGCAATAATTGGCTATCTCGTTTGCATAGGCGAACCTCAAATCCCTGTACGAGTTGTCAAGCAGTTTAATCAGCTCTGCCGCTTCCAAAGAAGAGACGCAAAGTATTGTTGGTGTTGTCCGCCTGAAGATTTTTGCAGCTTCGTCCACGCTATTATCGTTTATCCCACCTATGATCTGTGGCAGTATTCTCAACTCCTTCAAGGCAACACCTTCAGCAGTCCTTTCTGGAGTGAATGCTAGGTAAAAATCTTCGCCGGCTTTCAATCCAGATTTCTCTAAAATTGGTTTTACCACATCCCTTGTTGTACCGACTGGGACTGTAGAACGCAAAAGAACCAACTGACCAGGCCTGAGATGGTTTCTTATCTCATTGACCGCTGACTTGACGAACTCCAAATTTGGAGTTTTAGTTTTCTTGTCAACAGGTGAAGTCACAGCAATTATGAAGACATCTGCATCGTGAGCGTACATCTCTTCTGGCTTTCCCACAAACAAGTTGCTGCCAAGATGCCTTTTCAGGAGCAGATTTATTCCAGGCTCTTTGATGTGAGACTGACATTTCTTGATAGCATCTAAAATTTTTTCATCCTTCTCAGATCCATAAACCTGAAACCCCACATCGGCTAGAATGACTGCTAATGTCTGTCCCACATACCCAAGACCAACGATGTTTATTTTCATTAGTTAAAACTATCAATTCAAGCTTTTAAATATTTCATGAACTATGGGTTCAAACTTTTAAATATTGGTGAAGAGCTAAAACATTAGTATGAAAGGCAAGGTTTCGCTAATTCTCCTGACCAGCAACGAGATTGAAGGATGCAAAAAAATAGTGCCGATGATATCTAAAAAAGGGATTTATGAGTTCATTTGTGTTGACTTGAATTCTACTGACGGGACCGTGGAATACCTGGAAAAGAGGGGGTTCAAAGTTTACGCGCAGAAAGTGAAGGGACGAGGGATTGCTTTCAGGATCGGCATGGACAAGGCGAAAGGAGATATTCTTGTTTATTTCTCGCCTGACGGGAACGAAGACCCTAAGGACATACCAAAGCTTATAGAAAAAATAAATGACGGATATGATATGGCAATTGCCTCGAGATTCCATCCTGACGCAATATCAGAAGACGCCACCTTCGTGAGAAGGTTTGGTAATTTAATGTTCACAGGTTTGATCAACCTGTTCTGGGGAGCGAATGTAACTGATGCAGTAAACGGGTTCAGGGCTATAAGAAAGGAAGTTATGAAAGATTTGAAGACTCGAGCCAAATATTTCGAGATTGAGATTGAGATGACAATCAAATGCTCCAAGAAAGGATACAAGATAACCGAAATCCCTACTCTGGAAGCAAGGAGAATAGCTGGCAAAGGGAAGCTAAAGACGTTCAGGGACGGCTGGCTGTACACAAAATTCATTTTTGAGGAATTGGTCGGAAGCAAAAATTAATCTATCTGGTCAAAAAGTAATTTATATGAAAATAGCAAAAATCTTTCGAAGTGGTTTCTTCTGGGTTATTCTACTTGTGTTTTTATTGCATGTTGCAACATACCCTTCAATCCACCACATAATCGACGAGTACACTTATCTCAAGGCGTCACAAAAGGTCTGCAACCTGAATTTCTCTGATTTTTTCGGAAAAAAAATCGAGGAGAATGTTGAATTCTATTCGCACAACACACCGATGTACGCAATTATTTACTGTCTTACCTCGCCTATACATGGTTTTGATGTTGAGAGGGCCGAAATTGTAACTTTTGGATTTCTCATGGCATTGACTGCTGGGTGGTACTATTCGATTCCAAAAAATTGGAAAGTTGATAGAAGAAAAGTTGCTTTGTTGATTTTTTCAAACAGTCTTTTGTGGGTCTATGGTTTGCGCGCGTTGAAGGACGTCCCTCTCGCTTTCTTCCTGTCGCTCGGTATCTTCCATCTCTATCTGTACTTTGAAAATAAAAAAATGAAGAACTATTACATTGCCTCAATTCTTCTTGCAACAGCTTTGATGATGAAGGAAAGCGCGATACTGTTTATTCCAATATTTTTTGTCTACCTTTTGATCAAGAAAGACTTCAAGCTGAAAGATTGGATGATTTTGGCTTTGCCATTAATCCCTTATCTGATTTTCACAGCTTTCCAATATGCGAGCGGATTTCCTGTAGCATTCTTGTTCACAAGCTCCACGAAATTCATTACTCCTTTCATATATCAGCAGAACATTCCGTATGCAAGCCTGCCCACCTTGGTGTTTATGATAGGAATTTTTGGCCCTGGCTTTCTTTCAGTGATCTTAAGGTGGAAGGACCAGTTTTTCATGAGAAGCCAATTCAACAGTTTTCTGAAATTCTCTCTCGTGATGTACATTGTGTGGGAGTTGGTTTTTGACATAATCCTGTTCGGAAACATGCCCAGATATCACACTGTGATCATCCCATTTCTTTCTGTTGTGATAGCAGAGTCTGCCGATAGAAGTAAAAAATTCAAAATATTATTTTATCTCACTGCCATTTATTCAGTCCTTATAGGATTCTTGATTTCGTATTATTTCCATATCAAAAGCCTGGAAATATGGATGAACTCCCCGAGAAAATTTATAGAGTCGATTCTAAAGCGATGATATGATTAAAATAAAATCATTTAAAGATAACAAGTACATTTATCTTTTGCTAATATTTTCGATAGTATATTTTACAATCCAATTTTTTCTGTCTCAAGATCTTGCCATGAACCCCGATGAGGGGACGCATGCGACTACAGGGCTGTTTTATAAAGACTTGGTATCAAATCTGAAAAGTCTTCACTCGATGAACGACATAGAAAAGTTCACAATCAATTATATAGTAAAGTACTCCAAAGTGACTCTCTATTACCCGCCGCTTTACCATCTGCTTCTTGCAACTGTTTTCTCAATACAAGAAAATATACTGGTTGCAAGGATTCTGAACATACTGATAACAATCCTGACTTCTTTTGTGATTTATAAGATGGTTCATGAATGGTTTGGCGACAAAAAAATATCATTTCTAAGTTCTGTGTTCTTTCTCAGCTTTTCCATAATTTTCTTCTATGCGAACAAGGTGATGATTGATGTCCTACAGATACTCACCTTCTCGCTCGCCATGTGGCAGTATTTCAGAATTAGAAAAATGAGGACGGAAAATTTACGTTTAAAGAATTTGCTGATCCTGTCAGTCCTCATTTCAGTTAGTCTTATGACAAAGTTTTACTCTATTTTCATCCCAGTGATTGTCCTACTGGATTCCTTTATACACAACAGAAAATTCTTTGCAAAGATTCTCGTTTCATTGGTCATATCAGCTCTCATCGTCTCACCGTATGCCTATCTGTATTACAAGTTCGGCATGTTCAAACTTGTAATCGGCAAAGCGGTAACACCTTGGGAGAACAGCTTGGTATTCTTTGACATCTTCAGGAATTTTGGAGGATTTTTGGGTTTATTTGTCGTCTTTTCCTTGTTTTACTTCTTCTATAAGAACAGGAGGAGTTACATATTCTTCATCTGGTTTTTCATACCACTAGCTGCTCTCTTGTATCTGAAAAATTCTGACCCAAGGTTTGCATTCATACTCATGCCGATTTACGCGATGGCTTGCGGCTTTACATTAAAAGAAATTGAAAGGAAGTTTAAAGGTGGATTGAAGAATGTTTTGATAGCTCTCATTTCTCTATTGATTATATTTCAAATTGCAAGCAACATTTACCTGAATTCCCAGGGACCGAATTACCCAGTCGATGAAATCATGAAGTCTGTGAAAAAGGATGGCAACATACTGATACTCTCGGAAGATCCTGTTTACTCCTCTGTCTTCATGTTTTATGGCAGGATAGAAAAAGTTCCTGGCAACATGATCAGATCTTGCGTGTTTTTCAAAAATAATTTCACAAGAGTTTTTTTGAGTGAGTGGGGAATAAAATATATCATAGACCAAAAAGGTGTTCTGAATGAAACAGCGACCAAGCCCTTAAAACTAAATAAAGCCGTGGAAAGGACGGTTGGTAATGACTCTTTAGTTCTGTATGAATTTCAGGATGAGATAAGCAAAGTTGATTGCAATTTTGTATGTATACTCATGGGCAAAATCTGCAAGAATGAGAGTTTTTCAGAAATAATGCCGTTGATTGACGAAAACATTTACACAAAGGATTGATTTTAAAATGAAGAATGGGACGCCTAAAAAAATCATAATTTTGGTAATGATAAATTTCGCCATGTTTTTTTCTGCCGGATATTTTTTATATGAAAAGAGGCCTGACTACAGGGACAAGCTGAACCCTTTCTTTGATAGCTTGGAAAATGAGAAGGTGGGGCTTTACTACCTGAACTTGGAATTTCTTCAAAGAAACCACAATTACCTGACGATAAAGATTGTTAACTCATCCGGAGTTGTATCAGAAGCTTGCTATGCGATCAAGGAAAACAAGCTGGAGAGGGTAGGAAACTGCCAAAAAGACTTGGAAATAATTTTGGATGACCACGCAATGAGTAGCATAATCTACAGCTCTTACACCATGAAAAACTTGTTATTTTCAGAATTTTTGTTCGGCCATGTCAAAATCGGTGGTTTGAAGTCACAAGATGTGTTTGGGGTGCTTAAATGATCGGAATATTGGTCCTGCTATTGACAAATTACCTTTCAGGATACTTCCTGTTCAGGCTGTTTTTTAAGAGAGTCAACACGTTTGAGATTGTCGTGTTGCCGCAGATATTCAGCATGGTGGTCACTCCGATCATTTTCTACATTTTATACCTAGCCGCCGGGTTTGACACTGCCCTTTACATCTTGCCATTGGTCTCTCTGGCGACATGCTTTGTTTCTCTAATGAAAAAGCAGCAGGTTTACAGAGAAAATATTGGAAAGAAGTTTTTAATCTTGCTCTTTGTGCTTTTTTCATTCTTCATTGCAATGGTTTTCATCAACTATTTCTTAAACTTTTCAGAGCTTGGCGATATGGGAAGCTGGATTTCAATATCAAAGGAAATAGTAAATTCGAAATCTCTGCCGCCAGACTATCCATGTTTTTACGGTAATAAAGTTCATTTTCAATGGCTCTACCACTTGATGGCATCTCTGATCTCGATATATTCCAAGGTTGATGTTTTTTATGTCATGCCCTTCTTCGGAGCATACTTGTCAATACTTTTTTCTTTAATTTGCTTCATGATAGCGCGGAAATACCTGAAAGAAGTTAAAATTGCTTTTTTTGCAATGAGCGTCATAGCTATTTTCTTTCTAGGCAGGTACACTGATCTATCTTACAATGGCTACGGGCTGATAATAGCCATGTCTGCAATCTACACCTTCATGGTTTACAGGGAAGAAAAATCAGTCAAACTTGCCTTTCTAGTCGGAGCAATCTCGTCAAGCATAATCTACTTCCATGCATTCTCCTTCTTTTTCTCCAGCTTGTTCATTATATCGTATTTGTTGTACAAAATAATTTTCGGGATGAACAAGAAGGACATGGGGCAAATTCTTATTATCATATTGACATTTGTTCTTGTGCTGCCTTACATCCTCCCGTCCATGCAATTTACAAAAACATTCTTCATGTTTGAACCTTTCTCTGGCTTGCTTTTCAACTACATTTCAACATTTAACATTTTGCTGATTGCTTTGCCTTTTGGGATTTTGCTTATGATGAAGAATAGAGACGAAATGTCGCTGATTTTCCTTTCATTCTTAATAACTTTGTTTGTTGTGCTAAACACATTTGTAACCACAGGAGGGCCAGCGTATGGTTACTTTCTTCAATACATGGTCATACCAGTGGTCATGATATCATTCAATTATGTCAAATCTTTGTCTGAATTTAAGAAAAATCTATTTTTTGTTTTAGCAGTTGCACTTTTCCTTTATCCGTATTTAATCTACGCAAACCTTTCTCCGGATAAAAACATTTTGATGTCTGACGAGTATACGGCATCAGGATGGATAAGCATGAACACAGGAAAAAATGAAACTGTCCTCACATCAGACACTCCCCTTTACATCGCATTGAGCGGGAGGAAAACAATTGTCTGTCAGTCTGTCAGTCTGATAGGCGAGCACGTGAACCCCAAGGAGAATTTCGCTGACATGGTGATGCTCTACACCAACCCATCGATGGATTTGATGGAGAAATATAAAATTTCATATGTGGTGATCGGCGACAAGGAAAAGGATTTCTTCAAAAAATATGATCTCACCCCGTACAATTTTTCGTCTCCTGCTTTTGAGACATCCTATTCACATGGGAGTGTTAAGGTGTTCAAACTGGTCGACGGGGCACGTCTGCCTTTGAAAATGAATGAAAACATAAGAAACAGCTTGAATTTCACCAGTTACTCGAGGTGGTGGCAGGTATGAATTTTGACGAGTGGAACGAAAGAATGTTCAAGAAGCATGGCGCTTTCGAGAAGAGATATTCAAAAGGCAACGTCTTTCTAAGACATGTCGAACAGCAAAGAATCAAGACGATTTTAAAGATGCTGAATTCCTCCAGTGAGGATGTTGTGTTGGATGTCGGATGCGGGGGTGGGACGCTTATAAAAAAAATCAAAGGTAAAAAAATAGTCGGGATAGATTTTTCCAAGACTGCTGTGATGCTGGCAAGAAAGAATCTCAAAAGCAAAAGGAATGCTGTGATAAAGAGGATGAACGCAGAGAAATTGAGTTTGCCATCGAACAGCTTTGATAGGATAGTATGCACAGAGGTTTTGGAGCATGTTCAAAAGCCGGAAAATGTCATAAGGGAGATGCTGAGAGTTTTGAAGAAGGACGGTCATGCAGTCATAACAATCCCGAATGAAAAGAATGTCAAGAAAATAAAGAACTCACTGAATAGGTTGGGAGTGATGAACGTTTTTTTGGATGGTATATCAAAAAATTGCTCTGAGGAGTGGCACATCCACGAGTTCAGCAGGGAGATGTTCAAGAAACTGACTGAGAAAAAGTTCAGGATAGAAAAGACAAAGGCGATACCAAACTTTTTGGTGCCTATCTGGTTCGTGTTCAAGTGCAGGCCAATAAAGCGGTGAGTCAGATTGCCCAATATACTGTCCTTGACTGATTCGATTTGTCTCATCACTCGAATAATTTATCGAACTTTGGCGGAGAATCTGTTATTTTGTCTGGATCAATAAATATCTTGTGCCAAAGCGCGAATGTCAAAAGACTCCAGAGCTGCCGGCTGTAGTAAAGCTTTGATTCGTGGTGGTTCTGGATTATCTTTTGGATGAATTTGCTGTTCAGATGCATCCTCTCGCATTCCCTCTGGTTAGAAAAAATTTGCTTTACGATCTTTCCCAAATCTCTCTCAAACCAAATGTCTATAGGGACAAAAAAACGTTGTTTCTTTCTCTTGACTATTGCTTTTGGAATTAAATCGTTCATCGCTTTTCGAAGTATGTATTTGTCAGTCATCCCTTTCAATTTCAGTTGAGGTGGGATGGACGCTGAGAATTCAACCAGCTCTTGGTCCAACAGAGGTGCCCTAGCTTCGATCGAATAAGCCATGGTCATCTTGTCTACTTTCATGAGCAGATTGTCAGGAAGCTGCACTTTTGTCTCAAGGAGAAGCAGCTTGTTTAAAGTTTTTGCGTTCACACTCCTCAAATAGTTGTTGACCAACTTTAGAGAATTGGTGGAGAGGAACTGTTTTTGTAAAATATTTCTCTTCTCCTTCTCGTCGAAAATTGACACTATTGACAGATATTTCTTGCCAAGGTCGCCAAAAGAAGACATGTATTCGGAAAATCTTTCCATCCCTTTTTTACCGAAGGAGGAGGAATATGCGAAGAACAAGTTCAGAAATTTCTTGGGCACGGCTTTAATTATTTTTGGAATCAGCTTTGTTTTCACAACCTTTGGCATGGGACCGAGGTACTGCTCTGTCTTTAGAATAATCTTGTACTGTTCATAGCCAGCGAACAGCTCATCGCCGCCCTCGCCTGTAAGGACGACTGTCACATATTTTTTGGCAAGTTCTGAAAGCATGAATGTTGGCAGGGCTGCCGGGTCCGCAATCGGCTCATCAAAATGCCAAATCACCTTTGGGAGGATGTTGACATCGTTCGGGTTGACTATGAATTCATGATGATCCGTCCCGAACTCTTCTGATATCATTTTCGCATACTTCAGCTCGTCAAACCTCGGGTCGCCGAACCCGACTGTGAATGTTTTGATTGGGTCTTCCATGAACTCACTCATGATCTTGACGATGGAGCTGGAGTCAGTCCCTCCTGACAGATAAGCGCCCAAAGGCACCTCGCTCATCAACCTTATTTTCACCGATTCCCTCAACAAGCCCAGGAGTTTTTTTGAGAAATAATTTTCATTTTCCTGTTCGGATGAAAAAGCAACATCCCAATATTTCTGAATCCTGATTTTTCCATTCTCATATATCAGGGTGTGGCCCGGCTGCAATTTTTTTATTCCTTGGAACATCGTAAGGGGGCCCGGAACATACCTGAATGTTAGGAAGTAGTCAAGAGCCTTGAAATCAACCTTCCTTGGAGTCTCCTCGTACTGGAGTATCGACTTTATTTCCGACCCGAACAGGAAAATTCCATTGACGACAGAATAGTAAAGCGGCTTCTTACCGAGTCTGTCCCTCGTGAGCACAAGCCTCTTTTTTTTGTCATCCCAAATGGCGATGGCAAACATCCCTCTCAATTTTTCAACAAACTTTTCCCCATATTTTTCATAAAGATGTACAATCGCTTCTGTGTCCGAGTTTGTGTAGAACTTGTGGCCTGACTTCTCGAGGCCTTGTTTCAGCTGTCCGTAGTTGTAAATCTCACCGTTGAAAGTTACCCAGATTGTTTCGTCTTCGTTGTGTATTGGTTGGTGCCCACCTTTTACGTCGATGATGCTGAGCCTCCGGTTGCCCAATGAAACTTTGCCATTTGTATAGAACCCGCTGTCATTCGGCCCTCTGTGCTCAATCACATCGCACATTCTTTTTAGCAGCTGGCCATCTTCCAAGCCAACTAAACCGCATATTCCACACAATTTTTTTCACCTAGGAATCAGTTTATCTTCTCTCTGATATTGAAGAATTTTCTTCCAGACACTTCATATCTCACTCTGGTTATCATCTCGCTCAATATTCCAATCGTGATGAACTGGATTCCCGCCATGACCAGTAGGATCGAGATGTAGAAAGCCGGCCTCATGATATTGACCCAATGAAGAAGGCCGTCTACCAGCAAATAGAGGAGTGCGACGCTACCAATCGCCGAAATAGAAACTCCGAATGAAGTGAAGATGTGGCCAGGCCTTGCTCCGTATCTCTCTATGAAAGCTATTGTTATCAAATCTGACAGGCCCTTGAACAGCCTCAGCATTTTGTATTTCGTCTTCCCGAATTTTCTTGGGTTGTGCTTTACTTCCACTTCAGCAACAGAATATCCGTTCAGCATCGCCAATGCAGGGATGAACCTATGCATCTCGCCGTACAAGTTCAATTCTTTCACGACTGGTTTTCTGTATGCCCTCAAGGTGCAGCCTGAGTCATGAACCTTCAAGCCAGTCATTTTAGACGCAAGCCAGTTTGAAAAGAGTGAAGGAATTTTCTTTGAAAAAAACGGATCCTTTCGCTTCCTCCTCCATCCGCAAACCACATCAAAACCTTCGTCGAGCTTTTTGAGAAGTTTTGGAATGTCCTCCGGATCGTTTTGCAGGTCGGCGTCAAGAGTCACGACGACGTCTCCTTTGCACTCTTTGAAGCCTGCCGAGATTGCCGCGCTCTGCCCAAAATTCCTCGTGAACCTAATCACTCTGACAGACTTGTCTCTAGCTGAAATCTGTTTAAGAAATTTGAATGTCCTGTCATTAGAGCCATCGTCGACAAAAATTATTTCCTTCTTCCCGTCAAGATTTCTTAATACTTTTTCCAGCTTGTCGTAGAGAAGATTCACGTTTTCTTCTTCATTATAGGCCGGGATTACTATCGATAACATTTGACTCGTACCACTTGTAAAACAGTTTTATTCCGTCATTAATATTTACTTCGGGTTTATAGCTAAATGCTTTTTTTGCCTTGCTTATGTCAGCGCTGACATCAATGACATCCCCTCTCTGATGTTCAAGAAATACTTTTTTAGCCTTTTTCCCGACCACCTCTTCAATCATCCCAATCAATTCGTTCACAGAAACTTTTTTCTCGGTACCAAGGTTGAAAGTTCCGGTGACATCTGCTTCCATCGAATTTATTGTACCGTTGACAATGTCTGAAACATATGTGAAGCTTCTTGTCTGTCTGCCATCCCCGTAAACTGTCACATCTCGGCTGTTCAATATCGCTTTGACAAACTTGTGTACCGCCATGTCTGGCCTCTGTCTTGGACCGTAGACTGAGAAATATCTCAGTGTGACAATCGGTATTGAAAAAACTTTCATGAAGGCATTGCAAAAGGCCTCGGCCGCGACCTTGCTTGCGCCGTATGGAGAGATGGGAAATGTCGGATGGTTTTCATCCACAGGGAAATATAATGAATTTCCATATACAGATGAGCTTGAAGCAAAAACAATCTTTTCTATTTTTGCAGCGAGAGAGGCTTTCAGAAGGCTGACCATGCCGTTCACGTTCAGGTCGAAATAGGAATATGGATCTTCCACCGAAAACCTAACGCCAGCACGAGCGGCCAAATGAAATATTCTTTTTATTTTATTTTTCTCTATTATCTTCTTCAGGAGTTCCGTATCTCTTATGTCGCCTTCTATGAAAACGTAGTTGCTTTTTTTCGTGCTGCCTTTTATGTTTCTTTCTTTTACAGATCTTTCATAATAAGGGTCGAAGTTGTCTATGACGATGACCTTGTGGCCTTGCTCAAGCAACTTGTCGGCAAGAGTGCTGCCGATGAATCCTGCCCCGCCTGTGACAAGATAGTCTGTCATAATTTATATCTTCAGGTGAAGTTTTTAAACGTTTGTGAATTACAAATTTTTTACAGTTTCAAATTCTGCTTGAACAGCCCGATTTTTTTGTAAAGGTCTGCAGTTATCTTCAGCCCTTCATCCAAGCTGACTTTCGGTTTGTAACCTAGAATCTTGGAAGTTTTTTCCAGGCTTCCGACAAAAAGCGTGACATCAAAAGTTTTCTCAGGCTCTACGATGATTTTCGAATCTGATTTGCAGAGTTTGACTATTTTCTTCGCCAGTTCTTCGACAGAAGTACCCTTGCCAGTTACAAAGTGAAAATCTTCTCCGACTATATCATCTGCTTTGCCCAAGGCCAATAGAATGCCATTGACCGTGTCGTCTATGAAAGTGTAATCAAAGATTTGCTTCCCGCCGTACAGGGCAAGCGGCTTGTTGCTCAGGGCATTCAAAATGAATTTTGGGGTCACCCTGTCCAGCAAATCCCTCTCACTGCCGTAGACATTCGAGAACCTGAAGATAACTGATTTCACCCCAAAGTATTTTCTGAATGATTGGAACAGTCCTTCGCCGGTAAACTTTGACAGACCGTAGATTGATTTAGGATTTTTAGGGCTTGATTCGAAAACTGGAATCGATTTTATATCTCCGTAGACTTCCCTGCTCGACCCCATGAAAACCGTGGCTTTGTTACCGGTTTTTCTCACAGATTCCAAGACATTCAGGGTCCCTCCCACATTAACCTGGAAGCACTTGTATGGATCTTGCTGGCCCCAGACGACTCTTGAGACTGCGCCGAGATGTATAATCGCATCCTTGCCTTTCACAACTTTCAGAACGTCCTCAGAATTCCTCAAGTCCCCTACAACCTTTTCGCAATCCAAATGCCCCGTATTTTTATTGAAAACTAAATCAAGTAGAGTGACATCGTCTCCTCTCTCAACCAACTTGTCTGCAAGATGGCTGCCAATAAAACCATTGCCGCCTGTTATAAGAATCTTCATTCAACCACCTACTGGAGAGTGAATCCTCCATCCACGACTATCATCTGTCCTGTCACATAACTTGAATCTTCTGAAGCTAAAAAAACCACTGCCTTTCCTATGTCAATCGGCTGCCCCATTCTCTTGAGCGGCACTGCCTGGACGAATTGCTTTGCAACTTCCTCGTCTGCGATTTTTGCTCCGGGTGTCTCAATAGCTCCAGGAGCTATTGCGTTAACTCTTATTTTGTGCTGGGCTAACTCTAAAGCTGCAGACCTGGTGAAACCAAGAACTCCGCCTTTCGAGGCGGAGTAATGAGCGAGGTTCGAGAAACCCACAACTGCACCAGCTATGGAAGCTATGTTTATTATGCTTCCGCCATTCTGTTTTATCATTTCCGGCAGTACGGCCTTTGTGCAATTAAAAATACCTTTCAGGTTGACATTCAATACATTATCCCAATCCTTTTCTTCCATCTCCGATAATGGTTTGAACGGGTAGATGCCTGCATTGCTAACCAAGATATCCACCTTTCCGAATTTTTTAATAGATTTTTTTACTAACTGGTTAACATCTGAAAAATTAGAAACATCAGCTCTCACACCAAAAGCTTCCAAGCCCAATGATTCGATTTCATCAACAGTCTTGTCAATATTATCCTGGTTTATGTCCGAGACAATTACTTTTGCACCTTCTTTTGCCAGTTCCAGAGCAATTCCCTTTCCAATTCCCTGACCGGAGCCAGTTACAATCGCAACTTTATTTTCAAGCTTCAATTCTTTCACCCTTGTTTTTTGTTTTTATCATCTGATAAAGGTGGCGGCAAAATTAAATTCTCGTGAGCCATCTTGTTTGCAAGATCGTAAGCTTCGAGGGTGCTTATGTCAATCCAATATGGAAGTTTTTCGATGAATGCAGCCAGCTTCCCTTCTGCAGCAAGTTGAGGGAACAGGGAGTGCTCGACTTTTAATTTACCCCTAGGCAGCTTGTCTATCACATCTTCTACTTCGATGATGTAATAGCCGCTGTTCGCATATCTTGAAGGCGCCTGCTGTAATGGAGGCTTCTCGATGAAAAACTCGATCAGGTTAAGGCCTTTCACCTGTTTTACTTTTGCAATACCGAACCTGTGAAGCTCATTTTCTGGAGCCTCGAAAAGCAAAACCGTGCACGATGTGCCAAGCTCTTTCCTGCATCTCTCATGATACTCGATCATCTTGTTGAGATCGAACTTCGTCAGGTTATCGCCATAAACAACTATTATCCTTCCTTTTCGGATTTCAGTCTCTTCTAAAATGAATCTAAGGTCACCACCGGTCTCCCTCATCGGAGTCGGTATGGTTCTTATGTTCAGACCAAGATCCAGATTTCTCAGATAATTGTCAATGCTGATTCCTTGTATGTGAGACAATATTCTTTCATCAGGGTCATTGCCGACAGTTCCAGAGACTGCAACGATTATCTCATCTATGTCCTTGTTCAAGATGCTCCCGATCACCCAATCAATCATTGGCCTTCCTTTTACTGGTAGTAATGGTTTTGGAATTCCATATGTCAACGGCCTCATCCTTGTTCCTTTGCCCGCTGCGAGAATTATCGCTTTCATTCTCTTACTCCCTTGTCTTCTTTTATCTTGTCGTTGACGTCACGTATAGCTTTCAAGAACACAGGATCATAATCATGTTGCTCGGCAAAATCTATGAATGCTTGCAGGTCTTTTGGAAAGCATTTGCCTCCGAATGCCATGCCATGGATTGTTCCATACTTGCCGATTCTCTTGTCCATACTGACGATTTTTGCCACTAGATTCGAGTCGACGCCAATCTTGTTGCAGATATATAAGACCTCATTCCAGTAGGATATCCTGCTGGCCAGGCAGCAGTTCGCCGCGTATTTTACCACTTCGGCGGTCTTCAGATCTGTCCTGAAAATCGGTATGTTCAGTTTCTTGTACAATTGCTCGATAACGTCCCCGGATTTTTTGTCAAACTCACCTATCACAATTCTGTCTTCGGTGAAGAATCCTCTTGCGAGCGAGGAATCGTCTGACCAAGATTTGCTGATCTCAGTCAAGAACTCCGGGTTCATGCACAGGCCGAACTCCTTGCCGCATTTTTTTCCAGAGAATTTTTCTAGGATTGGTTTGACAACACTCTCGGTAGTTCCTGGGGTGACGGTGCTCTTCACCACAAAAACATGATAATCTTTTTTATCTTCCAGCGCTTTCCCCATAAGTTCTGCGGCTGACTTTATGTAGCTCAAGTCAATCTTTTTATCAACCGTCGGTGTCGGCACGGCTATGAATGATATCCCCGAATTTTTTATCGCATGATCCATATCTTTCGTGGCGGCATATCCTTTTTTCTTCAACTGCTCGATTCTTTCGTCGCTGACATCGTAGAAAATCACTTCATTTCCGATATCCTTGAACCCGCTGCCAGCAGCAAAGCCGACGAACCCACTTCCTATGATGCTAATCTTCATTGTCAAACCTCCTATATCTTATTTTTATATAAAACTATTTAAATATATAAAACTATGTAAAGTTCGTGAGCAAAACCACCATTCAGATATCCGAAGAGCTTAGGAAGAAGCTGAAGATACTGGCTTCCCAGCGCGACGTGTCCTATGAAAAGCTGCTGGAAGAGCTTGTCGACATGTCCTTTTCCAGGGTCGAGAGCGGGAAGACATGTGTGATACTTGCAGGCGGCGACCCGAAGAAACTTTATATTAGTTCTCTCAAGGCATACAGGCCTCTCGCGAACATTGGTAAGAAAAGGTTGATCGAGGATATACTCCTGAAGTGCAAGAGTGTGGGATTTGATGGGATTGTTATCGCTGGATTCTCGAAGATACTTGAAGAGCTGCAGAAAGTGATGGGCGATGGGGGAAAATACGGCGTTAAGATAAATTATGTGGAAGAAAAAAAGGAGCTGGGTTCTGCAAAAACCTTAGAGCTTGCGAAGAAATATTTGAAAAATGATTTTCTATTTTTGCCCTGCGATCATTGGTTCGATTTTGACTTGACTAAACTGCAGGATTTTCACTTGTCGCAGAACGGGACTGTAACTCTGGGAATACACTCGAGGACAAGCTTCGACTGGAGCAAGGGAGTTGTTGTCCTTGACGGAAGCAAGATAACTGACTTCGAAGAGTCTCCAAAAAACCCAAAAACTCACCTGACATCGGTTTTCACAGGTTTCATGAAGATGGAAATTTTCAATTACATACCGCCTGGAAATGTTTTCTGCAGCCTTCAAGAGGATGTTTTTCCGAAGTTGGCGGCTGAAGGGAAGTTGATAGGGTATTCTGTTCCCGGAAACTGGGTAAATGTCCATTCAAAGGAAGATATTGAAAAGATAAATAGTATAAAGGAAAAATCCAAATGATAAGTGGTTTGGATGGATTTGATTAAAAACATAAAATTGATTGTATTGCTGGCGTTGCTGCTGATCGCCGGTGTTTTTCTTGTAAAGCCTATGCTAACGAAGAATCTTGGTGTGACGGTTTTATCTTTAGATTCTGACAGTAAATGCTCTTTGAATGAAGGAGATGTTATAACTCAGGTTGGTGGGAAGGTTGTCAGCAATTCAATTGATTTCAAGAATGCAGAAGGGGTGGTCAAGGCAGGTGTGTACACGACGATGGTGGTCAACGGCGGGCCAGGCGGGTGCGTCGCTGCAAGAGACGGATATTTTGGCGTGAATGCGGCTGATATTCCTTCGAACAATCTAAAGTTTGGGATTGAAATCCAAGGTGGAGTTGAAAGCACGTTCAGGCCAGTTCAGAGCCTGACAGCCGATCAGATGAGCAAGATAATAAAAATTCTAAATAAAAGAATTCAGATCACCAACCTGCCAGAATCCAAAGTATACTCTTCAGATGGTGATGTGAAAATCATCAGCTTGCCTGGAGAGAGCATTGGAGCACTTGTGATGCCTGGAAATTTCGAGGCAACCATATCGAGGGATGTAAAGTTTGAAAACGGCACTGGAGAATTTGGGGTTGGCAACAGCACTTACTCGATGGAAAATTTGAATGGAAGTTTGATTAGCATAAACAACAGCGTATATGGCATTGGTCAGACCTTTTATCTGGAAAAAATAAAATTCCATTTATTAAACATCACGAACACTTCTGCCTCAATCGAAGCTACTGTCTTTACAAACGACGACATAATCCAGATCCTGCAGTCTTACATAAGCGTCACATATGATTCGACCTACCAGAGATACCAGTACAGCGTGCCTGTAGAAATTTCGAGCGACGCTTCGGACAGGTTCATAGCGATCACAAAAAAATTGCCGACTGTTTACATCGCAGGCACCGCGACACTTGAAGGGAACTTGGTCTATTATCTTGACGGTGTGGTGATTAACAAATTGGGAATCCCGTTCGAGATGATGGGCAAAAAGCTTGACAACATATCGATAGTGGGATTTAGAAGGACTTCTGTCGAGGCGACGAATGAGAAAACTGAGGTCGAGGTCGCCACCTCAGGTAAGCTGACCTCTGAATTAAAGATGGCTGGTGTGAAATACTTCGAGCCTGCTTCAAGAGAAAAAATTCTCTGGGCGGTGGCGGTAGTTGCTTCTGTTTCGATTATATCCACGCTTGCTCTCAGCCAGCTAAGGTACAAAAAAATAAAATTAGGCGGGTTGATAGCCTTGCTGGTTGGTGTTGAAGTTGTTTTTGTGATTGGCGTGGCGGCAATTGTTCAAACATTTTACGGTTATGGATGGATTTTTGACCAAGCGTCTGTTGCTGGTTTGCTAGCATTAATAGTGTTCGGTTGCATCCAGATGATCCTGCTTTCTGAGAAGGTAATGAAGAAAAGGGATTTCGGCCTTTACATGAGTCATAAAAAAATATTAAACCTGGGGACTGCACTGGAAATTGCTGTTTTTCTTTTTGCATTCTCCATGCTGTTTTTCTTGAAAGGATTCGGGTTGACTTTCACCGTAGGTTTTATTTTTGGGCTCTTGGCAAAATGGATATTCGAAGATTTCTTGAAGAAGCAATCAAACACAATATCTTGATTTTGACCCATTAGAATAAAAGAATATTTCTCCGCCACAGCTCATGCATCTCCCGATTAGAGGCGATCTCCTGAAAGTTTTGTTGCATTTGTTGCAGATGAAGCCTTCAATTGATTTCACCGGCTCTTCCTTTTGCCTTTTGATCGCGTCTGAAAGCATCATCTGCTTGCCTATGCTGATGAACTCGGTTTTTGACACGCCAATCGCCTCGAAGACCCTTTCAAGAGGAGGTAGCAGCTGGTTTTCAATGTAATATTTGGAGTCAACCTTCAATCCATGTTCCTTGATGTACTCCGGGTCCTCAGCTCTTTCAGACATCAGCTGCAGGCCTTTTGTTATAACAAAGCCCACCCTGTCGCCGATTCCAGGAGCGCCTGCCGGTGATCTTTTTTTCATCTTCTTGACCAGCTCTATGTGCGGCTGGATTCCTTTGTAGTCCTTCAATGCTTTTGAGATGCTTTTGGTTACCACCAAATCCTCGATCGGTATTTCATTTTTTTCCAGGTTGGTTATTATTCCTTTCACATAATTGAATGCCTTCTTCGGGTTTTGCTCCTCCAGCAAAAGTTTCAGCACGTCAAAAAGAGTCTTTGATGTGAGGTCGCACCAGTCCCTCCTGACAGTTTCTATCCCTTTCATGATCATCTTACCTTTCCATTCTCCGTTTGACTTTTCAAAGCTCCAGCCGGCATACCTCTTCTTCGTGAGAACTAAAAGTGTTTTGAACACATTCTCTATCTTTATTTGGACTATCCCTTCAAGGCCTTCGTTTATTTTTTTCTCAATTTCCTTCCCTTTACCGAAGGCTTCGTCCAAATCAGTTGTCTGCAGCCTGACCATTATCGAATCCGTGTCGCCGTAAACCACTTTCAGATTTTTCTCTCTCTCGACAATCTCCTTCGTCCTTTGTATCAAGTTCCTTCCGCAGCTTGTGATGGTGTTGGCTATGTCAAGCATATAGAATCTTGCTCTCACGTATCCTGTGTAGCCGTAGAAGGCATTCGCCATTATTTTCAGGGCGTACTGCCTCGCATCCAAGACCTTCTTCTCATTTTCATTTGAAACATTTGGCAGCTGCTTCTTGACCTTGTCCCTTTCGTTTATCAGATATTTTAATATCCTTGGCAACACTCCTTCCCTGACTTTTGGCAGGACAAATTTGGAATTGTACGGGGTGGTGACGTGTTCTGTTTTTTCTTCTGGCAAAAGCAAGGTGGTGGGGCAGATGTTGTATGAAATCAGTATTGATGGGTACATTGATCGGAAATCCAGATATACGACGCAGCTCGTGTGCAGACCTATCTCGGGCTCGAGAACCAATGCCCCTTTCAAACCTAGAGCGGCCCGTTCATCCATCCTTTTCAAAATCTTTTCTGATGAGGGCTTGTTCGGAATTACAAAGCCGAATCTGCCGAACTCCCTTAGCAATAGGTTCTCGATTCTTGCAGACTCTCCTCCGTCAAGCGCGTCTTGAAGAGTCAGCCCAGAGATTTTTGAGAGTTCGATGAATTTGCTGATCATATCCTTATCCAGCAAAAGCCTCAGGGCCAGTTCTGCGTCCTTTCTTGCATATTTGACCAATTTCTCAATCTGGTCTTCATTACCATTCCAATGCTTCCCTATCTCACCGTGCGAGATGTCCACCTTACCTTCGCCGATTAATTCTCTGGAGACATCTCCGAGGGAATACCTCTTCAGCCTCAGCAGTCCCTTGCCCACGGACTCTTTTATCAAATCATAGACGTCGACCACAAACCTTCCTGTTAAAGAATTCCTGAACTTTATCCCAAGTTTTCTGCAATGCATCTCCTTTCTGCTGCATCTGCCGAGGGCCCTAGAGACCTTGCATGCTTTCAGCCTCTCGAAGATGTATGGGATGTCGAAGTTGTTTATGTTGTAACCAAGGAGAATGTCAGGATCGAACGACTCGATTATCTTTACAAATTCTTCAAGCATTTCTTTCTCATTCTTAAAAAATAGTGTGTCCTCGAATTTTTTCTTGGTGTGTTTTGACATCAGGACGAGTGAATCATGCTTACCATGAGAAGGGGAGAATGAGAGACTGATCATCGCTATAGGATCTTTTAACGGGTCTGGGACTGTTTCAGTTACCGGGACTATTTCCGTGTCTATGGCGAGGTATTTCAAATTTACATTAGAACTCTCGTCTGACGGTTCGACTGATTTTGCGGCTACCACCTTGTCCGCCCTGACAGTAGAAGTTTTTGTGAATTCCCCGTTAACCTTCACCCATTTCATGCCGGAGAGGTTGAGGTCGGCCATGAACCTGTACTTGAAGAGGATGTCGGCCTCGAAGACCTCCTGCACGAATTTTTGGTTGTTGAGTTCATCCCTCACTAGAGGAACTTGAGAAGGGTCTTTCAAGAGAATTTTGAGCAGGTCGGATTTTTTTTCTCTGAACCCAATCGGAAGAAACTTTTGCACATTCTCAATCCTTAAAATCAGCTGCTTGAACTTGGACTGGAGGAATTTGATTGTCTCATCTCCCATTCCCTGCTTAGGCAAAACAAAAAAATATGGATAGTATCCTTTGTAGAACGCGCAGACGGTCTTGTTGTCTTTTGATTTTCCGAACAATCTCACGATTGGCTCGTTGTCGACAAGAACATAATCGCAGTCCAAAAGCTGGAAGGAAAGTTCCATAAGACTTTTTATGTGAAGTCAAGTTTAAAAGTTTCTCGTGTCTTCAAGTTGACCATCCAGAAGATTGGCTGGGTGATGAAACTGCCGTTGGAGATTATAGTCGTGCCTTTGTAGTTCAAAATTCCAGGGTTGCGGAAATGTCCTGAGATAAAAATGTCTGGGACCGTGTCAATGACGAAATAATCATGTTCAGAAATTTTTGTGCCAGAGTCGAAAGTCGGGTTCAGATGTCTCTTCCTCAAAAGGTTCAGCATTATCTTTTCTGCTGGGAGTTCAGGCCATATGTTTGAATATTTTTCAATGAACTTCCCATGGCATAGCATAAGAGATATGCCTTCTATATTGATCAGTGAGGGGTTAGTTATGTTAAATCCCTCTTCGAAGTCAGGGTCTGCATCAGCTCTAAGGAATACCTTTTCCGAATCTTTCGGCAATCTGGAAAAAAAATCTTCAAGGTCCTCTTTTTTGGAAGAAATGCCGCCCAAAATGAAAATGTAAAAGTTTTTGTAGCTGGTTTGGCTAATCCAATTGAAAAACTTCTCGTAACTTTCGCGTTTGAAATTCGGGTTAGCCATATGAAGGTCAGAGATGAAAAGGCAAAAAATTTCTTCTTTTGTTTTGTTAATATCTCTACTAAGCGGGAGGTCCGGCCATACGACATTGCTGACTGTGATTCCTTCAGAACTAGATTCACAAACCAGCCCGACGACCTCGTCAAGAACAATTTCTTTTATGACGTTTGAAATTTTTTCTTGGAATCTGACAACCAGCTCACCTGTCAAATCTTCAACAACTATTGAGCTGGTGTCTGAAATTTTTTCTTTCACCATCGCTATTATCGAGAATTTCTTTGATTTTGAGCTGATTTTGTTGATTGAAACTAGGTTTACCAAGTCCATCCTGCCGTTCAGGATTTTTTTTATTTTTTCATATCTGTCGATAAAAAACTGAATCGCGTTTTCCGTGGTTATATTTTTCTGCTCTTGAGGGAAGGTTTTTAAAATTTCTATTTTAGGCTTCTCTTTGAGGATTGATTTTACAAGATTCAGCGAAACGGTCGACGGTTTTTCTGGAGTTTTATCGATTTCTTTCAGGAAGGAATCTATTTTGCTCGGCTCTTGAGAAAAAAAATCTAGCGATGGAGAATCTAATTGAAATCCTTTGCTGAGAAAAAGTTTGACGATTTCCTGCTGTTCCATTCAAATCATAGAAATATTGTTCTTTTTTGTATTAATGTTTCTTCGAAACCAAGGAGACGGCAATCGCCGAAACCAAGTAAGACGCAAGGAATATTGCCACATAGATTATTGATCCTGAGATCAGATTGACAAAAATACTTTGGTTGTAGAATTGCTGAATCGATGTAGCTGGAGATGGTATTAAATATGTGTAGCTGACATTGTATACGCTCTGTAGAACTAGGGCGAAAATCACTTTCTGCCAGCTGAGCGCTAAAATTTTCTTCCAGTTCATAAATTAAATTTGCCGTTAGAGATTAAATATATTATTAAAAATTATTGATCAATGTCCAATTCTTCCATGACATCATTTTTTTATCTGATAGACAGTCAAGCCAGTTTTGCCTTCAATCTTCGAGTGAGGAAGCGGCAAAGGTTGTACCTTGCCGACTTGGACAAGTTCGTCTAAATATTTTTGAACAGTGTTCCAGCTGACTGTCCTGCCAACTTTGGGAGAGATTGTCTTTGCAAGGGAAGAGACAGTAAAAGGAATTTGGGAAGAAGAAAGCACTTCCAAAATATTAGTTTGAACCAAGTTCCTTGCGCTCGGCCTGCCGCGTTTCATGCTTATTTTTTATGAATTTACATATTTATTAATTTTAATTTCTGTGATTTTTCTAATCAGTGTTCGAATATGTGTGGTTGGGCTAGTTCATAGCTGAATCATTTCGTCAATCTTTCTCGATTTGACAAACCTGAATGTTTTGGGGTGGAAACCATTCAGCACGTCTTCTATCATCCCAGCAGTTTTGAGCCTTACTATTCTATGGTAGGCATTGCCCATCGGTATGTTTAGTTTTTTGGAGACATCTGCTACCGTGAACAGTTGATCTTTGAAATGAGATTCGATTAAAACATCACATTCACTGACAAACATCCATTTTTTGGTTGATTTTTTAGGTGATTTTGGTGGTTTGTAATAATAGACTTCCGGGTCTGGTTTTTTGAGTATGTGCAGCCCTCTGCTGGTGACTGCCATCAACCCTATGTTGGTGAGGGTGTTTGTTTCTTGAAGGGTTTTCCAAAGTTTTTCAAGAAAGCGCATGGGGGCGAGCAGGTATATGTGGGAATATGTTTTTTTTGCGTTTACCAGTTTGCCTATCGCCGAATATTCGTCTGATCTTGTTCCTTTAGCTTCTACAGCAAAATGTTTGCCATCTGAAAGGATTTCATAATCTATTCTACCGTTCTCAACTGGGACTTCTCTTTCAACAGGTATCTTAAAGTCGGAACAGTGTTTTTCAAAGGTCTTTTTAACTATAATCTCGTTCATGTTTGATTTTATATTATTATATTATATATTTATGAACATTATGTAATGTATAATATATAACTTAATAGTAAGACAGATTATAATTATTCGTCGAACCTTCATATTAAACATTGAATTACCCATGAGAAAATTCATAAAAAATAAGAATTTACACAAACACCTAGTTAGAATAATTTTTGAACGTTTTCATTAAATTGTTTCATTAGAAAGTTCATAGAAATTTAGTCAACCCATTGATTAAGAAGAATTTCATTATCACTGCCCTGACAAGTTTCTCCTTCCCACCAAGCGGCGAATAGTTTGTAGGATTAGAGTTGTTTATTTTCCCAAGGAACCCGAACTTTACCAGAATTTCCAGCCTCTTCCTCAACGCTTCCATCCCTATCTTCAGCCTGTGAACTTCCTTCATCTCCTTGTACAAAATAGGGAAACAATATGGTTGGGTGTCGTTTGGAAACTCCTTGCCAGTAGTGTAGAATTTCCTCAGTATCTGCACGTCGATGAAATCCAGTCTTTCAACCAAGCCAAGGAGGATTGTGTCCAATTCCTCGACTTCCCTCTGCGCAATGTTGCTTTCTGTTGAAAGGTTCAAAAACAAATCTTCACTGGTCATTACTTTCATCTTTTTTTCGCAGTTTTCATCTTATTCCGAAATCGAGTATTATATTTTTTGTCGACGGGCTATAAAATGCTTTTTGGTGATGAATGTGCTATATCAGACTGATTAATTCTGCTTTCACTTCGCCGTTTTTTATAGTTATCATGCCGCAATGGCCCTCAGGAAATCTTCCAGCGTTCATCAGCTTTGTCTTTTTCAGCTCGTCGAGTCCTCTTGCCTCATGAACATGGGCACTGACCGCTACATCCGGCTTGTTCTCTTCGATAAATTTCCTCACTACCTCGGACCCTATGTGTGCTCCGGTGTAAACCACATCCAATCTCGTCCTTGCAGGAGGCATGTGCGTGATTTGGATCCTGACCTTGCAGTTTTTCACCTTTTCAAATCCCCTCTTCAACCCCTCCTCAATCTCTTTCTCACTCGGCTCAAGAGGAGTGCTGAAAGGAGTCTTCGCCCCTCCGAACCCATAAAAACCAACGTCTTCGAAAATCCTCCCAGTTCCGTGAAGCCCGACTTTTTTCTCATCAAAAAACTCAATCAGGTCCTTGTCGAAATTACCGGGGACTACAAGAATTGGTTTCTTTAAAACACTCAGCTCTTCAAGTATCAGCTTGACCATATCAATTTTCGTAAATCCCTTCGGCACATTGTAGTCAATAAAGTCTCCAATAGCGACTATGATATCGATATCCATCTTGCTCAGTTTCTCTATGTAATTCATTATATTTTCCACGTCGTTGTGTATGTCGCTCAAGACCAAGACTTTCATATCCATCAACCTAAATTTACATTTTATTCTTAAATAATGATTAGAAATTATATGGTGCTTTCAAAAAGAAAAGGATACAGGGTGGAGAGGAACATCCGGCTTATTCTTGAAGGCGATGGTTGGAAGGTTGTCAGGGCCGGTGCGAGCCTGGGCGAAGCGGACTTGATCTGCATAAAGAATGGTAAATGCATCTTGCTCCAGGTAAAGTCGACCAAGAAAAAAACCTTCTACTATTACGGCTACATGAAAGACATGATCGAGCAGTTCCCATATTTTCTCGTCGTGGACTTCGGCTACGGCAAAGTGAGAATCCTGCATCCAAAAGGAAAAGTCCAGGCCGGCGAAGGAACTGACTTTAGAGAATTTCTGCGTAAAATATAAGGAAAGAGACAAATTATATAATTGTAGGTGATGTTGTGGTAATACTTGTAAAAGAAATCATGAGCAAACCTCTGACAATAGATTTGAACAAGAGCGTGAAAGCTGCCGGGGAAATAATGAGGAAGGCCAGAAGGGATGCTATAATTGCTGTAAGGAATGGCAAGCCTGCCGGGCTCCTCACTGACAGCGACATGATCAAAAAAATTATTGCCAAGAACATAAAGCCTTCTTCGATAAAGGTCAAGAAAGCGATGTCCAAACCTCTTGTCGCGATCGGGCCTGATGCCACGATTGTCGAGGCTGCAAGGAAGATGAAGAAGAGCAACATCAAAAGATTGCTTGTTATCGACAACAAAAAACTCATTGGAATCATTTCCCTTTCAGATATAGCTAGATCTTCTCCTGACATGATCGACCTTCTGGAGTACAAGCTAAAGATGAGGGATATGCCTACAGAAATCCGTGAAAGATTCACTTCAGGGATATGCGATTCGTGCGGCAACTACAGCGATGACCTGAAAAACTCGGAGGGCCAGTGGATGTGCGAGGACTGTAGGGAAGAGGAAGCATGAGCATAGAATTGGAAAAGGCAGGACTGGACAGGTTTCAGAGCGTAACAAGGATATCAAATCAAAACCCGACCTTTTGCAAAGAATCCGACAAGATAACCGATGCAGTTAAAAAAATTTTATCAACGAACCATAGAAGGATTCCAATAGTCACTAGAAAGCACGAAGTGGTTGGAGTCCTTTCTCTGATGGACATCTTGGACGCTTTTCTCAGAAGACAGGATATGGAAGAAAAAGTTTCTGCGGTAATGAGCAGGGATGTTATTTTCTGCAATACAAAAGATACTATCGGGCTCATCCTTCAGAAATTCAAGTTTTCCAGGAAGGGCGGGTTCCCAGTGCTTGAAAACAAAAAACTTGTCGGGATGGTCAGCGAGAGGGACTTCGTCAGGCATTTCTCGAATGCCGATTTTGGCATGAAGATTGAAGAACTCATGACAAGAAAACCTTTTTTCATCTCACCTAATATTTCAATACTTGATTGTTTGAAAGCCATCGTGAACACGAAATATAGGAGATTACCAGTTGTAAAGAATTCAAAATTGGTCGGCATCGAGGCGAGCATTGATCTCCTGAAACATGTGAAAGAAAGCGGGTTCAACTTTTCCTCGCTTGCAAACCCAATCGAGTCAATCATGATCAAGGATGTGATTTCCGCGTCAAAGGAAAAGGACATATCAGACGCAATAAAAAAAATGAAGGCGAAAGATATTGGTGGCCTTCCGGTGGTTGACGGCAAAAACACTCTAGAAGGCTTCATAACCGAAAGAGATGTCTTGGAGGAAATCGTTTGATGGCAAATCTCACGAAATTATTCCTTAATGAAAATATCAAAATCAGTTCACCTTTTAGAAAAAATTTCAAAACTCTTTCCAAAATTCGCAAAATCAAGAAAATAAAATTGTTCACAAAATCATTGGAGGATGATTACCATGGCAAAACTTGCTCAATCTACTGTAAAATATTTGATAGAGGCCGAGTTCACTGCAGACGGGATGGTGGAAAAGCCGGACGTGATTGGCGCGATTTTCGGCCAGACCGAGGGTTTGCTCGGCCAGGACCTTGACCTGAGAGAACTGCAGAGGACCGGAAGGATAGGAAGAATAGATGTTGACACGGTCTCTGAAGACGGAAAAACTTCTGGAAAAATTTTGATACCGTCCAGCCTCGACAGTTCCGAGACCTCACTGATCGCCGCTTCATTTGAGACCATCGAAAGAATAGGCCCTTGCACGACCCAGGTCAAGGTGAATGATGTGAAGGACGTGAGGATGGTGAAGAGGGAGTTCATGCTTGACAGGGCAAAAGGAATCCTACAAAAATTAATTGGGGAGGAGATGCCTTCGACTTCGGCCCTGACTGACACGATAAAGGAGAATGTGAGAGCAGCCCAGATCCAGGAATGCAAAGGCCTGCCATGCGGACCTGATGCTATGACCTCTGACGAGATTATAATAGTCGAAGGCAGAGCAGATGTGCTGAACTTGCTGAAGAACGACATAAGGAACGTGGTCGCTATCGGCGGAGCTGTCATCCCTCAAGAGATAATGGATTTGTCAAAGGAGAAGGTCACCACTCTGTTTGTTGACGGCGACAGGGGAGGGGAAATAATAGCTAAAGAAATGATGCAGCTTGGTGAGGTGGATTTCATCGCAAAAGCCCCTACAGACAAAGAGGTCGAAGAGCTGTCAAAAAAAGAGATTTTCAAGTGCCTGAGGGGAAGGGCTTCGGTGGAGCAGTACAAGACCGAGCCGAAGACAAAAGAACTGAAAGAATTCATCAAGCCCTGAGCTTTGATTCATGAATTACAGAATAAACTGGGCCGCTTACGCTCAGTTCGCTCTTTATCAGTTGGATAGAGTCTATAGTAAAGTTTATGGCCTCCATTTCCTGAAATTTTTTTATTCTTTCAACTACAGCCTCTTTGTTTTTCACCGACTTGATCCTACAAAGAGTGAGATGTGGCGGTTTTGCGTCGCCGCCGGCTTCTTCTTGGATATTTTTTATCATTTTTGTCAGCTCGCCGCCGCCATCAACATCCAAAGCCAGAGCCCTGACGTATTTCTCATTCGGTATCATCTTCATCCCATGAATTCTTACATCAAAAATAGTGCAGTTGCTGGCGACAGAATCTATTCCAGCAGAAACATTTTTAATTTTTTCATCATCGACCTCTCCAAGAAAGGAAAAACAGAGATGGAGATTCTCCTCTTCGACAAATTTACAATCCATCGGCAGGCCTTTCAATTCCTCAATAATCTTCATAATATCTGTCTTTGCTTCTTCTGGAATCAGAAAACCTATAAAACATCTCGCCATAAGCTTTATTTATTGCTCGAGAAAGTTATAAATTAGTTCAAAGTCAATATGTTTATATGGTGATTTAATGGCTGAAACAAAAGTAAGAGCTGCCGACATCGTTGGCAAAACAATAATTAGCGAAGAGACAGGGAGAAAGTTTGGAGTCGTGAGCAACATCGATTTCATAACTGAAAGTGGAGAATTGCTGAATGTGATTGTCGATCAACCCACGAAGCATCTTTCTGATTTGAACCTCAAGTCGGATGGCAAGGGAAGGTCATTGATTCCGTTCAGCGCAGTGAAGTCAATCGGCGACTTTGTCATAATCAGCGAGAATGAATTGATGTAAGCAACCCGCTTCATCATTTCTCCATTTTAGCTCTCTTTTTCTATGTTTACTTTATATTAGATGTATCGATGGGTGGTTGGAATGAGTATCGACGAGATTTCTGCAAGCTATCCAATTTTAAAAAATGTTGTCGATTCAGTAAAGAAACATGACAATGTCAATGAGCTGTTCCCTCCTCAGGTCGAAGCGATAAAGAAGAAGGTCCTGGACGGGGAGAATCTCATCCTCTGTACTGGAACTGGCAGCGGGAAGACTTTGATCGGCGAGCTTGCTGCCCTGAAGTGTATTCTTGAAAAAGGAAAGAAGGTGTTGTACCTGGTCCCGCTCAGGGCTCTGGCCACTGAAAAATATTACGACTTCAAGTCAAAGTACGAACCTCTTGGGGTAAAAACAACTCTTTCGATCGGCGACATGGATTCGAATGATTCATGGATCGAGCGGTTCCAGCTGATTTGTTGCACTTATGAGAAGGCGGACAGCCTGATCAGGCACGGAGCTCCTTGGCTGAGAGATGTCGGGCTGCTTATCATAGACGAGACGCATGACTTGAACCTGATGGATAGGGGGCCGACTCTGGAAATTGTCATAACAAGACTTTTGAGAGAAGTACCAAACATGCAGGTCATCGGACTCTCGGCCACGGTAGGGAACCCAGAAGATTTGGCGAAGTGGCTGAAGTCCAAGCTCGTCGTCAGCGATTTCAGGCCGATACCGCTCCACGAGGGGGTTTATTACGACGGGAAGATTGATTTTGGAAAAATGAAGTACGAGCCTGTTGGCGAGGTCGACGAACCAGAACTGAAAATTTCCGAGGATGTGATCAGGAAAGGCGGGCAGACTTTGATTTTTGTCAACACGAGGAAAGAGGCCGAAGCTACGGCAAAGAGGGCAGGAGCTGTAGTGCAAAAAAGTCTCACACCGGCTTTGAAGAGCGAGCTGAAAAGAGTTAGCAGCGAGGTGCTGGGTGTTCTTGAAATTCCCACGGAGCAATGCAGGAAATTGGCAGACTGTGTTTTGCATGGGGCAAGTTACCACCATGCCGGTTTGCTGAACTCCCAGAGGAAAACAATAGAAGATGCCTACAAGAAAGGAATTATAAAAATTATCGTCGCGACACCGACCCTGATCGCCGGCGTCAACCTTCCGAGCCAGACTGTGATAATTAGAAACGTAAGGAGATACAGCGGCAGCATCGGAAGGATGGAGTCGTGGCCTGTCAGCTTGTACAAACAGGCAGTCGGCCGCGCGGGCAGGATTAAGTTCGACAAGGAAGGCCGTTCGGTGTTGATTGCAAAGACGGACGAAGAAGCAGCCGAGATGTGGGATTATTATATCAAAGGCCAGCCTGAGAACATAACTTCAAAGCTTGCTGTCGAACCGGTTCTTCGGATGCACACATTGGCTCTGATCGCAAGCGAATTTTGTAAATCAGACAAATCCCTGCTGGATTTTTTCTCCAGAACTTTTTTCGCATACATCTACGGAGACATTTCCTTGATAGAAGAGAAAATTTTTGAGATTCTTGGCTTGCTGGCGGGGTGGGGTTTCATATCCAGGAAAAACGGAAGACTTACCGCGACAAGAATAGGAAAAAGGGTTTCCGAACTTTACATCGATCCTTTGACCGCGAATTTTTTTATCGAGAATCTGAATCTCGCGGCTAAAAAGAAAAACACCCCGTTCAGCTTCCTGCAGCTGGTCTCGAACACAATCGAGATGGAACCGTTGCTAGCTGTTAGGTCTGCCGAGTCTTCCGAAATCTCTGAGAAGGTTATTGAAAGAGAAGAATCCTTTTTGCAGAAAATCCCCGAAGAGTGGGATCTGGAATTTGACAATTTTCTGAAGAGCGTGAAGACGGCTCTGATGTTCGAGAGCTGGATCGATGAATCGACAGAAGATCAGATCCTTACAAACTACAGGGTTGCTCCGGGTGAACTGAGGGGGAGGATGGAGAATGCTGACTGGCTCGTTTATTCCATTCAAGAGCTCACTCTCCTGTTGGGGCATAAGGAAATGCTGAAGGAAATAAGAAAATTGAGGATAAGGCTGGCTTATGGAATAAAAGAAGAGCTGATTCCTTTGGTTAGGTTAAAACAGATAGGAAGAGTGAGAGCAAGAAGGCTCTATTCAGCAGGCCTGACTTCTCTGGAAAAACTGAGGGAGATTCCAATCGAGAGTTTGTCAAGGATAGTCGGGCCGAAAGTCGCTTCTTTGATAAAAAATCAGCTGAGCGGGAAGGAAAAATCAAAAGAAGGGCAGGCCACACTAAAGAAGTTCTGAAGCATGGAAATGCTTATAAGCTTATAAGTTTGGGGTTTAATCAATTACAACGTAAGATGACCTCTTTCTTTTTTCAGGGATTATACTCAGGGTGTTGAAGAATGGCAAAAGAAAATATTAAGGTTATTGAAGAAGAATACCCATATCCGACAAGAGAAGATATTAACGGAGGAGCACTTGCCAAATTTAGCGAATGGAATGGCGGGCCATATGCATTAGTTACAGACGAGGAGTTTAGAAATAAATTATCCTTACCTTCACAGGGTGAAGGAGTAGTAATCAAACCTCATCTGGTAACAGAACTACCAGAAAGGTTAGTTCGAGAATCTCAAATTCCTAGAATTTTTAAATCTCCTAAAATTTTGCTCAATTTAAAAGAGAAAGGTATAACGAAGGAACAGTCTGATGAAATAGATTATGAAAGCACACTTTCTGATTGGAAACATTTCTTAGGTATTTTTTACCGGATATATGATGATGAAGATGCAGGAAAAATATTTTTGTTTTTAACAGATGTTTTAAAGAGAAAAAACCTTTATGACACACTTTCTACTCTAACAACTGGTCCAAAAAGGATAACCGATGCGGATACAAAAAAGAAGCTTTTCATTCTTAAATCGACTTATGGGCTTGTGGAATCAGAAGAAGATCTCTGGTATCCAAAACGATATACACCACTTGAACAAACAAGAAATCTGAAAAGAATCTGCAAACGTGGAAATGCACCAGAAGAATTAATTAGAATGCTCGATCGATATAAAATGGAATTTATTGAAGATAGAGAAAGAATCAGGGAGGTTTCAGAGGTGATAATTTATTCAGAACCAATTGATTATCGTGGTCTCCTTACAATCGATAAATTCTTAAAAGAAAGAGGGCTGGATCCAAATGATCGAGTACTAGAATTATCAAAATCTGAAAGATCCAAACCTTATTTACCATCTCTTTTCTGTCCGTCTATTTATGAATATTCTTTCAGGTGTAGAGGTTTGACATATGGTATTGCAGAAGAGTTCCTCTCGTTACTTGAGGATGAATTTCCTGTAACAAATGTTCATATCGCTCTGAAATAAAATATAATTATGCCTTTTGCTGTCACGCACGTTCTGATTCCGATGATTTTGGTCGACCTTGTCAGGGACCACCTGTTCAAAGACAAAAAACGTCTGCTGCCGAACATGTTTGTGTTTGTTGCAGGAATAACCGGCCTGCTTCCTGACTTGGACGTGCCTGTTTCCTATTTCCTTTTTGGCAATTTGGAGCTCCACAGGACAATAACCCATTCAATATTTTTCCCTCTCGGATTCTTCTCCCTATTCCTTTTCTTCTATTTCGTCAAGAGAAAGCCATTCTTGTGGAAATTCTTCCTCATGTGTTTCGTCGGGTTTTCCATGCACATAATCCTCGACTATTACATCTTCGGGACTGTCAGCCTGTTCTTCCCGCTGATCGGCGAGATTTATGGTTTGAACATATTCCCAATAGATAAGATGTATCTGGTTTACAGCGCGGTGGATGCTATATTGCTGATTCTCTGGCTGATTCACGAAGAACTGGAACACAAGATATCTTCTTTCTTTTGAGTGGGGCTGCTGGGATTTGAACCCAGATTCTAGCCGCCCGAGGGCCAGGTCCTAACCAAGTTAGACTACAACCCCAACTGCTGATACTTGTTTAAAATTCGACTAAGACTTCACTTCAAAAGTTATTTTCACTTTTGTATTTTCCTTCCTCAATTTCTCTATCAGTTCCTGGCCCAGCTCGTTCGCTGCTTTGTCGGCAAGAATCACCACAGTCTTCCCATCAATGAAATCATCTTTCCTTATCGCGATTTCCTCGCTGCTGCTTAACTTGAGAGCAGGCGACCCATGCCCGGCTATTGTTTCCTTCATTCCTTCAGCTTCAATCGTAATTTCAACTTTTCTCGCTTCTTTCAATGCGTCTCTAACCTCTTTTTTAAAATCCTTAGGGGATTTGTTTGCCTTGACTGCAACCACCCCATTTTCTTTTGTCTCGCCAGCCTTTGTTATGAAAATTGCTCTCAAATTGGTTGCATCAACGCTAGGATGTCCGTAGGCAATTACCTCTTCTTTCACAGATTTTATCTCGGACAGAAGCTTCCATCCGCTCTCGGTTGGAACATACGCCCCACCTTCAGCATATTTTACCATCCCTTTCGATTCCAGAACCCTCAATGTTATCCTTATCATCTCAGGCGTGATCTCAGGCATCGGCTCTGTTTCGCCTGGCCTTGTCATTCATTCGACCTTCCTGGCGAAGCTGATGAACCCCGTGTGCATTATACCACTCCTTTCCGGCAGAGTGTGGTCTCTGACCTGCCATCCTCTGACAATATTCTCAACTGTCTTCACTCCAGAAAAGCCTTTCTTTTCCATCTCACTAACAACTTTTTTCACCTGCTCGATGTAAGGTGAATAAACCACCAGCCATCCGCCAGGCTTTAGAGATTTGTATGCATGTTTGACAACTCTTTCAGCATTTTTCATATCAAGTGTGACAAGGTCAACATTCTTCTCGTCAATCCCTTTTCTTATGTCCTTTTCCTTGAGTCTGATAAATTCTGAAAGCCCAGATGATTTGATGTTCTGCTTCGCAGTCTTGAAAAACTTTTTCTCCTTCTCGTAAGTGACAACCTTTCCCCTGATGTAGTTTGCCAGGAACATTGCCAAAAATCCTGAGCCAAAGCCTGCGTCAACAACCAAACTTCCAGGCTCTACCCCGGTGTATGCAAGAATCAGTGCGGCATCCTTCGGCATTATTATCTGCGGCAGCCTCTTGGCCTTTCTCTCAAAAATGTCTTTGATGTTCGGCTTTACGATAAAAAAATCCTTTCCTGTATGTGTCTTGATCTTTTCTCCGAAATCCTTTTTCTTTAATTGGTTCAAATCAATCTTCCCGCTCTGGATGTTAAGAATCCTGTTAGAGACTTCAGTGAAGTAAGAATCATCTTTCGACACCAGTAAAACAAATTCTCCTTCTTTCACCAGAACACCTAATTAATTACATTGCACGCAGAATTCTAATCCTTTCTTCTATCGGCGGATGCGTCGCGAATAAATTGTCGAGAGGGCTCTTGTTGGGGTCTGCAAGGAAGATATGGGAAACGGCTTCGCTCACCTTCATCTTTCCCTCGTTGTGTTTTTTTATCTTTTCCAGCGCGTCAGCCAATCCATCAGGATACCTTGTCAGCTGGGCAGAGGAAGCGTCAGCCAGATACTCTCTTTTTCTCGAGACCGCCAACTGGACAAGCCTGACAATTATCGGCGAAATTATTGCAAGCGCCAGCCCGACCAAAATCAGAAGCCCAGCATTTCCTCTCTCCCTTCTACTTCCTCCTCCCCACATCCAAGATCTCAAAATCATGTTGCTGACTATCGCCACCAACCCGACCATGACCGCGACAATCATCCCGAACCTTATGTCATAATTTTTTACGTGGGACATCTCGTGGCCGATTACTCCCTCGAGCTCATCCCTGTCAAGATTTTCCAAGGCTCCAGTCGTGACAGCTATGCTCGCATGCTTCGGATCCTTTCCAGTGGCGTAAGCGTTTATCTCATCGCTCTCCATCACGTAAATCTTCGGTTTTGGAATTCCAGCAGCGATGCTCAGCCCCTCGACAGTGTTTGTCAGATATGCATATTTCTTATTATCCTCGACCGGCTTTGCCCCTGTCGAACTCAGAACTATCTTGTCGCCGTAATTGTAGCTCACGAAAGTGTGGACGATGATCAGAACAGTTGCGAAAATTAGAACGACGGAAAATATTTCAGGGAAAAAGACATATGAAACCACATAAACAAAGGCAAAAAGAAAAAAGAAAACTAGAACTCCAAGTAAGACAGACTTTCTTCTATTGCTTGCTACCTGGTCGAATACATTGACTTTTTCCATTTAGAATTCCACTTTTACAGGAGCTCTTTCAGATTCAGTCGCTTCGAAGTATTCTCTTGGATTTCTTCCGCCCGCAAACAAATTTCCTGGGAAAGTTGTTATCAGGTTGTTGAACTCCAATACTGAGTCGTTGTAGAATTGCCTGGAATAAGCAACCTTATTCTCCACACCTTCCAGCTGCTCTTGGAGAAGCTTGAAATTCTCGCTTGCCTTGAGGTCCGGATAGTTTTCTGCCAAGGCGAAGATCGTCTTCAGGGCTTTTGACAACTGGCCATCAGCCTTCATCCTGTCTTTGGCGTTGCCAGCGCTGAGCATCTTCTCCCTAGATTCGGTCACCATCTTTATCGCATTTTTCTCATGCGTCATGTATCCCTTTACCGTGTTGACTAGGTTCGGGACGAGATCTGCCCTCTTCTTCAGCTGGACGTCTATCTGCGACCAGGCATTGTCAATCCTGTTCGAAAGGACTCTGATTCGGTTGTAATAGTAGACCAATACTAGAAGAAATGCGGCTACTATCGCTCCTGGTATCAGCAAAATCCACAAACTAATTGCCATTTTATCACTTTGTATAATATTCTTCCTTACTTAAATTAATAACCTTTAAATTTTATAGATTTGTTATGCCAGATGAAAAGTATGCCGGGTTTTGTTCGGCATGTGCAGACTCCCCGCCATTTTCTCGGGATGAAAAAATAAGCACTAATCTACTGTACAATCCATGGTGCTTGTTTTGCTATAAAAAAGTTAAGGAAGACCCATCTTCTTTCTGGCCTGCAGGGAAACCAGGCAGATTTTCTTTTGAATGCGAGTGCGGTCATAAGAATTTTGGTGATGGGGATACATCACCGAAGTTTGGGCAAGCCATTGTAGACCATTTTGTCGATTACCACAAAATGTATATGTCAGGCGCGCTGATCAAGACAGGAATTATATTGAAGGAAAAAACAGCCAAGTATCTGGCTCCAAAACCCGGAAAGCAGTGAAGTTATTAAGTATGATTTTCGAATAAAAAATATGCGAGCTTACATTATCACGACTTTCATAGGCAGCTTCGGGGTTGACGAAAAAAACCGAGTCGTTTTATTCAAGCCTTTCCCTAAGATCCCGGAGAAGATGGCTGAGAAGCTGAAGACTTCCGAGTTCGAGCTTATAGAAGAAGAGAGCCAGTTGCAGCAGGAACTCTGGAAGAAGAAGTTCAAGGAATTCGTTTTTTCTGTGAGAAAAACCGGAGTCAAGCATGCAGAACCGAACAACTCGGTCGAGCAATTTGTAAAAGAAAACCTGAGGAAGCTGGCAGTTGAAAAGAAAGTCGTCAAGGACCAGGTCGAGTTCAACCAGCTGCTGACAAAAGTAAATCTCGAACTGACAAAAGTGAAAATAAAAAGAGCGATCGGGCGTGACAGTTTTATCATCCAGGCAAACGGCGCGGTAGAAGAATTGGACAAGTCGATAAATGTTCTGGCAGAGAGGCTGAGGGAATTTTACGGGCTTCATTTTCCTGAGATGGACAGGGTCATTTCAGAGCATCAGAGTTATGCAAAAATAATCGAAAAGTTCGGCTCGAGAAAAAATATTGATGACCCTGAATTGAACCAGTTCAAGGAAAAGAGCATGGGTGCTGACCTGGCAGAAGAAGATATTGAAGCAGTTAAATCATTGGCCTCCGAGATTCTTTCTTTATACAGGCTTAGGGAAGACCTGTCGAAATACCTTGAGAAGCTTTTGAAAGAAGTGGCTCCAAATTTCACAGAACTTGCCGGGCCGATGCTCTCGGCGAAGCTGATTGCAAAGGCAGGAGGATTGGACAAACTGGCGAGGATGGCATCGAGCACGATTCAGCTTCTCGGAGCCGAACAGGCACTGTTCAGATTCTTGCACGGAAAAGGAAAATCCCCCCGCTTCGGGATCCTGTTCAACCACCAGCTGATCCAACACGCTCCTGAAAGGGCCAAAGGAAGGATTGCAAGAGTGCTTGCTTCAAAACTTTCAATTGCTGCGAAGATGGACTACTACTCGAAAGAATACAAGGGAGACAAGCTGAAGAAGGAACTGCAGGAAAGGGTTAAAGACATTTTAAATTCTAAGTAGTATTATGAAAATCAAGCCGCACAAAAAATTCGAAGGAATATTTGTCTTGGACGGAAAGCTGGCGACAATAAATCTCACTCCTGGTCAAAAAGTCTACGGAGAAGAACTGATCAAAGAAAAAAATATTGAATACAGGATTTGGGATTTCTGGCGGAGCAAGCCTGCGGCCGCGATCAAGAACGGCCTGAAAGAATTTCCTCTGAAGGAAGGAATGAAAATTTTATATTTGGGCATAGCATCTGGGACAACAGCCAGTCATTTTTCAGACATAATCGGCAGGGAAGGAATAATTTACGGAGTTGATATTGCTGAGAGGGTCTTGAGAGATTTAATTGCTCATGCTGAGAAAAGAGGAAACATCATCCCGTTCCTCGGGGATTCGAGGAAGCCAGAAGACTATGAGAACGTTGTGATGGAGAAAGTCGACTGTGCTTACGAGGATGTTGCCTCACCGGATCAGGTCCAAATTCTCATCAGGAACGCGCAAAAATTCCTGAAACCAAAAGGATTTGCGATGGTCGCGATAAAGTCTCAGAGTATAGATGTGACCAAAGATCCGAAAAAAATCTACAAGGAATCTCTGGGAGAACTGGAAAAATATTTTGAGATTCTAGACAAGGTCGAACTAGATCCTTACGAGAAGGCCCATCTGTTTGTTGTCATGAAAATGAAGTAAAGGAGGAGAAAAAGAAAAAGAAAGGAAAAAAATCTAAACCGGCCTCAAAAAGCCAAAAACGCGATTATCCTTTACACAATTGACCCTGACCTTTTTCAATCCCCTATCCTGGATTAAAGTTATGCTCACCGAACCAATCTCTTCCATCTAGACACCACCCTGGACAGGAAGACTAAACTCTACCAAATTTTTCTGGTCCTGGAACTTTACAAAAGAATGCTCCAAAAAACTGTTTCCACACCACTTGCAGAAAACCCTTTTCTCGCCGAACCCATCAATAAATCTCAATATCCTCGGTGACTTGCATGACATACATTTCATTCTCATCGCCTGAACAAGAATTAGTTTTGCCAAATACACCCTCTTTTCGGGGTCAGAGTTCCGATGAAGTCAGAAACCAAGTCAGTTCAGCCAGCCAAAAATATGAAATAAAGCAGAATAAACCTTCTCCAGATGGAAAAATCCAATTTAAGCCAGATTTTCCAGGAATCTTTCCTTGTATTTAATCGGCACTCTCGCTCCACTGGCCTGAGGGTGCCCCCCGCCAATCGAATCAGGTATGTCTATTATGGCCTTCTTCGCCAGCTTTGCCAAATCAGTTTTGACTTTTCTACCTTTCCTCAGGCTGGCATCAAAAAAATTTCCGCTCTTCTGCCCTATGACAATTATTTTTTCATGGTGCGAGCTACCAACAGCCGTCGCCAGCGTCGACTTCATTCTCAGCTTCGAATCAAACTCATAAAACAAAACATTCTTCCCGATCAGCTTGCTTCTTTTTCTGAAATCTTCCTTCAACCGTTCAAACTCTTTCCTGGCGACGTCGCTCCACCTCAACATTTTTTTTGCATTTTCATTCGAACCTTCCAGAATTTCGCGGTAATCCTTGGCTTCCATCAAAGTTTTGGAAACGAACTCCGCTCCCCTCTTCCCTCCGACAACCCTACCGCTGTCTATTATTTTCGTCAACTGTCCGACAATCGAATTTTCATACAGGGAATCATCTTTCAGTTCAATCTCCCCAACCATTTCAGGATAAACTGCTCTCAATTCCTCGAACAAATCTTCACAGCTTTCAACCCCATGGTCACCCAGAACTCCAACTGCAGAAATCCAAATCACATCCCTCGATTCTATTATCTTCTCGAAAATCCTGTAGGAAATGTAGCTGACTGGCATGTAAATTTTGGCCTCGAACTTCCTCGGGTTGCAGTAAACCACTCCCTCGTGCTTCTCCGGCGTGTGATGGTCAATTATCAAAATTTTCATTTTTTTCTTCAGCCTGTCCAAAAAACCTTTCGACAGTTCAGGAGTGTCTACAAATATCACGTGAGTGGCCTTCTCTTTCAGGATCTGACCAACAACTCTTTCTGTCAGCGAGACATTCCATTCAGTCGAAACCAGTTTAGGAAAATAATCTAAAAGTTTCTTCACGAGCAAGCCAATTATAGCACCAGAACAAATTCCGTCGCAGTCATCATCATGGACGACAACAACTTTATTTTCAGAATTGATCTTCTTTAAAAATTCTACTGCAGGCCCGATTGTTCTCTCGACGATTTCATTTTTCTTCAGCATTTACACCAGTCATCTTCTTCAGAGTTTCCTCGTCCAGAACAACAAGCTGGACAGGTTGCTGCTGCTTTTCTGCATGGAGATGGAACTCGACAATTGAAGCCATGTTATCAACATGATGCAAGATCAACGCCTCGAAATTCCTCGGAGGCGTCGGCCCGCCCTCTCCGAAATGGCTGGCGATTATATGTATGACTCCTTCGGGGAAACCTCTGAAATAGAATTCAGCGACACCAAGCATCGTGTGGTCCAGCAAAACTCCAGTATGCTCGAAACCCTGCTCTCCTTTCTTCCACTCGAAGATTTTCGGGATGTCGTGGAGAATTGCCGCAGCTAACAAATGATCCTTGTTGATCGGGATTCCGTAAGTCTTTTCAAAAATTTCCGCAGTGCTCATACAGAGATTGACAACTGATATCGTGTGGTTCAGAACATCCCTCTCAACAGAAGCCGATCCAGAAGGCCCGCCGACAGTGAACATGCTCCCCGCATCCTCAATCTTCATCCTCGGATATTTCTTAAATTCCTTGTGCGAAAGCCCCGGATTCTTTAAAAATTCCACTACCTTTTTCCTCAGTTCCACGTCTTTTATGTTCTGCGCCAATTCGATTAGCTTCTGCATTTCCTTCAACCGAACAGTTGACTGAGCCCAGCTGCAGCAGTTTCCTCTTTCTTTTCCTCGTCTACCTTCTTCTCTTCCTTCTTCGTCTCAGCTGGTGCGGCTACTGCGACAGCAGCCTGCTTTATCAATTCGTCTATGTTCTGCCCTTCCAAACTTGCAACCAATGCCTTCACTTTAGCGTCGTCCGGTGTTATCCCCACGCTACTCAACACCTTCTTCACACTGCCTTCAGTTACTGGTTGCTTGGCTGAATGGAGCAACAGAGCACTGTACACATATTCCATTTAATTCAAACCTCCAATTTTATTTTTCAAACCACTCGCTACCCTATAACCCTTTGCCAACAAATGACCTATGTTTTCCCTTGTTGGATAGCAAATAGCAACAGAAAGATTTAAAGCTTGGTTAAAAGCCTCTGCCAACTTAATCGGAAAGACATTCACGAAATCCAAACTTTCTTTCTTATAGATCATCCCGTCGTGACAAATAGCAACGACATTCAGTCCGACTTCAATCGGCTCGACGTTCAGTTTCTTCAGCGCGGCTGCCAAAATTTTCGAAATCTTGTCTCCTTTTTTAGCTACGACGACATCCTTCTTCACCGCAATCTTTCCTTCCTCCACTCCCGCAGGTATTCCCGCCCTCGCCAGCTCACTTATCGCCGGTCCTGGCAGAAGATTTGTGGGCCCAGCAGTCACCAAAATATCGTTCGGCGCAACATCCCCATCCTTCGCCGCCACGGGCGACTTCATCTTGCTGATCGAAAAATAAAACTTGAACGGCTCCTGACCAGTGAAGAATACTGCCGGCTGCTGTGGTACAATATTTTCCAGAGAGTGTATGCCCGGCTTGCCCGAAGCTTTTATCGCAAACATAAGAATCGATTTTTTCACAACTTTTATTTTTACCTTGTCCCTGATCTTCTTCTGGATCTGCTGGAACTGCCTGCTTGGTAGCTTGAACATGTCCAATATCCCGACTACCGGAGAGCTTTCAATCTCCTTCTTCAATTCCTCCACTGCTTTTATTTTTTCTTCCTTTGTCAATTCCTACACCTCTACCTTCACCGGCTCGCCCATAGTGAACTTCAGCAGAAGCCTTTTTATGTTTCTCTTTCCTTTCGGCAGCTTCAGCTCCAATCCTTTTATCACAGCCTCTATATTTTCGGCGATCTCCTCATCCTTCATGTCCTGCTTGCCGATCAGGCACTGGATGACCGGAGTGTCCTTCACTCTTATCCTCACCGTGTTCTTGTAGTTCTTCACCATGGTTTTCACATTTTCCCCAGCTATCAACTTCGGCATCCTGTCCCTCGGGCCGAGGTAAGCTCCGAGAACTTTACCTATCTGCGGCATCATCTTCGCCTCTGACAAAAAGAAGTTCGTGCCCCCGGCAATTTTCTTGGCCGACCTCTTGTTTTTCGCCAAGGCGCTCAAGTCTTCCGATGTCAAAACTTTGCAGTCAAGATCTTTCACAGAATCAGAAAAAACTACAACATCCGCCTCCTGCCCCCTCCCGTGAGGAAGAACAATGTCCTCGCTGAATTTATTCTCTGGTTTCTTGACGTCGAACTCTTTCAGGCTGACAATCAGGTCAAAAGTTTGAGGAAAATTCCTTTTCTTCGACTTCTCTCTCAGTTCTTTTATTGCGGTTAAAATCTTTTCATTCACTTTAAACCCTCCTACCGAAGTAGTGTTCGCGGGTTAATTTTCATTGGTATTTAACATTTAAAAAGGTTATTTGATTAGCTGGTCGTACATTCCTTCCTCGATTTCCTTGATGATTTCCTTCGGCCTCTTGTTCTCGACCATCACTCCGGTCATGCTGTTGCAAGTGCCTACGACAAGTTTTACCGCAGCTTTCAGGTCCTTCGCCAGCAATCCGTCCATCTTCATCTTCGCAATCTTCACGCACTTCTCGAGAGAGATGTTTCCTGTGGTGGTTTTTCCAGCAGTCTTCTCCTCCTCGGTTATCTTCGCCAGCTCCAGCCCTATCTCCTTTTTTATCAGGCTGCTCGTCGGAGGAGTTCCTACGGAAACTGTGAACTTCTTCGTATCAATATCAATCTCGATTTTCACTGGCACCTTCATCCCCTTGTACCCGGCGGTCTTCTCATTGATCTGCTTGAAGATGTCTTGGATGTTCACTTTTAGCATGGCTAGCTTAGGTGCGATTGCCGGTCCTGGCGAGGCCTTCCCTCCCTCGACTAGTGTGTCTATCTTTTCTATCTTCCCCATGAAATCACTTCTTCTTCTCCAGAATCTTCACGAACTCGACACTGATCGTGATGGGAATCGGAACAGCCGCCTCTAAAAGTTCGATGGTAGCGTCACGCTTTGTCTTATCGTATCTCGAGACCTTCCCCTTCTCGCCCTTGAAAGGTCCTCCTATTATCTCGACAACATCCCCTTTGCCCAGTTCGACCACGACGGTCTTCGGCTCTAGAAATCTCTGTATCTGCTTCAATTCTATCGGAGCCTTGATTATCCCGCGGACATGTGGAACCATCTGGACCGCCTTTTCAATTTCCTTTATGTCACCCTCGACAAAAATATATCCCTTGATCTCTTCAGGATGGACAAGGGCTTGTATGTTGAGTTTTTCGCCCCTTATCTTCGCAGTTATTACATCAAGAACAATATTTTCCCTTCCGACAACAGTTTTTATAGTGTAGATCATTCTCTTCCCTCATATACCTAGCATGATTGCTGTCATGTATAACACGAACCCGATCATCCCGATCAATGCTACTCCTATCGCGCAGACTTTAGACGTGTCCAGAAATTCCTCTGAAGTGGGCTTCTTCGCGATTTTAAGTATCCTCTTGTAGTTCTGAAGTTTTTCCTTTATGTTCAGGTTCATGTCAATCCCTTTATAATTTGTTTATTCGTATTAAATTAATAATAGATTTAAACCTTTCCTTTCAGAACAAGCTCAGTCTATAAACTCCAAACCAAGGGTCTGCTCGATGTCCTTCTTCTTTTCTCCAGACAGGCTCTTGCCCGGCCCGTATATCTGCGGCGACTGGACTCCTGTTATTATCAACAAAGCTCGCACAGTCTCCCCTAACTCCTTCGCGATCTGGACCCCCCAGATGATTTTTGCCTCTGGCGACAGCCTGGTCGAGACAGCCTCGCAGATCTGCTGCGCCTCTCTTATGGTTATGTCCGGCCCGCCTATGACATTTATCAGGGCCCCCTTCGCCCCATTTACATCAACAGTTATCAAAGGATTGTTCAATGCTTTCTCGACAGCCTCGAAAGCCCGATTATCCGTGTCGCTCTCTCCCATCCCTATCATCGACAACCCGCCTTCAGACATCACAGCCCTCACGTCGGCGAAATCCAGGTTGACTAAACCAGGTT
>Ga0315281_10000087_pt1 | contig 107091 bp, 156 predicted proteins | sample YL17G07_0_MG_FD_204540 | JGI IMG/M metagenome (GOLD analysis project Ga0315281, IMG submission 204540) | Sediment microbial communities from Yellowstone Lake, YNP, Wyoming, USA - YL17G07_0 | ecosystem: Environmental > Aquatic > Freshwater > Lake > Sediment | place: USA: Wyoming | collected...
AAGCTTCCAAAGGAGAGCGAAGTTGATATCAAAGAAATAATTTCCACGACTGAAAAAAATGTGAAGATGCCTCTTGCTGATGCCTTCAAGAAGGATTTCATTGATACAAAAAAAGTCGGCAACTACTATTGGGATGTGTGGAAGAAAATCAATTCTATGAAAAAATTGGCCGATGAAAAAAAGATTGCTGAGCTTCAGGATAAGGATGTTTACCAAATGAGAGAATACGTGAGAAAGCTCATTCATGATCTGGCAAAAATTCTAAAGTCTGAAGAAATTGCCGAAGAAAAAGAATAGTATGAAAGTCAAAATTCTTTGCATCGGATGCTTTCACGGAAAAATTCCGAAAAAGATGAAACGATTTGTGCAAGACAATAAGATAGATTTGATTCTTGCGCACGGCGATTTTCCTGACTTCACAGCCTTCCGCGATCTTCAGTTCAAGTATTGGCATGAAACGTCCATGGGATTGAGCTTTGAAGATATCATCGGAAAAGAAAAATTGGAAAAGCTTGAAAAAACTGGAATCGAGCGCGGAAAAAAAGTTTTGAAATTCTTGAACTCATTCGATATCCCTGTCATAATAACGCACGGCAATCACGACATCACCAGCAAGTATCCTTGGAGGCAGGACGATCCTTTCGGATTAGATGCCGAAAGCCTGGAGAATACGATAAAGAATTTTAAAAACATTGCGTTGATTGATTATCAGGCGAAGAAGTTCGGAAATTTTTATGTCTATGGTGTCGGGTGCAAAGTGCTGACTCCTAATAAGCCATACGATTCCGTCACATTGAACTATTGGAAAAACCTGCGCGCGATGGAATATCAGAAATTAAAAAAATTCTTCACAAAAGATATTGCGGAACGTTCAATTATTTTGACTCATGATCCGCCATATGGAACAAAGCTCGACAAAATCACTTGGAAAAAAAGTCCGCGTTATGGCGAACATGTCGGCACTGACCAGGTAAAATCATTCGTACAAAAATTTCAACCCCTGCTGTGGGTATGTGGAAATATTCATGAGGGAAGAGGAATCATGAAAATCGGCAGGACCATCGTGGTAAACACGGGTTATGGAAGAATTGGGCAGGCTGCGTATGCAGAAATAGAAAACGGAAAAGTCAGATTAAAGCTGATCAATTTGAATTAAAGTCGCGAATCCCATTCGATATCTCTGACATTAGAATTTTTATTTTCAATTCTTGCCAGAACAAAAAACAATGACGAAAGCCTATTGCAATATTTCAGAATCTCTCCATTAATTTTTTCATTTTCTGCGAGCGCGACGATACTTCTCTCGGCTCTTCTGCAGACGGCGCGTATCGTGTGAAATAGCGCCGCATTCACAGTTCCGCCAGGTAAAATAAATTTTTGCAATGGCTCAAGCTGATTTCCGATTTTGTTTGTGAAATCCTCGATTCTCCTAACATGATCCGCAGTTATTTCTGGAACCTTGTAGCTTACTTTTTCTTTTTCAGGTGTTGCAATTTCGGAACCTATAATAAAAATATCATTTTGAACTTGCAGTAAAATTTCTTTCACACTTTCATTTTTTATTTGAGCTATCGCCAGTCCTATCAGCGAGTTCAGCTCGTCCAAATTTCCTTCAACAGACATCCTCTGAGAATTTTTGCTGATCCTTTCACCATTAAATAAATTTGTCTCTCCATTATCTCCTGTCCTCGTGAAGAACGGCATAAGATTATTTCCAACTTAATCGATAAAAGTTCATCGGCACGGAACCTCCACAAGGTTTAAATATTAATGTATAGATATTAATATCGAGGTGAAAGAAATGAATGAAGTAAAAACTGAAACGATAAAACCAAATTCGAGCGGGTATGTTCCTCTTGGAGTTGGAAAAGGAATCAAGTGGGCTCTCTGGGACAATTCTGTGACAATCCAAAGAACAGAAAAGAAAAATGATGTTTGGGAAACTACAGAAGAATTCCATATTGCTCCCACTTTGCTGAAAGAATTTTTCTGGAGAATTCCTAGCTGGCTTTCTGTGATAGATCAGAAAATTCTTGAGAAGAAAGAATTTTAGAATTTTTTTATTTCTTTTCTTACTCAAAAAGTTTTCTTGCATTGTTTTTCAAGGCTTCTAGATCAGTATTGCAAAATAAGCTTGGATTTTTCTGAAAAATATATTTAGCCTTATTCATAGCACTCAATCTATTCGGAATATCAATTTGTTCCATTGAGCACAGTCTATTATCGCAATGCCCAAAATCCAGTCCACTGTTTGCACGTGGATCATTTTCTTTAATGTAATCCAGATTTGAGCTGGTTGGTAAACCGAAGAAATGTCCCTCTTCATGAATTAGTGTCAGCAAAAACGGTTCTTGCCAATTCGCATCATAATAATTTTTTAATCGGTAGACAGAAAATATGCTACCAGTTGCAAATTTATCGCTAACAAGCATTCCATTTGGCCAGACTTTTTTTATTGTTGCGGCATACACAAAATTTGTGCCAGGGCCATACATGTCTGTTTCCAATACACCCAGTTGATAAGTTCTGCCATCCCAAAAACTTTTTTGTAGATTTTGCCATAGAGTAGATACATCAGTTTGTTTTCTCGAGGGACTGTATGCTGATTTTAATAGCGAATCTTCTGAATTGACGTAATTTCTTGGAATTCTAACATCCGTGAGTCTTTCTATATGCGAAAAACTTCTTTCAATAATTCCATGAGTTAAAGCACTGGGTCTTTCCATCCATACAGAAAAAGGAACATTGATCATAAGAGGTCCTATTCCTCTTTGACTTTCTTTTCGATTTCTTCTTCTATTCCGAGTTTTTCAATCAGTTCTTTATATCTGTTTCTGATTGTGACTTCTGTAACGCCGACAATGTCAGCGACTTCTCTCTGCGTTCTTTTTTCCCCGATTAAAACTGTGGCAACATAAATTGCGGCTGCGGCAACACCAGTAGGACCTTTTCCTGAAGTTATGTCATGCTTGCTTGCTTTCTTCAGAATTTCCAAAGCCTTGGCCTGAACCCTGTCGCTCAGTCCCAGCATCGAAGTAAAACGAGGAACAAAAGTGGTTGGATCTGCAGGAAGAATTCTGATTTGAAGTTCACGCGCAATGTATCTGTAAGTCCTTCCGATTTCTCTTTTTTCGACTCCGCTTGCTTCACTTATCTCGTCAAGCGTTCTTGGAGAGTCAAATTCTCTTGATACAGCATAAGTCAGAGCGGCAATAACTGATTCAATTGATCTTCCTCTGACAAGCCCCTTGTTGACTGCCTCTTCATAGTATCTTGCGATTCTTTCGTGAATCGTTCTTGGTAGATTCAAAAATGAAACTATTCTTTGAAGTTCAGACAGTGCGAAAGAAAGATTTCTGTCTTTGGATTTTATCAATCTCTTGTGCCATTTTGTCAGTCTGTAGTACTGAGCCCTCTTTTTTGCTGGCACTTTGTACAGTTCACCAAGACCTTTACCAATTTCTGTCGTCAAACCCTTGTCGTGCTTTGTGAATGTAAGCGGCGCTCCACCTCTTGCCCTCTTGCTCATTTGTTCAGTATCAAAAGCTCTCCATTCCTGGCCAGTGTCAATCATCTCTTCCTTAACAACCAGGCCGCATTTTGCGCAAACAAGCTCACCACGAGTATTATCTTCATAGAATTGATTGCTACCGCAATCTGGGCATTTCTGCATTTGCTTTGTGGGTGTTTTTGCCATTTTATCACTTCAAAGTAAATTAAGGACTTTCGGAAGTCTAATAATTGATATACAGAAAGACATATAAAGCTATCGTTTTTTGGTTCTGTTGCATGATTTTATGTCGCAAAAATTACATGAAAAATTCAAAACAATTTTTTATAAGAGCGTTCACAATAAATTATATGGTGAAAGATTTTCCTCTGCTTCCTGTTGAAAAAATTTTGAAGGACGCCGGTAAGGAAATTGGCGCCGACAGGGTTGCTTTGTCTGCAGTAAGGGAGATGAAAAACACTCTTTTGGAGTTTTCATCGAAGATTGCAGTTGACGCCGTCGCCGCATCGCATCACGCAAAGAGAGTCACAGTGAAAAGGGAAGATATTGTAATGGCGGTGAGATGAGATGGCTGAAAAAACGGTCACAATCATAAAAGATTTGAAGCCGAACGGTTTTGTGATTATCGATGGGGTTCCTTGCAGGGTCGAGCGAGTGCAGGTATCCACAAGCGGCAAGCACGGCCATGCAAAAGTCAGGCTCGATGCAATCGGACTTTTTGACAACACAAGGCGAAGCACGATCGGTCCCTCTCATGAAAATGTCGAGGTTCCAATTGTTGAAAAGAAAAGGGGGCAAGTGGTTTCAATAACGGGCAGCAAGGCGCAGGTCATGGATATGACGACTTACGAGGTGACTGAGATGGACATACCTGATGAGAGAAAGGACAAAATAAGACAAGGCGAGGAAGTTGACTACTTCGAAGTCCTTGAAGTAAAAACACTGAAGGAACTGAAATAACCTCTTGACCATAGAAATGAATTTAATAGAAAGACACAAACTCCTTTTATGTCTAAGTTGCTAAAACAATCGATTGCGCTGTTTGCAATTCTGCTTTTTGTTAACGTAGTTTACGCGCAGAACATCACGAATACTACCACGACTACAACTCCGTCGCCTTTGTCCGGCCTGAAAGATGTTTACACATTTTTGCTTTCGATCAATCCGATTCTGCTGCTTGTTTTGGGCGTGGTTTTGATTCTAGCATCAAAGCTGGCCAAATTTGTCGGAATCGTGCTAATCATAATAGCGCTGATTCATCTTCTATTCATGTTTTTGAAATAGAATTCAATTGTCGTCAAGATGGAAACCGTAATTTTTAAGCAAATCGTATTTCAGACTTCTAGAAACCTTCTTCTTGCTTTTCACAATCTTTTTCTTCAGTCTTGGATTTACCGCAAATTCCGCCTTCTTCCCCTTTAGGGCAAGCGGCTGAAAATTTCCTTCAACTTTTTCTTCGTGCATTTTTTCCCTCTAAAATATAGCTCACGCTAGTTTTGGAAAGTGAAATGACACTTTTGTCATGGATCAAACTTTTAATCGAGGTCTACAACCTCAGGCGATTGGGAAGAGCGAGCTGAACTGCTCGCACGAATGCTTGCAGCGTACACTCCTCTCCCATCAAACTCTTAGTGTAAGAGAGCCTTTGCCGCTCTACCGACTGTTGCCAGCCAGTATTGCGAACGGTTGTCTATTATTTCCGGATGGTTTCATCCTTAGATGCTTTCAGGATTTATCCATCAACAGCTTAGCTGCCCGACTTTGCAATAGCAATCGGTGTACCAGAGGCTGCGAAGGGATGTTCCTTTCGTACTTATCCCTCCTTCCGGTCAGACGACCAACACCTTCTGTAGATAGCGACCGAACTGTCTCACGACGTTCTGAACCCAGCTAGCGTCCCCCTTTAACCAGTGGGCACCTGTACCCTTGGCTGCTGCTGCACAGCCAGGAGGGGGGGAGCCGACAGCGACGCACCAACGCGCCGGGTCAATATACCCTAGTTCAGAATCTAACTGAACGCTATCAAAGATGTGGAAATGAAAACCATGTGGGCTTTCACCGGCCACGGGCCCATTATCCCCGAGGTAGCTTTTCTGATACAACCGGCGCCCATTAATAGCGCACGATGTATCGCTAACCCATGCTTTCGCAGCCGAATTTCTCGCTTTGCGAAATTCGGTCAAACCAGCTTTTACGTTTACACTCTATTCCCGATTTCTAACCGGAATGAGCTGATCTTTGGGCACCCTTGATCTCTTGTCAAGGGTGTACCGCCCCAGCCGAACTGCCCATCTGATGGTGTCCTATTGCTAGTAAGCAGCACAATTTTGAAAGGGTAGTGTTACACTTTCTCCTCAGCTTCAACCGAAGTCGAAGCCTGATAACGGATGCTACCTACTCTATGCAGCCAAAATTCTGCTACAACATCAGACTGCAGTAAAGCTCTACGGGGTCTTCGTTTCCCACAGAAGGTCTCTGGCCTATTCACCAGAACAGCGTTTTCACTGAGTCCCAGCCCAGGACAGCAGGGAAGTCATTAAGCCATTCAGACGGGTCGTTAATTAAACGACAAGGGATTACGCTACTTTACGACGGTCAGAGTTACCGCCGCCGTTTACTGGGGCTTCGACCTGTTGAACCAGGCTATCACACACCAGTACTGGGCAGGCATCACAGACTGTACACATTCTTTCGGACTTGCAGTCTGCTACGTTTTTGTTAAACAGTTGCTCCCCTCTTGTCACTGCGACCTGTTTTCCCTTTCGAGAATACAGGCACCCCTTATACCGAAGGTACGGGGCTAATTTGCCGATTTCCCTGGACAAGGTTGCCTCAACACACTTTCACTTTCTCAGCGAGTCTACCTGTGACGGTTCTCGGTACGGACATGAAGAATCCTTGCAAATTTCCTTTTCAATGGCTCTAGGAATCGGTTGAACTCAGCATACACCAAGCTATTCATGCGTTCACCAACTTCTCCTCATTATAAGACTCCGTTGGCTTCGACATTTAACTTGCGTCAACCTATCCAAAAGCGTCAGAAACTTACCTTGCGTTGCCGCACGTATCTCCATGGTACGGGAATATTAACCCGTTTTCCTTTCGAGCAGTTCGGTTAAGAATGCCCTTAGGTTCGACTGACTGCCAGATGACGACCATTGCTGGCAAACCCTTAGACTTAAAGTGGCTAGGATTCTAACCTAGCTATGCTGTTACTTACTGCAGGATCTTCGATATAGCACGGTCCATAACTGCTCACGCAGAAACTTCTATCCATGCAATACGCCTTTCTACATGCTCTTTCGAGCCCTATGGTATCGGTAGCTATCTTAGTCTCTTCCATTTTTAGGGCCTGAATCCTCGGCGGGTAAGCTATTACGCACTTTTTAACTGGTGGCTGCTTCTGAGCCTACAGCCCCGCTGTCTGAGGATTCAAACTCCCTTCTTCGTTTAGGTAGCATTTAGAGACCTTAACCATAGGCTGGGTTGTTTCCCTTTCGGATACTGAACTTAATCCGGTACCCTCACTCCGACCTTCTACGACAGTAATTGGTTCTGAGTTTGACAAAATAGCTGAACCTTTCGGTCCTTGACTATTCAATCGGTAACTATATCCAACTACTTGTCTCGGGTCAGGCTGTCCTGACAGACATTTGGAAAGGAACCAGCTATCACCGGCTTCGTTAGGCTTTTCACCACTAACCCCAAATCACCCGAGGGATAGGGTCTCACCATCGGTATCGGGCCTCCATCCCTCTTTCGAAGGACTTCACCCTGTTTAGGGTTAGATCAACCGGCTTCGGGTCTTATCACAGTAATTTATCGCTGTTTAAAACGACGTTCCACCTTTAGCAGTACGAACTATTTGCTTTCGCTATGGTTGCTCTTTTGGATTAACCTCACTACTGTGATAAACTCCCTGCTCCGTTTTTCGGAACGGACGTTACAATTCTGTAAGTTTCCTTTCGTACTAGTTGCTCGCGCAACTTTCCTTCAAGAAAACACCTTTCAAACCGTAACTGACGATCTCCAACTTGGGTTCAGGCTCTTTTTGCCTCGCTTGCGCGATGCTTTTCAGCTTTCTCTCACGATACTAATACGCTATCGGTCTCTAGAAGTATTTAGAGTTGGAGTTTAATGCCCCACATTCTCACTCCATATTCGAGGAATGATACTCTGGATACTTGTCATTTTCCCTCTTTTATTTTTCTACAGGGCTTTCACCTTTTTGCGCAGAGCTTTCCAGCTCACTTCGAAAAACAATCAAAGGAAAGACACAAGTCCAAACTCCACATCCAGTTGCATTGCTGCAACCGTTCGGTTTGCTCTTCGCCACGTTCACTCGCCGTTACTAATGGCATCGCAATTGCTTTCTTTTCCTGCGGGTACTGAGATGCTTCACTTCCCCGCGTTCCTCTTCCTTCCGGAATTGCCCTAAGGCAAAGATTCTCATTGAGAGATCCTGAGGTCGAAACCTGCTTGCGGCTAACTCAGGCATTTCGCAGCTTGCCGCGTCCTTAATCAGCTTCTAGAGCCAAGCCATCCACCAAGTGGACGCTGTTGTTAGACCTCTTTGATTAGTTTGATCCTATGATTGTGTCATCTTTTAACGGTCTCTTATAGACAGTTCGTTCTTCATCTTGTATCAGACTGTCATACATTAATCATCAACCTACACTCTTCAACCCTTATACAGCAGATAAGGATTTGCATTAAAATCGGTAGTTAAAGTAGCTCGCAAGGTGTCCACGTCTTCATCTTTGAATCAGTTTGAGGACACGCTCATCGCTAAAGAAAAGAACCAATGCAGCTAATGTAACTGCATAACGACACCGACGAGTAATTAATTGGCTGTGGTAAATATATAAGTTTTTTCTTTTCGTCATGTTGCAAAATATAGTTTGCAGTATATATTTCAAGACAACGAACTAAAAGTCCGTTTTCATATGATCGCAAAATCCTTGAGGAATATTGCTGCCAGTAGGAGTGTGTTTATCGACCAGAATAGCAGTTCTGTCCTTTCCATTTTTACCACCTTTTTGTTTCAGAGGGCTTATTTCGTTCATTTCAGGGAGCCTGAAACCTAATGGACCGGCAAATATAAGGCGCATTAATTGAAACAGCATATAAAGCCTGCGAAAGCCATAAAAAGGGATTTTCTATTTGATAGTTATTTCAGAATTTTTTCTCCGAATAGGAATCCATTTATAGTTCAAAAAATATGTATGGAAGATAAGGCGAACAAAATGATGGTAGATTGCGAAAATAATACAACTTTTGTCTGAACTCGACTTTTGCTTAGACTTCGCTACATCTAAAAAAATCTTCACATCTGTTGTTTCTTTCTGTTACTGCGATTTCTCGACTTATCGCCATAGCGGTGAGGTGCAATTGGTGGCATGTCTGGCTGTTACCCAGAAGGAGGGAGTTCGAATCTCCCCACCGCAGCTATTTTTGAGTGGACTGGGCGGGATTTGAACCCGTAACCTCTTCCTTGCAAGGGAAGCGATCTACCGTTGATCTACCAGCCCCCATATAAAATAATGAAATAACAAATAAAACTAATTAAATTAGCTTTCGGAAATTCTTAATTGACTTTTTTCTGCCATATACCCCTTAAATGGAATTGATTCTGTTACAACGCCTATGCCGCTCATATTGCCATAGTAGATGCATGTGTATCCGGAATATCGATAATCAGGAGGAACAATCCCTGAAGGTATGTCTCTCACTCTGATTCCCAAAACAGCATGATTTTTCCATCTATTTGACGCGTATCCTTCGGCCAGTCTTTGTAATGTTGTGACGTATATCCTTCTTTCTTCGCTTTTCTCGATGTCGACAATTCCCGACTGTTTGATGCTTTCAAACGCTTCCATCGAAGTTCCATGGTAGACCACGTCTTCGGGTTTGAGTTCAATCAATCTGTCAAAAGTTACATTATTTGTTTCTGGCAAAATGAATGATTTCCTTTTTTTTTCATTGAGATAGCTCGCAAGACTGAGGTGCGACTCAACTAGCGCAAAATATAATTCTGGAGTTTCGATTCTAGCTAATTCACAAAATCTTGACATTTCTCTGAAGTTTGACATATTATTACTACTAAATAGTAAATAATAAAGGATTTGTATCTTGCAGCAGTTACTTCAGATTTCCATAGCTCGCGCTATTTATTGAAAGAAAAAAAGTTCGGTTGATTTTTGATGCCTGAGGATAACCTGTTGCACAAAGATAATTAAGGAGGTGATCCAGCCGCACGTTCCCGTACGGCTACCTTGTGGCGACTTAGCCCCTCTCGCAAAATTCAAATTTGATTTCCCCATTTGAGAGGAACGCTCATTTGAGTTTTACTCGATTGGCTTGACGGGCGGTGTGTGCAAGGAGCAGGGACGTATTCAGCGAACGATAGTGACATTCGCTTACTAGGGATTCCGGCTTCATGAGGGCGAGTTACAGCCCTCAATTCGAATTGAGCTTGCTTTTAGGGGATTTGCGTCTCCTTTCGGAGTTGCATCCCATTGTGACAAGCATTGTGCGTCGCGTGTAGCCCAGGAAATTTGGGGCATACTGACCTACCGTTGCCCACGCCTTCCTCTGCCTTATCGGCAGCGGTCTTTTATGAGTGCGCTGCTTCTGAAGAAACAGTTTGCAACATAAAATGTGGGTCTCGCTCGTTAACCGACTTAACGGCACGCCTCACGGTACGAGCTGACGATGGCCATGCACCACCTCTCAGCTTGTTTGGTAAGCCCTTCAGACTGACCTTCATCCTGCTGTCGTTCCTGGTAAGATGTCCGGCGTTGAATCCAATTGAACCGCAACGCCCACCCCTTGTGTGCTCCCCCGCCAATTCCCTTAAGTTTCAGCCTTGCGACCGTACTTCCCAGGTGGCCCGTTTAACACCTACGCTCCGGCACCACATACCCCCGAGAGGTATGTAACACCAAACGGGCATCGTTTACAGCTAGGACTACCGGGGTATCTAATCCCGATCGCTCCCCTAGCTTTCGTCCCTCACCGTCAGACCCGTTCCAGGCAGACGCCTTCGCCACAGGTGGTCCCCATAGGATTATAGGATTTCACCCCTACCCCATGAGTACCTCTGCCCTCTCCCGGTCTCGAGCTTAGCAGTATTCCCAGCACGCCTTACAGTTTGCTGCAAGATTTCACCAGGAACTTACTAGGCCGGCTACGGACGCTTTAGACCCAATAATAGTGACCATAACTTGGGGTGCGGGTATTACCGCGGTGGCTGGCACCCGTCTTACCCACCCCTTATTCGTCCACCCGTTTTCAGTGAACAAAAGCTCTTGTTAAAACAAGAGCACTCCAGATTCCCTTGTCCTGCGCTAACAGATTGCAAAGTTTTCGCGCCTGCTGCGTACCGTAGTACCTGGATTCATGTCTCAGAATCCATCTCCAGGCTCCTACTTCCATAGCCCGTAAACGTTATCGGTTTGTGGAGCCGTTACCTCCACAACAGCCTGATGTTCCACAGTCCCATCCTTTGGCGCCGTAGCTTTCATCATTCAAGCATTCCAGCATAGAATGATTATGGAATATTAGCCTCAGTTTCCCAAGATTATCTTCCACCGAAGGGCAGGTTGACTGCATATTACAGAGCAGTATGCCGAGGTCTTGCACCTCACGGCTCGCATGGCTTAGTCGAATCCGGATAGCAATGGTCTCTGGCAGGATCAACCAGAATTGGCGGTTATCCTCTAGGTTTCATCAATCAACCTACTCTGATCGTTATTCAGAGTTGAACGTAAACTGTACCGTAGACTAGAATAAGAACTTCTCATTTTGTGCCGACTAAGTTATAGTCTCTCGAAGTTCAACGCCGAGTCTACGAGAGTATTAATTGTATTGACAGAAGGAATATTTAAAGATTGGTGAAGAAAAGGCCGAAACCGGGATTTGAACCCGGACCGAGGGCTTTCTGCTTCTGAAATCCACAGGCCCTTGCGCTAACCAGGTTACGCAATTCCGGCCATACACTAAGAATATTCATTCATTAGAATAAAGTTAAATAAAATTCACTGCGGCACTGATTCAATCAGAAAATAGCCAGCAGCTTTCTCACGCGCAATCCTCTTCACGGCTTTCTTGTTCATAAGCATTTGAATAATATTTGCAACTTTTCCCTTAGGCATCATAGCCGTCTTTGCAATCTGGTCGACATCCTTCTTACCTTCGTCTGTGACAGCCTTCAGACTTCTCATTGCTTCGACTACTTTCTTTTCGTCATCTGTAAATTCCATTCCGACACCTCACTTTACTATTAGTCAGCAAAATTTAAAAATGCCGAGGGCGAGAATTGAACTCGCGACTTCTGCGTTTCTTATTTCATCTTTGAATCAAAGCTCATTCTAATTATGAGCGCAGCGTTCTACCACTGGACTACCTCGGCCCTTAATTTAATTTGAAATAAAAGTAAATTAATTTAAGATTTGAATGAAAATAGTCGTCACTGCAGTGCCGGGTTCCGGGAAGACTACAGTTCTGGAACGCGTCAAACAAAGGATGCCTGGTGTGAAAGTAGTGAGCGAGGGAGATATTGTATTCGAGCTCGCTGCAAAAAGATTCAAGATAAAGAATCGCGACGAATTGAGAAAGAAATTGTCAATAACTCAGCAGCGTTTGCTCCAGTCACTTGCAATAAAAAAAATTGCTGCGATGAAGGACAAAATTCTCTTGATTGATTCCCATCTTTCTATCGAGACTCCCGAAGGTTATCTTCCGGGTCTGCCTGAAAAAGCGATTCATCTCATCAAGCCAGATTTGATTGTTGTTCTAGAGTTTCATCCAAGAGACATTCTTGCAAGAAGAAAGGAAGACAAGACAAGAAGAAGAGACAAAGAAACCATTCAGGCGATCGAGGATCATCAGAAAATAAATCGCGAATTCGCTTTCGCAGCTGCAACTCATGTCCAGTGCCTAGTCGAGATAATTTCCTTTCATCGAAGGCAGATAATTCCGTATTCGCACGCCTGGTTTGCAGCAAGAAAAATCGTGAAAATTTTAAAGAAGATGCAAAAGAGATAGTGTATTATGGAAAATCATAGTTTGGCAGATGTTGTCAATCTTTTTCTTCAAAACAAATATTATGATTCAATCACCGCTATAGAAGATTTACAAAAACAAAAACTGGAACCTGTGATGGAAGCTGTTATAGAAAGCTGGAAACTATTGATCAAAGCTGAAATAAATTATGAAGAAAGTTTTGAATACGAAAAATCCTTAGATTTTTACAATCAAGCTATTGAAATTTTAAAAAAACACTTTTCGGTAACAAAAGAGAATCAGACAAAACTTGTTCTTCAAATGCTAGAACAAAATATCGAGGGCGAAAAAGGAACTGCTGTTGGAGATATGAACATAGACTTGGGAAATTTTTCCGTAACGGCAAAAAGTTATCAAGAAGCATCTTTGAACTTCCAAAAGGCGCGGAAAAGCCTTGTTAACATTAAAAAAGAATCATTAAAAGAGTTTGGCATAGATGGTGGAAATTTTCCCAAATATCTTGATGGCATTGCTCTTTACTGCAATGGTCTCTCATTATTTGCGCAAGGCATGCATTTGGATTTGACTGAGGATTTTCCTAAAGCTGTGGAATTGTATAAAAACGCCGTTAAGAAACTGGAAGAAGCAAATAGTGTCCTTAAAATTTTAGAAACTCCTGTTCTTTCATCCGAAAGTTTGAGTTTTAAAAATGCTTGCGCCGACAGAATAAAATTTTTGGATTCGCTTAAGAGAAGAAAATGGTTAAAGATTAACAATTTGATTGTTAAATTCAAAAACTTCTTTTTCATTTCTGGAGTTTCCAACGAGAATTTCGATGAAATCGTTAAGAAATTTTACAAGTTTGGCTATGCTGACTATTCTGAACCTTCGCCGCTGGTAAGCCCTCGGTACGCCGAAGATTTCAGTTATTACAAAATAAAACTTGAGGATATTGTTCTTGAGACGCTGATAATCGATAAAATTAAAAATATGAAATTTTCAGTTGAGCTCTCAATATTTAAAACAGGAGTCTGTGTAGTGACCTATTCATCTGAAGTAACTGAAAGTCTGACTCCCGAAGAAGTGAAAAGGCTGAGAATGCTGCATACTGATTACGTGCCAAATTTTAACATGTCTGTCGGAAAAGAAAAATTGACTAACATAGATTTTCTTAATTATTCCAAGAGAATTCAAAAAGAAGCAAAGAAGGCGATTTCTTCATTTCCTAACTTAGATGTCATAGAGCCGTCTTTGAATTTCACAATGTTGGATATAAGATCAATCAATCAGGATCATATTCCGGTAAAAGAACTTGTCGAAAAATTTCCTGAGATGAATTCTCTTTTTGTACCTGTTGTTCAAACTCCGTTGGGGGTTGAATAGCAAAAAGCTCTCATGTTCGTAAATGAACCCATAGACATAAGAGAGGATTCTTTCATTCAAGCATATTCGGATTATGTGGTTGTTTTCGATCCCTTCATTGAAGAATGGCTGATAAACGAATATATAGATTTTATAGAATTCATATATGCTGAAAATGCATTCTTGTCATTCGTCAGTTTATTTCTCGGTAGCAAACTGGACAAGACTAAACAGTACCTCTATCAAACAAAAAATATGATTCTCTCAAAAACACTATCCCTATCTGATATACAAACTGAATTGCTATCATTATATGAGTTGGAAATCGACACGTTTAGAATACTGGAGATTTTTCAAAAACTTAAGGAGACCACTGGTTATGAGAATAAGATTTTCATCGATAAGATTTTTGATCATCTGGAACTTAATGATTTGATAGAAAAAATACAGGCTAGGCTGGAATCTTTGAAATCCGCTTCCAGTTCCATAAACGATTTAGTGGAACAGCAGCTTGAAGCCGAAATGACAAGATCGGAACTGGCCTCTGAAAGAGCAGTTACAATTTTTGAACTTTTGATGTTTGGCACTTTGGGTCTTACCTTTATCTCGACAATATTTGGAGTCACGCAAATAGAATTCAGCGCGCAGATCATTGCAATTGCTACCGCCATAACTGTGATAAATATCGCTTTTGGTTACTACATACTGAAATACTACAGCAAGAAAAAGATGTAATAACATGCTTCACCCTGATATCTGTGTAAAAAAAAGTTCCATAGAAGGAAAAGGTCTTTTCTCTAAAAAGAGGATACCAAAGGGAACCATATTGTGGCGATTTAAGGACGACAGGGTTTATACAAAAAATCAGCGTAAAAAATTTAGCAAAAAATATAAAGCTCTGTTAAAAAAATACGGATACGAAGACGAGAAAAATAATCTCATTTATTGCACTGACAACGCCAAATATTGGAATCACAGCTGCGAACCTAATGTGGCGGGGTTCAATGAAGAAATGGACATTGCCATAAAAAACATAAACCCTGGCGAGGAGATTACATATGATGCTGGATTTGGTAGATGGACCTGTCTGCCAATCAAGAGATGTAATTGCGGTTCTATAAATTGCAGAAGAACAATCAAAAAAGAACCGGAAAACTCTAGGATAATTCTTAAATTAGATTCTCTAGTGAAAAAAGCGAGTAAAGATTTGCTTAATGTCAAACAACCGCTATTAAGAAAAGAAATTTCGTCGAAATTAAAAATCAAAGACGAAAGCATCAATTTTTCCTTTTAACGGCTTTATTTCGAAAGCGTCAGTATAGTGATGTTTTTGTTTGTTAGAATGATTCTGTAAAACAGACTCTTTAGCATCAATTGCTTCAAAATTCACTTTTTTACTCTTGGAGCCACTATCTCTGAGATATCCACAAAACTCTTCAGGTCTCCCATATGTCGCGCCCGAAAATATTAAAAGTTTTTTGGCTCCAACTTTTTCACTGAATTTCTTCATTGTTTCCAGTGCAAAATTTTGCATTTTTGCGTAGGAGAGTGCTGCATAAGCTAAGCCGCCAGATTCCCATGTGTCCATGAGCAAGGCGGGCTTTCCATCAGAAAATCCTGCGTAAAATGTCGCAGCAGCAATTGGTTCATTTATGCCTTGGACATAAAACTGCACAAGGGTTGTCTGAGGATCCATAATAAAGAGGGGCATTTCATCTTTTTGTTCGCCATTCGGCAAGAATATGCAACATCGTAATATTTCGCTGTCATACAGATCGTTAGGGATTTTTCTTTTCCAGACTTTCGCAACCACTTTCGCGCCACGGTATGTAACTGTCCCGCCATAATCCAAAACCTTTTCTAACATTTCAATATCATTTAAAACTTCTACTGCAGCTTTCGGTATTTTTTGTTTTGCAAAATTTTTTATCATGATTATTTTCATTTCTTTCAGTACTTTTTTGGCAGCAATCTTGTCATCAGCCAACGCCTTGTGGTAATTTTCTTCTATTTTTTTGTAAAACGATCCTGGCGGGATATTTGGAATGCTAAGGCTTGGTAGAGTTTTGTTTTTCTTACTTCCAAGAATTTTTTCAACTATCGACTTGAAAACGCCAGACCATTTATCAGAGTAGTGTCCATCCCCTTTTTTCTGGGCAATAATTTCCCCACTGGCAACAAATAAATCGGCGTCAAATCCATTTTCATTCATTCTGTCGATGACTTTTCTTGCAACAGTATCGGCATACAGCCATTTCTTTATTGTGCCAAATTCCTTACATTTTTCAAGGAGAAAGTCTACATTACTAACTTTTTTAATATCTTCTAAGAACATCACGCCAGTTTTCACGGAAGATATATCATTGAAAATTTTTAATCCGTTCAAATCGTGTTGTAAAACTTGCCCTACTTTTTCAATACCGCCGCTAATCAAAGCTTCAGCATAATCCTCCCTGTTTGCATTGATTATATGACGCAAAACTGACAACAGTTCAACCTTTTTTTCTAGGATCAGTTTCTTATTGCTGATTCTTGTTCCATACTTGTTGAATTCACTTATCTTATTCCAATTAACAAAGAGGAGCGATAGTATGTCTCGTTTCAATTTTATATTGGCATTACCATTCAAGTCAGCAGCAAAATCCAATAATTTCCCCACATGACCATTGTTCATCCAGGATGCATACTTCTTCACCATGTTTTCATCTATAGAATTTTCAATACATATCTCAAGACTCTCGAAAATTTCATCTGCAATGTCCAAAGAATATTTTGTGCAGATATCTATGACGGAATTCAAGAGATAGAGATTTGCGACTTTTTCAACATCATCTGCATTTCTAGTTTTTTCCGCAATCCATTTTAAATTTTCCATGACATGCAGCAAGAAGTCGTTTTTTTCTTTAATTTCAGAGTATTTTTTAAAAACTTGAATAACAGAATCCTTCACTTTTTCATTTTTTGTAAAAAATATTATCTGATTGATAATATTTGAATAATTATCAATTGAGTTTGAATTCATTTTCCTTGAAGTTATTTTGTTTTTCTATCAAATAAAAGTAATTATTTTTATTTTTCCCAAGGAAATTCAAAAAATATTTTTAAAAATTAAATTAGTGCAGCAAAAATTATTGGAAGAGCGATTGTCGCGCCCATTTCCACTGAAACGAATTTCGCCTTCTCGTTTATTTTTCCTAATGCAATTGAGCATATTTCATTCTGGCTTCTTCCATATTTCTTTTTATATCAGTTTTAATTTTATTATGTAGTTCATCAAGTTCGTGTTTAGGAAATTTTGATTTTTTGTAAATTATATTTTTGAGCAAATTATGTTTAGATATTTTTTCATCATGCTTTAAGTTCATATAATTTAATAGTTGAAGAACCTGTAATTTTATACCAGTTCCTAAATACCAATAATCTTCATTATAACTCTCTCCATCAGCTTTCTTTGCTATATTGAATCCCATCGTAAATTCCAGCTCATTTAATTTCTTTAAAATGTTTTCTAAAAGTCGTTTGTCACAGGATTTTAAAATCCATTGCATGTTCCAGTATTTCTCGTTTTGATAAATGCTTATACAACCTTCTGCATCAAAATAGCCGGACAGAAATGAAAAAAATAATTTATCTTCTTTCGAAATCCATTCTGGAATTTCACTAGATTTCGGCACAAGAAATCCGAAAGACTTATCTAAATCACAGTAAGTGCATGTCACATAACGATTTTTCTTTTTGTCACATTTTGGGTACGAATTCACTTTTCCATATTTGTCAAATAATTTCTTAAATAATCGTAACATAGCAGGATGAGTAGAGCTTACGGAAATTCTAATTTTCCTACCATGTATTTGGGTTGACAAATCTCCATATCTTATGCCAATTAAATAAGCCTTTTCAATTAGGTTTTCATTAAATGAATTGCTTTCATATTTTGTCAATGAAATTGAAACAGAATCATATCTATTGCGAAGTGGGATATTGCATCTTTCAAGCCAACTTTTGATTGTGCTTATCTAAACTCCAAATATTTTTACAATTCTAGCTTGTGATAATTTTTTCTTTAGATATAATTCTCCCAATGTTAATTTTATTTCTTTATTAACTGTCTTAAATGGAGATTTAGACTTAAAAACCTTTTTAATTTTTTCAATATTATTTTTCATAATTTCTATTTCTAATGTATATGCATTAGTATTTATATTATTAGGACACTGTTTAGCTTTTTTATTGAAGAGCAGCAAGAATCAAAGGTAAAATTAGTGTAGCATCTCCTTCAATTGTAAGATGTTTGGCTTTTTCATTTATCTTACCCCATGATATAGCTTCATTAGTTCTAGCACCGGAAAGACTGCCATCATATTCGTGGGCAGTTGTAACATAGACTGCGTAGTCAAAACCTCGCATAAACTGTCCCCACCAAATTGTGTGGTGTTTACTAATTCCTCCACCGACTATCAGTGCTCCGGATTTTTTTGCATCCCATACCAAGTCAGAAAGTAGACTCTCGTCCTTCATCAAATTCAAATTGAATTTATTTTTCTGAGAAAACTGCCAGATTTGATATCCGACTGCGCCGTCGGTAATGCCTGGCACTATAACGGGAATTTTATTTTTTTCAGCCCAATAGGCAATTGAATTCTGGTCCATTTCCTTCCCCATTTCCCACACCAGCTCGTGGGTCGAAATTTCCTGAGTTTTTTCAGAAATCTTTTTCAAAAATTCATTCATCTTGTCTTCAACAATTATTCCATAAGACTCATTCGGAACGAGGACATTTCCAAGCCTGTTGATTCCTTTCTGGTGGAGCTCAACGTCATTCATCTCAAAAGAGCCATGATAGTATTTTTTATAACTTCTTGCAATATCGTGATCTAGAGTTCCACTAGTCGTGATTACTACGTCGAACATCTTATTCTTGATGAAATCTCTAATTATTCCGCGTGTCCCAGTCGCGATTATGTCTGCAGGAAAAGAGAGGAATTTGAGGCATTCTTTATCCTTCATCATGTCATCCAAAATTTCAATGCCTTCGGCCAGTTTTTTGGATGTAAAACCACCGCTTTCCCCCATTTGTTTAACTAGGGTTTTTACGTCTATATTCTTGTCGATGGAAAAATCTTTTACTTCTTGCATGCTAACCCTTAAATTAATCCTAAATTAAATTCAATTTGTTGAATATATGTTTGAAGAGGAAATTATAAAACTTTTGAAAAAAACTGGCGTCCCCGCTTCTGAAGAGCAGCTGGAAATTCCACCGAGAAAAGAGTTCGGCGACTTTTCTTTTCCTGTTTTTAACATAGCAAAGGAACAAAAAAAGAATCCTATTGAAGTGGCGAAAGGCATTTACGATAAAATAAAAATAGGCGGAATAGTAAGAGAGGTTCAAATAAAAGGTCCATACGTCAATTTTTTCCTTGACTATGAAAAAGTTTCTGCATACATCCTGAAAAGTATTTTGAGGGAGAAGGAAAAATTTGGCTCTTCAAAAATCGGGAAGAAGAAGAGAGTGATGATTGAATATTCAAATCCTAACACTGCCCACGGCTTGCATATAGGCCATGCAAGGGCCACCATGCTCGGTGCCGCTTTGTCTAACGTCATGGACTTTTCAAACTACAAGGTGATCAAGGCCAATTATTACGGCGATTTTGGGGCTCAGATGTCGAAGAGTATTGTTGCTTACATGAAGTGGGGCGTTGGCGGAAAACCGACGAAGAAGTCCGATTTGTGGATGTGGGACCTTTATGTGAAGTTTCACGAAGAAGCTTTGAAAAATCCAAAGCTTGAGGAGGAGTCAAAAGAAGTTCTGCGGAAACTTGAGAAAGGAGACAAGGAGACTGTCGCGACTTGGAAGAAAGTGCGAGAGATAGTTTTAGATGGCATAAGAGAGACATACAAAAGACTGGGCGTATCGTTTGATGTTGACTTTTATGAGAGCCAGTTTTTCGATTTGGGCAAAGATCTTGTGAAGCTTGCGCTGAAAAAAGGAATAGCTCAAGAATCGCAAGGCGTGATTGCGACAAACTTGGAAAAATACGGCTTGCCAAACGCGGTTCTACTGAGGTCGGACGGTACAACACTCTATGAAGCCAGGGATATGGGGCTTGCGGTAAAGAATTTCAAAGACTACAAACTTGACAGCAGAATTTATGTTGTAGACGTCCGACAGACACTTCATTTCGAGCAGGTCTTCAAAATACTGGAGCTTCTGGAATACAAATGGGCCAAGAATCTGTTCCATCTCGGCTTTGGTTTTGTCAGCTTGCAGGAAGGATTGATGGCGTCTAGATCCGGTAAAGTTATCAAGCTGGATGAATTTCTTGATGAGCTCAAGCAGCTGGCGTATGCAGAGGTCAGCAAGCGAAATCCAGATCTGGACGAAAAAACTAAGATGGATTTGGGAGAAAAAATCGGGAAGGGCGCCTTGATTTTTGCACTGCTGAAAATAGAACCTGAGAAGAATATTACTTTCAAGAAGGAAGAGATTGTGCAATTCGAAGGAGATACTGGGCCGTACGTTCAATATGCCTACACTAGATGCAACAGCATTCTGAAAAAATCCGACAAATGGAAGAACAAGTTTTCCGCCGGAAAAATGAACGAACACGAAATAAATCTGATAAGAAAACTTTCCGAATTTCCAGAAACCGTTGAACACTCCGCAAAAGATTCCAGGCCTCACTATGTTTGCAATTATGCTTACGAACTCGCGACTATTTTCAGCACATTTTATCAATTTAGCCCTGTGCTGAAGGCCGATGAAGAAATGAAGAATTTCCGACTTACGCTCGTGCAGGCGACAAAACAAGTTCTTGAGACTGCCCTTTACTTAGTTGGTATTCAAGTTCCAGATAAGATGTAAATTATTCGAAATCAATTCTAAATTCCAAACCGTGATTAGTAAATCCTAATTTATCCTCGTATATTTTATGGGCTACAGGGTTGCTGTGCCTGCTTGTAGCAAAAGACTTGTAGCATCTCTGGTAGGCTAGATCAACAGCCTCTTCTAGTAAAGCAGTTCCATAAAGCTGACCTCGAAAGCCAGATTCAACAAAAACTTCATCAAGGTAGCCCTTCGGGCGTGTACGCTGCTGGAAAGTTTTACCAGGAGGCAGAAACCATAGGTATGCACTTGCAATTTCTACTTCTCCTAAAGGAATCGACAATCGTAATCCAGGAGCAACAACAGGGGTTTTGATAACAATCATTTTACAGTCACACTCTTGGCTAAATTTCGCGGACGGTCTGGATCCAGTCCTCTCAAAACTGCGAGCTGATAGGCCAGAATCTGTATTGGAATTATTTGAACTATGGGATTGAGATTGTTCACTTCAGGAACTTTTATCCAGAAATCAAAGATTTCATTTCTTTCCGATGCCACTCCAATGATATATCCTCCACGACTTTTTATTTCCATCGCGTTTGAAATAATCTCCTTTTTGTTGTCGTTTGAAACGAAAGCAATGCATGGAGTCCCCTTCTCAATAAGTGCAATAGTGCCATGCTTGAGCTCACCTCCGGCGAATGCTTCCGCATGTATGTATGAAACTTCTTTGATTTTCAATGCGGCTTCCAGTGCAGTTGCGTACTGGAGACCTCTTCCGATAACGAAAATATGATTCTTGTCTTTCAATTTTTCGGCCAGTTCCTTTATTTTTTCTCTTGTTGTCTGAGCGGTCAAATCATAAATGATGTTCGCTACGTAGTTGAACTTGCTTTTTATTGCATCCAGTTTTCCCGCCAGCGTATACGCTAGCAAAATAAGAATTGCGACTTGCGAAGTGTATGTTTTTGTGGAAAGAACGCAAATCTCCGGACCAGCATTCATCATCAGCGAATCGTCAGAATGTCTTGTCAGAGAAGAACCCATCACGTTGACAATTGAAATAATTTTACATCCTTTTTCCCGCGCAACCCTCACAGCATCAATAGTGTCAATTGTCTCGCCGCTTTGAGAGACGGCAATGACGAGAGTGTCTTTGTTAAGAAAATGCTCGTAGTTTGCAAACTCTGATCCGAGGACGACATTTACGTGTTTGTTTGCGACTTTTGAAAAAACGTAACTGCCGGCGAGGCAGGCGTGGGCCGATGTCCCACACGCGACAAAGAATATTCCAAAAGCTTTTTGAATATCGTCGCATATTTTTTTGACAATTTCCGGATTTTGAGCGAATGCCTTTTTCACTGTATTGATCTGTTCTGTGATTTCCTTGAGCATGAAGTGGTCGAAATTCCCTTTCTTTGCCTGTTCTACGTCCCATTCTATTGTTTGTATTTTTCGCTCAACAAATTTGTTTTCAGCAAAATTGAAAATTTTAACTCCCTTTCTGTCTAGAAAAATCACTTCGCTATCATGAATGTAGAGGACGTCTTTTGTATGCTGGAGAAACGCAGGAATATCACTCGCGACAAAATAATGATCATTTCCAACGCCTGCAACAAGCGGCGATCCTCTTCTTGAGCCGACTATTTTTTCCTCATCTGCGTGTATTGCTAAAATAGCAAAATACCCCTCAAGCTTCTTTACAGTCTCAACAGTAGCCTCTTCAAATTTTTTTCCGTGTCTCATTTCAAATTCGATCAAGTTTGGTATAACTTCAGTGTCAGTCTCGCTGTAAAAATTAAAGCCGTTTTCGACTAGCATCTTTCTAATTTCCTGATAGTTTTCAATTATTCCATTGTGAATGACTGCGATCTTTTCGTTATTTGAAAGATGAGGATGAGCGTTCTTTTGTGTGACACCCCCGTGCGTTGCCCATCGCGTATGGGCTATGCCAATTTTTCCTGAACAGTCACTTAACTTGATTTTGTTTTCAATTTCGTCAATCTTACCAATATCTTTCTTCACAATTATTTTGTCGGAAATTGTTGCAACGCCTGCAGAATCATATCCTCTATACTCTAGCTTTCTGAGTCCTTCAACTAGAATAGGTGCAACTTCTTCACTTGCAATGATTCCAAAAATTCCGCACATAAGCAAACAACCTTACAAAAAGAAAAAAAAGAAAGAGGGTTTTTGGTTCATCTTTGACTCACCCGGTAAAAAGGGAAGATAAGGCGGTGTCGGTGTCGTTCATAGTTATCCACTATGGGGTTGCCTTGTTCCTTTTTTCCTGTAGATTCTATTGTCGCAAAAGAACAAAAATAAAACCTAAAAGATTCTTTTCTAAACCGCATTTTTTTGGGAGAAAGGAGGCTTAGAATGGCCATACCACTAAAAAAAGATTTATAAGGTTATTGTTTTATTTATAATACTATGACTTTTGTAGTCGAGGAAAGCGAAGAAGGGCAGAAGGCTTTCAAGACATTAATAATCAATCCAAGGAATCTGAATGTTTTTAACAGCGAGCTTTCTCTGAAAATCCTCAGCGAACTCTCCAAGCATCCGGCTTGCGCGATGGACATTTCGCGGAAACTGAAGCAGCATGAGCAGAAGATTTATTATCACATAAGGAGACTCGAAAAAGCAGGCATAATCAAACTGGTTGGAACCGAAGAGAGGGCAGGCGCAATCGCGAAAATGTATTCGATTTCTAACCCCTTCCTTTCGGTCAAACTGTACGAAGGAGAACATTTGGTCGATAAGAAAACAAAGGCGCGAGAGCTGGATTTTCTGCAGCCGTTTGTTACTGAAGGAAAACTCGATGCGACAATTGTTGTTGGTTCTCCAAATCCTCATGGAAAATACGGCGCTCAGGCTTCCGATGGAAGCGTTGCAATAGACTTCGCGCTGTTTTTGGGCAGCTTCCTTAACAAGTCAACCCTAAACTATAAACTTGACACCGAACTGAGGGAGGACGATTTGAAGAAGAATTTAATTCTTATCGGAGGCCCGAAGGCAAATATTCTTATTGACAAGGTGAATGAAAAACTGCCGATTTATTTCGATACAAAGCACGAGTTCGACATTGTCTCTTCATTTTCCAAATCCGTTTATCCCGACGACGATATCGGAATCATTGTAAAAATGAAAAACCCGTTCAGCAAGCAGAAGGAGGTTCTAATTTTGTCGGGAAAAAGGTTCAAAGGAACGCGGGCAGCGATAGTTGCGATAATCAAATACATGAGAGAAATTGTTAAAGGAAACAGGCACAATGGTGAGATTGCTAGAATCGTTCGTGGAATAGACAGGGACGCTGATGGAAGAATTGATGATGTGGAATTTCTAGAGTAAAATTCAGACCTCGCCAGCGTGATCTTCCAGCCAATTTGTAATTGCTCTTTTAATTTCAACAATATTTTTCTCGCCATTCGGCAATTCTCTCTTTACAGTCATGGGCATCAGATTTGCCTTGAATTCAGCTTTTGCAATGTCTATCGAAGCCCCGCTCTCAGCTTGAGCAAGAATTGGAGCTCCCAAAGCAATTTGCAAAGACCTCGCACCTACCAGACGTGCTACTTCGAATCTTGTCAATCTGTCTTTTGGCCATATCATTCTATCATCTAAGGTTTGAATTTGCTGACTTCTTCCAAGAGATTTACATGCCCCATGAAGAGCTGTCTGCAACAATATCTTTTGAGTCCAAGATCAGTCATAATTTTTCCGGTATCTTCGCCCGCTTCCCTTCTTCTCTCGTAATCTTCCCATAGATGACCTACAGGTTTACCGCAAGTAAAACAACGAACTGGAATAATCATTAACTGACACCGAGTGTTATTAATTTGGTTATTGTACCTTTAAATCTTTAATTTTTCTTCCTTTTAAGAAACTATGGTTTGTTTTGTTTGCTCCCAACGGGCAACACATCAGCATTAACTTTTAGGAGATTTTAATTACAGGTGTAAAAATATTTATTCAACCTACGAACTATGAGAAACCGTTGTGCGGGAGGTGGGCATTGAACCGGAGTAAGTCTTTATTTCTAATTCAGTTTACTTAGCAAAAATTCAGGTTCCAAATTGAGTGTATCTAATATTTTTCTGAAGTTTTCAACTTTGAAATGTCTTTTGCTCAATTCAACATCTCTAATATTTTCCCTTCTCATCCCGACTTTTCTTCCAAACTGGTTTTGCGATAAATTCAATTGCTGCCTCCTTTCTCTCAGAATCGGACCAATTTCTTTTACATTTGATAAAATCTTTATCCAATCTTCTCCAGTTGGCCATTTGTCTCTGAAGAATTTCTCTTCATGATAGATACCTTTACTGCCTGTAGTGCAATTTGCTATTGCTATCGGACATTCTAAACCGATGAATTTGAAGAATCTGAATGGCGTACCATCTCCTGTTTTGGAATACAAACAATAACCACATTCTTTTCCAGTAAACCCGCTCTTGTATTTAACTGGATAAAAATTCAAATCAAGTTCTGTAAGTTTTTTAATGAGAAAATCTATATCTTCTTTCAAAAAACAATTTGTCGCTAAAACAATAGTCGGAACTCTATTTTCATCATTTTTTCTTCTTACTAGACATCCATCACCCAAATACCAGAAATACAAAGTTCTTTTTGTTAATTGTAAATCCCTAGGAATAATTTTTTGTGTTTTTCCATTTTTTTGCGTGTACCATTTTTCTCTTAGTGCCAGTAATTCAGTATTATGACGGGCATTAATATAAAATCCTAATGCGAATACTTTACTAATAGGATTATTTAATACGATATATGTTGGAATGTTAAATTTTGCAAATAATCTTTGCATCTTTTTAAGAAAATCTTTGTTTTTGGCGTTCAAGCTATAGTAAAAATATTTATTTTTATCTACTCTAACTGATCCATCACCTAACAATGTTCCATTAACAAGTTCTAAAAGTTTCATCCTTTCGCCCTCTTTAACAACCTCAATATTATATCTTCATAAGTTTCACGAGGATGAATTTTTATTTTATCCAATTTCTTTTTTGTTTCTTTACCAATCTTAATAGTAGTTTTCTTCATATAACAAGTATACTATGGTATACTACATATAGTTTTACTATCACTTGTAGTGGGGAATTACAAGAAGTATTTTGCTTATCTTTTTGAACGTTGTTTATGGCGGCGACTTCCGCGCTTGCTTGCTCCACCTGCGTGATGAGGTTCGTTCCTTCGCGGATCAAAAACAAGCATGTTTCTGTCGTAGTGAATAAACTTTTCCTTCATTTTCTTGTCTTTTGAAAAACTGACCAACGATCTTGCAATCGCCATTCTTACAGCATCGCTCTGTCCCGTTGTTCCCCCGCCGACAACTCTTACATTAATATTGACTTTGCTAGCGACATCTCCAGCTAGAAACAAAGGCTCTTTCACCCGCATTCTCGAAAATTTGTTCCCCCAGATATCGATCGGCTCAGAATTTATTTTCACTCTACCCTTCCCTTCTTTTATCGTTGCTTTCGCAATCGCGTTTTTTCTCTTCCCTGTTTCGACTATTTGTTTCTCTTTCTTTTTCTTTTCCGTGGTCATCGTTTCTTCGCTCCAATTGCCCCAGCAACTTCTTCCAAAAATAAATATTTTGTTTTTAATTTCTCCACATCAGCGTTTTTCACCTTTTCGAATTTTTTGCCTGCGAATTCTTCCGGTATCCCAGCGAAAACCTTGAGATTTCTGTAAGCCACTCTTCCTCTTTCCTTGTCCCACGGTATCATACCTCTCACAGTTCTTCGGAAAATATTTTCAGGCTGTTTTGGGAAAAATGGTCCGTGGATAGGATCCCCTCTTCCGTACTTGTGCTTGTATTTTTCAAACAAGTAATCTCTGCTTGATGACAAAACAGCCTTCTCCGAATTCACGACTACAATTTTTTCGCCTTTCAGAAGCTCTTTTGCAATAACCGAAGAAATCCTTCCGAGAATCTGATTCTGCGCATCGTAAATTTTCATAATCTACACCAAAATTTTTACTCCGGTTCCTTTGGGTTTTTCTTTCATAAGCTCTTCAATGGTCATCATTTCCCCTTTTGCCTCTTTTATTTTTTGCTCTGCGGCAGAGGAAAATCTCCAAGCGGCAATGTGAATAGGTTTGCTCAATTCGCCGACAGAAAGGACGATTCCAGGAACAATCACAAAATCATTTTTTTCAGTATTTTTTTCAATCTCAAAAATATTCACGGCAACCTTCCTTCTTCTTGATCTAGAAAGCTTCTCGGCAACGTCTCTCCAAATGGGTGCCTTGAGTTCAAATGATTTCTTTCTCAGCTCTTCGACTAGACTTTTTGCATATGGATTTGTTGGACCAGTTCTTTTAACCATTTTACGACACCACTTAAGTTAACTTTGACTTTTATTATTTAAAGGATTAGAATTTAAGCTTTTTACCAGGGTCTGTAACCACGAGGTCGTGTCGTTTCTTGTTCAAAATCGTCATATAGCTCGATGTCCGCGAGTCTTATCAGCATGGGCCCAACTCCAGATCCCAGCGACTCTGATTCTTTTTCTGACTGTGGCAAATTGTGTAAAACATATGTCTGCATTTCTCTTAAAAGATATTATAAAAATTTAAACGTTTGTCGAAAAAAATTATTTTCTCTTCGATAGGAGCATAATCTATTGCGCCAGCCGGGATTTGAACCCGGATTTCCAGCTTTTTCTAAAGATTTGGGAAGCTGGCATCTTAGACCAGGTTGGATCACTAGCGCTTCTAAATACATTTTGCCGAGAGTTACTTAACTTTGAATCTTTTCATCAAAATAGAATTTCCAACAACAGAAATGCTACTTGCAGACATAGCAACTGCCGCAATCGCGGGATTCAGAAGAAATCCTGTCAGAGGATAAACAGCTCCAGCCGCAACTGGAATGAATATTGTGTTGTAAATAAATGCCCAGAAAAGGTTCTGTTTTATTTTTGAAACAGTGAATTTGCTCAGCTTAATCGCGGTAACTACATCCCTAATATTGTTTTTGATCAAAACTATTCCGCCAGTTTCCTTAGCCACATCAGTTCCGCTTCCTATTGCGATACCGAGATCGGCCTTTGCAAGCGCCGGCGCATCGTTTATTCCATCGCCGACCATGGCAACTTTTTTTCCTTGCTTCTGCAGCTGGGTAATTTTTTCTTCCTTGTCTTTTGGCAAAACTTCGAACATCACATTTTTTATTCCCAACTCATTCGCAATTGTTTTTGCGGTTCTTTCATTGTCTCCAGTAAGCATCCAGACTTCTGTGTTCATTTTGTCCAGTTCTGAGATTGCTTTTTTTGCATCGTCTTTTGCAGTGTCCGCAACAGCGATGATTCCTAGGACTCGCTGATTATAAGCGACAACGACAGCAGTCTTCCCTTCATTTTCCAGTTTCTGCAGATACGGTTCCAATTTTTCTGTCGAAAGCTTATGCTCCTGCATGAACTTTCTACTGCCTACAAGGATGTTTCTGCCGACAGACTTCGCAACAATCCCTTTTCCTTCAGATGAATAATAACTTTCAGCGCGGCCGATTTTGATTCCTTTCTCTCTTGCTTTTTCAACTATCGTTTGACCGATTGGATGTTCGCTGCCAAACTCTGCCGTCGCAGCAATACTAAGAATTTCGCTCTCTTTTGCTTCCCCTGCCGCAACTATATTTGTAACAGCTGGCTCTCCCTTTGTGAGAGTCCCGGTCTTATCAAAAACAATTGTATTGATTTTGTTTGCCACTTCAAGCGCTTCACCATTTTTTATCAGAATTCCATTCTCTGCAGCTTTCCCAGTTCCCACCAGAATCGCGGCAGGAGTTGCAAGCCCCAATGCACAAGGACAAGCAACAATGAGAACGGAAATGAAAGCTGTGAAAGCAAAAATGAATCCAACATTTGAAAAGAAATACCATCCAGCAAACGAAATTATCGCGATCACTATAGTGGCTGGGACAAAATACTCTGAAACTCTGTCTGCAAGCCTCTGCAGCGGAACTTTCGAAATTTGCGCTTCGCTGACCAAACTGATTATCTGCGACAGCGTAGTGTCTTCGCCAACATTAGTTGCCAGAATTTTCAATAGACCCGTTTTATTTATTGTTGCCGCGAAAACTTTGTCGCCAATTTTTTTTGAGACAGGCATGCTTTCTCCGGTTATTGCCGCCTGATCTACGGATGAATAACCTTCCTTGACTTCTCCATCAACTGGAATCTGCTCTCCAGGTCTGACCAAAACATAATCCCCGAATTTTACCTCTTCAATCGGAATTTTCTCCTCTTTGTTTAATCTTATAACTGTGGCCATCTTCGGCTGCATGTCCATCAGTTTTCTCAAGGATTCAGACGCTTTTCCTTTTACAATTTCTTCCAAGAGCTTGCCGAGAATTATGAAAGTGATGATCAGAGCTGAAGTGTCAAAATAAACCTCACCAGTGAAAATATTTGGCAAAAAGATTACAAGAGTGCTGTAAAGCCATGCAGCCGTTGTCCCTATCGCAATCAGCACATCCATGTTTGCTGCTCTTGCTTTCAGCGATTCGAAAGTGCTTTTGTAGAACCTCCATCCGACAACGAATTGTATTGGTGTTGCAAGGAAGAAAAGCAAAATATTTTTTGGAATTCCAGGAGGGCTGACATAAGTAAAAGCAAGGACCAAAGCTGAGAGAAAAACACTAATTGCAACAAGGATTTTCAAATTTTTCATTTCTTTTTCTGGGGCAGTGAAAGTATCAAAGCAATTTTTTGAGCAAAAATAAAATTTATGTCCGTTGCGCTCAGCAACGTACTTAGCGCGTTTTTCGTCGACGTTCATTCCGCAGATGGAATCTTTCATTTGAAACACTTGTTATTATTAGATTATTTCATTTTTGTTGAGCAAAAAACTTTTTCTGTCTTGTTTCATTTCTTGTTTTCATAATATCGGTCTCTTTTAATCGTATTAAATACTCCTGCATGCATTCAATCGAACAGAAGCTTTTTCCACGGATTTCAACCGAGCCATCTTTGATAACAGTTCTACAAATGTCACATTTTTCGTCGATAGTTCTGAATAATTCTAAGAAAGTCATTTAATTTTCACCTTGCAATTTTTTTCTTACCTCGTTCAATTTCGTCCTGATTGTCTGATTCATCTTTTCCCTTTCCTGCGACTTGAGAGCAAGGAATGTTCCAATGATACCCATAACAACTACAAACGATATGCTCAGAAAGAATTCTGCAGGCAGATGCTCGTACCAAGTCATTTGTGTTCCATTTTTGATGGTGCATTCCGCCGCATTAGTTTGCGCGGTTTAAATCGTTGGCGGAACTGAAACGAAGGCCATCGCTACTGCAAATATTACGATCAAAATTCCTAATGTTTTTGTTTGCAGCAATTTTTCAAAAAGTTTCATGCAATTCGTCCCAATCTATTGTTTTAGTTCTTGATCAATTAAACTTTTAAATGAATCGAAGGATTGCGGCCCAACAAGCTTATTGCTTCCGATGAAAAATGTAGGTGTTCCAGTTATCCCCAGTTTGTTCCCCAAATCGATGTCTGATTGAACTTTCTGCTGCGCGGCTGTCGACTTAAGGCACGCGCTGAATTGGGACATATTCAGATTTATTTGCTGTGCGGCATTTGTCATTGCATTCAGAGCCTGCTCGTCAGTCGCGTTGTTATTGAATTGATCCTGACTCGCGAAAAGCATGTCATGATACTCCCAGAATTTCCCCTGCTCACCGGCGCAATAATCGGCAGTAGCTGCTAATTTTCCATGAAGATGTTGCGGAAGCGGGAAAAAGAAAAATGCCAGATTGACTTTTCCATCATAGCTGCTTAAAACCTGCTGCACGACTGGCTCAGCGGCTTTGCTATATGGGCATTGCAGACATGCAAACTCCACGATCGTCGCGTTTGCAGAAGCATTACCTCTGATTGGATGATTTCCAATGACGATATCTTGTGGTGACATAATTGCTTGACGGGCGGCGCTGAAGATACAAAAACCAGTGCTTTGCGGACCGTTACAGTTCCCGTAGATAGCGTACTCATAGGCACCATAGCCGATTCCGGCGATGCTCAGGAAAAATGTCACAACGAATATCCATGAAATCGCGTCAAAATATTTGTAGACAAACTTAGCAGCTGCTGGAAAAACCATCATCTTCGATACTATTTTCGATTTCACTCTCTGGTCGAAGCCGGTATCACATGGCTTCAGCTGAATCATTTTGAAAACGCATTTGAATGCCTCCTTTGCGAGCATTCTGTATTTCGCAGAAAAGATACCTAAGAATCCGAAGACGACCAGTGCAATGATGCATACGACCATCTCATCACCTCAGCTTCACGATTCCTTTCAAAGTTTCAACAAAGGCCTCCGCTTCTTCTGAAGTATTATAAAGATATAAAGAAACCCTGTCCGAACCTTGAAGATTGTTGGCTCTGAACCAAGAATGAACACAATGCTGTCCAGACCTTATCATAATATTCTTTGTGTTATTCAACATCAGCGCGACATCATGAACATTCATTCCATCAACAACGAAAGAAATAATTCCCCCTCTCGATTCCGGCTCTTGAGGACCAATTATTTTCAATCCCTTTATGTCGCGGATTCCTTCTGTGATTATCTTGTTCAGATTTTCCTCATGTTTTTCGATGTTCTTCCTTCCGACTTTGTCAAGATATCTTGCGGCCTCCGCCAAACCTATTGCTCCGGCATAATTTTGCAACCCGGCTTCAAACTTTTCAGGAGGCTTCAGAAACACATGCGAGTCATAAGTTGTGAACTCCACGGTATCGCCGCCAACTAAAAAAGTATCAAGCCTTTCGAGCAAGTCATATTTTCCGTAAAGCACTCCAGTTCCCGACGGACCCATCATCTTATGGCCAGAGAACGCAAGGAAGTCGACGTCAATTTCTTTCATTTTAAATTCTTTGTGAGGAACAGATTGGGCAGCATCGAGCAAAACCAAAGCTCCAAAGTCATGCGCAATTTTTATTACCTCCTTTTCAGGAATAGATGTACCATCGACGTTAGATGAATGAACCATTCCGACTAATTTCACTTGTTTGTTCATGGAGTCTTGGAACTTTTGCACATCGAAACCATCTTTAGTAAAGACGATTTTGTGTTGGATTCCCCTCTTTTCATGCAAAACCTGAATTGGAACCAGCATCGAGTTGTGCTCTTTGTCCGTTGTGACCACTATATCATCTTTCTTGAGATTCAAGGAATTCAAAACTAGATTCAAGCCCTCCGTGGTGTTTCTTGTAAATATAATTTCCTCTTTTTTTCTTGCGCCGACAAATTTCGCGATTTCTCCTCGTGCTTCACTATATTTCTCGCTGACCTTCGTTGAGAACTCATGGGCGCTTCTTCCTGCGCAACCAGGATATTCTAAATAGTATTCGTCAGTCGCGTCAATCACTTGTCTAGGACGCAACGACATGCACGCATTGTCAAAGTAGATTATCGGCTTGCCGTTGATTCTTTTTTCCAGTATCGGAAAGTCCTTTCTGATTTTTTCAACTTTCATTCTATCACCTAATTTGGTTTATAATTAAGAAAAAGAGCGAGCTAACCACTCGTCCACTCATTCTGTTTTGCAAAAAGCATGTCATGATACTCCCAGAATTTTCCCTGTTCATTCGCGCATTCAGCCGCTTGCGCAGCCTTTTCTGCGAATGGATGTATGTTCGACAACGGGAAGTTTCTATAGTAGAGCTTCACCTGCGGATAATTCTGAATCACTTGTTCTATAGTAGGCTCAACTCTCGAGCAGAACGGGCATTGGAAGTCCGAGAATTCCACTATCACAACTGATCCAGTGCTGTTACCTCTTGATGGATTAACACCGACAGGCACTTTGTTCGCCTCGTTGCTAGCCAAAGCGGATTGTATCGCAGCCTGAAATTCTGAATACGGTTGCGCGCCGACGACCGGTTGATTGTTGATTAAGAATGCCGGCGTCCCTTGGACACCGTTTGCAATCCCGTCAGCCTGATCGCTCTTTACCTGATCGGCATATTTCCCGCTACTCAGGCACTGGCTGAATTGCGGAACGTTCATTCCAAGTTGCTGAGCGTACTGCTCAAATTTTGATCCCGTTACCGGGACATTGTTTTTTTGTGTTGCTTGGAAATAGAGATATCCAGTGAAGGCTATTCCTAAAACCAGGAGTATTCCTATTATCGTGCTGATCTTTAATTCAAATTTTACTTTCAATTTTTTCACCTATTTCTATGTTCCTATTAGAAGAAACAGCACATACCGGTAATAGTGAAACTGGTTACAGAGGCGTTTCAGCCATATTTCAGGGTCACAACATTTGTCATGCCTCTTCTCTTCCTTTCTATGAGGCCTTTCACTTCAAGTTTGTCCAAAATTCTTGTGACCCTCACTTTGTTCATTCCGCTTTTCTCGACAAGCTCGTTCTGGTAAATGAATCCGCCAGCGTTGCCGATTATTTCATATAACAATTTATCCTCACCAGACAGATCCTTCACGATTTTCTTCCATTTGTCCTTGATTTCCGTCTCAACTCTGTGCGTATGCTTTTCAGTGATGATTAAAAAAGCTCCTAAGAGACCGAGGCAAAGGTCAACTATTATGCTTATCACAGCCGGTATTGGGACATTGTTAATCAGGTAAGTGATTGTGGGAGGAAGAGTGTAATTCTTGCATACAATTGTGTTCAGGTCCTGGATATTCTGGATGAGCGCCAGTGTTGTGAAGAAGTTCATAGCAGAAAAAGCGATCATCGTCAGTCCTATCTGCCTGTTTGTTAGTATGCTCTCCATAAAATCATTATTTAGAACTTACCCTATAAGCATAAAAAACTTTTATCAAGTCTGCAGAAAGGTGTTTGAAAAAGTAAAAAAAATCAAAAAATCTGAAAATTTACTTTTTCATTCCAGCCATGCCGGCCCACGATACCAAGAAAGCGACGACTCCAGCTATGACCCAGTTCCAGCCACCCCATGTTGGGTAGTACTGTGTCAGGAGCCCCACTACTATGAAGGCAACGACTACGGCTACAGTTGCTGAATCCATTTTCATCATTTAGATTACCTAGAACTAAATTCGTTTTTTCGGCTTAAAAAGGTGTGTGCAAAGTTCGTTTAAAAATAAAAAAGAAAGAAAAAAGAATAGATTCAACTAACAAGAAAGGGTTAAGGAATCTTAGAAGACTACTAAATGATCTGAAAATCAACTCTCTTTTTTATGATTTTGGTTCAAGATACAGGATTGTAGTTAGAGATATGGAGCATTTTGATAAAACAATAGGTTTCAATCATCCTGGAAAGAAGAAAAAAGTAAGAGAGTTGCTGGGTTCAAGGTAAGCGCCGTTCAGCTGGTATTTCTACCATAGGCTGGGATTTGACAGATTATATTAAGTTTGAACACAAGTCTTATGAAACAACGAACTTGTTTTCACGGATAACCGATATATTTTGTGTTTATATATTTGACATCGATGAAACTGCTGTTCAAAGAAGTTTCGAAAGTATTCAATATATCTTTCAAATAGTTCTCGTCAACTGGATATTTTCCGTCCAAATTATTTTTTTCGTTCGGGTCATTTTTCAAATTAAAAAATTCGTATGTAGTTGTTCCGTTGATTGTTTTGATTAATTTCCATTGTGGAGTTCTGACGCCATTTTGAAACTGGTATTCAAGATAAAGGACTTGGTAAGGGTCATTCGTACCTGGATTTTCCATCAAGAACTGTAGGTCTCTTGCATCTATGTTCTGTGCGTGCGGTATCCCGAGTATGGAGAGAATGGTTGGAAATATATCAAAATTACCAACTTGGTCATTTACCGTGGCGTGGGCGGAATTTGGAACGTAAATCAAAAGCGGGACATGTATCTGTTCATCATACATCAATCCATGCGACCATCCGCCATGCTCATAAAATTCTTCCCCTGAGCCAGATGAAAAAATAATAATTGTTTTGTTCAGAATATTAAGAGATTTCAAATAATGTATGAAATCTCCAAAAAATGAATCGACTTCATATATTTCACCGTCGTAAAGCGCAATTACGTGGTTTACGTCTTTCGGATCCGATTCGTTCACAAAACTCCACCAGAAATCTCTCACAGCAGTGCTGTTGTGATAATCGACTCCACTCTGCCTCACAAGATTATCAAATTTAATTTCATTGCCGATGATTTTTCCTTTATAGTCTTTATCAAAAACTGTGTCATACGGTGGTGGGAGAACATACGGATCATGTGCATAATCGTTATTTATAAAAAGGAAGAATTTTTCATTCTTGCTGGAATTTATGAAATTGTAAAGATTCGTGATATTAGCGACAAAATCACTTTTTGTATATTCATCGAAACCCCTGCCAAATCCGAAAACGGGATTGAGCTGAGGTTTATTGCTAACAAAGGCAGCAGTTTTATATCCATACAATTTCAAGATTTCAGGCAATGTTATTATGTCATCTGAAAGTATATTGAGATTTGGACTAGGATTTATGACTTTATGATGGGAAGGATACAGGCCGGTGAAAATTGACATATGGGAAGGCAAAGTGTTTGGCGCTGAAACAAAAGCGTTTTTGAAAACATATCCGTCATTGAAAAAATTATTTATATTTGGGCTTGTATTCCTCGCATAGCCGTTGATTCCCAAATGATCCGTTCTGACTACTTCAACCGTCATAAGAATCACATTGCACCTGTCGCACTCGATATGAGGTGGGTTTTGTAATCGAGACAAAGCAAAAAATGTTGTCGCTACCATAATGGAAAATAAAATGAATATTGAGATATTTTTTCCAAGACGACTCATTGATAAATAGTTATACTTTGGGGCTTATTTTTGAGAGTTTTTATAGAATAGAAATGCGCCGAGGCTGGGATTTGAACCCAGATGAGCTTACGCTCGCCAGCTTACTATCTTTCTCAATTCACCTCCGACTCATCATTAATCAGAGTCAAGCCATGTTATCATTGAAAAGACTCAAGGCTGGTGCACTACCAGGTTATGCGACCTCGGCAGCACTATTGTTCGTCATCTTTTTATCAGATCTTGAGTCTTGCTGTCTCTCGGCATTTATTTTTTCACTGCGGGGGTTTAAATTCGTATTGCACAGGAGGACGCGATGCTCTCAGGTAAAGCACAACGAAAAGGATGATTAAAACTGCTGAAACTCCTCCGGCAACATATACCCAGAAAAAGTTTGATGAAGAACCTATTGAGCCGAGAGTGGAGGAAGTTGTCGAGGATGTCGTGGCTGTTGCGGTTGTTGTAATTGAGGATGTGGTCGTGGTGCTTGTTGCGCCTGCAAGAGAGACAGTCGTCACAACGGAATTCAGCGGATATCCGGAAACTTTTGCAGCTGTTCCGCTAGTTGCGCCCTGTCCGGAAACTGAGGCAAGCTGGAAGCTGTACATATCGCCATTCAAACTGCTGTTAGTCATTTTGTAAATTATTAAAAAGTATGAAGTCGTGTTAGCAGGAATGACGTATCCTCCAGGAATGTCGAGCTGAAGGGCCCCATTGTCGCGAAGATACTTTGTCCCTGCAAGAAGATTTTCGCCTGAATCATAAACTCCATTTCCGTTCAGATCCGCAATGAATTCAACGACAGAGATTCCCTTGGAGTCGTCGCCTGATCCGCTTGCAATAAGACTCAAAGACGTCAGGTTGACATTTTCATAAGTTCCAGCGCTCATTTTCATTTGCAGCATTATTACTTCGGTGTTGTTCGATGGAATCGAATAAACATGATTCGCAGTATTGTTTTCTCCTATCGCGACTGTCAGAGTGGGAGCCGGAATGGGCAGAACTACGAAGCCTGTCGTGCTAGAATCGAAAACAAAATCTATTCCCTGGTCATAAACTCCATTGCTGTTCACATCAATAACAACATCATAATTTCCGACAGTGTTCGCGGGAGCCCATAGAGAGTTAGCAGTAGTCAGAAATCCAGAACTGTTTGTCGTGAAACTTTTGTAACCTCCGCTCACATCAGTGAGATTGGTCTGATTCGTCCAGCTGTTCGAATCGTTCACTATATAAACCCTCACCGAAGTGCTGTTTGTTGTGATGTTGACAGCTGTCGGTGCGAGATAAACGGTCTCGTTAGTGTAAAAACTTTGCATTATTGTTCCGTTGGCCAAAGAAGTGAATACGTTTGCCGCGAAAACGGCTTGCGCAATAGTTGCGAAGAAAGCTATAAAGAACAAAATTTTTTTCATGAATTAGAATTACTTTTTCCGATTTTTATTCTTTTACAATTTCGAGTTTTCCGGTACGTGGGATATTGAGCTGTATCTTGTCCCTGAATTCTGTGACATAAGCTCCCGCCACAATCACCACATCGCCGACTTTAATCGAACTGATTTTCTCCTCCCATAGAGTCAGGCTTATTTGGCCTGTATCATCCTCAAGAGTTGCGTCTGCGACAGACCTTTTGCCGTATTTTGTCTGCACATCACGCGAATCAGAAATGTCGATTACCTTTGCTTGAATGTCGACGCTGCTCGAACCACGTTTTATTTCATTGATTTTCATTGAATCACTATATTTTTTCTCGATTTTAACTTAATAAGCTTTCTGCATTATCACGCGGTCAGTTCTCACCGATTCGCCTTTTTTCGCGCTGAGCATCTTCTGAGCATCCATTTTTGCAATGCCTATTGAAATCAGTTCCCCTTTGTTTGAGTACACCGCTATGGTCTCACCGGCGACTATTTTTTTCTGTATTTTCGTTATACCGTTCGGATAGATTGGCGAACCGTTCATTATGTTGGAAATTGCGGAATCCTTAACAAAGATTTTCTTTACGTTTTCGGAAATAGCAAAGTCGATAGGGATTAACATTTCTTTCAGCCTTTTACCATCCCCCTCTTTCCAGAATTCGTATGCATCCTTTATTTTCACCAACGAGAAAGAATTATCCTCTGTGAAATTTCCAACCATTGTTCGTCTCAGTTCTGTCATATTCGCGCCTCCGATATTTTTTCCCATGTCGTGAATCAACTTTCTTATATACGTGCCTGCTTGTACACCAGTTTTGAACAAAACGTTCCTCCCATCCTTTTCGAGAACATCGAAGTAAAAAATTTCCCTCTCTCTCTCTTTTCTTGCGACGGCTGATCTGACAGGCGGCCGCTGTTTTATCTTTCCTATAAAATTGACGATTTCCTCGCGCAAAATGTTTTCGTCGACATCCTTGTGCAGTCTCATCAGTCCGACATACTCCTTATTCAATCCAATCATGAGCTGCATCGCTTTCACGGAATTTTCAAGCGCGACTGGAAGAACACCTGTCACCGCGGGATTTCCTCAATTATTTTCTAAGGTCCCAGCGTGACCAGCTTTTTTTACCTGAAATATATCTTTTACCCAATCTGTCACAGTATGTGATGTTGGTCCTGAATGTTTATCAACGATGATTATGGAAGTTTTTATTAATTCTTCAATTGATCTTTCCTTCGGATTTTTCCCGAAATTAGATTCTTCTTTATCACTTTTAATTAGCCAAATAATTTATCACCTCCCTATATTTTTCTAATTTAAAATTATCTTCTTCTGGCATAGCAGTAATGGATGGCAACCAATTTTCCAATGTATATAATAAATTTAGCAAATTTATTCCCTCTTTAGAAATAAACGTTAAATGTTTGTTTTTGAATTTTCTAATTTCAATAAACTCTTGGGTTCTTATTTGTAAAGTTTGCTTTGCTGATTTCCAATCTCGATTTGATAATTTTGCTATTTCACTAAATGATTTTCCTTCATTGTTTTGTATAGTTTCGAGATAATTTCTTAATGCCTTTGTTCTTTTATGATTTATAAAACCTGCGGCTAGATTAAATGCATCTTTCGGTCTTAATGAGAAAGGCATCAAATTATATTTTACGAAGGGTTTCAAGAACTGATAAATAAAATTCCATGTGCTTATCGTAAATCTGTCTTTTTTGTCGTATAAAATATCTTTTGTAACTGCATGAGAAAAAATTGTTTTAAATAAATTCTTTTCCGATTGATTAAAGCTGATAGTTAATCGATGTATACCTTTAGAATCTCGCAAAACACTACCCTCAGCATTTAAAATTGCATCAGCAATAATACAATAATTTTTTGAAGAAATTTTGTTTTCTGAAATTAATTGTTCCACCTTTTGAATCAATGTTCTTATTACATCTGCATAGGTTATTTTGTCTATCTGTATTCTAGCAATGCCAAAAACTCCAGTTTGATATTTTGTTGATGAAGAGATTGTAGGATAAAGTTGATTTTCTTTGAATTGAAGGGAACTTAACCAATAGTTCTTCACTAAACCCATTTGCTTTTGTTTCTTATTCTCTGAATGAATGATTCTCAATCTCCAGAAATCTCGCTTAATTTTGAGTTCATTTTCAAATGTGGCTATTACAAAGTTATGAATCATATAATTTTTATTAGTCAAGAATAATTTTGATTTATAATGACCGTCTCCAAAAATAAGAAAGAGTGATTTTAGTAAATTTTGTGATAATTGTATTTTCTTCGGAAATGTTGCAGTTTGTCTTTTTGGTTTTGAAATCTCTAAAATTCTTTCCTTCGCTTTTACGTCGAATTCTTGATTTTTTATCAATTCTAACAAATCAAGTGAAATATTTTTTTCTAACATTCAAACCTTTGGCTTCTATATGTTTCTTCTTAAATATATTTTTGCAGTACTTATTTCGTTCGGTTTTTTTCCAAAATTGGATTCTTCTTCATCGGATTTAACTAACCACACAATTTGTTATAATTTTGCAATGCTAATAAGGATTACGCCAGCTAATACTAAAATTATCCCAATTACAGTCTCGATTTTTTGAATGTATGAAAGTGGGCTTAGTTCATTAAAGAAAATAAAACCGGTCAAAGTTGCAACAACTAACTGAAGTCCGATATAAATTGCACCAGATTTCCCAATCCCGATTGTTTTTATCGAAAAGAAAACAAGCGAAAGTGCTATTGCAAAAAATATTCCCGCAGCAGCAGGATATGCCATATCACGAAGTGAATAATTGAAAGGTTCTTTTATGTAGAAAGTAATCGCCAAAGTTGCAACTGCAGCGAAGACGAGTTGCAAGAAAAGGAATTGATTTGGATTAAGCTTAGAAATTTTGACAAATGCGACATAACTTCCAAGAAAAATTGCCCCAATAATTGCTGCGATCACGCCTAAATCTAATTGTGGCATAATTCACTATTTCTTCTTTTCTTTTTTCTCTTTAGATTCCTTCTTCGGCTTCTCTTCTTTCTTTTCCTTAGATTCCTTTTTCTCTTCCTTCTTTGCTTCTTGCTTCATTTCTTTCGCCGGCTTCGCTTTCTCCGCCTTCATTTCCGCCGCCGATGGTTTTTTCAATCCCAGCTTCGTCATAAGATTTTGTTTTTCCAAAGCAGCGATGACGTCATCATCATTCGCTGCGTCAGTGATTTGCAAAACATATTCCAACGGCTCAAGGTGCTCGATGTTTGCTCTCCTTCTCTTCACTCCGGTCAGAATTTTCGGTCCGGTCACTTCAACGAAAGCATTATTCACTTTCTTTATCACTACGCAATATTTTCCCGCTTCCCTTCCGGCAACTTTCATGCACACTCTTCCTATTTCCAAAGAAACCATAAAATCACTATTTTTTATTTCACTTAAAAGGTATTAAATCTTAAAGTCTTTATTAAAAACTAGAATCGAATGAAAAAGAAACTCTCTGCCGTTGCAGCTTTGATTTGCCAAAATAAAAAAATTCTGCTTATTCAGAGGGCAAGAAACCCTTGGAAAGAGATGTGGGCAACCCCAGGAGGGAAGCCTTATAAAAATGAGGCTCCACAACAAACGGTTGTGCGAGAAATCTGCGAAGAGCTTGGTGTGAAATTCCAGCCGTTAAAAGAAGTTGGCAATTACCATTATGAGGATGAAAAATATACTGGAGACACAATCGTTTTCGAGGGGACAATCGAGGGAGAGATAAAAATCAAACAAGACGAAATTTTACAGTATAAATGGGTGAAACCAGAGGAGGCGTTGACCTTGCAACTTGCATCAACAAACAGGCAGAGAATTCTTGATTTCATCGTAAGAAATAAACCTTAAATAGATTCCTTTTCTCTTCTTTCCTATGGCAATTATTTCGCTGGAAGAAAGCTCTGCATTGATGATTGTGAAGCCGGAGATTATGGAACTACTTTTCCCTGAAAGAGGCGATTTATTGGCAACGATTTACCAGTGGAATCATGAAAATGGGTTTGCGGAGGAAGTTAGAGAAAGGATGGTAATTGATGAAATAAAGGCAAAGGAAGTATGGCCTCGCAGTAAATTGACTCATCCTGACTGGCCGCATTATGACGATTTTATTAAATATATTTCATCCGGGTTTAGCATGGTAATTTTCTTGAGTTACAATCAGAAAACAAAAGATGCTCAGGCTGAATTGAGAAAGAGGCTCGGAGCTATGAAACCTCTTGAGTCTCAGGTCGGGACTCTGCGTTATTGTTTGTCTCCTGGTTTGAAATCTTCCTATCCGACTCTTGAGAAGTATGGTATTACGCTTAACGGTGTGCATGGCGCAAAGAATTCATATGAGGCAGGCGAGGAGGCACGCGCATTGTATGCGAATGACATAGGCCGCATAGCAAGATTTTTAAAGCAGAAGAAAGAGCCGAAAGTATTTTAGATAGATTTAATAAAATCTTATCAATGTCCATCGAGGTGGAGATACGCAGTTTTATTTCTAAAGAAAAATATGAAAATCTGATAGAATTTTTTAAAAAAGAAGGAGAGTTCGTCAATGAGGATGACCAAGTGACTTACTATTTTAATGCTCCATTCGACTTGCGGATTCAAAAAAATAATTTCTTTTCGAAAACATGGATGAAAAAGGGAAAAATTCACGACGAACAGCGGGAAGAAGTTGAAATCAGATTCAGCAAAGACGACTTTGACAAATTGGAAAAAGTTTTTCTTGCTCTGGGTTATAATGTTCAGATAAAATGGTTTAGAAAAAGAAACAATTTCAAATGGCAAGGAATTGATGTGGCACTTGATTTTACTAAAGGATATGGGTACATAATTGAGTTTGAAAAGCTTACAGATGAGAACGAAAAAGAAGATGCACTGAAAATGCTTAAAGAAAAACTTGGAGCCAGTGTTGTTATCGAACACGACAAAGGTCATTTTACAAACGAGTCTCCTGAATTCGTGACAAAATTAGAAAGCGCATTTAATGCGATTCTTGAAATTTCCAAGTGATTTAAATAATCTTAAATTTCTTCCAGAAATTTATCCTGTTTTTGTAAATTATTCAAGGAAATATTTTAAAGCATAAAAACTAATCTTTCAGCGTCCAGAAATCGGCGAAGTCGAACTGCCTCTTCTTCAGCAGCTTCTTTTTCACGAGGGCGTCGAGACTCTTCGCGGCTTTCTTTTCCGTCATGTCGAAGACAACTGCGATCTCGTGCGCTGGAATGAGTTCGCTTTCATGCTCTTTGAAATATCCATAGATGTCCTTCGGGACGTGCTTCTTCAATTTCCCTTTTGTGAGGTTTTCTATCGCATGCTCGTACGCGTGCGCGCTGTCGAAAACCTCCCCCACAGCAAGCCCCTTCCTCGTCTTGCTGTCCACGATTGCGAGCGTGAGGAAGTTTACGTTCATCTGGGCCTTGTCCCTGAGGAAAAGTTTCTTGCACTTGCTGGACTTCGCGTCCTTCTTCAGCTTCCCCGCATCTAGGCCTGTCTCCTTCGCGACCCTGAGATAAACTGCTTCCTCAGATCCGTTCCTGCATTCGAGCATATTCGTCTCCATAAGTCTCCTCAAAAATTTGTGGGCAAGATTTTCGCCCTGCATCTGCGCGACCTTGAAGGCGATGCATGCCGGATAAGTCGTCTTCACTTTCGTCTTCAGCACGTATCCGATATCAAAAGGCATCTTCCCCTCTTGAAACGCTTCAGTAAACCATTTTATCAGCTCCGGGTCGGTCACGGCGTTGTAGTGCTGCCTCCAGTCGCCGAAATCTTCCGTGATGCCTCCCATCTTGTAGCTTATCTTTATCTGGTCGCCGTAAACTGCTTTCAGCCTGTTGAGGATGGGCTCCAGGCTCCAGCTCCAGCTGCACCATGGGTCTGCGAAATGTACTATGTCGATTGCAGGAGAGCTGGATGCGTTTTTCATTAAAACAATTTATTTTTGTCCATATAAATGCTGGTAAATGCTGGGTCGCTCCAAATCTTTCAAGGAAATTTATATGGGCCATAGTAACTTTTATTGATGGAGTGCTGATTAATCGTATATGAAGAAGTGTGACTGGTGCGGCAAGTCGATACCGTTCGCGAAGATAAAATACATGGGCAAGTTTTATTGTTCTGAGGAATGCTTGAAGAATATAAAATGAAAAGCTGGGAAAAATGAATTACGAAGAAATCATGAAACATCCGAAGTCGCGGTGAACACATACGCGCTCAACATTTTCGTCGGATGGACATTCTTCAGCGCCTTCCTTCTTCTCAGAGCAGATGAGGAATGGAAAAAAGTTGATGAGGCAGTAACGCACAGGAATTTCAAGCAGTTTCTTGTCGGAGCTTCGAAGAAAATGGCGCCGACAGTGGAAATGACCTACTTGATAATTTGCGCATTTGTTGTGCTTTCATTTTATCTTTTCCATTACGACTCTTTGATACTGACCTTCGTGGTCATTTTTGGGACATCATTCCTTGTCGCAATGGCGGCAATGGTTCTCTTTGATCTCGATGAGCCTATAGAAGGCCTGATTAACGTTCCTAACATCCCAAAGGACTGGCTGGAAAAATTGCATTCGCACAGAAAATCGAAAATGAACTGACTTCAAATCTTTCGTGCTCTTTCTCTGAGAAGTTCTCTTGTACAGTTTGCGCAGTAGTATCCGCCGAAAATTCTCTCCGGCATTTTCTTGCTTTTTGCAATCTTGCTCATCTTACCTTCGAGAAGCCTTGCCATTCCATGAAGCTCGCACCCGCATCGTGCGCATCTGTGTTTTGCCGATCTTGTCTTGCTAGGCATAATCCATCCCTATTATCTTTCTGATAACCCATCCGGCCATGAACGAGACAAGAACATACCAGTAAAGCCACGTAAGGGAATTTCCAATGAAAGGAACCGCGAAAGGCAACTTAGCAACGATTACCCCCGTGTACTTGAACTGAAGATACGGAAGGAAAAGGGCAAGAACAATTATGGAAACTATCGTTGCTTTGAAACTGTGCTGCATGTATTTGCTGTTCACTTCCATCATTTTTTTCAGGTGAGTGTCTGCGGTTTCTTTGTCGCCCTGCTTTTGCGCAAGAGTTAGCTGCTCCCTTATTTTTTCCATCTCTTCCTTTATTTCTTTGAGCACTTTAGTGTTCACGAAGATTCTTGTCATAAAAATTATCAGGAGAGTTAGAAAAGTCGAGAGAACCATGAGAGAAATTATCGGCGGAAAAATGTTAAGTGGAGAAAAAACTGTCGCAAGCGCGCTGTTCAGCGGCATTAATATCGGATCTAAAAACGATGCCATTTTACTCACCCAAAATTTTTCTCACAGCCGGATGTGCTTCCTCAAGCGGTTGGTTACTTAATTCTTCGTAATAATTGTAGATAATCATTACTGTCAGAAGAATTCCCGTCCCGGTTCCTATTGCACCTGTGAAGTCTGCGAACGCTGCTATAACCCCTATCAAAAATCCGCCCATGACAGCGAGATGCGGAATGTATCTGTTCAGAACTATTTCAATGCTTTTCTTATCGCTTCTGTATCCCGGAATATGCATCCCTATACCTTCAATCTGCTCCGCGACTGACGCAGAGTCCATACCAGATGTGTTTACCCAGAAAATTGCGAAAAGTGTAGAGGCACCTGTAAGAAAAACTAGATACGTTAGCGCCCTCAGCAGTTCATTCGTCATTTGCGTGTACGGAAGCTGTCCCGTCAGGTAAGAATACATGTCTCCGAACAATCCGAACTGTTGTCGTCCGGGCGAGCTCAAATAATAGACTATTCCGCTTGTCGGATTCCCGTTGGTGTCGTAGCACCCGAAGAAACCGCATGTTCCGTTTGGATTCTGCACGGCTCCGATTCTTCCGAGTAGCTGCATGTTGGCGATAAGCGCTGCAGCAAGTATGACCGGGATGTTGCTTGTGTAAAGAAGTTTCAACGACCAGTTCCTTCCGAATCCTCGCATCTGAGAAAATACGAGAGGAATATCAATCGCCATGTCCTGGACATACACGACAATCAGGAAAACTAAAACTGTCGCGAGAATCGGGAGGATGAAAATCAGGCTTGAGCCTAACTGGCCTGCGATGAGTGTCAAAACAAACTGCCACAAAAGACCGGATGGTGGATTTCCGACTGACGGAATGCACGCCAAAATATTTCCAGGCACACAGCTTAGCGTCAGAGGCGAGAGAGCTCTGATTAAAATCTGGCTTCCGACTCCTGCTGCGATGAACAAACTTATTCCGCTACCGAATCCCCACTTGCTTACCAAATCATCCAAAAGAATAACAAGGATTCCTCCGGCCGCCAATTGCAACACAACTGCAAACACAATCGGCAATCCGCCTGCAACCGGCACTGCACCAGCCAAAACGTAAGCAATTGCTTCGACGAACGAAAGAATTATTGATAGGAATTTATTCCACATGTCAAACTTGCTTCGAGTCTCGCTGTCGCTCATGTCCCAGTTCAAAATTTTACTTCCGACAAGAAGTTGCAACAATATTCCTGACGTGACTATCGGACCTATTCCGAGCGTCATCAGGCTTCCGAACCTGCTTCCCAGGACTATTTCGAAAAATCTGAACCTGTCGTAACTTGTTTTTGAGACTCCGTATACAGTGATATAAGAAAGAACCAAGTAAAGCAGGAGTGCGACACCAGTCCACATCAATCTTTTGTTGAAACCCTGCTTGTATGTTGGCTTTTCGACTGCAGGAATGTATTTAGCAATCTTCGTTATGAATGACTCTTTTTTCTGTTCTTCTTCCGCCATTTCACTCGACCTTTACCGCTTTGCCGCCCGCTTTAGTCAGCTTTTCCTCAGCAGATTTTGAAAATGCTTTTGCTTCGACAATCAATGGAAGCGTGACTTTACCGCCGCCGAGAACTTTTTCATAGCCCAGTTTTGCTACATTTATTTTTATTGAATTTCCTTCCTTCTCGGCGATTTTTTCCTTCAAAAATATTTCTGCCTTCTTGCTAAGATAATCGACGCTTACAGTTTTCATCCTTGCGTTGAATCTTTTGTTGACAAATCTTCCGAAATGCTCCTTGTCATGTATCACAGTCCATGTCCATTTGTGTTTGTGCAGACCTGCAGCTCCACGGCCTCCCCGGCTTCCTCCACCCCTCCATTTCTTGTGCGAACCGTGATATGTTCTTCTGCCCCTGAATTTTCTGTGTCTTTTTTCTCTTCTGACTGTCATCTCGATCACGCTATCTTCACTTTATTTTTTGTGAGGTAGTAATAAATGTCCAGGGCTATCAAAACGACTCCTATCAGTAGCGGAACATAAAAAGGCCAGTCGGTCAAGTTCGCAACCTGCTGGATTGTAGTTTGGGTTGATGAAAATGTTCCTGCAGCTCCCAAGAGCGGGGAATTGTATACAAACAACTCCGGCGATATGATTCCATCAGCTGCGGCGACAACAATAATTATTCCGATTATGGACAATATTCTCTCTTTCAATATTTTTTGGAGACTCATTTACATCATCCTCTCTAGCAGCTTGTTTATTTCCTTTCCTCTGTATCCCAAGTCGCCTTTCGGATATGAAAGCTTAACCGATTTGAAGCCCTTTGACGGCGGGGTCAATCTGAAGTTATGCTGGAAACCATTATCCTTCATTTTGAATTTTGCTTCCATCATGTTTTTGGCAATCTTTTCGAAAGAATCAAATTTCATTTCCTTCAAAATCTTTCCATCGACTTTTTTATTTCCTGGCAATCGCAATCTTTTCTTCAGAAGTTCGACAAGAGTCTTCTCTTCTATCTCTCCCCAGGTGCATGCATCCTTCGCGGCCTGCAGCATTCCCTTGTAGCTTTCAGTTTCAGGGATGATTGAGCAGTTGTTAGGCGCATTGACATTCAACATGCTCAGAGTACTCTTGATATCTCCTCTAATTCTTGCATTGCCTCTTATTCTGATTACCGCAAACATTTTTCATCACTTATCATAAATATAAAGCTTCTTCAGCGCGTCAAATATCGCCGAAATAAGATTGATTCTTGCAGGAGTGTTTCCGTAAGTTCTGACCCAGACATCCTTTATTCCGGCCAGCCTCAATATTTTTTTTGCTTCGTTTTCCGCCACGAGACCAACACCTTTCGGCGCTGGCAGTAGTTCGACTCTTACAGATCCTGATTTTCCCATGGTTTTGTATGGAATCGAATGCTGCGTTCCGCACTTGCACTCCCAGCTTCCGCAACCCATTTTTATTCTGATAATATTCATCTTCGCCTTCTTCACGGCTTTCCCGATTGCATCCCTTGCTTCGAGCGCGTTTCCCTTTCCAATTCCTACCAAACCGTTTTCATCCCCCACAACTACAAATGCGCTCATCGACAAGCGTCTTCCACTTCTGTGCATCTTCGCGGTAATTTTCACAGGAATTCTTTGTATTCCTCCACCTTTTCCGGTTCTTCCGCCAATCAAAACAACTTCATTTTTTATTTCAGGAATAAGTTTGTCAACGATTTCAGATTCCCTGATGGGAATTCCCAAATCCAAAACTTCATCCATCTTTGTTATCTGCCCGGAAAACACTTCTTTCCCAATTTTAGTTTTCGGAATCCAGTTTTCCAGCGATGGCTCAGTCCTCATTCTCGGAACTTGCTCCGGAACAGGCACCTGCTGGATTTGTTTTACCTCTTGCACGGTCTCTTTCACAGCTTCTTTCACGATTTCTGGTTCCACAGTTTTCTCTGCCTCTTTTATTTTCTCCACAATTTTTTCTTCGGGCTTCACTTCTTTGGCTTTCATTTACATCAGCTTTCCTTTGATCTTTTCAAATTCCTGCACCACTTCAGGTTTGATGTGCACCCCTTTTATTCTGTCCTCGCTCGGAAAGACGTCTTCAGAGATCGGAACTTTTATCCCAGAATCAAGAACACCTTTTACCAACGAATAAATTCTGTTGCCTTTTGTTGAAGAGTTTAATCCAATATCAAGAACAACTTCCTTCACATTTGCTTTTGCAGCCTTCTTTCCTAAAATCAAACCGGTCAAGTACGCGGCAGGCAGATTGTCTGTCGCAAATTTCCAGTTCATCTTCTTCAATTCTTTCGAAGATGCTGTCGCCAAAGTATGATCACCGTTTTCTGAAAACTGCACTATGTTTGCCGTCAAATATTTCAGACTCCTTCGCACTACCAGTCTCGGCTTTCTCGAAGTGAGAAGTTTCAGTCTTCTTTTGTAATCAGTCTTGCCTTCCCTTCTTCTTTTGAATGGCATTGTAAATGTCGGAATAAATTTCATTTTTTCACCCTCAGATTGTTCTGTTCAATATACAGTCGCAAATGTGATCTGCTTCTGAACATTCCACCTTTTATAAGTGAATAAAGTTTTTTGAACGTCGGATTATCTATTTCCTGTTTGGCTCTCATTTCTTGCAACATTGCTCTCATTGGTCTGACTCTCGATATCCATCTTGTTTTCCTGTTGACGATCGAATATCTCGCACCCTTCCTGCTGCCGTGTCCTCTTCCTCTTGTTTTCCTCTCTTTGGGCTTGTGAATTTTTTCCGGCAGTGATTTGACCCATCCTTTCAGAATCATTTTCCTTACATCCGCCTTGGTTATCGCAGCGTCTATGTCTTTGTTGTGCTTCGGGTCTTGCCACACTCTGTTCTTTCCGACCTTCAGTATTTGCGCCGCCATTTTTTTCTGTAAAATTGCCATAATCACCACTTCTTTGGATTCAGTATTCTGATTTTCATTTCCTCAGCTTTTTTCTGAATTTCTATCCTTTTTTTCTTCCCGACTGACGTTGCAATTCTCACGGCGATTTTCGAATCGAGTTTAGCGAGCTCCTGCGTATTGTGGATTAGAACTTCTTTCAAGCCAGACGGATGCAAGTATCGCAGATTTTTCGGCGCACCGTAACCGACATTAGGCTGGTGTCCGTGGCTCTTCTCCTTTCTTCGGAGTTTCGAGGTCATTCCTTTCGGAGCTCTCCATGTTCCATGGAGCCTTACATATTTGCTTCCAAGTTGCCTTCTGAAATTCGGTTTTTTTCTTGGATTCATTTTCATCCCTCGCGGCTCACCAGATAAATACCATCCTGGAAAACTTTTTTATCAAAACCTACAATCCTTGTTGCCAGTTCTAAATTCGACGCAGTCTGTCCGACATCTTCAATGTTTATTCCGCTGAGAATAATGTCTGGACCTTCTATTTTCACCTGGGTTTGTCCGACTATTTTTGCGATTCTACTTGTCCTTTCGCCCAAAAAATTTGAAATCACAACTTTATCCTTTTCAGCCTTCAAAGTCACAGGAAAATGTGAGTAGACCACTCTGAGCCTGTATGTAAATCCTTTTGTTACTCCTTCGATTGCGTTTTTAATATGTCCAATATTAGTCCCGACAAGCGCCTTCACGTTTCTCCTTTCACTCTCGCTCGAAAACTTTATTTTGTTTTCGACTTTTTCGATCTTGATGTCTTTTGTCAGTTCTAATTTTTTTTCGACAAATCCCTTTTGGCCGGAAACTTTGAATTTCCCATCGGCTATTTCAACAGTGATGCCATCAGGGACGGCAAATTCTTTTGAAAACATAGCAATCACTCAGTAGCAAAAAGCGACAAGCTTTCCTCCGACGTTCATTTCCTTCGCCTTCTTATGCGTCATGAATCCTTTTGGCGTGGTCAGAATCAGAATTCCGAATTCTCTTCCCGGCAGGAACCTTTTTTCCCATTTTTCAAAATTTTTCACTCCTACAGCATATCTCGGCTTTATTACATTGCAGTCTATTACTTTCCCTTTGAGCTCTATTTTGAATTTCCCAGACTTTCCGTTGTCGATCATCTCAAAGCCTGTTATATAACCGTCATTATGCAGAATCTCCAGCACAGCTCGGATTTCCTTAGAAGCACGAGTAAGTATTTCCTTCTGTCCTATCTTTTCCGCGTTTTTTATTGCTGACAGTACGTCTGCCAGTTGATCTTGTAACATTCCGACACCATATATAATTAATACAGTAAGGTTTATTTTGATTTAAAAAGCTTAAGAAAGTTTCGAGAATGCTTTCTGAAGACAAAGAACGAGACTTGCAGTGCAAGTAACGCGTGCGTTTTAGGCTATTTTTAATAGGACATACAATCATTTAAAGATTTTTCAGTGCGCCAGCCGGGATTTGAACCCGGGTATCTAGCTTGGAAGGCTAGCATCTTAGACCAGACTGGATTACTAGCGCATATTACAGAATTCTTGTCGCGATAGTTTAAATCTTCTAATAAGGATTAGGCAATATCGATTTCTTTTCTGATTGACCTGGTTCTGTGAGGACTTCTCTTTTCCGCATTTTTCGGCTTCTCTATTTTTTCCTCGATTTTCTCTTCCTTTCTTTCCACCTTTTTTTCCGGAACTTTTGCCTTTATCGCGTCACGCATCGTCAACATCTCATTTCCTTCATATTTGCCCTGCCTGAAGACGCCTAGGCTTAATCCGTCGTTTTCGAACCTGGGAATAATGTGTATATGCACATGAGGAATAGCCTGTCCTGCCGAGACTCCGTTGTTTTCGACTATATTGAAGGCATCGGAATTTGTTGCGCGTTTGACCCCGTGTGCGACCCTGCGGACTGCATCAAACAGGTCTTTAGTTTGCTCGTCTCCCATCGAAAGAATATCGACAACATGGCTTTTTGGAATGACAAGAGTGTGTCCCTTGTTTGCTGGATGTATATCCAAAATTGCAATGTTGTTTTCGTCTTCGTATACAACGCTGGACTGTATTTTCTTCTGCGCTATGTTGCAGAAAATACAGTCGTCGACAAAAACCATAGTTCTAATTTGGTTTGTGGGGTTTAAGTTTTTCAATTTTTTTCAAGAAAAAACTAAAAACGCGAACTTTAAAAGCTTTTTATATGTTTTCGAGAAAGAATTATAAATCAGTAAGGTGTCGAAATGGTCAAAGAAGGTCATCCGCACAGAGGTAGTTTAGCCTTTTATCCAAGAAAAAGAGCCAGCCGAATCTATCCTTCCATCACAACTTACCCTCCAGAAGAGAAGGCCAGGGTAATGGGATTTGCCGCGTACAAAGTGGCGATGGCTCACGCAGTCGCAATAGACAACAGGAAAGGAAGCAATACTTTCGGCCAAGAAATCATAGTTCCTATCACAGTTTTGGAGTGTCCTCCGATGATAGCAATCGGAGTTAGGGCTTATCATAAAACCGCAAAAGGACTAAAAGTTTTCACCCATGCAATAACGCCAGCGCACAAAATGCTGGAAAAGAAAATGACTGCAGGAAAATTCAATTTTGAAAAAAATCTTGCTGCAATTGAAAAGAATTTGGCCAAAATCGCAAAAATAAGGGTGCTTGTCGCAACTCAGCCCCATCTGGCCGGGGTTCATAAGAAGAAGCCGGAAGTTTTTGAAATCGAAATCACAGGAAGCGATATGAAAGAGAATTTCGCCCTTGCAAAGCAAGTTCTCGGCAAGGAAATAAAAATCAACGATGTCTTCAAGGAAGGGGAGCTTATTGATGTCGTTGCAGTCACAAAGGGAAAGGGGTTCCAAGGAACTGTAAAGAAGTTCGGTATAAGAATCCAGGACAGGCACGCGAAGAAAAAGAAAAGACACATCGGAACGCTCGGACCGCAGACGCCCAGAAGGGTGAGATGGACAGCTCCTCAGGCCGGTCAAATGGGATTCCAGACAAGAACCGAACTGAACAAAAGAATTTTGAAATTCGGAAATGCCGATGAAATAAACATAAAGCAGGGATTCAACAGGTACGGAATCGTAAAAAGCAATTTTGTGCTCATAGAAGGATCAGTCGCCGGAAGCAAGAAGAGATTGATTAGACTAAGACCAGCAATAAGGCCTACCTCAGCAAAAGTCCAGCCGATGGAATTGAGAGAGATTGTGAGAGGCGGATGAAATGAAAGTTGATGTTTTTGACTTGCAAGGAAAAACAAAAGGAAAAATAGAGTTGCCGAAAGTTTTTTCGGAGCAGATAAGGGAAGATCTGATTCGCAGAGCGGTTTTGGCGACGCTCAGCAGAAAAAGGCAGCCCTACGGAACTGATACTGAAGCAGGACAGAGAAGTTCAGCTCACTATCACGGATATAGAAGACACAGATATGCAATGATGAACAAGGAGATGGCGAGGATGCCGAGAATACACGGAAAGACATCTCCTTATTTGAACATGACTCCCAGAAACGTCCCGCAAGCAAGGAAGGGAAGAGAAGCGCATCCCCCGAAAGTCGCAAAAGTGTGGGAATTGAAAATCAACGACAAAGAAAGGCTGAAGGCAATACGTTCCGCTCTCGCCGCGGTCGCTGACAAAACCACCGTGCAAAAAAGAGGTCACAGGTTTGAAGGCGAAGTTCCTATCGTTGTTGAGGACAAATTCCAAGAACTGAAGAAAACAAAAGATGTGATTGAATTTTTGAAGAAAGTCGGTTTGCAGAAAGAACTAGAGAGAATTTCGGAGAAGAAAATAAGACCCGGTGTGGGAAAACACAGGGGAAGAAAATACAAAAAAAAGGTCGGGCCATTGTTTGTTATCGCGGAGGACAAGGGGATTTCACGGGCGGCAAAGAATATTTTAGGAACCGAAGTCATCGAAGCCAAAAAAATCGGTGCGATTCATCTCGCGCCAGGAACTCATCCGGGAAGGCTGACAATTTTCACCGAGTCCGCAATAAAAAAGTTGGGTGGATGAAATGATATACAAGAGAGGTTTTTTTGACACTAAAGAAGCTGTTCGAGCAAGAACTTTCAGCTCCTGGGTTACAGTGGCGAACCAGTTTTTAGACTCGAACGTAAAAATCTATGTTAATGAACTTGGCTTGCAGCCCGAAGACGAACAGCGCATTTATGGAATCATAGGGCATTCTATTGAAAGCCCGCAAACATCCGAGGAAAGCTTCAGACATCTCACCGACTGGTACGGGATCAATGGGGAAAATCTGCGAATGATCAAAGACGATGTGCAAAAGATACAGCAAATGAAAAATATGAAAAAGGTGAACTGAATGGATCCATGGAAAATTTTGAAATATCCTTACACGACTGAAAAAACTATTCAGCTCGCGGAAAGAGAGAACAAGATAGTCTTTATTGTCGATAAAAAAGCCGACAAAGAAAAAATACGAGCGGCGTTTGAAAAGGCTTTCGAGGTAAAGGTCGCGAAAGTAAACACGGAAATATCGATCAAGGGAGAAAAGAAAGCATTTATTAAATTGAAACCTGAATTCAAAGCTGCGGATGTCGCAGTAAAGCTGGGAATAATATGATGAATTTATTGAGCGATAAAGTAACGGTCCAATACGAAGTGAGAAATATGGGAGAATTGATTACTCATGTCGCTCAGGGCGAAATTCCTGCAGACATGGTCGCAAAAATAGTTTATGACCCTCTTGTCGTGCACTTAGCATACAGCGTTTTTCATTTTGTCAATCCAGTTTTGGTAAATGTGTTTGAAGGCAAAGCTGATTATGAGATAATGTATGTAGACGGTGGTGCAAATGGGTAAGCGAATAATTCCAAGAGCTAGGGGAAAGGGAGGACCCAGATACGTCACTCCTAGCCACAGGTTCATTGGCAGGGTCGAGTATTTCCCTTCCCAAACTGCAACAGGAAGAGTTGTTGGTTTGAAAAAGGACTCTGGCCACTCAGCTCCAGTAGCCATTGTGAAATTCGAAGATGGAAGAAAAATGATTCATATCGCGAGCGAAGGAATTCAAGTGGGAGATTTTATCAATTATGGGAATAATCCTGTTCAGGGAAATGTTGTCCCTCTACAGAGCATTCCAGAAGGAACAAAAATATTTTGTATTGAAACATATCCGAATTCCGGGCCTAAATTGTGCAGGAGCAGCGGAAGTTTCGCGCTCATTCTCGGAAAGCTAGCCGATAAAGTTAAGATTCAGTTTCCATCCGGAAAAATCATGGAAGTCGATGCGCGATGCAGGGCGACAATAGGCGTTCCTGCTGGGGGCGGAAGGGTTGACAAGCCGTGGGTCAAGGGTGGAAAGCACGGATTTGCGATGTGGGCAAAAGGAAAAATATTCCCAAGATCAAAAGGTGTTGCAATGACACCTACCGACCATCCTTACGGTGGTAGGCAGAAAAGGCCGCGACCAAGCAGAAGCGTTAGCAGGAATGCACCTCCTGGGGCGAAGGTAGGAAGCATTTCTCCTAGAAGAATGGGAAAAAGGAAGGGTAGATAGATGCCGATATTATGGGGAGTTTATGATTTTCAGGAAATACCTAGAAGAAGCGATACTCTTGCAAATGCTCTCGCTTTAGATTATTTTGCAAGAAAAAATGGAGTTGAAACTATTAGAAATATTAATTTGCTTCCCGGCCAGGTTCCAGTTCCAACCGGAAATGAATATACTATCCGGACAAGAAATGAACTTCTTGATCAGCCTGAAAAAATTTTCAGCGCTTTTCGTGGAAATTTCATGGATGTTTATGATGTCTTGAATCACGCGCGACAAAGAAACGGCTCAATAATTATTATGGGTACGGATGGGGCAGACTGCGTAAAAAAAGCTACTCGAGCAGCAAGGATGATCTTCCCGCAAACTTACATTGCTCCGGATGCAATACATTTTGATTTGCCCAAACCCCGTTACATCAGAAGCCTTTCAAAACAAGCAGAGGAAATTTCTTTTAATCAAGCAGTATCATTAATGGGAGGATATTATGCCTAAAGCATTTTCATTCCAAGGAAAAAACCTAGAAGAAATTAAGAAAATGAGCGTAGACGAATTTGCAAAACTCTTGAATGCAAGAGAAAGAAGAAGTCTGAAGAGAGGGATGACAGAGCCGCAAAAAAAACTTTTGGAGAACATAAGAAAGAATCCGCAGAAATTCCACAAGACTCACGTGAGAGATATGATAATTTTTCCCGAAATGATTGGTGTGAAGATGTCAGTCTTTGCCGGTAAGGAATGGCAGACTCTTGAAATTTTGCCAGATATGATTGGTCATAGGCTGGGGGAATTCACTCAGAACAACAAAAGAGTAAAGCATTCCGCTCCTGGAATTGGTGCAACTCGTGGAAGCAAGTTCGCCGCTGCGACAAAGACCTAGGTGATTTTATGAAGACTGCGTCCACAATACTGCACGACGGAAGGATATCTTTCAAGAAATCCCAGATTTTGGCCCACACAATAAAAGGAAAAAAGCTCGCAAAAGCGAGAACAATTCTGGAGGATTTGGCGAATCAAAAACATGCGCTTCAAGGCAAATACTATCCGAAGACTGCGAAGACGTTTTTGGAAATGCTTCAGAGTGTCGAGTCAAATGCCAAGGTAAAAAAGCTGAACATAGAAAAACTATGGATAAAAAAAGCGCGAGCAGAAAAGGGGCTGGTGTTTATGAGGCCAAGGAGCAGGTTCAGATTGCGAGCGAGAAAAGCTAAATCTACGACTGTAGAAATAGTTGTGGAGGAAAGGTAGTGTCTATAGAAAAGCTTTTTGTGAAAGAGGGAATCAAAGAGGCTGAGGTAGAGGAATATCTCGCGAAGAAATTTGAAAAAGCGGGCTACAGTCACACAGAAATCCAGAGAACCCCACTGGGAACGAGAATTATTGTTTATGCCCACAAGCCAGGCCTTGTAATCGGAAGGAGCGGAAAAAGGATTTACGAAATCACTGATGATGTGAAGGCTAAATTCGGATTTGAAAACCCGCTTGTTGACGTGAAGGAAGTTGATAATCCGATGCTTGATGCGAATATTGTTGCAAAAAGGATCGCGTCTGCGTTGGAGAGCGGAATAAACTTCAAGAAGGTTGCTAATTTTTATCTTGACAAAGTAATGGAAGCAGGAGCGACAGGAATTTCGATTCATGTCGGCGGAAAGCTTGCTGGATCAGAGAGAAGCAGATTCCAAAAATTCAAAAAAGGATTTGTCGCTTACTCTGGTAATTATGCTCAGACTCTTGTAGACAAAGCATATGCACAGGCTTCAATCAAGCCGGGAACAATCGGAATCCAGGTAAAAATAATGAAGTCGATGCCCAAAGAAGTCGAGTGGAAAGATACTACTTCGAAATAATTCTACTACCTGATGAAAAATTCTGCATAAATAAATTCTTTTTTCCTAATTCTAAGATTGATGTTGAAGGGAATTCTATACAGAAAGCTGATAGCGAAAAGAATGAACAATAAGGGCGAGATGAAACTTTTCTTGCAAGACCCTTTGTTTGTTGCGAAATTGAGATACGCAAAGGGCGAGATAACAAAAAAACAGTTCGCTGCGATAAAAAAAGCGCTTCAGAACTCCTAAAGTAAGTTTTTTATACTTAGAAAATAAAGCACAGAATAGTGAAGCAAAGAAATTTAAATTATCTTGTCCTTACTTTAGCTTACGTGAGTGAGTCTTAATGGCTATAATGAAAATAAAGCAGATAAGAGAGATGAAGGGCGAAGATTTGGATAAGAGAATGGCTGAGCTTAAGCTGGAGCTTTCTAAGGAACTGAGCAATGTGAAGATGGGACGCCCTGTAAAAAACTCAGGAAGGATTTCTGAGTTGAGAAAGACGATCGCGAGGATCAATACCATTAAGCATGAGAAGAAATTGAAAATAAGAGGTTGAAAAAAATAGTCGAGCACACTTGTTCCAAATGCGGCGGTTCTTTACTGGGGAATATTTGTGCGAAGTGCGGTCTGCCTCAGGACATATGCGCTTGCGTCGGAATAGAGCAAAGCACTCAGAAAATAAGGATTTTTGTTGAGAAAAGGAAATTCAACAAACCTATAACGATTGTAGAGGGAATAACGGACAATGCAAAAGAAGTCTCCTCGCAGCTGAAAAGGCATCTGGCAACAGGCGGAACTTTCAAGAAGGGGCATATAGAGCTGCTGGGCAACCACAGAAAGAGACTGATGGAGATTCTTGTCAAGATGGGATATTCTGAAAATCAGATTGAAATCATTTGATGACAATAGTCAGAATGCAGTGAAATTACGAATTTATTTCATACGATATAAAATCTAACTATATGGCAATGGAAACTTCTGAAAAAATATTTGGAATTATTGCTATCGTTTTTGGAGTGATTGCTATTGGTGTTTTGATATGGGGATTTACGAAATATCCAACCGAAAAAGCTTGCGGAGAAAGATTTGTTCTGGACGAGTTTCCGATCTTTGGCATTACAAATTTGAAACCGATAACACTGCTTGTTTATTCGGCTTTCATATGCTGGATGTGCGGACTTGAAAGCCTGCGTTTCTATCTTTCAAAATTGCCTTTTCCAATAAAAAGGCTGGCCTTTGTCGCATTTTTCTTTTTTGTCTTTGTCTATTCTTACGAAGTCATATGGAATTTTTTTGCTTGGTCCGAAGCATACATACTTGAGGGAGGGAAAATTCACATTGACTTGATTCAACATTTGCTGACTCAAACTAACCCTAAAGCACCATGCCCGAATAACCTTGTGTACACCACAAAAACACAGTTTCTTTTTTTGGCTAGTAGTTTGTATGGTGTTTATTTCTTCCATGAAATCATGAAAAATTTCAAAAAGAAGAACTCAAAATGAGGACGAAGTGAAATCATTTGAACTTCTTCCATAGAAGTACCAGAACATAGCAAATAAGGAAACTCATTCCTCCGAAAAGAAAGATGGAAGGTATTCCTGCGGCCTGAGCTAGAAAACCCGCGACAACCACGCCCACTATCGCCCCCGTGTCCTTGCCTGCATTCATTATCGCAGAGAGTCTCCCCCTTCTTGCTTCGCTGACTAATTTTCCGCTAATACTTTCGACAAGAGGTTCGAGAATTGTGTTTCCTAGGCTTGCAAGTATGTTCAGAAATGTGAAGATGAGGATTGATGTCGAGAAATATATTGAAATTATAAAAACCCCGGAAAGAATCAGGCCTAGTGTGATCATCTTCCACTCACCGACTGTGTCTGATATCCTTCCGAAAAAATATTCTACGCTCATAAAAGGGAGATTGATTACCGTGATTACAATTCCGATTGTAAACAGATCTGCGTTGAATTTTTGCGTCATGAAAAGAGGGATAAATGCCCCGCTCGCTGCGTACCATGCATATAGAACTGCCGAAACGACAAAAATAGCTATGATCGAATTTCCTTGGTGAAGAAACCAATTTATATCCTTCCAATAAGTTTTGAAAGAGAAAAGGACTTCTTTTGTTGCATGCAAGATTTTTTTTGTCTGCTTTCTTGTTTCATGGACTTTTGTCTTCAGATAAACTAGGGACAACATTGCAATAAGAGCCGAAAGAAGAAATGCCAGATTGTATCCGAAATTTTCCGCCAGATAACCCCCAAAAATAGCTCCGAAAATAGTAAGATTTGTGAGGACGGCAAAAAATGCCATCTCTTCTGTCGCCACCTTCTTTTTCAGCAGATCTTTTGTCATCGCCCTGCCTGGAACCCAGAGCATGGAGCCGACTATTCCGACAAAAATCTGGACAACCACAAGTTGCCAGAAATCCTTTAGAAAAATGTAGCTCAAAACGGTAAAAATCACAATGAAGACCGCAACAAGCATGAGCTTTTTTCTTCCAATGTAATCAGTGAGATCGCCGAAAGGAATGTCGAACAGGGCGGACATCACCGAGGGTATTGCGAAAATTATGCCGAACAGTCCCAGATTGCCGACAATGCCTTTAACAAATACCGGAAAGAACGGAGATAGAAGGCTTCTTCCAAGCCCGTATATGACAAAAAACAGCGAGACATAATAGAACCTTCGAGGAATATTCTTCAGCATAAAATATTTTTGTGAAACTAAAGAATTAAATTAACCTCGGCAAATTGTTATTATGATAACTCCGCAGAATCTAGTGAGGCACGAGCTCATAGGGCTGAAGGTGAAGATAGAGAAATCAGCAGACAGCACACAGAAATCGGTAAGCGGGATGGTTGTCGACGAGACCTACAACACCTTCAAAATCGAGACGAAGGGAAAAGAGAGAGTTATTCCAAAGGGAAACAGTATTTTTATGTTTACTTTGCCTAATGGAATGAAAGTCGAAGTCGAGGGAAAGATATTAATAAGTAGACCTGAAGATAGAATTAAAAAGAAATTTGATAAATGGTGAAATTTGGTGTCGTCAAAAAAGAAAGAAAAAACGAGAAATATAGGTATAGTCGTAAAAATGCCCAAAGAAGTCTGCGACGACGAGTTCTGTCCGTTCCATGGAGAGCTGCCTGTGAGGCAAAGAACGGTCGAAGGAGTTGTAGTATCTTCGAAAGCCCAGAAGACTGCAGTCATCGAGAGGCAATATCTTACTTTTCTGCCGAAATATGAGAGATACGAGCGAAGGCACAGCAGAATATCTGCTTACAACCCATCGTGCATTTCCGCGAAAGAGGGAGACTGGGTAAAGCTGGCAGAATGCCGACCATTGAGCAAGACAAAGCATCACGTTGTGGTGGAAGTCGTGAAAAAGGTGAAGTAAATGGCCAGATTCAATTCTACAAAATCATATTCTTTAATCTGCAAGTATGTCGGAAGACCTTCGGAAGAAATTCCGCTTTACAAAAAAGATGAGGATCTCTTGGACACAATGCATCATGTTGAAGTTCTTGAAAAACTACATCCTGAAAAAGACGGATTCGTTCCTTGGAATGTCTTATGGTGTCGGTCTAGAAGCACGATTGATTTGGCAGGTATTGCAAGCACAATTTTTATCAACAGCAGACTTGGATATTTTGAAGTAAAAGAAATAGAAATCTCGGATGAGAGGACTTTAGGAGTTAGGCTTACTGAAAGGGGCAGAAACTTTTACAACTAGGTGAAAAAATGAAAGCAGTAAGAGCAAGCATCACAAGAGGACTTCCGCAAAGCTCGGACGTAGTCTGTGCTGACAATAGCGGAGCGAAGATTGTTAGAATAATTTCAGTTTTGGGATACAAAGGAGTCAGAAGAAGAATGCCTTCTGCTGGAGTCGGCGATATGATAAGAGTTGCTGTGAAAACCGGAGACGTCAAAGTCCGTCACACGATGTCGCACGCAGTTCTTATCAGGCAACGGGCTGAATACAGAAGGAAGGACGGTCTTCACATTTCATTCGAGGACAACGCGTGCATTCTCACAGATGACACGGGCGCCCCGAAGGGAACCGAGATCAAAGGGCCTGTCGCGAAAGAAGCGATCGAAAGATTTTCCACGATCGGAAAGATTGCGAGCATAGTGGTTTAAATGAAAATAAAATCAGCACAGCCGAGAAAGAAAAGAAAATTCCTGTTCACAGCTCCCGTTCATGCAAGAAGAAAAATGATGGCGGCGCATTTGTCAAAAGAGCTCAGAACAAAGTATACCACGAGAAGCTTCCCATTGAGGAAAGGCGATGAGGTGGAAATCATGCGCGGAAAATTCAAGGGAAAGAGGGGGAAAGTCACTTCAGTCGTTTATGAAAACTATAGAATTTATGTCGAAGGAGTAGCACGAAAAAGAACTGCAGGGACCGAGGCACAAGTTCCCATTCATCCATCAAAAGTCAGAATTTTTAATCTTGATTTGACAGACAAGAAGAGATTAAAGTCTATGGAAAGAAGAATGAAAAAGGAGAAGAAATAAGATGGCAAGAATGAAAAGACTCGTTGCTCCGAAATTCTGGAGGCTCGAGAAAAAGAAAAGCACCTGGACAGTCGCAGTCCGACCAGGCGCACATAAAAAATTCGAAAGCATACCACTGCAGATTACACTTAGAGATATTTTGAAAGTTGTTGAGACAGGCAAGGAGGCTCGTACGGTTATAAACAGCGGAGAAATCTTGATCGACGGAAGAGCTGTCAGGGACCATGCTTTCTCTGTCGGGCTGATGGACGTTGTTTCGATTCCAAAAATAAAAAAATATTATCGTGTCCTTCCGAACAAACATGGATTTGGTCTGATTGAGATTTCTGAGAGCGAAGCTAAGCTGAAGCTGCTAAAAGTCATGAATAAGAAGACTCTGAAGAACAAAAAAATCCAGCTCAATCTTCACGACGGAAGAAATTTGATTGTAGCAAAAGACGAATATGCGACAGGAGATTCCATTCTAGTTGAAGTTCCTGGAATGAAGATTGTCGAACACGTGAAACTCGCGCAAGGGAGCATGATTTTAATTTTTGAGGGTAAGGATATAGGAACCAGTGGAAAAGTGAAGGAAGTCGTTGCTCAGGCAAGGGGAGAAAAGAAGGTCCTTTACGAAGTAGAAGGCGTGGGCGACGAGACAATTAAGGATCACGTGATAGTTGTCGGAAAAAACAAACCGCTGGTCACGATAGGTGGATGAAATGAACCCAATGCAGGAATTGAGAATTGAGAAAGTCACGCTCAACATAGGTGCTGGCGACGACAAACAGAAAGTTGAGAAAGCCGTCAAGCTGTTGGAAATGCTGACTGGAAGAAAGGCGGTCATAACTCGCTCAAAAAAGAGAAGCACGTTCGGCGTTCCAAAAGGAAAACCAATCGGAGCCATGGTCACGCTTCGAAAAAAAGATGCGGAGGATTTTTTGAAGAACGCTTTTGTGGCAAAGGAGAATAAAATTTCAGCAAACCAGTTCGACAAGGATGGTAATTTTTCTTTTGGAATTAGGGAGTATATAGATATCCCAGGCGTCAGATATTCTCACGAAATCGGAATGATAGGATTCGACATTGCAGTGACTGTTGAGAGAAGAGGATTCAGGATAAGGAAAAGAAGAATAAAGAAAGCTAAAATACCAAAAAAACAAAAAATAAGTAAAGAAGAAACTGCCGAATGGCTGAAAAGTAAATTTGGAGTCGGAGTAGTTTGAAAGAAATCATGAATTTTGATGAAGTAACTGTTCATTTAGGCGGTGTTATTCTTCGCAAGGCTGAGCTTCACGATTTTGAATCCGTCTATACAAAAGTTTTCGAGAAGATAGCACAGATGGAGGTTTTCGGAGGAGACGAATTCTTGGAGATACTCGGAGAAGTCGGTGGATAGTTTTAAATATTAAGTTGTAGTATTATTTCTGTCGGTGAGCCAATGGTCGGAAAAATCGGGAAAGGAACAAGAGCCTGCAAGAAATGCGGTAGGCATGACGGTCTGATAAGGAAATACGGACTCTATTATTGCAGGCAGTGCTTCAGAGAAGAGGCCAGAAAGATTGGATTCAAGAAATATTCCTAAGATAAAATGCTTTTAAGATACTCTTCAGGGCTTTGACCTTCTATAGGAGGTTGCATATCGCTTGGATAATCACGTGCTTTTAATTGTTGTGGCATAATCATGGGAAGATTGACAAACAAATCTATCAAAAATCTTTCTTCAAGTTTATCTCTGAATTCAGGATTTTTTTCCAGCATTTGCTTGACCATAGGCTCGACCTCCTCAGCATGCATGCGATAACCAACTTCAACAGTATCAGAAATTCTTACATCTTCTTTTGCGGCTTCTTCCAAGGTAATCTCTGGATTTTGCTGGAGGGCTTTTCCAAGAGGTTGGCGCATTTCATACATCCTTAATAGCAACTTTTCGAACTTTGAAGCATATGGATGCTCATCATTATTCAAATTAAAACTCATTTGTTCGGCGGCAGCAAGAACGTAATCCAATGAATTTAATACGTCCTTAGCTTTTCGCCTTTTTTGCCCCATTAAAAGTCGCGCATTGTCGAACAGACTTTGCTCTGCTTGGTACAAATTATCGCCAGTCATAGATTTTTGCATGATTAGGTGCTTTCCGCTTTTCTCCGCTCCCATTACAATCATTATTGTTGTGCAATACTGGGGAGGCAATCTTCTATTTCTTTCGATGTAGCGTAAAACTAACTTCTCCTGATTCGAGTCGCTGTAAACAACATTATCACTCATAGAAATTATTAAAGCACAAAAAGATTTAATTAAGTATTATGTTTCCTCTAATTCCTCTTGTTGTTGCTTTTATTGGAAGCATTTACGCAGCAATCTGGGATCTCAGGACCACGGAAATTCCCGACGAGATTCCTCATGCCATGATAGTTTTCGCCCTTATTTTTTACGCAATACAATCTGTCATCGAAAGCAACTACTGGATATTTTTGAACAGCGTTATAGCCGGAACCGCTATTTTCGTTTTGGGTTTCATCATGTACTATGCCGGTCAGTGGGGCGGAGGCGACGCAAAAATTCTTGCAGCAATCATTTTCCTTCTTCCCGTTGGTTTCGTTCAGTCTTCTCTTCCCTTCCCATTAATCTATCTTCTTAATGTTTTCATAGTTGGAGCGGGTTACATGATTTTTTATTCTGTCGTCCTTTCTTTGATGAACAGAAGAATACTCGCTGCATTTTTGCTCGATGTAAGGAAAGGACAGGCGTTTCGGGTTCTCCTTCCTTCCATAGTAGTTGCGTGCATAGCAGTTTTTTCAATAATCAACTTCCTGGTTATAAAATTCTCCCCCATTAACCAACCAATCACTTTAGATTTGCTCAAGTGGCCAGTAATAGCAACTCTTATGCCTGTTGGGCTTTTCATTGTATGGAGATTTGCAAAGGCAGTTGAGGACGTCGGCTTCAAAAGAAAAATTCCTCTTTCAAAATTGAAAATTGGAGATGTTCTGATTGAAAGTAAAATCTGGGAGGGAATTACTGAAAAGCAGCTGAAAAAAATCAAGACGTCGGGAAAAAGATTTGTCTGGGTCAAGGAAGGCGTTAGATTTGCTCCGACATTTCCGCTGGCGTTAGCTTTCACCCTCGTTTACGGAGACTTTCTCCTCATGATTTTGAAAATCACCGTCTAAGTTTTTCATCTGTGGAGGCTCGAGCGGCAAACTATTTTCCACCCTCGCATCGAACACAGGAACATCTAATTTGAAAGCCACTTCTATCATTGTCTCATCAAACGTCATAAGGGTGTGATTTGAGAAGTGAGATAGTGCGATAAGTATCTCGTCATTGCGACCTATCCCTCCAATTCCGTTGTACAGCTGTTTTTTGAGATTCTGCATGAACAGAGGATCATGCGGTCCCAAGAAATCCTCCCATCTAGAGAATGTCAATCGTGAGTCAGCGAGAAGCGTGACGTTTTCCCTGTTCAACAGCTCCCAAGTTCGTCTCCTGTACATCTCCCCCATTTTTGTATAATAAATTTCGGCCATTGTTGGAAAAGGCACAACAATCGGCATGGTTTTGATGAACCTTCTGACATCGTACGCTGGAAACTTCTCTTGAACTCTTTTGTAGGGGAGCGTGTTTATCCTGAGACTGTACTTGCTGACTTTCTTTAAGTTGTTCTTTTTGTGGCGAGTGTAGAAAGAATCGTATTGAATCGCCCAAAGAACGACCGAAGTATCTAAAAGGAATCTTCTTCCAACACTTGGTTCGAACATGTATTTGAAATCAGCCCTGTCAAAAATATTTGGGTTGAATTCACTGTTGAATAGTGTGTAATCAGATGCCATGTGTAAAACACCTAAAGAAAACTTTATGAACCTTATCTTTTCTTTTCCAGCTTGCTCATGCCATTCATATAAGGCTGCAAGACTGTCGGAATCTTCACAGACCCATCGGCCTGCTGGAACTGCTCGATAATTGCAATCATCGTTCTGCTTGTGGCTAAAGCCGTGTTGTTCAGCGTATGCACAAACCCTGCTGGAGGCTTTCCTTCACCCTCTTTCCATTTCACATTCAACCTGCGCGCTTGATAGTCTGTCACATTGGAATTGCTTCCGCTTTCTCTGAAATTTCCATCAGCCATCCAGACTTCAATATCATATTTTTTCGCAGCGAGCGTTCCTATGTCTCCGGTACAAATGTTCACAACCCTATAATACAGTCCGAGCTGCTGATAAAGCTCTTCGGAATTTTTCTGGATTTCCTCGTGCCATTTCCATGAATCCTCTGGAAGGCAGAAAATGAACTGTTCGATTTTGTTGAACTGATGGACTCTGAAAAGACCTTTTGTGTATTTTCCATGCGTCCCTATTTCTTTTCTGAAGCACGGAGAGACTCCGCAAAGCTTGAGCGGTAGATCTTTTTTCAAAATCATTTCGTCCTTCATCATCGCCGCCATCGGATGCTCTGATGTCGCAATAAGATAATCATTCGCGCCGTCAATCTTGTATGTCACAAGTTCAAAATCGGAAAGATCAGTGACCCCTTCGTAGGCCTCCCGCCCGATCATTATCGGCGGCCAGATAATCGTGAAACCTTTCTTTTTCAAATGTTCGACGGCAAACCTCTGCAGCGCCATGTCGAGAAGAACCGCGTCCCCTTTGAGATAATAAAACCCGGCGCCAACAACTTTCGCAGCACGTTCAAAATCAATCATTCCGAGATTTTCCAAAATCTCCAAATGGCTTTTGGGTTCGAAATCAAATTTGGGTTCCTTCCCCCATTTCTTCGCTTCGACATTCTCGGAGTCATCCTTTCCGTAAGGAACGCTCTCATGGAGCATGTTCGGAATCTTCATCAGAAGCAATTTGTTTTTTTCTTCGAGTTCCGCAATTTCTTTTTCAATATCTTTTATTTTTTCAGGAATTCCCGCCGCTTCTTTCATCAGCTTGGCGACGTCTTTCTTCTCCGATTTCGCTTTCCCGATTTCCAGACTCAGCCTGTTCCTTTCCGCTCGCAGATAATTGGCATCGACAATAAGCTTTCTCCATTTTTGGTCGCCTTTCAGAAAATCCTCCAGCATTTTCAGCTTTTCCGGATCCTGCCTTCTTTTGAGATTTTCCCTGATCAAGTCAGGCTTTTCGCGAATCAGTTTTATGTCTAGCATCTAATTTCCCCCTTAAAGTGAATTTTAGAATGGTATGTATTAAAGGCTAAAGAAATATTGAGAATCAGTTTGCTGATTGGCAGCGGGTCACTTCAATCTCCTTTCATCTAATTAAAAGTCAAACTTTAAATATATTTCATGGCGCTCAAGCTCAGGCGTTCTCTGACTCTCTTTGAAGCCGTCTTCTACGGAATTGGAATAATTGTTGGTGCGGGTATCTATGCGCTCATCGGGGAGGCCGCAGGCGTTGCTGGCAATTCAATCTGGATGTCATTCCTAATAGGCGCTGTGATCGCTGTTCTCACTGGCCTCAGTTATGCAGAGCTTGCTGCAATGTTTCCGAGCGATGCTGCTGAATATGTCTATGTCAGAAAAGCGTACCACAGTAAATTTCTTGGCTTCATACTGAGCTGGCTGATTATTTTCACAGGAATTCTTTCCGCATCTACTGTCGCACTGGGTTTCGCAGGATATTTCAATTCAGTAATTAAATTTGTTTTTAATTTCAATTTTCCGCTAATCATTACCGCAATCACCATGATATGTTTTCTATCTTTCGTTAATTTTTATGGAATAAAGGAGTCATCCAATCTGAACATTCTCTTTTCGATAATATCCATAGCAGGTCTGATAATTTTCATTGTGCTGGCTTTCGCAAGCGCGGGAAGATTGAACGTGAATTACTTTGAAAGACCGAATGGCTTCGGAGGAGTGTTTTCTGCAGCGATTTTAGTTTTCTTTGCATACATAGGATTTGAAGAAATCGTCCAGATCTCAGAAGAGACCAAAAGCCCGAAGAAAATGATTCCGAAGGCAATAATGCTCACTATAGCAATCACCACAGTCCTGTACATCCTTGTCTCATTTTCTGTGGTCAGCCTTGTTCCATGGAGTGATTTGCAGAACATTCCAAATCCACTAGCATTCGCTGCCAGCCGGAGCATGCTCGGAACGAATGCCGATTTGCTAGTTTCTATCATCGCACTTTTCGCAACTATCGGGACAGTGCTTGTGATAATTGTCGCGACTTCAAGAATGATTTATGGAGTAGCAAAGGAGGGAGCGCTGCCTTCGATTCTAGCAAAAATTCATAGGAAACAAAAAACGCCGTGGATAGCAGCCACCGCAGTCGCAGTCTTCGCAATAATGTTCCTATTCGTCGGAAAAATCGAGAGGCTCGCAAACATAACAAGTCTCGGCGCGTTCATCACTTTCGCGGCCACCAATCTCTCGTTAGTCTGGTTACGATACACAAGACCCAACATACCAAGACCGTTCAAAGTTCCTCTCAGCATCGGAAAATTCGCAATCCTTCCGTTCATAGGAGCGATAGTCTGCGTTTTCATGATTTACAAATTCGATTATCTTGAACTGGTGATTGGGATTGCAATTCTTCTGAGTGGCGCTGTCGTATTCCATCTGAGAAAGAACAAGATAATTTTTGTTGATTGATTTTAACTTGGATACGATTCTTTCGCCATTTTCCTGAGCAATTCTTTCTGCTTTTGCAATGGCTCAAGAATTTTGTTAATTTCTTTTGCGACCGCTTTCTTCAGATCAAGCGGATGCAATTTTTTATCGGCAAACATTTTCTCAATCTCGTCATACGTTGAAAATTTCACATCGCCTCCGAACTTTTGTGGCCTGCTGACGACAAACTTCTCCTTTCTGTCGCTTTTCAAAACCATAATCACATATCTCAAAAATGCAAGAATTCCATTTCCTTCAACAACACCTTCAGGGCAGTATGCTCCGTTTATTTTTTCCTCAACAGTCTTGGGATCATCAAGCAAATCAATTTTCGATCTTGGATCAGATGCGCTCATTTTCTCTCCAATCAGTCCTGGAATCAATGGTGTCATGAATTCTATTCTGGGTTTGTATCCAAGACTGGGTAAGTTCTCCCTTGAGAAAACAAAAATCTTTCTCTGGTCAACCCCACCGTACTGCATGTCAACTTCCAAGTAAACTTCGTCAAGTGACTGCATCAGCGGATACAACAGCCCTGAGAGTTTTGGATTATCACCGAATTTTACCACTTCAGCTGCAGATCTTTTTGCATCATGGATTGAAATGAAAGTGGAATATTTCAGCAAATCTAGGACATATTTCTTGTCCAACTGAAACGATGAACCTTTCACAATTTCGAAATTCTTTATATCTTGCCCGATGCTTTCGAACATCAGAGGTATGACTTTTTCATAATACCTGTATCTCTTTTCCAGCAAAACCCATGGAGTGTTATCGAGAGCTCCGTGCATGTCCGCTAGCAGCAGTTTCACTTTCCATCCAGCTTTCAAAAAATCCGCCAGCTTCAGCACCCAAACGAAATATCCGATGTGCGGAGCGCCTGTGATTGCAGTTCCCAGATAAACTACCGGATTTTTCTTTTCTTTCAGCAGCTTCTCTAGTTCTTCTTCTGTCACAATTTCTAGCGCATTTCTTTTTGTCAGCTGAATTCTTTTCTTCAAATCCATTCTTCTCACTTTATTATTTTTGATTTTGTTTTTATATGGTTTTCAATATGGATGACTATTTCTTTCACTCGTAAATTTCATCGTTTTCGATTCTCTTCTCTTTCTGAGCAGCTCCTTAATTTCGTAATCAGGAGTCAACAAAATTCGCAGCAAGAGCGGAAACTCTTCGCGATCTTTTTCATAGTCCCTTATTGATAGTTCTGTGAAACCATCGCTTGCTTGGTAACGTGTTAATGTCATATTAAATACCTCCTTATCGAGTCCCGAAGGCGAGATTTGAACTCGCAACCTTACGCTTTCTGTCCGAGCAGATCCTACCGACAAATGCAATTTGCACTCGCTTACAGGCGTCCGCTCTGCCGTTGAGCTACTTCGGGTCGCCTCCTAAAATTTTTTCAACAAAAATTCCAAAGTCAGTAAGTTGTGCGGAATTTCCATTGCCAAAATCAACCAATCCGAATTTCTTCAAAATTTTTGCGTTGAGCTTCAAAGTAGAAATCGGAACTTTTTCCTTTTGCGAAATTTTATTCAGAAAAGAAGTGATAGTATGCGAAGAATTATTTTTCATTTGAGAAAGGATGAGAATTTGATTTTTATTGATGGCTCTGGACAAAACTCGTTTCAGATTTTCCTTGTGCCCTTTAGATAGGCATATTGGCTGTCCATCACACTCACTTGACTATTCTATAGAAAATTAATATTAATAAATGTAGTGGTCAGAGTTACATGACTATCTTGATAGTTGGTGCTTGTTTAAGTTAAACGCCTTTCCAAAGTGTATTATCTAATTTATTAAGTAAATCGACAGCTACATTATTCCAACTATCAATAACTTGGACACTTTCTGAAAAAGGAAGTTCAATGACCGTTGATAACCCTTTATCATGCATTGTATACGTTGAAGGGGATCCAACCCTTGTTCTCTTAGCTTTCTGCTCATCATCAAATGCCCTCCATTCCGGTCCCTGATTAATACTTTGTTCTTTTTTTTCAATATTGCAATTTGGACAAACGTAAATTCCCTCACGCTCTTGATAAACGCATTTTCCAATGCCCTTTTCTTCGCAGGTCAGCAAGTTGCTGGGCAGAGAGCTTGAATTATTTTGATACTTACTCTTTAGGGCCATCAAATCAAAGCAATTTTAGATAATTAATGATTAATATTTTCGATTGCGAAAAGAAAGCTGATAAATTAATTTCACGATAAGTTATAAAGAAAAATTATGATGGAATTGCAGTATCTCGGAGCATTCATCTAATTTATACTAGTAGTGCAAAAATGCAATAGATATGGATCAAAATAAAAAAGCATGGAAATTTTCTGAAGAAGAAAAGAAAACGATAATTGATTTATGGAAAAACGGTTTATCAAACGTGAGCATTGCACGGAAATTTAATTGTGATGATGAGGCTATTCGACAAATGATTAAAAAGAGAGTTCCTAAGGAAGAATATTCTCAAATTGTCTCGGAACACATGAAAAAATTCTATGAAGTGAATGAAGTGCATAAAATAAATATTCCAAGAATGAGCAGAAAATTGGCATGGTGGATAGGAGTAATTAAAGGGGACGGCTATGTTCATGAAAAAGATTACTATATAAAATTAGAAGTAAAAGACAAAGATTTTAGAGACAAATGGGCAAAAATTGGTTCTGATGTTTTTGAAATTGAACCAAAATTACATGAAAGAAAAATAAAATCCAATTTTTATTACAGCGCATCGTTTAATTCAAAACTTATTGTGTTATATCTGAAAGAAAATTTCGGACTATTTGGGAAATACAAATGGAATGTACCAATGAAAATCAAAAAATCAGAACGGAAAATAAAATTCGGATTTTTAAGCGGATTGTTTGATGCGGAAGGCAGTTTCAAAAGTAATTTGTCTGTTACGCTTGTTTCAGTAAATAAAGAAGCAGTGAAAGATTTGAAAAAAATACTTGATGAAATAGGAATTGAATCCAGAACTCGAATTGAAAAAAGAACAAATCGAATAAACAGTTATGCAATCATTTCAATTTCAAGTTTCAAGAATCTGCTAATGTTTGCTGAAGAAATTAATTTTACTATTTATAGAAAAAGGGAAAGATTATTTGATTACATAACCAAAATGGGTATGAGTGGTTATAATGTTTGAATTAACCTGCTGTGGGGCCTTAAGCGAAGTTGGAAGGTCAGCGTTCCTTCTCGACACCGGAACTGAAAAGATAATGATGGACTATGGGACAAAATTGAGAGAGGTTCCACCGCTTTTCCCGATTTCGATAAAAGGAAAGCCAGATGTGATTCTTCTTTCGCATGCTCATATGGATCACTCCGGAGGGCTTCCGATATTCGAGGCAAATGGTTCTGCAGTTCCAATTTATACTTTTGACATAACCAAGCAGTTCACTGAAATGCTGCTTTATGATTCGCTGAAAATTTCGCACGAGGAGGGTGTCAAGCTTCCGTTTGTTGACACAGATGTCTTCAACACAGTGAAAAATTGCATCCCGATTGACTTCCGCCAGCCTTTCAAGCTGAAAAAGACAGAATTCACTCCGTTCGACGCGGGACATATTCCGGGAAGCTGCATGTTCAGGCTGGAAAACAAGGGAAAGAGCATTTTGTACACCGGAGACTTTCAAGGAATAGACACACATCTGATGGAAAAGTACGACCAGAAGGTTCCTTCGTCCGATGTTGTGATAACGGAATCGACGTACGCCCAGCGAGAGCATCCGGATAGAGAACAGCAGGAGAATGAATTGAACGCCGCAGTCCGCGAGACTCTGAGCAAGGACGGAACTTGCGTCATTTCTGGCTTTGCGCTCCAGAGGCTTCAGGAAATTCTTTTAGTTTTGGACAAATTCGGAATCGACTATCCTTTGTACATGGACGGCATGGCGAGAAAGGCCACGACAATAATGAACAAGCACAGGGAGCTGCTGCGGGACAAGGATGAGCTGGACAAAGCACTTCAGAAAGTCACTTACATAAATTCCGAAAGGATGAGGAAGAAGGTTTTGAAGACTCCTTCGGTTGTTCTGACGACAAGCGGGATGCTGACAGGAGGGGCCGTCGTGTGGTATTTGAAAAGATTGTACGAAAAAAAGAACTGTTCATTGCTTTTGACCGGATATCAGCTTCCTGACACTCCTGGAAAGATTTTGTTGGAGAGCGGGAGGTTCATTCAGAAGGATGTCAATCTTGACGTCAAGATGTTTGTGAGAAGATTCGATTTCTCCGGGCACATCGGAAGGACTGATTTGCTGAAATTCATCAAAAAACAGAATCCTGAAAAAATTTTCTGCATCCATGGCGATCATACTGAAGAGTTCGCAAGCGAATTAAAAGAAAAAGGATACGATGCGACCGCTCCCATTGCGAGCAACAGAGTTTTTGAACTATGACTTCTTGACAACTAGCAAAAAACGATTCAAATCAGCCCAATACATCAGCAAATCATAAGCAGCACTATTTTTTCGAACTCCGGCGATGTCTTCCAAATTTTCTTCTATTTTGAGTGCGGCCTCAACATAAGCATCCTGCATTCTGCTAATATCATACATTCCGTCGGTCATTACCACAAGGGTATTCACAAGACTGAACACTCTTTGCAACAACGGATTTTCATAGCTCTCAGACGTATTGCCATTGTTGGCAGCATCGCTATTTGAGATGTATTTTTGGCCATTCTCCCTTTTTTGCAAAATTGTTTCGATTTTTTTTTCTACTACGTCGATTTCACGTGTTGCTATTTCTCTTGCAGAACAGGCCTTAGGATAGGTTCTTATCAGTTGTTCAACAGTTTTGTCGTGCCATCCTACGTATTTTTCAAACGTAGGTAGGTTTGGATCTCTTCTCAATCTTCTTTGGTTCCGGGTCTCAGCAAAATTACTCATAAATCTTCATTTTCTTCTTTTAGCTTATAAACATTTAGCTACTACAGAATAGTAAACTTTATAAGGTATAACCACTATTAGGTGACATATGTCATTCGAAGACCAGCTCGAGATTTGCGGTTTCCATTACAACAAATGGAAGAATGCTGCTTTGGCTGCCAGCAACATCGAAGAGTCAAAGAAGTATTTGGAAAAGGCGTTTTTCTGGCTTGAATTGCAGACTGCCTTCATAGCGTTGGATTCTGTCGAGAAGGTTCAAGGCAAGGATCCTAAGGTGAAAAACAAGCTTCTGATTGCAAAGACGCACTTGAGCAAGAAACTGGCGAATTACGCGAATGATGTGATGAATGAAATGAAATTTTAGGTGATAAAAAATGTCCGTAAGAGGAATGAAAAGTGGTTGCAGCTACAACAACGTGACGAGTGATGGAAAAGTGTTGGTGTTAAGTCTCCCAAGGACTGCGATTTTTGAGGATTTGCTTAATTTTTATGCAACGATGTACGACTGTGAGCGAGCTTATGGCCGTGTCCTCGCCAAGAGTTTCGAACCAAAGGCCGAGATATTCGCAAGAAAATACGGGCTACATACAGTCGTTATGGGAAGTTGAAGATTATGAAATCAAACGGTTACAAAGGAAATTTCGAGGAACAAAAAATAATTCTCACTTTTTCGCTTTACGTCACTGATGCTGCTCCTTTTGCTGATGGTTTGAATTTACTTGCATCAGATTTTTCCCACAGATTCATAAAAACTTACGATGAAGTTGAAGCATCAGTAGTTCCTCCCGTCAAAAGGAGCAAGTTCGATAATAAAGATGCTGATGCAATAAACTTTGCAATGTCGGTCGACGCAGCCGTATGGAGAGATAGAGGATATCAGTGGTTCGAAAAGCCTACTGCAGATGTATTTTCAGAATTAGTCAAGGAAAGGTACATCGGAGTAAGGTTTCCTTCTGAATTGATCACCAAACAAAACGACCCAAATTCGCAAAGTTATCTTTTTCAAAAACAAATTTTAATTGATGGCCAGAAAGAAAGTTGCTAGAAAGAAACGTAGCAAACGTATCAACAGAAGACGCAAAAAAGTTGTTTTTCTTGTCATGGACGGTTTAGCAGATCTGCCGATCAACGGGAAAACGCCTTTGTCAGAAGCAAACAAACCGAACATGGACTGGCTTGCGAAAAACGGGATGCTCGGAGAGATAATTCCTGTTCCAAGAAAATTTTGGCACGATTTGACCAAAGCAAGTGTCAGCCATCTAGGAAATCTTGGTTTGCTAGGCTACGATGTCACACGGTATTTTATGAAGCGCGGTCCCTTGGAGGCGGTCGGAAGCGGGATTCCTTATCAGCTCGGATGGCTCGCTCTCAGATGCAATTTTGCGACTGTCGATAAAAATCTTGAAGTTGTCGACAGAAGGGTCGGAAGAAGCACAATGGGGCTCGACGAGCTTGCAAGATACGTGAACGAGTATGTGAAAATCGGCGCTGAATTTATTTTTCATCGAACTTTCGAGCACAGAGCGGTTTTAGTTATCAAAGAAAAACTGAGCGACAAGATTTCCAATTCAGATCCTTACAATCCTGGGCAGAAAGTCCATCACGTGGAAGCTCTAGCTCCTGACGCAAAAAAATCCGCGGAACTGGTCCAGGATTTCATAGACAAGGCAAGAGGAGTGATCGAATATCACGAAATTAATTCGCAGAGGATAAAAAACGGCATGCTTCCTGCGAACTACATTTTGACAAGAGAGGCTGGAAACACTTTTCCCGGTCTTCCGAATTTTCCGAAAAAATTCAAAATAAGAAAGGCTGTTGCGATTTCAGAGCCTGGCGTGATGAGAGCGACTTGCATGCTCGCTGGAATGGATACGATTGCGGTTCCGGAAGCAAAGCAGGACTACACTTTGAAGTTTATTTTTGAAAACATCGAGAACGCCCTTGCTGACTACGATTTCGTGTACGCGCACATGAAGGGACCTGACGAGCCTGCGCACGACGGCGACTTCCACAAAAAAAGAGTCGCGATCGAGGACATCGACAGGCAGATGGCCATGTTCAGAAATTTCGACGGGATTGTTGTGGTTAGTTGCGACCATATTACTTCTACATTGCAGAGAAAGCACGAATACGGAGCTGTTCCTGTTCTTATTTTTGGTCGAAAAAAAGATAAAACTAAGAAATTTGATGAATTCAATGCAAAGAAAGGTAGCCTAGGTTTAATCACGGGAGCAGAACTTTGGAAATTTGTTTTTAAGAAGTAGATAATTTGCACCATTTTCGCACATTAGAATATGGAATATCAAATGATTGATGTTCCAACCGCATTGGTTTGGTACATGATCGGCAATATGCTCACGCTGATTCCGCTCATTCCAATTAAAAAAGTGCGCGAAATGGCGGTCGCCGATTTCAAAAGGATAAAAATGAGGACAAAAATTATTTTATTTTCAAACACTTTTCTTTGGCTCGTCGCACTCTTCATTTCTGCGTTTGCGATTTATTTCGGTCCCGTGACTTTCATGTCGACAGTTTCAATCACGCTTCCTCTGGTAGTTCTTGTTTATTCCACAATCTTAGGAAAATTGAATCCAAAAATTTTGAAGGAAGAAATCAGTGCTGCAACATTTTCTAAAAAACTAGTTTCCATCCTCCTGATAATACTCGGCACTTACTTGCTGATTACTTGAGCTCGAATTCCGTTAATATTTAAATTTTTAGCAACATTTACTGAGTATGCAAGTCCAATATCATTTCAATAGCGGCTCTGCTGAAATCAGGATGAGAAACAGCCAGGGCGTGACAGTAATTCTTAACCCAAGCTATTGGGCGATTAGACGGGTGCCGGAAAGCGAAAGGTCGAGTTTGTTATATGGAGTGGAAACTGACGCGCCGTCATTCGAGATTCCTGACGACGTTTTCTTCGGTCTGCACAGGGGAATCCGCGATTATATGCAGATCGGATTCAAGAAAATGGACAGAAACGCGGGAGGCTTCGACAATCCTGATGTGGTCAAGTTGAAAACAAAAGTAGATGCTCTTGAACAAAAGGCGATAGAAGCTCTTGAGGCAGTCGACCCGCACGCGGCAAGCATGTATCTTGCGGTTGCTGTTACCATTCCCAGTTCGGTGAGCGATTAGTTCTTTATTTAAAAAAATGAAATATAGATTTAATGCGAATCAGAAGTCTTGAGATGCGGGCAATTTTTGCGACGAATTCTGAAAAAACAATCGAAGTCGAGCTGAAGACAGACAAAATTAAAGTCCGCGCAGCCGTTCCCATTGGCAGCAGCAGGGGGAAGAATGAAGTAAAATATTTTCCTGCTGAAGAAGCGATGAACAAATTTTTGCTCATGAGGAGGCATGTCACTGCTGAAAATCTTGAGAACCAGCAGGATGTCGACGAGCTGCTGCATATAATCGACAACACTCCTGATTTCCACGAAATCGGCGGAAACGTAATGCTCGCGGTTTCTTCCGCATGCCTGAAGGCTTTCGCAGCTGAGCAGGATGAGGAAGTTTTCGAATACATTGCGAAAGAGAACAAGTTCAAGCCGCAGATGCCGCGCCCTTTGTGCAACATCGTCGGAGGCTGGAAGGCTAGCGGCAGCTCTGACATTCAGGAGTTTCTGTTTCTGCCGGTCCATCAGAATTCCTTCCGAGAGACCATGAACAAGATGATGTCCGCCTATTTTTCTGTCGCAAAAAAACTGAGGCTGGAGGATCCGACATTCTCCTATTCTAAGAACATCGAGTCCGCGTGGACCGCGAATCTTAAAACTGAGGAAATTCTGGATATTATGGCAAAGGTCGCGAACGAGCATCTGCTTAAGATAGGACTAGATGTCGCCGCTTCGCAGTTGTGGGATGGAAACCAGCACTACATTTACAATTATGGCGGAAAAATATTTTCGTCCAGCCAGCAGATGACCTACATGAACGAGCTCGCGCACAAATTCCCAATCATTTACATAGAAGACCCTCTGAAAGAGGATGACTTCACAGGATTTTCCGTGCTTACCCACATGCTGCAGCCAAGGCTTATTTGCGGCGATGATCTGTTTGCAACTTCCACTGAAAGACTGAAGACAGGAATTGATTTCAAAGCGGCATCCGCAATCATCGTGAAGCCTAACCAGGTCGGGACGATAACCGATGCGATAAAAACCGTGCAGCTGGCTCAGGAAAACGGGGTTGCTGTTGTTGTCTCCCACAGAAGTTCTGATACAGAAGACCCGCTGCTCGCTCATTTTGCCGTCGGCGTCGGAGCGAATTACTGCAAGTTCGGAATAAGCGGAGACAGAGTCGTGAAAATAAACGAGATGCTGAGGATTGAGGAGAGATTTAGGAAATGAGGAAGATTCGCTTTGTCCGCGGTCTTAGTTTTTTCGATTCCGTGATGCTGGGAATAGGTTTCATTATCGGCAGCGGAATTTTCATTATGCCGCTGCTCATGGCGCAGAAGGCCGGAACTTTTTCACTTCTTGCATGGGTGTTTGCAGGGATTTACAGCATACTTACTGCATTGTGTTTCGCAGAGGCGGCGGCAAAGCTCCCCAAAGCCGGCGGACTTTATTCATACGCGCACGAAGCGTTCGGTAGTGGCGTCGGCTTCATAGCCGGGTGGACGTTTTGGATCGGATACTGGATTACTATTGCCACAGAAACGTGGGCCATAGCATACTATCTGCAGTTTTTCCTGCCTCAGATGGCGATTTTATCCAGAGTGATGATATCGGCTGTCATCGCGCTGTTCCTCACATTTGTAAATTACCGCGGCGTGAAGATTTCGGGGAGTATTGAGGATTTTTTCACGATAGGAAAGCTTGTGCCACTGCTGCTGTTCATAGCAGTGGGCCTGTTCTTCATACAGCCGCAAAATTATCTGCCGGTCATCCCGCAGAATGTCTCGCCTCTTCCTGCTCTGGGTGCTACAACAGTCCTTGCGTTGTGGGCGTTTCTCGGCGCTGAAATAATCACAGTTCCTGAAGAGGAGATAAAGAACGCGAGAAAGACAGTTCCAAAAGCAATTATGATTGCAGCAGGGACAGTTATTGCAATATACCTCCTTGTCTCCTTTGTTTTTCTCGGCACAAACTGGCAGAAATTTCAAAACTCGCAGTCCCCTCTTGCAGATGCTTTCCAGGCAATAACTACGGGCTACATCGGCGGCCTAGGAGGTCTGATTCTTGCCGTGGGTGCACTCATTTCGATTATAGGCTCGCTTAATGCGGTCATCCTCGGTTCGGCGCGCATCACTTTTGCGATGTCGCGCGACAAACTTTTCCCCAAATTCTTCGGAAAGCTGCATCCGAAGTACAAAACCCCATACATCGGCATAATAGTCCAGACGATTTTCGCCATTCTGCTCACATTTACTCTGATGGATTTCGAAAAGCTGGCCGAGCTCGCGGTGATGTTCACGATCATTCCGTATACTCTGAGCTGTCTCGCGGTTCTCAGGTTGATCAAGCGTTCAAAGGGAGAGAAAATAATCCTGAGATCGCGCGTGATACCGATAATCGCGGTGATAATTTCTCTTGCTTTGCTCACCAGGTTCGATCCGTTCCTGCAAATGGTCGGAGCCGGTTTTGTTTTCGTCGGGATTTTATTTTTCATCTTCAGGAAAAAAATTCTCAAACAATAATTCTATAAAAATATTTTCCTGAATTTTTTTTGAGCGAAAAGAATAAAAATCTTTTTATTCTATAAAAACAAATAATATAATAAGAAAAAAGAGACGACCGATCGATAAAATGATTACAGTAGCTTCACGAGAAAATTTTAATTCTGACGGATTTTTGGCAAAAAAATTGCCAGCTTATGGAGCTTCTGCTGTCGCTAAAGACATTTTTTACGATTTTTGCAACGCGGAAGAGCCTGGCGATATGAATAATGCGACAAGTTCCATATTCCGCGACGTCGAATCGTCATACATGTCCAAAACTGAAATGCTGTCAGGCGAAAGCCATGCCTTTGCATATGGAAATTATGTCCGTCTCTACAGGAACCCTGCGGCCGGCGAAATGGGCTGACTAAATTTACATTTGTTTTGCTAAATAATTTTTTTGAATGCTTAAATCTTTTTTCATTAAATGAAATACTATGCAAAGGGCGAATACGGAACTGCCGCCATACAGGAGACTGGATTTTAAGGGATTGTCTCTGAACGAGTTTGCTGCAGGCAGCATTCCGGACGAATATTTCTTTTCCGCAGTTGTCGGGTTCAGCCACAAGGATAGGCGCTATACCGCCATTCATACTCATGCAGGAGAGCCTTTCATCAAAGTTACGAGCGGGGACGTTGTCATAAAGGATTTCAATCCTCTCACGCAGGATTTGGCGGCAATGGTGCAAGGAAGCCGCGGCATACCGTCGGTCGGATACGATAGTGTTGAAGTTACGGTCAGGATGCCGGAAGACAGCCAGCTTACGCAGCAGGATGTCCTGAAACTGATTAGAATATATCACGGGCGTTATTCATATGTGAAGATCAAGGGAGTCCATTACAAGGATGTTCCTGATGAGATATTTGAAAAATCCAATTTTCCAGTCGAAAAAAGGTTATAAGAAAACTGGAAATCAAAATCGAATTTCGCATAGCAAACGTTAGACGCCATCATTTTGTTGCAAAAAGTTCTCTTCAAGCCGAGTTTGACAATTGTCGCAGAATTCTGGAAAATATTCGAAGGGATGCATAATGCAGTCATGTTTTTCCAAACCGCGCATTAGCTTCAGTTCATCACCGTGAACCAAACCTAAAGTGTGACCGAGCTCGTGCGCGGCAGTTTTTACTTCTTCCTCGTCGCCATGCGCGGGAATGCCGAAAACAGCCCTGTTCGACACGACTCCTGCCCCGAAAATAAAATATAACTCCGCCAGTCTCCTTAGTTCTGGATTTTCAGGTTTCCTTGCCTGATGTCCCTCGCCGTGGCAGAAATAAAGAGGATGACTCGTCATGATAAGAAGTCTCCCATTTTCAGGAACGAGCTTTTTGTTCGCTCGCAGAATATCCGTGGAATCCAGATAAGCAATGAGCACAGTATCGGAATATTCCGGAGGCACTGCAAAAAGTTTGGGATACATTCCCAGTTTCGGAATTACAATTTCATCAGGAAGATATTTCACTCTGGTGAATATTTTCGAAAGAGGGTCATGTCTTAGTGCTTTAGCAACTACTTCTTCCATGTAGCCGTTGTAATCCAGATTGCCTATAGCTAATTCCATGAAACTAATGAAATGAATATAAATAAATTTTTGTTTAATTCTGGATAATGGAAATTCTGAGAGTCGCTGGAGTGATTAATGACATTGATTACTGTCACCTAGATCCTGAGGATTTTGTTTATGGAGTCATATCTGAAACCCTGCCACTGTGCGGACATGATGCAAGCGATGCCGCATATTTTGTAAAAATGAGCAAGATCGGCGAGCCGTTCATTAACACTTGGACCAGGAAATACGGACGGGAAGGGTACGAGGACTTCAATGCAAAATACAAAAGGCTTGAGCCCAAATATCGACATTTGCTAAGAAGAATAGACGGGGTGTACGAAGCATTGGAAAATCTCAGAGACCGAGGATTCAAACTTGCAGCACTCGCGAACAAGCAGAACTTTGCGCTGAACAATTCACTGATAGTAACAGGACTCGACCAGTTCTTCCCTGAATATCTTAGAATAGGAATTAACGACGGTTATGAGCCGAAGCCAAGCGGCGAAGCAATCACAGTTTTAGCGGAAAGAATGAACGTAGAAATAGCAGACTTGGTGATGATAGGCGACACAACAATAGACATGGAGGCAGCATTGCAGACTGATGCAAAAGCTGTCGGAGTTCTGACCGGTGGAACGACTAGAGAGGATTTTGAAAAATACGGCGACCAAGTTCTAGTTCTTAATTCTTTTGCTGAACTTCCGCAAGTTGTTGAAAGAATTTAGTTTTGTAGAAAAGGAAAGAAAGGAAGGAAAGAAATCAAACTTAACTACAGCTTCCTGCCACTGCGCCGTTGTTATAGCCAGTTGCTCCTGGCTCTTGTCCGACTGCACCATCATGATAACCTGGCGAACCACCAAGTGGACCAAGGAATCCGAAGTCACCATTTGTATTTGCAAATGCACCGTGACATGTTCCTTCAGAACTTGCTGGGAATCCAGAAGCATATTGGTTTTGTCCTGACGCAAAAACAGTTCCTATAGATGCTAGGAATGTTATCGCAGTTATCAAAGTTAGAATTTTTGTTTTTATTATTAATGAAGTCCAATGAAAACACTTAAAGTAACGAAAATCTTCTTGTTCGGTTTTTAAAGTTATGCAATCAGCCTAAATAAACAGTGCACTGAAGGCCAGTCACATTGTATACTTGCAAAGAAGCGGGAGTGAGATTGCTCAGCATAAGGAAAATCTTGCATCCCCGAGCAGACTGAGAAGCGTTCAAGCCGAAACGCGAAATAGAAGCGAGAGCCAGCTCTGTGCAATTAAAATCTACAGCAGTATTGTCGCCATAAGTAATCTTTTCAATCGAGCCGAACTGAGTCGGAGCAATCACGGTCCCGTCGTTCGCAACCAGTTTCAGCCTGTAACCGGAAAGGTCTTGGAAACTATTTGCATAATTCGTCGTTGACATGTCAATGATCTCATATTTGTAATTGGTTCCAGAAGGTTTTGAAATGCCGTTTCTGTAGTAAGCGATCGCTTCCTTCATGTATTGAATGTTGATTTGCAACGTCCCGCAATTGTACTGGCTTGCGCTTGAAATTTGATTCTGAAGAACGTTCGGATTAAAAGACAGCGCTAGCGTCGCAATAATAATCGCAACAACGGCCACACCCGCAATCATCTGCATTCTGCTTAGTTTCTTCTTGTTTTTCGGCAAGACTATCAATAGAAATTGAACGGAACTGATAATAAATCCGATTCAGCTGAGGACTTCGACAATTTTTCCGTGAATGTGAGCTTCCCCACCTGTCGGTTCAGCGATAATAGCACCGCATTTGTTGCACTTCACGACGGTCGCGACTTTGTTGTAAAGCATCTGGTCGTTCTTGCACTTTCTGCAGATGACTCTCATGTACTTGCTCTTCGTCATTACAATGAAATTTACCTTTGATTTTCTCATATCTTCACCAGCTCGAACTTCTTAGCACGCCAGCCTTTTCCGCGCATGTGTTTTTTATGACAGACAGTGCACTCGTATCTTAAGTCTAACTTTTTCGTCGACTTCTCTCTTCCCTTAGGATTTTCTTTAGGAAAGCTTCCGTATCCTTTCATCTTCCTGTTGAATCTCCTCATCCCGTGGGTCATCTGACCTCTCGGCCTTTTCTTGGAGATATCTACAGTATGAAGAGTATGCTTTTTGCAATTTGGACAGTACGTCATTATTTGCTTTGGAAAATGCATTTTACCGACACCCTTATACCAACTCTTGTTTTATTTTCAGATTTAAATAACTTATTTTTTGCCTATTTTATCTCTTCCACAACGCCCTTTTCCAAAAGAATTTGCTTGTTGTCGTCGGGAATCTTCGCAACATCCCCCTCTTTGAACGGCCCGTAGTTCAGCATGTCGGCTCCAACAAATGCTGGAGTATCCTGCTTGAAAATTACCATGCCTTCCTTTGTCTCGCTCTGCTCCAGAACCCGCTTCAGAATGTCCATCCTCCTTCCCTTCAGCGACTGAACGATCTGCGAATGGAATCTCTCCTCCTCTTCGGTCAGATTTTCCGTGCTAATTCCGGTCCTCGCAGAAATTATCGCATGATTCAAAATTTTCCTCTCCCTTCTGCTGAAGATGTCCTCGATGAGCCTTTCCGCATTCTTCACTTCGAAGGTCTCTTTTCTGTCAGATTTGGCCGCCGCTATCCTTTTTTTCTGTATAAGATAGTTTCCGATTTGCGAATAGAAATTTTCCGGAAGCTTGGTGAGCTTGGGTTGCTTCTCCTCCTCCCTCTGAATTTTTCTTATCAATTCGAAAGTTATAGTCTCTTCGGCCATGATTCCTTAATGTTTACGAAAACTTAAATTCTTCCAACCTGCACTTATTTTTATGATACAAACTTATGCTACAGTTATTGGCGTTTGCAAATTTGGAGAAAAAATTTTGATTCTGCATCGAACTTCGGCTAGACATTCATCCCCTAACTTATGGCAGCCTGTTTCTGGTTTCATTGGCGAAAGAGAATCTGCTGAAGATGCTGCACTTAGAGAAGTGAAAGAAGAAACTGGACTTGATGGAAAAATTGCCAAATCTGGAGAAATTTTTAACGTTACGGATCAATGGGGAAGATGGATTATTGTTCCTTATCTAATTTCTGTCGATTCTGACAAAGTGAAGATCGATACTAACGAACATTCAGAATACAGGTGGATAAATCCTGATGAAATCAAGAATTTTGACACTGTCAAAGGCGTGTTCGAAGATTTGAAAGCCATAGGGATTTTGTAACTAATCATTACAACTGCCATCAGTTCTAAAACTTATTTAAGCGAGATTGCTTTAACTATCATTATGAGCATTGATAAAATTCTCGGATATGCCGGGTTGGGAATTGTAATATTTGTTGTGATTTATCTTGTTCTGAAAGTCGCCGGTTTCGTCCACACCATTAGCGCGGAAGAAATACTTTTGGGTTTTGCGGGAGGCCAGGCCCTTCTTGACATTCACCTAATAAGATCACTCAGCAGGCTTGAGGGCGAAATGGGCCTTATCAAAAGGAAATTGAAAATTTAGTGTTTTAAAAACATTTTCACTTTTATTTTGTGTTTTTTGCTCAATGCATCTATTTCTTTTTTCAAATTTTCCAAATACTCTTCCTTCTTTTCTGTGAAAAATATTTCCTCGTATTTTGGCTTCAGTAATATGTAAACTTCTTTCCAGTTTAAATCTAATAGATGAACTTCCATTTAATCTTATAATTTATATACATTAAATAATATAAAATTATTGTTGCTTCTTGCGATCCTTCTTAGCAACAATTTCTTTCTGTCGCAATTTCTGAAATGGAAAATTCACTGGGTTTTTTGTTTTAATGTGATCAACTTGTAAACTACAAACATCATATAATCCCATATTCTTGTAAAAGTTCTGATTATCACAGTTCGGAGGAAGCAAATTCCTATCCTGCCTAAAATGCCATCTTAGTTGTGCGCGCAAATAAGCAGTTCGCAATGGTGGCCGATTCTTTTCATTCCATTCCATAATCTTTCTTTCAATTCTTTCTGAGTCCCATCCCATATTCCGCAAAAAATTAATTAAAATAAAAACACTGCGCTTCCTGCCTTCAGCAAGGCCGCCCAAAATCAACCTAATGCACGGAGGAAAATATTCCTCGTTTATCACCTTCATTTGTGTCTTCGTTCGGAATCTCGGAATCTCGGCTGGCTTCTCGACCATGTGCTTTGAGGCCCAGTCGGAAGCCTCGACGACAAGAGCCTCGGCGTCGTGCGTGTGAATTCGCAGCGCAAGGAATTTCTCTTCGACTTTTATTTTTTCCGGAGATGCCTGGACCTGCTCGAATTTTTCAAGGTTCAACGGCTTCAAAGGGAGGCTGACAAGGCCGCTGCTCTCGTGGATACTGTACGGCAAACGGAACAAATGGCGCGAGCTGAAAATGTCCATCGAAATAATTTTGAACGGGTCTATGCCTTCAGGAGTTGTGAATTCTTCCATTTTCTTCCCTATCTTCTGCGAGATTTCCTGCGGGCTCGCGAAATTCTGAATCTCTTCCTTCAGCTGGTCGCGGATATAATATTTCATGTACTCGACGATCTTCTGCATCAGCTCTGGATAAAGCTGCGAAGTGTGCATCATGTTAATTGTTTCTGGCATCGATTCGAACGGAATCCCGATATGAAAGCTGCTGCCTCCGGTATATTTTATGTTGTAGCTCATGACGCTGTGGTCCTTCAGTGCGTCGAGAATTTTTCGTGCGGTAATCTTAGCGATTTCAAAGCTGTCCACGTCAATATCGATGAAAATGTCCCAGCCGGTCCTCATCTTGTCGAGATCCGATTTGTTCAGTCCGACATCGAGTTTCATTGGCTGTTGCCATCGTTCTACCGATCCGTGGAACGCAACGGTCCCGTTCGCGACAGCCTGGATGATGTCCTGAGGATATTGAATCACATCCGGTCTCTTGCCAAATCTTCCGTCGCGGAAAACAGAAACAACCTCGCGATCTTTTGCAACTTCAGTGATAGCTTTCAGTATGGATTCCCTTGAATAGTAATTCCATACAGCTTGAGCATTTATCATTTTTATCCGGGTCTTAAATTTCATGAGAAGCTTAAGCTTCTTGTAATAAAAATAGTAAATGAAATATAAATTACCACTCGATTTGTGCTAAAACTATAAATACACATTTTTGTCAAAAACATGACATGCAAATACCTAAAATCAATTTGTGGGATATTACGAACGAAAAGATAAAAATTAAAATTAAAAAGCAAATACGAAATAGTTTCTTTTTTGAGACACAGAAAATTTTTGGAACAAACAAGCAAATTATTAATTTTCTCAGAATAACTAATGAAAGATTTTATAGATTTAAATCTGGAAAAGCCTCAATTTCTATGATTTTTACAATGAAAATCATAGACAAATTTCCGCAAAAATTGAAGCTATATTATCAAAGAAAAATCGAATCAAATTTGGATGAAATAAAATTCGGAAATAGTCCTAAATCAAAACCCATCAAAAATCCCAAATTTCCTCTCAGATTTTCGACAAAAATAGCGAGAGTTGCAGGGCATATAGTTTGAGATGGCGGAATGCGCAGAAAAGATACAGACATGACTGTTTATTATGCTAATACAGATATTCCTCTTGCAGAAAGATTCACAAAAGACATTTTAAATATTTTTAGTGAAGTAAGCCATACAGAATATGAATATCTAGGAGCGAAAATTGTTATTTTTCCTAGTATTGTTGGTTTTCTTTTGACTAAATTTTTTGGTGAACAACAAAATGAAAGTAAACATATCCCAGAAATTATTTTGAATTCAGACAAAGAAATTCAGGCTATATTTTTACGTTCGATATATGACGACGAAGGAAGCATATCGATAGCGAGCAATTGTATTTTAATAAAAATGACTTCAAGAATCGTTATTGAAGATTGTCGGAAGCTTCTGAAGAATTTTGATATTAAACCGGGAAAAATAAAATTCAAAGATCATCAAGGCACTAATGAAAAAAGAGTTTATTATTTTTATCTCTCTGGTAAGCCGGATTTAGAGAAATTTAAGAAACATATCAACTTTGAACATTCTGTCAAATCAAAACAACTAATTAAACTTTTGTCTAATTACAAAATGGCAGGATTCAAACACGGTGAAGCAAGGCAGCAGATTTTTGAACAAATTCAAGTTGGCAATGGTATAACCGTGAAAGAGTTGTCGAAAAAATTAAGAATGCCTCCATCAGCTATAAGGATGCATACTAGAAAACTAAAAAATAAAAACTTGATAAAAACAATTAAATCAAACCGCGAAGAAATTTTCTTTAAGAGTGGCATCCAAACATGAGAATAGAATATAGTTCTCAAAATAATATTAGTTGCTTGGATTTAAATTAGTTTAAAATTCTGTCAAAAGTTTCTGTGCTCTTTCCTGTATCACTGAAGCGGGTATGCGGAGCTTCTCGCGGATTGATTTTGAGAATTCCTTGCCAAATCCGTGAACGCAGAAAACTTTTTTCGGACTCACTGCTTCGATGAAAAGTAGCAGCTGGTTGAAGTCGGCATGGTCGGTCATCGGAAAACCCTGGACTCCGTAATTCCTAAATAGGCTCCATCCTGTAAGAACTGCGTGCTTGTTTTTCGCATCGTCTTTATCCGGAATGAGGTGCATCGGCTTTATGTTGACTTCGGCCTGTTCGTCATTTTCAAGGAAATCGAGCTTCGCCCCGAATTTGTTATAGACTTCGGAAAATCTTCTCACCGAGTCGGAAATCTGCGGAACAATCCCGTTTTCGTTCAGAAGCTTGATTGCTTCCTGTGCTTTTCCTAAAGCGTACCCGCCCAAATGGGTTGTGAATTGCTTGCTCGTCTCCCTGGTCCAGTCAATTATATTTTTCCTGACTTCGGCGTCGTTCGGCATTATCCACGAGGGATTTCCGTAAGTGGTTTCCATGACAAGCACATCCGCCTCTTGGATTTTAATCGCTTCACATGTCAGGTTTTTCCAGAGTTTGAAATCGCCCGTGTAAAGTATTGAAGTGCCGTCGACTTCCAAAAAGACCTGCGAGCTGCCGAGCACATGTCCGGCGGGTATCAGCTCGGCCGTAAAATCATCAAACTTGATTTTCTTGCCTTTTTTTACGACATTAGCCTCAAAATCCGGATTCCTTATTTTCGCAAGCTCCGCCGTCTCCTCCGTGCAGTAAGGTTTCTGGACGATCACTTGGGGAAGATGATCGGAATGCGCATGTGTTGTGAAAGATATGAAATCTGAAACCCTCGGATCGAGAAGAACATTCTGCCCATCCAATTTTATTGCTATGCCGTTCCCAGTCGAGAACTTGATTTCCATGATTGTTCTTTGAATTCAAACATAAAATAGATTTGTATTCTCGAAGTTATTTTTTCTTCTTGGCTTCTTTCTTGAGCTTTAGGAGTTTATGAGTTGTTTTGCATTGGGAGCAGGTAAAAAAGAACTTTGTATTTGTTCCAGTGCCTTGGACAAACGGTTCAGACCATTTTTCGCTTCTCTTCTCGCCCTTCCCGCATTCCGGACACGTCAGATCGACCTGCGCAAAATCGTCCTCTTTCATTTTCACGATTCTTATTTTTCCATGAACTTTTCCTTCCAATTCCCTTGTGGTTATGTATTCTAAAGTCATTTCATCACAACGGTCTGTGTTTAGGACGCAGGGCTCTGCTGCCGCATTTTCTGCATTTCACTTTCCCGAACTTGACTTTGGCTGGGTCCGCCCGCATTTTGCTCTTGCATACCCTGCAGACATACACCCTATGATATAGTCGCGCCATTGCTTCAGGAAAAGTTTTCTTCACCATTTTAATTCACTTTTTATCTTTTGTATTTAGGCTACATAAGCTTTTAATATTTTTGTACTCACTTCTTATTCGGTTTGATATGACAGAATACTTACTTGAAAGAAGAACTTTTTTTCCAGACTCCGCTAGCAGATTTCATCGCGACTACCATATTGCGCATATCACTTTTCTGAACGGGATCGCTTTAAAGGTATATCACGGCAACTTTGACGATTCTGTAATGATCGAGGTCTATACAAAGATGGAACGCATTGGTGTGAGCGGTTCAGGACTTGACACGGATGATATATTGGGTTTCTTTGATCCTTCCAAGAGAACAAAGTGATTTACTTTCGGAAAACAATAAAAGAATATGAATGTTTTGCTGGACATTATTGGCTCGTTCGGGTTCCTGATGATTTTGATTGCGTTTTTCCTCAATTTATCGAAAAAAATAATCAGAAACACATTTGCTTACAACGGCCTGAATTTCGCAGGATCGATGGTAATGGGATATTACGCTTACGCGATTAACAGCATGCTTTTTGTCGCGTTCCAGCTCATTTGGGCTTCGATATCACTTTATTTTCTTCTGAAAAAGACCCACCATCACATCAAACACAGGAAAAAGAAAAAGTCTTAAATTTTTGCTTACAAATTGTTTTATGAAGAGATGCGAGTGGCCTGCTGACAACGAGCTCATGATCGAATATCATGATAACGAGTGGGGAACGCCAGTTCACAACGACAAAAAACTTTTCAAATATTTTGTTCTTGATGCCTTTCAGGCGGGGTTGAACTGGGCAATGATTTGGAAAAAGCGCGAGAACTTTCAGAAAGCGTTCGATAATTTTGAACCCGCCAAAATATCTAAATACAATCGGCAAGATTTTTTACGTTTGATGAAAGATCAAGGAATTGTCAGGAACAGGGCAAAAATCGCGGCAACAATAAATAACGCGCAAAAATTTCTCGAAGTCCGAAAAGAGTTCGGAAGTTTCGACAAGTACTTATGGCAGTTCACGAATCACAAGACTATCCACCACAAATTCAAGAAAACTAGCGAAATTCCGGGCACATCGTCAGAATCTGACGCGATGAGCAAAGACTTGAAAAAACGTGGTTTCAAATTTGTAGGATCCACAATATGCTACGCCTTCATGCAGGGGACAGGAATGGTTAACGACCATACTGTCGATTGTTTCAGATATTCAGAGCTCAAAAAGTCTTAAATACTCAGAAAGTGACTTCCTTTTCTGGAAAAGATGTTGAAATCTGAGATAAGAATACTCGGATTTGATGACGGAGCGTTCGTCCCGCGTTCCAAAGATCCTGTTTTTGTAATCGGCGTGATTTACAGAGGAGGAAAAGTTCTCGATGGGGCCCTGACTACAAATGTCATGGTGGACGGAACCGACGCAACAGAAAAGATAGTAAAGCTTATTAATCAATCTCGCCATAAACCACAGTTAAAAGTAATCATGTTCGATGGCATAACTTTGGGAGGATTCAACGTGGTGGACATAAAAAAAATCAACAACAGGACGAGAATTCCAGTCATTGTTATAAACAGAAAGCATCCGAATCTGGCGAAAGTGCGAAGAGCACTTGAAAATTTTGAAGACGCGGAGAAAAGATGGAAAATAATTTTGAAAGCAGGAAAAATAAAAGAGTGCGAGGTTCACGATTCGAAAAAAATTTATTATCAGAACGTCGGAATCGAAGATGACGTCGCAGAAGAAGTTATTAATCTAAGCACGACAAGAGGTTATATTCCAGAGCCGCTCAGAGTTGCGCATTTGCTCGCAACGGCTGTAGTGCGAGGAGAGAGTTATGGACGCGCATAAGGAAGAAAAATTCGAAAAAAGGAAAACATGGAAGCAGAGATTCGATTCTGCCACTCAGGGAAATTTCGGATATGTCGTTTATGCTTTATTGGGCGTTTTTATCGCATTCATGCTGAATCAGGGAATGGGAATTGCGCTGCATACGGATTTGCCGGTTGTCGCGGTAGTTAGCGGTTCCATGGTTCACGATTCATCAACGCCGACAGTTTTCTACAAATGGCTCGAGGACAATCTGGGATACAACAAAACTTACATAGACAGCTGGCCTGTGCAAGATGGATTTTTGATTGGAGACCTCCCGATTATTGAGGGCGCTAAGAATTATTCCGTCGGCGACGTTGTTGTTTATTCGATTCCCGGCCAGTCCGTTCCGATAATTCACAGAATAATAAAAATAAATTCCGACAGCACATACACCACAAAGGGCGATCACAATGACAGGTCGATAGTTTTCGGCGGCGGTTACTCGGAATATGCAATCAAGCCCAGCTGGGTGCATGGAAAGGTAATCTTTATAATCCCAAAACTCGGTTATTTTAAGGTTATATTGACAGACATTTGGATGCAAATTGTTACGGGAGGAAGATCATGAAGTTTTGCGATAGATGCGGAAATCTGCTCATAGTAGAGAAGAGAGCGAGAAGCGTTGCTTTAGTCTGCAGAAAATGCCATAAGGTTCACAAGGGAAAAGAAAAGCTAGAGATTACTGAAAAGAATCTCGAACCGAAAAAGGAAATCGTCGTCTTGGGAAAAGACGAGGGATTCGCAGAACTTCCAAAGACAAAGATAATGTGCCCAACATGCGAAAACATGGAGGCATTCTGGTGGATGCAGCAAACTCGTGCCGCGGACGAACCGCCAACACTATTCTACAGATGTACAAAATGTTCCTATTCCTGGAGAAGTTACGGCTAGGATTTTCTTATTTCTCTCAACCTTTGCCGAACGTTTTCATTAGACTTTGTGTCGAAAATATCGAATATTTTTTTCACAGACTGTTTTGAATAAATCCAGAAAATTTCTCCGCCATCTTTATACTGTACGTCGAAGAGGCCCAAGAGATTGCCAATTATTTTTTTGTGTCTCTTTCTTACGTTGAGATAAATGTCTATATCGCTCTTTTTACTCGCTGAAGCAATCCGCATTTTGACATCAAGATACGCCTGTAAAGACTTTTTCATCATTCCCGGAGAACTCCTGAGCAACGCATCCTCCAAAACTCTTGAATTGTCTTTGAAAACCCTTAGTTTCGCAAAGAGATCTATCAAAGATGGGTTGATTCTTACCGCCACCTGTTTGCCCGAAGCTTTGTACTTTTTCCCATTTATTTCCGTCGAGGCATGCCACGGCCTTGCCCTGACTTTATATCCGGAAACATTTCTAAGAGATTCCGCGACATTCGCGATATAAGTGCCATTTTTTCTTATGTGCGAAATCCTATACTGAAATTTCTTATGCCCTGCACTGGTGGCAACAGAATAAAAAACATTCAAACCGCAAAGAACCGCCCCGCATAAATACGCAAAGTCTTCGCTGATTATCCTACCATTGTAGTCCATTACTTTTTCCATAAAAATACCAACAATCTAATTCAGATTAAAAGATAAAAGTCTTTCTCGACAATCGTTAATTAATGGCCGACTATTACAAACCAAAAAATATTTCCGAGTTGAATTTGCAGACCGATTTGAAAGTCGCGCTCGTTGGAAAAGTGGAGAGCATTATGGAAAATTCCTTTGTTTTGAACGACGGCGAAAAAATAGAAATCATCACGGACAGAATACCCGATAAGGGAAAGATGGTCCGAGTTTTCTGTTCGGTGATGGACCAGCAGCTGAAAGCAGATATAATTCAGCCAGTAAATTTTGATAGCGAACTTTTTAGAAAATTTGAAGAGTTCTACAAGAAATCCCTATAAAGCAGAGCTCGAAACAAGCATAAATTCTTTTTTCAAGAACTATCTTATAAACTTTAAGCATCAAATAAAAAAGTGAAGAGAGAATGTTCAAGGCAACTTTAAACGAAGCTCACTGGCTGACCGATTCTATTGCGACTATAGGAGAGCTTATCGACGAAGGAGTGTTCAAGGTCTCCAAGGATGGGATTTCATTGATTGCCGCGGACAGGGCGCTGGTTGCTGTTGTTGATTTCAAGCTTTCGTCATCTGCTTTTTCGAAGTATGAACTGGACAAGGAAACGCAAATCGGGCTCAACATAACGAATCTTTTGTCTGTCATGAAAAGGACGAGCTCGGATGACAAGCTGAGCCTTAATCTGAGCGATTCGAAGCTTGAAGTAGTACTGGAGAATGCGAGCAAGAGAAAGTTCAGTTTACCGCTCTTGGACCTGGGTCAGGAGGAAGTTCCTCCAATAGATCAGCTCGAATTCAAAGCAATCGCAGAGCTGAAGCCTGAAGTGATCCAGTTCGGGATTGCGGATGCCGATGTAGTATCTGATTCTGTTCTTTTTGAGGCCGGCGCTAACAAATTCGGAATGAAAGCGGAAGGCGACATTTCTTCGGCACAGTTAGAACTGGAAAAAGGGAATTCCTCTCTCATAAATCTGAAATCCGATGAGGAAGTGAAGGCGAGATATCCTCTCGACTATTTGAAAAAAATGATAAAAGCTGCGAAACTGGCCGACTCTGTAACGCTTCAATGGGGCCAGGATTATCCAATGAAGATGAGTTTCAAATCTGGCGACAAAGTCCAGCTTTCGTTCGTAGTCGCACCACGCGTATCGGACGCCGAATAAATCGGATAACTATTTCTTACTCCAAAGTGTATTGTTTATTATGCCTCAAGTCCAGAAACACGTCTGCAAAAATTGTGGTATGGAATTCATCTCTCAGATGGAATATGAGGAACATATTGCGCGACAGCATGGCATGAGGAGCTAGAAAGATTTAAATTCTTTAAGTCTTACACTATATGTAAAGGTATCTATGAAAATAAAAATTTCTGGAAAGCAGCTTGGAATTTTTGCCTTGATAATCGTCGCAGTCGCGGCCGTAGCTTATTATTCCATTTTTATCCCGGCTGTGCCTAACGCCTCTTCATTAAGTGGCGATAAAATCATAGGAAGCATTAATTTGAACAGCGTTGGAAGTCCTGCGCCCGATTTCACAGCCGCTACAGTCGATCTCGCATCCAGCACAGTCGGAAAGAACATCACTTTGACCGATTTGAAAGCCACTGGGAAGCCGACGATTCTCTACTTCTGGGCGACGTGGTGCCCGTTCTGCAGGAATGAGCTGACAAAACTGAAGACGCTCTATCCGAAATACCAGGACAAAGTCAATTTTGTTGTTGTTGATGTTGATATTGAAGAGAATGCTGCCACAATCGCGAAAGAAGTAAACTCGCGCGGTTATCTCGGAACATTCACTCTCGCATCAGTTCCGATGCTTCAGAATTATAAAATCTACGACACTTCGACGAAATATGTGTTAGGCAGGAACGGTACGATTCTCTTTTCAGGTTCGGGTGAAGTCAACGAGCAATACTGGACAAATCTTTTCAATCAGGCTATTTCTTCGTGAGTTTTAATTGATAATTATGGTTGAATTAGCTTTTCTGACTTTTGCATTTTCCGTCGGCCTGCTCAGTTTTTTCAATCCTTGCGGTAGCGCCGTACTTGTTTCATATCTGGTCGGTTATTTCAGCAAAAAAGAAATCGCAAAAAACCCAGAAAAAAGAATCCGTTCCAGCATTTTCGGCGGAATTTCTGCAACATTCGGATTTCTAGCAGTTTTTGTGATACTTGGCTTCATTCTCACTGTTTTCGGCAGAAGTCTCGGAGCATTCATTCCATATTTTGTCGCAATACTCGGCGCATTCTTGATTGTCGTAGGAATTTCCCTTCTTATGCGCAAAAATTTCTTCTTCGGCATTCCGATTAAAAGTTCCGTCGATCTCAGCAGGCCTTCGGGCTTTTACAAATACGGCATGATGTACTCCCTTGCATCATTTGCTTGCAACCTCCCGCTTTTTTTGACAGTGGTGTTCGGAGCGATTTCGACGGGCACAATTTATGACGGAATTTTTTCATTTGTTGCATACGGAATTGCTGCTGGAATCGCGATGACTGTTGTCATGTTTTTAATCGCAACTTCAAAGGAAATCGTTATAAAATTCCTTCATAAGATTCTTCCACATATGAACACAATCAACGCCGCCGTTTTGATTCTCGCAGGAATTTATTTGGTTGTGTTTCAGTTCACTTCAGGAAACATTGTGTTAGGTTTTTGAATTTCTTTGCGAAGCTTTCAATTCATTCAAATACCATCCCAGAGCTGGGGGTAGAAGAATATTTCCACTGAGATACCTAGGAAGTTCTGATGCGTGAACCCACTGCAAATTCAGAGCTTCCGAGTCGTCCATTTTGAAATTTTTCGGAGCGCAGCTATAATAAAGATGAAGCATGTACCTTCTTCTTTCGTGCCAATTTCCTTTGTAATGCAGTCTAGCATCAATCATTTCACCGACGTCAACATCTGCATTAAGCTGTTTTTCTAAAACCCTTTTAAGTCCTTCTTTTCTCAACTCTCCATCAATGAGCTGTCCTCCAGGAAAAAACAACTCGTCGTAAAAGAAATATGCTTTCTCTCCAGTGGCATGATATTCTTCCAGTTCCTCCCTGCTCATCAGGTGTTTTCTTAGAAGAATTCTTCCGTTATTTTTTATTATGCCGAACCCGACTGTTCTGAATTCTGCGGTAGGCATCTCTACGTATGTCATTTTTGTCAAGAATTCATAGAACATTAAATTATTTATTGTTGTTTTCGTTTTTCACGAATTCTTCTTTTTGCAATTTCCATTGCAGCATCCCTAGGTGGGACATTCTTATTCTTCGCTTCTTTAAGAACCACGCGGGTGTTTTTCTTTATTTTCTTCTCGACAAGAGCGAACATTTTTTTTTCATCAAAACCGCGATATTCAGAATAGCTCGATATGACACCGCCAGCATTCGCAACAAAATCTGGAACAACAAGAACTCCTCTTTCATGCAGTCTTCTTTCTTCGGACTCTCTCATCACAATGTTTCCTCCCTCGACCACAATTTTCGCGTTCACATTGTTGACGTTATTCGGCGCAATCACATCAGGCAGCGCCGCGGGAATCAAAACATCGACAGGCAACTCGAAAATTTTCGGTCCTGGAAGTTTCTCACCATTAGAATAATTGACAACGCTTCCGGTGTTTTTCTTTGTTTCGCTGAGATTGCCAAAGTCAATTCCTTTGCTATTATATATGACGCCTTTGCTGTCGCTCACTGCAACAAGGGTCGCGCCCCATTCCGTCAAGAATTTCGCGGCAAAACTACCGACATTCCCGAATCCCTCTATCGCAAGAGTCGCGTCTTTCAAGTCCATTCTCTTATGCCTTAGTGCGACTGTAGTTGAATGAGCAACACCAAATCCCGTAGAACCAAGCTCATGCGGCAGCCCGCCCAAATCTGCCGGCTTTCCAGTCACACTTTTTAGCGAGCCGTTTCCCTCGTAAAACCATCTCATCTCCTCTTCCGCTGTGTTTACATCAGGCGCGACAATGTACATCTTCGGCGCAATGTTTTTCAGCGCCTTTCCAAAAGCTATCATAAGTTGTTTTTTCTTTTCGGGATGCGCCTTCGGATCAAAAATTATCCCGCTTTTTCCCCCTCCAAAAGGAAGACCTGCTATTGATGTTTTCCAGCTCATAGTTCTTGCAAGCCTGAAAACCTCTTCCACATCCACAGTCGGCGTCATCCTTATTCCGCCTTTTGCAGGCCCGAGAACAGTCGAATCGATTACGGTGACAGCTTTCAATCCTGAAGCAGGATCATATACCTCAATGATTTTTTCTGGACCCCATTCATCCGCAAATCTGATTACATGCATAATTATCCTGCTATTATTTGCCTTGTCATTAAATAAAAGTTTTTTTGGAAAGAACCTTTTTCATAAAAAATCGGGAAAAATGTCTCAAGTTAGCTTTATTTACTATAAAACAGAAATTATTTTAATTAATATGAGATTTACGAAGATTTTGCTTTCGTTTTTGTTTTCACTGTATATTTTGTCAGTGCTTTCCACTTCGGTCTTCGCAACAGTTACTTTTTGGGCAGGAAACAATTCCGTAGCGCCTGTAAACAATGTCATGCTCAATTTCACTTGGACAAACAGCACGCCGATTAGCTCAGCAAATGCAACGCTTAACATCACATTCACCCTTCCATTTGGTGGTGTGAATGTCAGCTATATTACAGGATCTGCTACAACTAACGTAAGCGCCTCTTCAAGTCTAAAAAACATAACAGCTAATTCTTCGATGGTAATTTTCGGAAATTTGACATCTCTTAACGATTCAAGCACTGTTGGTGCAAATTTCACGTTTAATGTCAGCTCAACTTCGGCTGGGTTTTTCACAATCAATGTCACAGAATCTTATAACATCTCCAATACCGTGGTTCTGATTAACAGCACGATAAACTTCAACATTACGAACGGAACGATCACTCTTGCAAACATGACGTTCTCCAACTTTACGTACAATGGTAATACTGCTCCTATGAATTTTTCAGCAACTACTACTGCAGCTACAGGGGGAACTGTTACAGACAATATAACATATAATTTGTATTTGAACAGCGCTTTAGTTGCAACTAATTTTACTGGCGGAACTACAGGCGGAGCTGGTGTTGCTAATTTCACTGCAAACGGAACTGCGCAGCTTTACACTTTCGTATTCAACACAACAGGAAGCAATAATTATACCGCAAAAAGTCTTACCGCACTTCTAAATATTTCTCAAGCAACGCCTGTTGTGACAGTTTATTTGAATAATGCTACAGCGAACCAGACTGCAACTTATCCAACTTCTGTGGAAATAAGGGGCAATTCCACAACTTCATTGAATCCGCCGACTTTCAATCTTTCTGTTGTTAACACTTCTTCATCAGCTGTTGTTCTATCGGTCACAGGAAATCCATCTGTTTTCAATGTTCCTCTCGGCAATGGGACTTACCAAATTTATTATAACACTACTGCGAATCAGAACTACACTGCAGCTAGCAATCGCACTTTATTTGTTCTTGTTAACCAGGGTTCGCCTACACTTAACATAACATTATCTCCATCAAGCAGCGTGTCTTATGGAACTACGACTACTGCGACTGGAAATGGCTGTCCTACAAGTGGAGCTGCTGATTTGACATGCACTTACCAAAGAGCTGCGTCTGGTGGAATCACTGTCAATCCATCCAATCCGGACGTTGGAAATCTAAATTCAGGAACGACATACACTTACACTTATTCTACGGGCGGTGGTGCCAACTGGACGAGTGCAACTACTAGCGCTGCTTTATCAATCGGTCTATCTGGAGGCTCTGGAGGCGGTGGTGGAGGATCAAGCACACAGAACACAGGTACGTTTTTCAATGTAATACCTCCAGCAACAAACGAGACAATTACAAGTCAAGATCTTCAGTCAACCGGAACTGATTTCACGCAGATTCAGTTTACAGTTTCGAACACTGCAAACTCAGTTCAGTTTACTGTCAACGGGGTTTCGAACGAACCATCAGGTCTTTCATCTCATCTCTCAACTCCAATTTATCATTATATACAAATCACAACGCAGAATCTCAACGACAGCAATGTCGCAAGCGGGACAATTAATTTCAAAGTGAGCACAAGCTGGATGAATTCCAACAACGTCAATCCTTCTTCAATCACTCTCATGAGATATGTCAATGGAAATTGGGTTGCGCTTCCAACTACTCTGATAAACAGCGACAGCAGCTATTATTACTTCCAGGCAACCACTCCAGGCTTCTCTTACTTCGCAATAACTACTTTTGCTGCCACTACAACCCAAACAACAACTCAAACTCCTACCCAGACTTCAACTCAAATATCGACTCTAACGACGACTCAAGTTCCAGTTCAGCTTCCCTCTGTTTCAAACCCAGCCATGGGAACCAATGTTATGGTTGCGATTGTAATTGTTCTATTTGTTGTATTCGCACTAGTGCTATACCTCTTGAAATCAAAACATAAGTCGCATAAATTACAAACCTAATAATCTTTTTTTCCAAGTTACTTTTCATTAAGAAGTTTGAATTCAGAATAAATTTTTAATCTTGAAGAGTGTAAATTGTATTGTGAAAGTTACTCTTTACATGGCAATAACTCCTAACGGATTAATTGCTAAAGAAAATGATGACACAAGTTTTGTTTCACAGGAAGACTGGAAAAGATGGCTTAGAATGGTGAAAAAATTCAGACATGTTGTTATAGGCAGGAGAACTTATGACGCAACCTCTCCAGAAGAATTCCAAAAAAATTCCATTTATGTTGTGTTCACTCATGAGAAGACCTTGAGGAAAAAAGTCCCAAATGTTATGTTTACGGATAAATCGCCAAAGAACATTTTGAAGATGCTGAAGGCCAAGGGATTCAAAAGAATATTGATTGGCGGCGGCGGAAAGCTGAATTCCGAATTCATTAAGGCATCTCTTGTCGATGAATTATATTTGGATGTGCAGCCAGCTATTTTTGGCAAAGGGATAAAACTTTTTGCGGATTCGGACTTCGAGAAACGATTAAGTCTAATTGGTGTAAAAAAATTATCGAAAAATGAAGTTCAACTGCAGTATAAAGTGAAAAATAAACTCTAACTCCAGTCAGCCTTAATCGCAGCTCTGCCTTGTTTTTTCATTAGGTAATTGTATGCGGTGAGAGCTGCAACAGCTCCCTCGCTGGCGGCATTCACAGTCTGTTTGAAAGGTCCATCTGTGACATCCCCAGCGGCAAATATCCCAGGAGTTTTCGTTTCCATGCTTCTGTTGGCTTTCACCTCGTTAAGTTCATTTCTGTCAACAAGATCTTTTACAAATTCCGTATCCAGAACGTGCCCTATCTCGACAAAAACGCCGTCAGCTTTCAGTTCCCTTCTTTTCTTAGTGTTCACATCTTCGATAATGACTGCTTCCAATTTTTCTTTTCCCTTTACCTCAATCGGGACTGAATTGAAAACAATCTCAACATTTTTCGCAGCTTTCACTTTGTTTTGAGTTATCTCGTCTCCACGAAACGCATCCCTTCTGTGAACCAAGTAGATTTTTGTCGCAAATTTGGTCAGCAGTTCGGCAGCCTCGAGCGCAGAATTTCCTCCTCCGATAACCACGGCAATTTTATTTTTGTAGAAAGGCGCGTCGCAATTATGCACAATGCCATTAGGGGTGACATAACTGTTGTTTTCAGTAGCAAGATTTAGAACTGGTCCTGTGTAATTTACAACTTCAATTTTTTTGATAGGCAAGACAGCAAAATTATCCTTTATCATTGCATGATGAGTGATCCATTTTCTATTTTCTATCTTCGGATGTTTTACAGAAACAATTTCAGACATTTTTTGCAAACTCGGACCTGCGATAGTTATTTCATATTTATCGTGTTTGAACACAATTTTTCTTCCATTAATTTTGCTTCCATATTCTTTCAATTTTTCAAGTGAAATTTTACGAATGCCAGGAATAATATTAAAACGAAGAAGAATATTTTTAATTTGCTCAATAAGTTTTAGGGAATTTGAATTTATCACAAAATCTTTTTCTCTAATTGATCCATCACCTCTCCAAATGCCTTTTATTAGATGACGTTGCTTCACTAGTGGGAAAAATAGAAACTCATGGGGAAGCTGCTTATTATAAGAATATTTACCAAATATTTTTTGAAAAATTTCTCGAATTAAAATTGAATAAACTTGAACTCGAATAACATTTCCTTCTTTATAAACAGTGGCTTTTAATCCAAATTTCTTCTCAATAATTTCAGCGGAATCATTTGCATATTCTTGCTCTTTTTTACCATTGAAATATAAATTGAATCCTCTATCAGTTATACTTCCATCTGAAACAAAATAGCCAGCAAGACGCATGAATTCATTATCAATTTTTATTTTCTTTGGCAAACTTTTTGTAGTAAATCTTTCGTTTTTCGGTAATACTAAATTCTTTTTGATTTTAGTTTTTTCTCTGCCAACAATTTTTCTAACGTCAATTTCTTTTATATCCTTAATCTCTCTAACAATTGGGTAAAGCAACAGATGCTTTTCATTTAAGTTCTTTGCTTCTAACCATTGAGGTGAAGTCAAATTTGAATATGTTGGATTCACCTTTCTAGCGGTTCTTACAAGAACCATATGTTCTGGCGTTAAAAACAGATCCTGCTCCTTAAACATTCTAGTCCTAATTTTTATCAAAGGTCCTGAATATTCTCTACTTGTTGCTGCTAAAACTCTTCTAAAACTTCCGTCATGAGTCAAAACAAGGTTATCTTCTTCGACTTCTGAAATTGGTCTAATAGAATTGTTCACAACAACTAGCGAAGATGGAGGCATGCATGTTGCGCAAATAGAAACACCCCGTCCTATGAACTTGTCTTCGCCAGGAATTCCGAGGCTTTTCGGAACCTTTCCATGAGCCAGAATTACTACTTGCGACTCATATGTCTCGCCGTTTGTCAGCGTCACTTTGAATCCTTCCTTGAGCTTTTCGACTTTGTTCACCTTTCCCGCAATGTATTCAGTCCCGAATTTGAGGGCCTGGGAAAAGAAAATTTCCATGAGCTTAGGCCCACTCCGCTCGGTATAACCTGGATAGTTCTCTTCCTGTTCTGTCAGAAGATTTTGTCCGCCGACGTCAACAGAAATCACTGCGGTTGTCAGTTCCTTTCTTCGGGCGTAAATTGCTGCGGTAAGCCCTGCAGCTCCGCCTCCGACAATAAGGACGTCAAACTTTTTTTCTGCCATTTACTTCACTTCCCACAGGAACATCGTGCCGCGTATGTATTTCGCCACGGTTTTTTCCACAAGATTCCTCTCAAACAAATTTTGCAGATTTTTTCTCACGCTGTTGACTCGTATGCCAACTCCTTTCGAAATTTCTTTTGTCGAAAGTTTTCCGTTCTGTTTCTTTAAAAAATCGTAGACTTCATCCATTGCCATTTCAATCACTCACCAATTCTTCCGCCTTACCTCTGTTAGGCAAGCCGGTAAATACAACCTTCCCATCAACAATAGTAGTAGGCACGGCCATTATCATGAATTTCTGGACGAGCTGCTGGCCCTTAGGTGTCTCCGCATCTACTTCCTCATACTCGAACTTGTATTTCTTCTGCAAGTCGTGCCATATTGCCTTGGTCGGGCCGCAATACATGCAGGTTTTGGTGAACACCAGCTGGACTTTTTTCATTCATAACACCTCAAAAATATTCTTACTCTTATTGGTTTTTGAAATATAAATTTTATCGCTTCCCATCAAAAACATCACCGAAGCATCTTACAAAATAAACTTTCGCATACTTCACCGACTGTTTTCCCTCGGAAGTCAGCGAATAGACGATAGTCTTCCCCTCTTTCTCGCCTTTGATAAGCCTCTTGTTTTTCATGTCCTTGAGCGCTGGATAGATTGTCCCAGCTTTTGGTTTTTCGCCTCTTCTCTTTCCTATTTCCTCTGCTATTTCATCCCCGTGCATCTTCTTTTTCGACAACAGGTACAGAATCTGGAAAGAGAGCATCCCGCGCATGTCGCATGCATACTTCAATTTCATATTACATATAGGACGTCCGATATATTTAAATATTAATTATACAAATATAGGACATCCTATATCAAAAAAATGAGGTGATAAAATGGGTATGTACGGATGCAACTGCTCTCCAAGAGGTTTTTTCACTAAAGAAGAACAGCTCGATATGCTCAAGGAATACAAGGAAAACCTCGAGCATGAAGCCAAAGGGGTTGCGGATCGCATTAAAGAACTGGAAAAGAGCAAGTAGCTTTTTTCCTTTTTAATTTTTGGTGATTGTGTGAAATGGGCGGAATTGACAGACAATAAAACAGTGGAGAAGACAGCGGAAGCTTTGCGCAGAAATGGAATCGAAGTTTTCATCGCTGAAAACGGCGCCGAAGCTAGGAAGAAAGTCTTCGAGCTTATTCCTGAAGGTTCTGAAGTCATGAACAACAAATCCGCCACCCTCGATGCAATAGGCGTTTCAAAAGAAATCTTGGAAAGTGGAAAATATGTTTCAATCAGGAAAATGCTCACAAAAATAAACGATGAAAAACAGAGACATGCATTTAGAAGAAAGTCGTCTAGTGTTGATTACGATGTTGGTAGCGTTCAGGCAGTTACCGAAGACGGTCAGCTTGTTGTTGTTTCAAACACAGGCAGCCAATTGGCTCCAATTGCATCGGCCGCAGAGCATGTGATTTTAGTTGTCAGCACTCAAAAAATCGTGAAAAATCTCGACGAGGCTTTCAGAAGGATAGAAGAACACAGCCTTCCATTGGAAAGCGAACAGTTGAAAAAGCTTTTCGGAGTTCCAAGCAATATAAGCAAAATTTTAATTATAAATCGAGAACATAGAAATAGAATACAGTTAATTTTCGTCAAAGAAAAACTGGGATTCTGATAATCATTTCATGATTGAAACGTGCTTCTTGATAATTTCAATCGAGCATGCGTTGTTCTCCGAACAGAATCTCTCGCACTTTCTCGCAGTTGTATAATCCAAATAGCATAACCTACAAACAGTGCAGCAGTAGACTTTCTTACCGTTCCAATTCGCGTTTGTCACCATTTTCTCTTAAGAGAAATTGTCTTTCAGCCAATTAAGAATCAGCCTATCGAGATCAGTACTTGCAAACATGTCGACGCCATGCCCTGCATTGTCGTACAATTTTATCTCTTTCTTGCCTTGGGTGAGCTCGTAAAGAATGGTCGCGCTACGTGCGGAGTAGGTATCCTCATTGCTCGCGATTATGAAAATCGGTTTCGTAAAATTCCTGATGGTCTGATTAATAACGATGCCTTTGTACTCAAGCCCAGGAGAAAGAAGGACGATGGTTTTAACTGCAGAATCATTGACGGCATAATTTAGCGCGGTGTTCGCACCTATGCTCGCGCCAATTATCGCAAACTCGTCATACCCATTGTTTGTCAGCCAGTCTCTTGCTGCGGAAACATCTTTTGTCATGTCATTAAAGTCTGCATTTGAAAAAGTCTGCCATGTCACCGTGTTTCCATTCCTTGTTGTACTTTCCCCATGACCCCGGAAATCGAGCGCGAGAACCGCATAACCTTTTTGGTTCAATTCGTTCGCAAAAGATGTCCATTCGTTCTTGCTGCTTGCGAATTTGTGGAGCAGAATGACCGCGTTACCCGGTGACGGCCAGTAATTTGCCGAAAGAGTCCACCCATCTGAAGATGTGAAGTTAATTTTCAACATATTAGTTGTTTGTTCTTGCAGGATATTATTGTTAGTTATGCAGCCGCAAAGAACTACGGCCACAAGCAGCATGAAAACAATTTTTTGCATAAAATAATTCTTGATTTAGAAATTTATCTTGCTTCTCAAACTTTCTATCAAAACAAACAATTGCTTAGCAGCGGTTTTCTTATATTTTATCCCTAAAAGGTTCGCCGCGATTTCTGCGTAGTTCAATGCGGCTTTGGAATGCGGCTTGTATTTCATAAGAGGCTTCCTCACGGCAACACTATTCATTATGTTTGTGTCGAATATTACGCTTCCCATAATAGGGAGTTTTGTCAGTCTCGCGACCTCTCTTTGCGAGAATTCGAACTTGTTTTTCCTCACCATGTTCAAAATCAACCCGACCTGCTTGTTCCCCAGCTCTTTCACGACCTCGTAGCTTCGCATTATGTCGGCTATCATGGGCGGCAACGGGTTTGCGACAAACAGAATCTCGTCGGCGGCTTCCATCGCGGCCAACGCTTCCCTTCCCAAGCCAGGAGCGCTGTCCAAAATTATAAAGTCTATCATTTCAGGATTCACCAGCTTTCTGATGTTTTTCTTCAGCTTGGTTACGTCAAGATTTATCAGATCTTCCAATTCGGTGGATGCTGGAATGAACATCACGCCGTTCTGATGGTAGAGAGCGTCGGCTATCTCGGTTTTTCCGAGAAGGACATCGTTAATGGTAACATCAACTTCCTCGTCTGAAAAATAGTAGCTCAGATATGGCGTTGAGAAATTGCAGTCTACCGCAATGACCTTCTTTCCGAATTCGCTCAAGGCAATTGCAAGATTAGAGGCAATTGTTGTTTTTCCAACTCCGCCCTTTGGGGAGCTTACTGCTATTATTCTTGTCAAACCGACACCGTGATTACTGAAATTTTTGTGTAGTATTTATTTTGATTTTCTACTTTTAAATCTTCGCGAGAACATTTTTCACAAGTCTTTCGTTTTCCACTCTGCTTGCCCATGGAACACGAAGATAACTTGCAATCTGCTTTTTGGACATACCGATTCTTTTCCCCTCTTTTGCTGCTATTATATATGCCTCGATTTCAGTCGGCCTGTCAACATATGTGAATCTTTTGTCCCAGAGGTCTCTCCCTTCTTTAAGCTGTTTTATATGAACGAACTCGTGGATACTGTCTAGATAAAGAAACTTCTTCGAGCATTCCTGTAGATATCCCTTGTAAATTGTTATTTCACTTTTTTTATGGTTAACCCAGAAAATCCAGTTTTTTCTTGAAACTCTTACTTTCTGTTTTTCCAAAACCGACAGAAACTTTTTCCTGCCACCGAAAACTTTCCATAGCATCTTGCAATGTTCCATATTCTTGAAAACATCTGAAAAATTGTAAACACCGAAATTCTTCTTCCTAACTATTTGGAAATCATTTTCAAGCATTAACAGAATTTTTTTATTTACAGTAATAAAGTTTTTGTTTTTTACAAACCTAGCTCAAAAAGCGCATCTTCCGGATCTACGAGCATCCTTCTCCTGTAACTCTTGCTTCTTTCAAATCTCCTCTTCTGTGCGCTTACTGCATCTTGAAGCTGTGTTCTATACTTTTCAGGGAACACCGGCTCCGCCATCTGTTCCCTTATTTGCATGAGTTGAGGATTCAACCTTTTCAAAAGATTTCTCACCATATCTTCCCTGAGTTCGCAAACATCTTTAACTAATTCATCCGCTTTCACCAGTCTTTTGTTTGATTTTGTCATTTCCATCATGCTCCTATCGCTTATGACAAATTTTTTATCGGACAGAGTGGCCGTATCACGCTTCTCTAGATCATAATTCGGATTTGGCGGAAAAATTTCCATCTCACCATTTTTCATTTTAATTTTTGCAAGATTGAGTGCTGACAATTCCGCCACTTTCAATCCGAGTCTGTTTTCTCTCCCCCATTCCATCATTTTCTCGTCGAACCTCACTGTCCTGAGAGGTCGGTTCCCATACAATCCTGGAAAGGACGAATAATGACCAAAGACGTCGGCGATACAGTCCGCCTTTATGTGCTTTCCTTTGTAAAAAAATCCTTCATTCAATCTCAACACGTTTAGCGTCCCGATTACTTGCTGAGGGAACAGATGCGTCATATCCACTATGTCTAACGTGTGGACCCCTCTTCCCAGCAACTGCAATTGGGCAAGAACTTCTGTCAAGGGAAATTTTCTCAGTGTATCTTTGCTTCTTTCTTCTGGCAAGAAGTTGTAGCAGACCGCTTCCACGTAAATGCTTTGAGAATGTTTTGCATCCTCCTCAAGTTTTCTCAAATTCACGGTCAGTCCAAACTCGGAAGCATAATGAACAGAAATCGGGTGATATTGGAACGCGTTCACCAACATTTGCACACCTTCTTTTCCTACGCGAGAACCTTTGTTTGCTAGATCATGGCATGTATTTAGAACATCAGCCGCTCCATACTGTCCCCTAGATTCAAGTTTGTTCCTGACGTAATCCACTCCAATTTGTCGTCTCTTGTAACTTGGCATGTGATCAACTCTTTCTTGCTTGGACCATCATTCCGTTCGGAAGTTTTGTCGCCGTGTAACCTTTTTTTTGGAGATATGTTGAAAGTCTGTCTTTTGCCTCGTCGAACTTGCTTTTTGGAGTGTTTCTCGGTCTCAGCGCATTTCGGATTTGATCATTGCTAAGACTATAGTTGCCTTTCAATGAAACGATGGCCTCAACCGTACTCAGAAAGCCTGGACTAAACTGATATTCACGGCCATTTCCTTCGTCTTTTTGTTCTGTATATGCCTGCGAGGTTGAGTCTCCTGTGACTTCAATCCCTTGTCCAGTGCTCGCAACTTGAGTTTTGTATTCTTGTTTCGTTTTTGTCTCAGCGGAGATGCTGTTCTGCTCTTTCACTGACTTTTTTTCTCCCGTGTTTTCTTTCATCGTTTGCCACGAAAATACACCTCTTTGATTCATATTCCATCCATAGGCATGCTGTACAATTGAATATGCGGCAATTTTCACGCCATAAGTGGTCTTTATTTCATCGGCCACATGCGAGGCGAATTTATATTCTTCCGCCGCACTGAATTTTTCGTTTCCGATTTCAAAACTTCTTCCCGCAAACTTCTGGGTTATATATTTTCCGATTTCTGTCGTGATTATTCGAGGTCTTCCTCTTTTTCCTTTTGTTTTAGACAGGCCGCTGACCTCCTCCAACAAGCTTCTTTGTTTATTCGGTCGCAATTTCGTTTGTCATCGGTGTGATTTTCGCGAAAGTCTATACTAAAGTATCCAAGATTTTCCAGAACAAGAATTATGTGCAAAAAGGGCTTAGATATGGATTCGGTTTGATTCTCGTTTCATCCGTTCCTTTCACGCTTGCAATGTTTCTTCTTATAAATCTTCCAGTTGGATTAATTGCATCTTGGTTCATCACTGACGTAATAGCTCTGCTTATCTCTGGAATTGCAATTGCTAAAATAATGGACAAGTTCTAGCCCAATATAGGAGCTGTTTTCAATTCTGGGAAACGCTTCACTTGTGTCCATCCCTTATGAAGAATGTTTTGAAAGTCTGAAACAAAAGGAAGGTATTCAAGTATATGCCACTTCACAGTCTCGTTCAATGCATCCTTAGCTGCATCGCAAACCTCTTGCGTCATCCCGATTGTTCTTGAATCTGCCATCAGGGAGGCAAACTGATGGGAGCGGGATTTCAATGTTGGTATATATTCTGTGAGTTTAGCACGCAAATCGTCCTTGGTTTTTGTTTTGAAATCTTCAAGAATTTGAATGTCTTTCAAGACATACAAGTCATCCTCGCTAGGCTGAAAATACGAGAGTAGCGAAGCGGAGAAAGCGTCATACGTTTGAGAAATTTCTCTGATTAGACCGAAGGGAAAATCAACATCGCTTTTGTAGTCGTAACCTGGAAAATATATTTGAAGCTCTTTCAGACTTTTTGGCAGTTCTTGCAACCCCAAACGACTTCTTTGCCATTTGTATAGTTCGCTGAGTCCCAAGAGGCTTCTTCGCAATTTGTATCCGGTATTTTCAAATACCATACCAAGTAACAAACAGGATAATTATTTAAGACTTGCTGCGATAAACGAAGCTATATTTCATTGGTACAAAAGCTTCCAGATCACTCTCATACTTGCATTTGCTGCACTTCCACCCGACTATTATTTGCTTGTTTGCCAAATTGTTCACTTCGATCGGACTAATGGCGGATTCGCAAACCGGACACGTCGTTATCGAAACCAATGTGTGGTTCTTCTTAGTCTTCGCCTTCACTTCAATCTCTGGAATTGTCAATGCCACTCTTTTCGCTCTTGTCGGCGACAAAGAAAACAACTTGTTTTCCTTCCTCAGTTTTCTTAGAACAAGTGCTGCTAGCTCTTCCTGTGATGAGACTTTGAATCTTCTTTGCAGGACGTTTTTTATCTCTTCCGAAACCTTCACCTGTGCAGGAATCTTCCTCTCTTTCATATTTTTTACTTAGTTTGTGAGAATAAATTTCTGCAATATAACATGTTTTACAAAAACAATTTGTATTCAAAAGAATCGAAATCTTTTTAAGGTGTTCTTTGAAAATAGTATAACAGCGTTATAAAATGTTAGCATGTCCAAAATGCGGCAGCGATAACAGCAGAATAATTGAGAGAAATTATCCGCGAGCATTCGAGTGCAGAGAATGCGGAAACGTTTTCGTCAAAAGCCCGTCGGCTTTGATTGACGAGAACATGTGATAATTTCTTTAAATTTCTTTCCTAGCAAATAGTACGCATGACTACCGCGATTTCCGTACATTTCCCGATAAGAAACGAGTCAAAGGAACACATAAAGGTCAAAGGCATTTATACACAAAAAGAATTTTACAGCATGACGGATATCGAAGGTCTTGCTGAAGCGCTGAAGCTTGAATGGCAAGTTTTTGGTACGCGTTCATGGGCGTCTTATAGGCTGCCGGTGGACGATGTCCATGTTTACTTATGCATTGACAATATGGAGAGAAACTTTGACTATCTTGTTCCCCAACTTGACAGGGTCTTCGT
>Ga0315281_10000088_pt1 | contig 106630 bp, 111 predicted proteins | sample YL17G07_0_MG_FD_204540 | JGI IMG/M metagenome (GOLD analysis project Ga0315281, IMG submission 204540) | Sediment microbial communities from Yellowstone Lake, YNP, Wyoming, USA - YL17G07_0 | ecosystem: Environmental > Aquatic > Freshwater > Lake > Sediment | place: USA: Wyoming | collected...
TCTTTCATATCGTGCTTGAGAGTGGTTTCAAGCGCTTTCATCCTAAACGTTAAGGAGTCATCAAGACCTTTGACGTCAGATTTTGTGGCGAGTTGTTCAGTGATTAGGGGTATTATAGTTTCAGCTTGCACCTCAGCTTGCGCTTCTGAAAAGCCGGCTGCCTTTAGCTTCTTTGTATATGATAAGGTATCAAATACTAAGGTTGTCATATAATATAATCTTCTCCTTAATCCCTTGCTGTGTCATCTTTGGGCAGCCATTAGCCTCAAGGATTTTCAACACACTATATTATACATTGCCAATACTATTAAAATCAATGATATTAAAGGATTTAGGATAATTACTAAAAACAAAATAATATATATTAATCCCCAAAAAGACCTGAAAATACATCTTTATTTCGTTCAACATGAGTCTCATCAAAAGACTAAAAAAGACAAGACTAAAAAAATACTTGAAATAATAAGCATTTTTATTATATATTACATAAAGAACTTAACAAAAGTGTTATATTTTATATTATGTCATTTACTATAATATTTAATGATTTAACATATATAAGTATTAACAACTAAATCCAAGTTTTATAATTTTAATAGGCGGTATAGATGGTTATGATGAATGATATTAAAAAATTGGCAGAGGAATTACTTACATCCTCAGGAATAACATTTCTTCCAGTAGATGTTAATAAAATAGCTTTAGATGTAAAATGTGAAATATTTTACATGACACCTGAACAGTTGCCTGATGATTTTAAATGCAAGAAAGATAATTTTTTCAATGGCGCTATTATTAAAAAAATTAATGAAGAAAAAATTAATGAAGAAACTTATTATTTGATTGTTAATCCAAGACATTTAATAACAAGACAACGATTTACTATAGCTCATGAGATTGGCCATGTATATTTAAAACATGTTGATATAATAGATTGCAGAGAAGATATTTATACAGGAGATAAGAACGAACAAGATGCTAATGATTTTGCAGGAAATCTTTTAATGCCTGAAAATTGGTTTCTACATATGTACAAATCGGTTTCAGTATCTGAAAGCAGACTAGCTAATATATTTCTAGTTAGTGAGCAAGCAATAAAGATGAGGAAGAAAGCCCTTGGACTCTGAAATTTCTCCTCAATTAAAAACTCTTTTTATTGCAAAAGTAGAGGAATTAAAAAGTTTAAAGAATAGTTCTCCTCCTAAACAATCATTTTTTCCTGAAAATTCAGTGGTTCTTAGTCAAGAAGATAAAGATAAAGAATCTGATAGAGGACTAAGAGAAAAATATGCAAAATGGATTATTATAGGTATTGGTGTTGAAATATTCCTCTCATATGTATTGGTTGTAATCGTAGGTTCGGGGTGGCTAAAGCTTGAACAATGGTTAGTTGCATTATTGTTTGAATCAACACTCATTCAGTCTTTTGCAGCTTTTAAAGAAATTCTAAAATATCTATTCTATAGAAATAAGTAAATGATCAAACTCTCACATATTAAATAAAAAATTCCTAAAATAATTATTAAATCTTTTCTCTGCAATAAGAAATCTTAATATATTAATTAAAACCTAAAGCAGCTTAAAAATCTTGTCAAAGATTAAAAATACCTTTTCGGAGTGCGCAAATTTACCACTAACATCATACAGAATGATGCCAAACCCTATGTTAATCCCATCTGTAATAACAAACTTTTTATCAACTCCAAAGTTTATAAAGTATTCTGCCTGATAAAATGGATTTCCATCTTCAGTATAAAAATCCTTGCCATTCCAATAAGTAGCAGAAAGATTGAACCCTTGCAGGTTATATTCTAATCTAACCTCCTGTCCATTACCATCAAGCGTTAGCTGAGGCTCTTCATATCTATCACCTACATCATGCGACCAAAGAAGGTTGGCAGAAATCTTGGCGTTTGGAATAAAAGATGGATAATATGAAAAACCAGCATCAAATACATGACCATCCATTAAAGAGCCATTATGATATAATTGCCCTCCTCTGTGAATATAGCGCCAATCTCCATTTAAAACCAGCCCTATTGATGTCTTCAAATCTATTAATAATATTGAGGCGCAATCAAATGATTCTCTGTCTTGCGGGCTATTGATATAATTCCAATTTATCCACCCTTGATAAGTAAGGGATTTTAGAAGGGCGAAATACATCTCATATCCATTTTCCAGAGGTCTTGGCACTTCAGAGGCATTCACTAAAGGTAACCTCCTAAACTTGGCTGCCACAGTGGCAGGACTTGGATAATTTAAATAATCATCAAATATAGCATCAAGCAGCCCGCTGTGTGTGCTTCTATCAAGCGTTCCAAATGTCATATAAAAACTATCGTCAGGCTCATAATGGAAGGAAAGCAGAGGCAGCGCTGGTGTAAATAAATCATTTTCTCCGTATATAAGCCCTCCAAATACGCCTGCTGTATAGGTTATGCTCTTACCATCCTTGTAACGCATTAAAAGCATTAGATTATCCCCATAATAGGTCTGATAAAAACCAGGTCTGGCGGGACTGCTATAAATAGGATTTCCAAATGAATCATGAGTAGGAATACCTTGATAGTCATGGTTATAAAGATAAGAGATTGAGTTAATATCAAATACAAGCCCAGCTTGAGTATTTGACGGCTCAATAATATTGTCTTTGTCAGCAGCCAAAACTATACAGGATACCTGCATGATAAAAAGAAATATCAGTGCGGTTATCTTCATTTTATTAAACACCATATCTATATTTTTCATAGTAGTTTAAAAATCTTATCAAAGTTTACACAAACCTTTTCAGAGTGTGTCCAAGTGTTATCAATAGAATAATATAGCGTTAGCCCAAACGCAATGTTTACGCCGTCGGTTATATCTACTTTCCTTATAAATCCGATATTTGAGAAATAACCTGCCTGATAAAGCGCATTTCCATCTTCTGCATAAAAATCTTTACCATTCCAGAAAATTGTAAAAATCTGCCAGTTATAAAGATTATAATCTATTCTAAACTCTTGCCCTTGCCCATTAAGTGTAATGTTTGTATTATTTACGAATGCATTAGAAAATAGAAGGTTTGCCGAGAACTTGATATTAGGCAGAAAGATTGGACTGTAAGAAATGCCTGCGTCTAATACATTGTCGCCTTGAGTCACACCTTGATTATCTAATAAGCCAAATCTATTAATATAATGCCACTGTCCATTAATTATTATACCAGTTGATTCCTTAAAGTCTACTAATGCGATTGCCGATGTATCGTAGTCTCCAGGATGAGTATAGCTGTCTGAATAGCGCCAGTTACCCCATGCCTGCAAGGTAACAGGTCTTAAATGCGCTGTATATATCTCAACTCCATTATCAAGGGGTCTTGGATATTCCGTATAATTACTAAGAGGCGCGCGCCTAAATACTCTTGCCATAGCTGAGATTCCCCTTGGATATTCTAATGTCTCGTCAAATAGGGCATCATGCAAGGCATGTCTCTTTCTGTCAAGCGTTCCAAGCGTAAGATAAAAATCTTGATTAGGCTCATAATTAAAGGTAAGCACAGGGGCAATCGGATTAAGGAATTCATTCTCACCATATATTTGCGCAACATACATACCTGCTGTATAGGTTATATCATCACCAACTTTATAATTAAAAAGAAGTCTAAGGTTATCCCCAAACCAAGTCTCTCCCTCTCTTTGCGGAATAGACATATATTCAAGATTATATATATAGTTTCTTGAATCAAAGTCAAATAATAGCTGATTTGGCGATATAGTATTTTTATCTTCCGTATTTTTACTGGGAGATACATCGTCAGCCAAAACACAAGTACACAAAGACATGATTAAAAAGAATGCCAAAATAATAGTCATTAATCTCTGATTGTTGATAAACATCATTCACAGTACCATTATCACTAATTTGTTGTCAAGGGAAATTTTATTCTTTTACTACTAAAGAGTGGCTATTTTAACAAGTTAATTTATAAAAATTACTTGACAATTATAAATAAATATACTATTATAGATTATATATGAGTGTATACGGAGTAACTGCTGGCGCTCATCAGTTATTCTAATAATAGAATAAGGACTATAAATTAAAACAAATTTATAGTCCTTTTTTTTATGTTCTATAAAATATAAAATTATTACTTGTCATTCAATAACTTATTATAAAGGAATAAATGTTTTTGAGCCATTAGTTTTGAATCAAAAATTGCTTTGACTCTCTTAAATCCATTTGTTTTTAATTTTTTATATAATTCATCATCAGTTAATAATTCAATAAGACATTCAGATAATTGTTCGTAACTATCTAATTTAAAACGTAATCCATGTAGTCTGTTTTCACTAATTACTTCGTTGATACCTTTAGTATTTGTACCAATTATAGGTGTTTGAACAGCAAGAGCCTCTATCAAGACAAGACCTAATCCTTCACTGATGGATGGTAAAACGCAAACTTTTGCTATTTGATTAAGCGCAGGTATCTCATCAAATTCAAACGATTGAAATTTAATATAATCTTCTATTCCATATGATTTAGCTATTTCTATAAGCTCATTTTTATATTTTTGTTCTTCCTGATTCTTTGCATTCCCTGTAATCAAAAAAATAAATTTTTTATTTGACACCTTTTTTTGAAGTAACCCTGAAGCCTTAACAAATAATTCAATCTTTTTTCTTTCATCAAGTCTGCATGGACAAATAATAAGATTATCATCATCTTTTAGACCGATTTTTTTTATGACTGATGATATGTTTTTTTGATCATAAGCTTTTTTCTTAAACCATCCTAAAGGAATACCATGATAAATTTGTTCTATCTTTTCTTCTCTAACGCCAAATTCTAATAATTCATTTTTAAACGCACTGCTGCCTGCAACAAATACATCAATAATATCTAATTTAGTTAAAAGTTTAATGTTACAATATTGCGCATTTGATTTGATTTCTGAAGGCTCCCATATTAGTAAAGGAGTTTTATGAAGAGTAACCACCAATGGTTTATTAAAAGCAGCTTTTAAGTGTAATCCTATGTGAACTCCTACTAAATGTTGTCCATGTATTATGTCAGGCTTTATTTTTTCACATAGTTCCAATCCTTTGTTAATAACGCCATCATAAAAAAGTAAATCAGTATGAACGAACTTAGTTCTATGAATTGTTAAATTTTTATATGGAGATGGATCGTTAATGGCTTCATTTTTATCAGAAGAAGTTAAAACATGAACTTTAATATTTTTATCAGATAATGATAGCGCATGTGCTAAATAATAGGCATGAGAACCACCGCCACCCATAACTGGCGGATATTGTTTACTAATTATTAAAATTGTTTTTGATTTAGATATAGTTTTCAATTTCAATAAGTTGACACTTCATAGTTTGACTAACAAACTCATCTTATTATATGATGAATAAGATTTAGTTTTTTTACTCTGTCTCTTTGGTTAACTCTAAAATCACTATGAATGCAACTTAAGATCACTTCATTCCGAAGCAGTTTCCTTATTATCCCCAGAATTATCAACGCCTTCTTTATGTAATTCAACGATGCTCAAAACCTTTAGCCCTGCGCCTTTAAGAACCTTTTGAAGAACTGGGAGCTTTACATCCTCTAATTTCACCATAAAATTATTCAGCATATCATTATCTCCTTATTGATGCATTGCGGGGTTAGGGGGCGCAGCCCCCTATACCTCCATTATATCCTTTTCTTTATTTGTAAGCAGAGAGTCAATCTGCTCAATGAATTTATCCGTTTGAATCTGAACATCTTTTTGCGCCCTTTTTGTCTCGTCTTCGCTTATATGTTCCATCTTCTCAGATTTTTTGAGTTCATCGTTAGCGTCTCTTCTGATATTACGTATTGAAATTCGAGATTCTTCAGCGTGTTTTTTTGCGACCTTAACAATCTGTTTTCTCCTATCTTCTGTTAGGGGCGGTACGCCAAGCCTGATTATCTTGCCGTCATTATTAGGCGATATTCCAATATCTGATTTCGAAATAGAGTACTCAATATGTTTGATCATTGATTGTTCCCATGGCGCAATCGTCAGAGTCTGCGGATCTGGAGATGACAAGGTTGCAACCTGATTAAGCGGCATCTGCGTACCATGATAATCTACGGTTATACCATCTAATAAAGCCAGAGTTGCCCTCCCAGTTCGTAATGAGGCAAAGTCTTTATTTAGATTCTCTATAACCTTTTTCATCTTAGACTTAGCGTTTTCTAAAATTTCTTTTACCATATTATCTCGCCTCCTATTTTCAATCAAATATCTGTCCCAATATATGTGCCAATTGTCTCGCCCATTACAGCTTTTTTGAGGCTGCCCTGATTTTTCAAATTAAACACTATTATAGGCATATTATTATCCATACATAGAGATATCGCAGTAGAATCCATTACTGAAAGTCCCTTGTTGAGTACATCTATATATGAGATACTATCAAATTTCTTGGCATCTGGATTTTTTTTGGGGTCATCTGAATAAACACCGTCTACCTTAGTGGCTTTAAATATTATATCAGCCCCAATCTCCATTGCCCTTAAAGCAGAGGCTGTATCAGTTGTAAAAAATGGATTGCCAGTGCCTGCTGCAAAGATTATCACATAGTTTTTTTCAAGCAGACCGATTGCTCGTCTTTGAATATATGGCTCTACAACTCCATGAACTTGAAGCCCTGACATCACGCGCACAGGAATTCCCTTTTTGCCAAGAGAGTCCTGAAGGGCAAGGGCATTGATTACAGTGGAAAGCATACCCATGTAATCAGCAGTAGTGCGCTCAATGCCGTTTTTGGATATCTCCATGCCCCTGAAGATATTCCCGCCTCCAATCACGATTGCAGTTTGGACATCAAGCTGCATCAAGGAATTTATTTCTTGCGCCATATAATCTAAGGCAGGGGTAGAAAGACCAAAGTCCTTTTCCCCCATCAGCATTTCACCGCTTAATTTAAGTAATATGCGCCTGAATTTCATCAGTTAAGCATCCTATTCAGCGCCCAGTTTTTCACCAAGTTGAAAACGAGCAAAACGTCTTAATACTATGTTTTCACCAAGTTTTGCAATCTTAGTGGTTATCAGATCATTTATGGTAGTTTTCTGCTCTGTATCCTTGACAAAAATCTGCCTTAAAAGGACATTGTCAGAGTAGAATTTTTCCATCTTGCCTTCTAATATCTTTTCAACAATAGCGGCTGGTTTATTTTTTATCTGTCCTTTATAAATCTCTTTTTCACGCTCTACCAGATCAGCAGGAACGTCTTCTACATTAAGATATTGAGGGTTAGCAGCAGCTATATGCAAGGCAATATCTTTTGCCAATTGCTGAAAATCGTCAGTGCGGGCAACAAAATCTGTCTCGCAGTTAATCTCAATCAATACGCCTAGTTTATCCATATGTATATAAGAGAAAATCAAGCCTTCAGAGGCTGTTCTGCTAGCCTTTTTCTTTGCTGTGGCAAGTCCTTTTTTCCTTAGATTATCTATTGCCTTTTCAAAGTCACCGTCTGCTTCTGTGAGGGCGCTTTTACATTCCATCATGCCCACGCCTGTTTTTTCTCTGAGGTCTTTAACCATTGCTGCAGTTATGTTCATGCTAATGCCTCCTCCTTTAACGCCTCTTCCTTGTCTTCTTGCATCTTCTTTTTCTCTATCTCAATGTTTTGCTGCTGCTCGGCAATTTCTCTTGCCAGAGTATCTCTTCCGTCAAGGATTGCATTAGAAATCTTGCTTGTAATCAGTTTTATGGCGCGGATGGCATCATCATTTCCTGGTATTACATGTTCTATTGAATCAGGGTCGCAGTTTGTATCAACTATTGCAACGATAGGTATAGATAATTTATTTGCCTCCAAAACTGCAATATGCTCTCTGCGGGGATCAACTATGAATAAAGCCCCTGGTATATTCTTCATTTCTTTAATACCGCCAAGATTTTTTTGGAGTTTTGAGCGTTCTTTTTCAAGTTTTGAAACCTCTTTTTTGGTCAGGACATCATATGTGCCGTCTTGACTTAGGGCGTCTATTTTTTTGAGACGATCTATGCTTTTATTAATCGTGAAGAAATTTGTAAGCATTCCGCCAAGCCATCTTTGATTTACAAAATAACAGCCTGCCCTTTCTGCCTCTTCCGCAATGGGTTCTTGGGCTTGCTTTTTTGTGCCTACAAATAATACGCTTTGCCCAGCATAAGAGATATCCTTGATAAAACTATAAGCAGCCTCCATGCCTTTAACGGTTTTTTGAAGATCAATAATATAAATACCATTGCGCTGTCCAAAGATATATTTCTTCATCTTTGGATTCCATCTCTTGACCTGATGACCAAAATGGACTCCAGATTCAAGTAATTCCTTCATTGATACAACCATGTAATAACCTCCAAACAAGTGGGTATCTAAAACCCTTGGTTTTTCCTCCGCTATAGCCCTATTACCTCTAAATAATTAGAGACCACGATAGAACTGGCGTTTCGCCTAATATAGCGTGTGTACTTTTTGTTATAATTTAGATGTAAATAATTTTAACATAACTTATAACAGAAAATTTTAACATAAATATGTTAAAATTTGGAAATTAGATTTATTATTTTTTTTATTAAGGATAAAATAATTATGAAAGAACCAGAGATAACAAGTGAGCTTATCCGTGATCATGGCATAACAGCAGAGGAATATGACAAAATAATTGAGATTTTAGGACGCGCCCCAAGTTTTACAGAGCTTGGGATATTTTCTGTTATGTGGAGCGAGCATTGTTCTTATAAAAGTTCAAGACTACATCTAAGGAATTTTCCAACAAAGGCTGATTGGGTTATTCAAGGTCCAGGCGAAAATGCTGGGGTTATAGATATAGGCGATGATATAGCCGCAATATTTAAGATAGAATCCCATAATCATCCCTCATATATTGAGCCATATCAAGGGGCGGCAACTGGAGTTGGCGGGATATTAAGGGATGTATTTACAATGGGGGCTAGACCTGTTGCGTCTCTGAATTCTCTTAGGTTTGGAGAGTTGACTGACCCATATCAGAGGCATTTGTTCAGCGGAGTAGTCTCTGGAATAGCTGGTTATGGCAATTGCATGGGAGTGCCTACAGTTGGAGGAGAGATATACAGCCATCCTTGTTATAATGGAAATATATTGGTTAATGTATTTAATCTTGGTCTTACCAAAAAAGACAAGATATTTTACGGCTCTGCCGCAGGGGTTGGAAATCACGTTATTTATGTTGGGGCAAAAACAGGCAGAGACGGAATACACGGCGTAACAATGGCATCTGAGGAGTTTACAGGAGATGCGGAGCAAAAAAAACCCACTGTTCAGGTTGGCGATCCATTTACAGAAAAACTGCTGCTTGAGGCATGTCTTGAGGCGATGAAAAAGGAATTAATCATAGGTATTCAGGACATGGGAGGCGCTGGTCTTACATCATCGTCTTCTGAAATGGCAGGCAGGGCTGGCACAGGGGTTGAGCTTGAGTTATCAGATGCGCCTCTTAGAGAAAGCGATATGATACCATACGAGATTATGCTTTCAGAGAGTCAGGAGCGTATGCTTTTGGTGTGTACTGACGCTAAAAAGGATGAACTGATAGATATATTTAAAAAATGGGAATTAGACGCCACAGTTATCGGCAGGGTTACTGATGACGGAAAACTCAGGATAAAATGGCATGGTAATATTGTTGCCGAGATAGAGGCTGCAAAGATCTCTGATAAAGCCCCGCTTTATGACAGACCCTCAAAGAGGCCAGATTATCAAGAAGCGTTAAACGTTCTTGATATCACTGCAATACCACAGCCAGATGATTATAATAAGATATTTTTAGAGATATTGTCCTTGCCTTCAATAGCGTCAAAATCACTTGTATGGGAGCAATATGATCATATGGTAAGGACAAATACTGTCCTGCTTCCTGGTTCATCCGCCTCTGTAATCAGAATAAAGGCAACGACAAAAGCTCTGGCAATGTCGGTTGACTGTAACAGCAGATATTGTTATCTTGACCCTTATATTGGGGGAATGTTAGCAGTTGCTGAGGCAGCCCGAAATGTCGCATGCACTGGGGCAGTTCCAATGGCCGTGACAAATTGTCTGAATTTTGGCAATCCTGAAAAACCTGAGGTCATGTGGCAGTTAAAAAATGCTATACTTGGTATAGCTGAGGCATGTACTGTCTTAAATACGCCTGTGATAAGCGGAAACGTTAGTTTATATAATGAGACAAAGGGTTCTGCTATTTTTCCAACTCCTGTTATAGGGGTTGTAGGAATAATTGAAGACGTTAAAAATGTCTTGTCACATTCATTTAAATCTGCTGGTGATAAAATTATCCTAATAGGCGATACGCTTAATGAACTTGGCGGCAGTGATTATTTATCACTGATTCATTCAAAAGAAGTTGGACTGCCTCCTTCTATTGATCTAATAAAGGAAAGGTCGCTTCATTTGTTATTGGCGCAGTTGGCAGCCAATAAACTTGTACGCTCTGCTCAGGATTGCTCAGATGGGGGTTTGATGGTAACTCTGGCAGAGTGCTGCATTGAAAATGGTTTTGGCGCTTCAATTGATTTATCTATATTGTCTAAAGGCATAAGGACAGATGCCTTATTATTTGGCGAGACAGCAAGCAGGGTAGTAGTGAGCTGTGAAGGAAATAATTCTACGTTAGTTGAGGAAAAAGTAAAAAATATGGGATTATCTTTTAATATAATTGGTAAAGTAGCTGAAAATGGTAAGATTACTGTAACGATTAATAATAAGCCAGTTATTGATTTAGAGATTGCCACTATATCTGATGTGTATTGTAATTCATTAAATCGCGCATTAACCGATAACTAAAAGTTAAGAGGTCAAGGAGACAGTCTCCTTGCGGGAGTTTGAGGGCAGGGCCCTCATAATAAACTATATGAAATTTTTTGATATACATGATGAATGCGGAGTAGTTGGGGTATTTAATCATCCAGAGGCAGCGAATGTTGCGTATCTTGGGTTATATTCGTTTCAGCATAGGGGGCAGGAGGGAGCAGGTATATGTTCATCGGATGGGACGCAGTTATATAATGAGAAATCTGTAGGGCTGGTATCTGAGATATTTAAGGAAAAGAGACTAAGAAGGTTACCCGGCAGATCTGCGATAGGGCATAATAGATATTCAACTGCAGGGAGTAATGTTTTAAAGAATGTCCAGCCTATAATGGTAAATTTTGCGCTTGGTTCATTTGCAATAGCCCATAATGGAAACCTGATTAATGCGGATAGATTAAGGAAGGAACTTGAGGCAGAGGGGGCGATATTTCAATCTACATCAGACAGTGAGGTGATAATTCATCTTACTGCAAGAAGCAGCGCAAACACTGCAAAGGAGCGGGTTATAGATGCGGTAAATCAGATAGAAGGCGCCTTTAGTTTATTAATTCTAAGGGAAAAAGAGTTGATTGCTGTAAGGGATAAATTTGGAATCAGACCATTAAGTTTAGGAATTATAGATACTAAGGGAGTACATGCCTATGTAGTAGCCTCTGAGACATGCGCATTTGATTTGTTGGGGGCTAAGTTTGTCAGAGACATTGAGCCTGGCGAAATGCTTGTTATTAGTGATGCCGGGCTTACTTCAATTAATGCCATCAAGACAAAGAAAAAGGCGCACTGTGTATTTGAGTTTATATATTTTGCAAGACCTGACAGTAATATATTTGGCGGAGTAAATGTCAATGAGATAAGGAAGGAGCTTGGCAGACAACTTGCAAGGGAGTGTGATATTGAGGGGGATATTGTAATACCTGTGCCTGATTCAGGCGTGCCTGCAGCAATAGGATTTTCGGAACAGAGCGGGATACCGTTTGATTTTGGACTGATAAGAAATCATTATGTGGGACGCACGTTTATTGAGCCCAAACAGAGCATCAGACATTTTGGAGTAAAGATAAAACTCAATCCTGTAAAGGAATTATTGCGAGGCAAAAGGGTAATAGTTGTAGATGATTCAATTGTAAGGGGCACAACGAGCAAAAAAATTGTAAAAATGATAAGAGAAGGCGGCGAGGCAAAAGAGGTGCATTTAAGGATAAGCTCACCGTGTACAATAGGCCCATGTTTTTATGGCATAAATACGCCTACAAGGGGTGAATTAATAGCGTCAACTCACTTAGTCCCAGAGATTCAAAAGTTTATCACCGCTGATACTCTTTCTTATCTGACTATAGATGGACTGCGTGGAGTTGTGCCTGAACCTGATAATTATTGTTATGCGTGTTTTGATAATAATTATCCTATGTGTTTCCCTGATGAGGGGCCAACACAGATGGAATTGTTTTTATGAAGATGAAATTATAATAGATTAACATAATATTGAGGAGAGCGCTATATGTATGACAAATCAAAACAAGATGTTGAATTAATGACTGAAGAATATGAATTGTTGGTAAAGCTATTTGCAGATAATAATCTATCCTTTGAACTTCCCAATAAACATATAAACCATGCAATAACCTTGACCGAATATATCTTTGATAAAGCTAAAGAATATGTCTATATCTTATCGGGCAGCTTGCCAGAGATATTTCTTTCTGAGATTAGGGAAAATATTATAAACGCTCTAAATAAGGGAGATATCTGGGCAGAGAGTGAGGAAGGTGTTGGGAGCAGGTTTATATTTTTACTTCCAATAGATGAAAATTAATTTATTAGATGATAATAAATATAAACTTCACGTTGGAAAAAATATAAAAAACTGCTTATCCACTTGAAATTTACAAGAACCATATCTTTCAATATATATTCGTTTTCTACAACTCTTTATGCAATCTACTTTCATTGAGTTTATCCCATAATTTTCTGTCATTTCTTTGACACTTATGTCCCAAAATAGAATTATTTTCCTATGATTGTATCTCTGTTTTCCAAATTATTGACACGTTATATATTTTTTTTCATCAAAATCTTTTTTATTTATATTATTACAGGCGTATCTATCAGGATAATTCAGTTTAAAATATTATATTATGTTTTTATCAAGTTCACTGGCATGGATATTGCTTATACTTAGGTGTAGTTGATAAATATATAAACTAAGGAGAATAAAAATGGATAATAGCAGGGTTAAAACAATCGTAGAAATTCTTATGGATACAGAGGTTTATTTTGATCTTAGTCTGAATGAAAGGTATAGACTTGTTAGAGATATATCAAACAAATGCATCACGCCTGAGAGTTCTTTGATGAGCGTGTTAAATTTAGATCAAGATAAATTTATAGGCGATATTCATCAGCCCAGAAAACTCTGTTATTAAGGCACATAGGAGTTGTTTAAAAATAAAAGGTACAATTTGGTTAGAATTTATATTCGGCTTCAAGGCGTGAGGATGGCGCATATCTGGATATGTAACCGCCGAACAACGCAGAAGACGGATAAAAAGGCAAGCAAAGTGAGTAAATTATTTTTGCTCATCGACTTAATTATGTTGAATATATTTATGAAATATTTCAAATGCTCGGATAGATTTTCAACGGCTGGATAAATATTTAATAATTTTGACTAAAATATATTAGCCCGCATTGATTATCCACCCTCCATTTTCTTAATAATCTCAAATATTTTATCAACATCGTTTATATCATTGGCATAATGAGGTGAAATCCTTAAATATCCACCTCTTACTGAGCATGTAATATTATGAGTCTTTAGGTTTTCAAAAACAATAATAGGGTCAATTTTTGGTTTAAATGTCACAATTCCGCCCCTATCAGAGGCATTTTGTGGCGTTAATAACAGATACCCCTGCTCATTTATTATTCTGATTGCATAATCGGTTAATAATGAAACCTTGTTATAGATATTTTCTATGCCAATATCTAACAGCATCTGTATTGAAGCATTCAAACCCATTATTCCAATAATATTTAGACTGCCGTCAAGATACATATTCCCATTCTGCGCTAAATCACAATCAAATTGTTCAAAATTAAATGGATTTGTTACAGCAAGCCATCCCTTTGAACTAGGTTTAACAATATCCATAGCCCTTTGTGATGCCCATCCAATCCCTGCGCCTTCGGGCCCGCAAAGCCATTTATGCCCATCTGCGCTCAACCAGTCAATCCCAATTTCTTCTACATCTATAGGAACTACCCCAAGACCCTGTATTGCATCTACTACTAATAATATATCTTTTTTACGGCAGAACTTGCCAAGTTTCATTAAATCAACCCTCTGCCCTGAAAGATACTGCACAAAACTTATTGAAACTACCTTTGTACTTTCATCACAAATGGAAATAAATTGATCAATATCAATGATGAAATTATTAGTTCTATGAACCCTTACATCAACCCCTTGATTGATTAGTCCAAGCCAAGGCAGACGATTTGCAGGAAATTCACAATCGCTTATCACTACACTATCATTCTGCCTCCAAGGATAATTATGAATAAAAATTTGAATCCCTTGTGTAGTATTTCTAGTAAAAAATATTCCATTAACTGAAACACCAAGTAGTATTTGATAGAGGCATTTGGCTGCATTTATTACATCAAGATAATTAAAATCTGAGATTGAGCCGATCTCTGCCCATCTAATAACCGCATCTTTCACAGGAGCAGATACTGGCGCAACCCCGGCGAAATTGATAAATATTCCATCATTAAATATTGGGAAATGTCTTCTCATCAATATATTATAATATTTCTATTGTAACTATTGCTAATACATTGATTAATAATTATACTGTGACATTATATCTCTATATTGTCGAATGCCCTATTTTAAGCGTATAAAAATGACCCCCTCTAAATTAAATATCATTATTAAAAGAAATTAGGAATTGACATCAAGACTGCATTTGCTTTAAAATCAACCAATGCCCTCTTAGCTCAGTTGGATAGAGCACAGGATTCCTAATCCTGGGGTCGCAGGTTCAAATCCTGCAGGGGGTATATATAATATCTTAATAAAATCAATATGTTTGATTAATGAAAAACATCTAATTTTGAGGCACAACTGAGGCACAATTCAGAATTTTAAAAATCCAACCTCCTACAATGCCCTACAATCGCCTTATTGCTCCCAAGACATATCTTGATACAGGCCAATTATTGATTGCTTACAAGAAGTGGTCAATCTTTAGGGATTTAAGGGGTTTTTTCTAAGATGTTTATTGGTTTAATCTTGTGTTTAAAATAATCTTAAATTGAATAGCGTAACATTCTAAACTGTCAATAAATTGATTATTCCTTGAGCAGCTCAAGAGGATCACAAAATTTTTAAGGCATAATTTTCTGGCGCTGGAAATTTTTTATTGTTTTTATATAAATTACGTCAATATTATGACGAAAAATATTAATGTCTTTATTTAAGATTTATTAATATCTTGTCAATAGACCCCTGATAATTGTCTTAAATATATTATAAGGCTTGATCTTTATCAGATTGCATAAATAACAGGCAGCTTCCAACGCTAACTATAACTTTACAACGCTGACGATGTAAAGTTATCTTTTATTCCTATATATCTCTTGTCATGCTTGAGCTTTAGCAGATTGCATAAATAACAGGCAGTTTAATAATTTGAATGTTTTTTCTTCATGTAATCTTCTAAACTAACCGGGCTTGAGTTGCCAGATTGATAATTATTAAAATCGTTTATAAGTTCTTTAAATACATCTTCTTTTGTTTTCATTGGATATGTTTTTTGATTTGGAAGTTGTAAATTTAGTATATAACTATTACTATTAATGATCCCTCCGCCTTCTTTGCCTCCTGTTGGATTTATACTAGACTGCCATTGTGGCAGTGCGGGTATATGAAAATTATTTATCCTTGATAATAAGTCAGTTCCTATATTTTGATTATTTATCCTTGATAACAGATCAGGTCCTATATTTGCCGTTGCTGCCTTGTTTATTACAAACTCACCATGTCCAACGATACCTTTATTGCCTGTTACCATCCCGCCGGTGGCATGGGTTTCTGCTTCATTCTTATTCGTTTTAGATGGCAAATCCCCGATATTTGCATTTCCACCGCCCAATGCTTTTATTTTGTCGTTAATATTGTCCAATTTCTTTTCTGCCTCATCTGTTTTTATCTTTAATTCAATACTTGCGCAATCTTTTGTTAATTTATCAATTTTAGTCTGTATGTCCGAGACAGCAAGTTTTGGTTTATTAATCCATTCGTTATAGGTTTCAAGATTTGCCTTTATAATATCGCCCTCTTTTTTTGCATATTCTTGAGATTTTTCAGATAAAATATTCCCAAGCTTCATCAATGTATTAATGTAATCTCTTTTAGCTGCCTGATCTGTTATCCCTGACAATAAACTTTTAGCTTCGTCAATTTGTAATTTTGTAATTTCAACATCTTTTAATGATGTTTTTAACGTTGCTGACTTAGCAGCCACTCTTATTTTATCATCCATTTCGGATTCGTTATTCTTTTCAATCTGTTGAGGGCTTTTCCCTTTATTATCCATTTCATGAAGCATAGCTCCAAGCGATGTCTGTAAATTCTTATTCCAATCAATAGTTTTTTGTTGTTCTGCCTGTAACCTTTGATAAGCCTTAACTAAATCTTGCATCTGTAACGGTGTTTCTTCAATTATTCCATGTAATTTCTCAAATAATTCATTGCCCTTCTCTTGCGAGCCTTCAAGCGCTGATAACTGCGCCTTATAGTTTTCCATAGCAGAGGCAGTATTTATAAATTCCTTACCAACTTCAAGTACTAAATATCCCTCTAACAGTTCAGTAAATTTCTTCCAAACTTCCGACAATTCCCCCATTGAACCTTTAAGACCTTCAGACTTTTCTTTCGTACCTTCTAAATCAGTTTGTATGTTTTTCATAGCTTCTGGATTTGTATTTTTTACCGTAAATTCCAACTCTACTTTATTAGTATCTGTCATTTTGTTCTCCTATTATTATTATTTTGTTTATTTTTCTAATTTCAGTTGTGTATAATAAAATCATGACAACGATAACATTTGATACTTTAGCATTTGTAAAACGTCTCAAAGCTGCTGGAATGCCCGAACCGCAAGCTGAAGCTATGTCTGATGTTATTAAAGAGTCGCAAGCTGCATCAATTGCTGACCTTGCTACTAAGACAGATATTGCGCGGCTTGAAGGGCAGATAACACTCCTTCGCTGGATGTTAGGCTTTGTCCTTGCCGGTATTGTTTCCATTGTATTCAAGCTCTTCTTCACCCCTTAACAGCGGGCTTAAGCCCACTGTTGAATAAATTTCTTCTCACCAACTATCTCTTTATCTTCCACATTGCTTGAGCTGAACGCCTTGTTAATAGCATAAGATACATCGTCTATATATTCCTTTCTCTGATCTGCCAGACTTGTTAAAAGAAATTTATGATTTAAGATTTAAGATTTAAGATTTAAAAAAAGATTATCAGTTTTTTTGAATGCTTTTAAATCATAAATCTTAAATCATAAATCATAAATTTAGGAGTTTTCTTAGGAATACGCAAAACTTCATCGCCAAACTCAAATTGAAGGCGTTTAAATGTCTCATAACCTAAAATCTCTATAAACCTTGACCAGACTTCAGACATTTACAGCCTCCTGAGATAATCGGTTAATCTCTTTGAGAGCTGTTTCTTTATCAATCTTACCATCTAAGCTGTCATATGCGATTTTCATATATTCCCTGCCTATATTAGGATCGTATTCATAATCAATATTTCTTTGCGTTTTCCCTATTGAAAGAGCTGTAGAAATTATCTTTTTAGCCTTTATGAGTTTATTTTTAAAACTCACAGGTTCTATAAAAGAAACCCAATAATCACCAAGCAGTATAGGATCGCGTATACCTACGTTTCGTAATACATCTGGGCTGTAGGCATAGTTGTAAACGGCTTTACTGAGCAAGTTTTTATCAGCGATACGGTTAAAGATACGTTGGACCTTTGCTTCATACGGCGGATAGCAATGCTAAATCATGTTCTGAGCATTGCTCGTTTATGTTTGAGCATTGCTCGTTTATGTTTGAGCATTGCTCGTTTATGCTTGTAGCATTTTTTTCTATAATAGAATCAATGACTTGTTCTTTTGGTTTATTCCATTTTGCTTCTGCCGCTTTTTTAGAACGGTCTTCAGAGTGAAAAACGTATCCTTGCCATTTTTCCCAATTATGTAGAGAAAATATTTTTTTTCAGAATTTTTTTCAGAATTTTCAGAAATTTCCTCAAAAATTATGTCTAAAAATTTTAATTCAACAAGGGTATTTACAAATAAATCCTGATCGCCTGACCATTTAGCAGCTATCGAAATATCCTCTTCATCCATGTTTTTTAGTATGCCTGAAGGGCGATGCTGCGCAACAAAACTCCAAAGGCGCATAAGGGCAATAACGCCCTTATCTTTTAATTTTCTTTGAAGTTTAATCGTCTTTATATGATCTAAAAACGATATTGAAATACGAAAATCTTTATTCATAGATTATCCTTTATTATAAAGTTGTAATTATTGAATTTTGTGATATATAATAAAATTATGATAACGCTTTTATTAAAAACATAAAGAGGTGAAAAATGGAGACAGTTATTTCTGATACGGAAACCGTTATTTCTGGAATAAGTGAGAGAATGAAAGTTCTTTCTGAAGAAACCTTGAGAGAGATAGATCACTACGTTTCTTATATGACGGAGAAAGAACGTAAACATAAGGCTTTTGTTGAACGTATACTTAAAATTGAGGCTGAATCTGATACTGATACATTTAATTCTGCGGAAGAAGCAATGGAAGCGCTCAGAAATTGGAAAGACTAAAATGTATAAACTTATATTTGAAAAATCTTTTTCAAGAAAAGCCCATAAACTTATAAAACTCTCACCAATGATTGATATCAAATTCTCTAAACTATTGCCTCGCCTGGAGGTTAACCCTTTTGACAATTCATTAAAAACACATGGATTATCAGGGAATCTTAAAGGCAGATACGCCTGCTGTCTGACGGCGGATATACGTATTATATTTAAGTTGTCAAATGACAATATACATCTCCTTGACTAAAGAAGAAATTTAAGATTTATGATTTAAGATTTATGATTTAAAAAAAGATTTAAAAAAGATTTAAAAAAAGATTTAAAAAGATTATCAGTTTTTTTGAATGCTTTTAAATCATAAATCATAAATCATAAATCTTAAATTTCTTCTTTAATCATTAATCTTAAGTTCTGGATAAGCAAGTATAAAAGTCTTGCGCAATTTAGGATTAATAAACTCAATAGGCTTCTTACCGGTATATTGCGCAAGGCTTATCGATATATCTTTGTCAATTGTAAAGCGTAAGCCTTTATTCAATTGCGATAAAGTTATAAGATGTCCTGTGTTTCTGTGATATTGTTGTTAGTGTCATGAGATGATTGTACAACATTAGTTTACTATATGTCAATAATATTTTGGGAGCATATAATGACAACAACTTTTATAGGTGAAAAAATAAATAAATATTTAAAAGATAAGAACTTTACTCAAACTAAGTTAGCTAATAAAACAGGTTTTTCAAGAAATTTTATTAATATGATATTAAAAGGTAACCGTACTGCCTCGCTTGAGACAATACGTAAGATTGCCGAAGTCTTAGAGATTAATTATTTGTCACTTATTGAAGGCGACAATATAGCGCCTGCTGATATGCCTACAAGAAAGATCCCTATTATTTCATACGTTCAAGCTGGTACATGGCATGAACCGTATGAAATTAATAAAGAAGACATTGATGAATGGGTAGGCTTTGATACAAATGATCCTAATGCCTTTGGTCTTAGGGTTATAGGCAAAAGCATGGAGCCTAATTTTAACGAAGGCGATAGGATTATAATTTCGCCCAGGATGGAGCCGCAAAGCGGAGATTATGTTATAGTTAAATATGATGGCAATGTAACATTTAAGAAGTTAAAACTTTATAAAGAAATGCTAATATTACAGCCTTTAAACCCTGATTTTGAAGAAATCTTTTTGAGTGGTGAGCAGCTTAAAAACTTTAAGGAAATCGGCAAGGTCATTGGACAGATTAAAAGATTTTGATTGTAAAATAATATAGACTATGATAATCTAAATAATGACAACATTAACTTTTGATACACACGCATATATAAAGAAGCTTAAAGCCGTCGGATTTACGGAAGAACAGGCAGAAATACAAGCCGAAGCAATAGCTGAGTTATCAAATGAAAGACTTGCGCAAGAGAATATCTTGATATGCGCCTCAAAGAACTTGAATTAAGAATGACAATTAAACTAGGCGCAATTGTAACCGCTGGGATTGCGATGGTTGCTGCAATCATTAAAATATTTTAAGAGGGAAGGGAGATAGAGAGTTAAATAATAGTTAAGTATTACCATTTGGAAAATATAAATAATTACAAGGTTATTTTTATATTTGCATTGTATTTTGTGATATAATAATATTATATCAATGAACGAACAGGAGGATAAAATGCTGAAAATTGAAGAGATTTTAAATCCAGAAGATTTATCAAAATATCAAGAAATTGAAGCAAAATTAATTTCTGGCGAAATAAAACGGTCTACACTTCCTAACACAGGGAAAGAATTCAATTCCGAAGAGGCGTTAAAACGGTTTAAAGCATTTTTAGCTACAGGTATTAATAAAAATTATATGAGAGGATTAGATGATAGAATCTGACTATACAGAAGTTATAACTACTTTTGGCATTGATAGAATTAGAGAGCGAATTCTTTTATTAAAATCAGCATACGAATTATTTATTGAAGATTCAGAAATTATAAAAGGTTCTACTTCGCTGCCTATCCAATTACTCACCGAAACTGTATTGAATTATTTTGTTGATATACGTAGACGGAATATGTCATAATCAACTTTTCTCCTTCCCGCCTTCTACTCTAATTTAACATATTGAAAGTGTCTCATGTATATTGGCACAGAGGGGTTACACAAAGTATATCTAAGAATATATAAAGGATCAAAGATGAAGAAAATTAGACTTAACAAAAAAATAATTATATTGCTGATAGTAGGTATAATAGTTGTAAACTTGATTAATAGATATGTATATAATAAATTTGTTGATGAAGAACATTTTTTACTTATTTCTAAAAGCAGAGTAGAGATAGAAAAGCAGAGAAGACATGATGTTGTTACAACTTGTATTGATGCAATAAGGCAGTATATGCAGATTGAAGGAGAGATTCAGAGAAACTTAATGAGTTTAAATGCGCTTATTGAACGTAAAGCCAATAAGGCTGAGCAGACAAAGGTAGAAAATAATATAATGGAATTACTACTAAAAATGAATATTTTGATAGAAAGTTATCCTGATTTGCAGTCAGATAATCCATATTTGGCAATTATGAGACACATTCAGCATGCAGGCGTTAGGGTAATGGAAGAAAGGCTTAATTATAATGAGCGTGTATATGAATTTGATAAGATGTTAAGGCTATTTCCATATAATGTATTTGCTCTGTTATATGATTATAAACAGGCGCCTTTTTTTGAGGCATCTATTGATTCCTTAAAAGTGCCATCTTTTAAGGAATTATATAAAAGTTCAGATTAATAATAGACGATTATGTTATTGCTGTATTGTTCAGAATTTTTATGTTGATATTGATTTCCAGATTTTTGGTAATTCTGCATATTTAGGGGAAATCTGTCAAAGGCATCAATCTAACAAATAATCAATGCCCAGTTCGGACTGGGCGGACACCTCCGCCGCTGCAATAATCTCGAGTATCATGGTAGGAGAAGCCTCCGTAAAAATCAACGTAATAAGCACAGCATTTGGTGTCTTGTTCTGATGTCCAATACCAAAATGCGCCCCCTATAGCAAATATTGAATCAAGATGTATTAAATTATCAGAAAAATCCTTATTAGTCTTTGATTCCTCATATATTCCCTTTAATTCAGCTATAGTCGGCAACCGCCAATCACTATGCCCTCCTGCAGCAAATCCCTTCACATAACTAGTTGAACTATTCCAATCAAGACATTTGCCTAAATCAGCATAACTATCCAATTTTCCCCACATCAAACCAGAACGCGCATCTGATATAGTTCCATTGCCATTATCTATATACCTGCCGTCAGATGATCTCTTCAACCTTAAAGGAGGACGCGGCGACATAGCTATCTCTATCAATTGATTTTCAAGATATATTCTCTCTCCTTCTGATAATATCATTACTTGAGCGCTGCGCGCTTGATTTTTAACAGTTTCTGGGCTTGCGTACAGCAATGAACTTGAACTGATAATAAACATTATTAAAACTAAAATATATATCTTTATTATTTTATCCATTTAAAAATTCCGCCAATTAACAGTCATTCAATTTTGTACACTCTATTATAACGAAACCGACTGAAAAATGATATGAAAATAGGGGCTATAAAACAATAAAAAAGATAATCAACCAGAGTACGCAGTGGATATAAAAGAGAAATAGTAAATGATTAATTAATATATCTACTTTAAGATTATAATCTTTTCTCTCTGATAAATTTCTTTTCACTTTACATCTATGGAAATTTGATATACCTTAAAAAAGACCCAAGACTTCTTATTGTCTCAGCAAATCTATCATATTCTAATGGCTTTGAAATAAAAATATTGCAGCCCAATTGATAACATCTTTTGATTTCAGATGGGTCTGAAGTAGCAGAAAATACTATGACCATCGTCTTTATCTTAGCTCTATTGGTTGAAATTTGACGTAAAACTTCGTATCCGCCTTTTTCTGGGATATTTAAGTCAAGCAGAATAAGCAGAGGCTCACCTTGTTTTATCAATGATTTGGACGATTCATCAGTAAGTAAAGAAATCGCTTTGTTATCCGAATCAACAGAGCTTATCTGTCCAACTAAACCAGAATTCCGCAGATTTTTCTCTATTAATCGAATATGCCCTTCGTCATCTTCAACAATTAGTACATTAATATTTTTGATGTCTTGTTTTTCTTTAGTTACCATAAAATTAAATCTACAAATAACAGGTTCGCTTATAACTAAGATTATAATGATATTTATTACAATATAATATTATATATGGAAAAATCAAGGTGAGAATAAAAAATGTTAAACCCATTTTCATCACGATACTCTGGCGTCCTTCTTAACCCAGATAAACTGCCTCTTTTAAACTATCACGTCACCGAATTCCAAAACCTTAGGCGCTGAGCAAAAATAAGTTGCTCAGCGCCTTATTCAATTATAACATATAGATACGACCCGCCTCTATAGATAAGCATAAGAATCCTATTTTTTTGCTGCAGTTTTGTCACAATCTTTTTGAAATCCTCAACATCGTTGATGCGAGTTTTGTTTAACTCGCAGATAACATCATTTTGCCTTAATATACTGCCAGAAGGACTTTCAGGGTCAACGTCCACAACTATTACGCCCTTTACCTTTGAAGGAATATCCATCCTTTCTTTCATGATAGGAGTAAGGGTCTGAACGCTGACTCCCATAAGATTATTAGTCTGCCCCTCAGCAGAAGCAACTATTTTATCAGGCAGTTCTCCTACCTTTACTGAAAATTTCATCTTCTTTTTATCTCTAACAATAACCAGATCAACTTTATTGCCAGGAGGCGTATTTGCTATTAAATTTCTCAATTCTTTGGTGCTTGCCATAGTCTTACCATTAAGTTCAACAATAAGGTCGCCTTGTTTGATACCAACCTTTTCTGCTGGTCCGCCCTCAACAATATCGGCAATCAACACGCCAGAGCTTCCGTCAATTCCAAATTGTTTGGCAAGATCAGGCGTTAAATCCTGAATAGAAATACCTAACCAACCGCGTACTACCTTTCCATTTTTAATCAGACTGTCAACTACCCTCTTTATTACGTTTATAGGGATGGCAAATCCAATGCCTTGATACCCTCCGCTTGTAGAAAATATTGCAGTATTTATACCTATAAGTTCACCCTTTGTATTTACTAAAGCGCCTCCTGAATTACCTGGATTAATAGCAGCGTCAGTTTGAATAAAGTCTTCATAATCTGATATTCCAACGTTAGACCTGCCAGTTGCGCTGACAATACCCATTGTTACAGTCTGATTAAGTCCATAAGGGCTTCCTATTGCAATAACAACCTCGCCAACGCGCAAGCTATCTGAATCGCCCATATTGATAGTTGAAAGGTTATTTGCAGCTATCTTTATCACTGCAATATCAGTCTTAGGGTCAGTGCCTATAACCTTGCCTACATATGTTTTGTTATCTACAGTGGTTACATTAATCTTTTCAGCATCCTTGATAACATGGTTATTGGTAATAATATATCCGTCAGATTTTAAAATAACGCCTGAGCCAAGAGATGTTGTTTTATGTTTTCTTGCTGGTCCAATTGAGTCATCATTTTCGTCAAAGAATTTTTTGAAAAAAGGATCATTAAAAAAATGTCCAAATGGATTTGCTTCACCTTTATCCGACCTCTCTGTTGAGATATTTACAACTACTGGTTTTACAACCTCAGAGACCTCTGCAAGGGCAATAGTAAATTTATTTAGAAAGTCTTTGCTCTCTTTAGAAACCTCTCTTACCTGAGCTGAAGACTTGTTCTGCAAATCAAAAGAAGATGAAATCACTAATCCAATAATAAGCCCTGCAATAATAAGGCATAAACCTATAGCCCCAGAATAAATCACAGCCTTTTGTTTTACTTTAATCATTTAAATACCTCCGTTGTTGTAAACTTTGCTATTATAACAAAATTATATTATAAAAGATTTATAAAAAAAAGAAAGAAAGGATAAATATAGTTCAAAAAAAATAAAACACTTTATAAAATATTTTTGTTAATATATCAGGCATGATTAATTTTATCAAGATATTATTAATTCTGAATATTAAAGGAGTTATTATGAAGAAAATCAGATTATTAACAAGATTCTCAGCTTTATTATTACTATTGAACGCCTTAGGGGTAATAGCCCCAGCTATGCTTTATGCAGGAGACAGCCAAGTAATTGATACTGGAACTACCTGCTGGATGCTGACATCTACTGCCTTAGTATTATTAATGGTGCCAGGGCTTGCAATGTTTTATGGCGGGTTAGTTAGGACAAAAAATGTATTAAGCACTATGATGCACAGTTTTATATCTATGGGGATAATTGGAGTTTTATGGGTAGTGGTTGGCTATTCACTGACCTTTGGTCATAATATCTTAGGCGGATTTATAGGCTGGAAGAATGGGTATTTTCTGCTTAACGGGATAGATAATAGCATTGTAGACGGCGTTCCAGAATATGTTATTGCCATGTTTCAAGGAAAATTTGCCATTATCACGCCTGCCCTAATAAGCGGAGCAATTGCAGAGAGGGTATATTTTAAGGGCTATACATTATTTATAACGTTATGGTTTTTATTTGTATATTGTCCCCTTTGTCATTGGGTATGGGCAACTGATGGATGGCTTCATAATGTTGGGGCAGCAGGTGTGATTGATCTTGCAGGAGGCACTGTAATACATGTTTCAGCAGGCGTAAGCGCCCTTGTGATAGCATTATTAGTTGGGGCAAGACGAGGGTATCCAAAAAGCCAGATGATGCCTAATAATATGGTAATGACCATGATGGGGGCAGGGCTTTTATGGGTAGGATGGTTTGGATTTAACGCAGGCTCAACCGTTCACAGCGGATTGGATACAGCAAGGGCATTGACTATGACACAGGTATCTGCAGCAAGCGGCGCGCTTATGTGGGTGATAATTGAAGCTATAGTGTACAAAAAAACAACGTCTCTGGGATTTGTATCAGGGATACTTGCAGGGCTTGTGGTAATCACGCCTGCTGCTGGCGTAGTTCAGCCATATGGGGCAATAATACTTGGTTCAATCTCATCAATGGCTTGTTTTTACGCAATTTCGTTAAAATCAAGGCTTGGATATGATGACAGCCTTGACTGCTTTGGGATTCATGGAGTAGGAAGCGGACTTGGGGTATTGCTCCTTAGCTTTTTTATCAGAAACAGTTGGATGGAAGACGCAGCAAAGGCTTCTAAAAGCGGGACATGGACATCATTAGATCAACTTTCTATTCAATTACTTGGCATAGGGGCAACAATAGCAATGGCAGTTGTCGGCACTTTTATCATATATCATATAGTAGAAAAGACGGTTGGATTAAGGATTGACGATCAAGGCGAGATGGAGGGGCTTGACCAGTCGCTTCACGGCGAGCATGGTTATGGATTGATTCACTCGGATTTTGGGAAATAGGATGTTGGGACATGTAGGGGCGTATTGCATACGCCCCTACGTTTGGATTATCCTTTTTAGATATTACCCAGAAGCCGCGCTAAAGGGAATTTTCAAGTTAAACATAATATTTTTTAGACAACATAATAAAAATATAAGTTTTATTATGATTTGTTATTTGTGTAATGTTATAATAGTTTAATGATTATGAATGAGGTCATAGGAGATAAAATTATTAGGTATTAATAAGGAAGATATAGATGAGACATATGAAAATAAAATCAAAATATAATATCCTAATCATTCGAAGATTGGGAGAGGTAGCGTTAGTCAGTCTTTTCGCTATTATTATATCAACAATAAATGCTATCGTTAGCAATTATAGTATCCTTATAGTTTTTGAAAAATGGTATACTATTGTTGTAATTTTTATTGCTACATTTGCTATATTAGCCATCTTTACATTAATATTTAGTTATCGTGAGCGTGAATCAGATCAAGTAACCAAATTCATAGAAAATATATCTGGAGTTTATATGAAAGCCCTTGAAAATAGTTCCCTAAATCCTCTTAGGAAAGTTAAATGACTATCAACAAACCAACTCTGAGAGAAATTATAGAAGAACAAATGCAAGATATTGACAAAGGATTGTTTCCAACTCCTGCATTTAATACATTGCAAGATAAAATAACTCAATATATGACTGATTTATTAGAGAATCTATAAAAATTTCTAAACGTCATAAGAGCGCTAATTGAATATCAGGGAGTCTAAGACCCACCCAAAAAATTATCAATCAATTATCTTATATCCAGCATCAACAATAGCATTTTCTATCTTAACCTTTGATATTGTATCCTCATCAATTACAACAATTGCCAATCCCTTTGTAACATCAGACGATACTATCCCAGATAGTGAATCAATCGCCTTTTTTACATTATTGACGCAATGCTGGCAGCTCATACCATCTATCTTAATGCTAATCTCTGACATAATAGCCTTGCCTCTTCTTTGCCCGCTAATTTTGAATAAATTCAGGGCAGGTACAAGACCTGCCCCTACACCCACAATAAAAATCCCCGCCGCAAGCAGCGGGGTATTCAACAGAATATTATTTTATATTTCGCCACAAGTGGCGGGGAATAAAACCCCAAGAGATTAAAATGTATCTTCTACCTTAAAAATTAGGCTGACCAATCTCTTTTAATAAATCCTTAAACCAGCCAACCTTTATATCAAATGCCTTGCCGCCCTTAATACGATTAAACTCTATTGCCCTTAATATTCCATTTTGGTCTTCATCATGTCCTATTATACCGCCCTGCCCTCCTGATTTTGCAATCTCTACCGCAAGATCAGTCATGGATTTAATCAGCATAAGGTCTTTTAATATCGCTGGGGCTGAACGCGCAAAATATCCGCTCTTTTGTACAAGTGTCTTGCCTGCCCCAATCTTTTTTGCCAAAACATCTGCGTGCCACTGTCCTACATTTACCTTATCAAGTTTGACATGTCCAAAGGCGTCTCTTGGAACCTCTTGTCCCTTAGATTCAAGCTCTTTTACAATCCCTGCAGCCCCTGCGCCCTCTGATATAAATATCTTTACGCAATCATATTTATCCATACGCTTCTTTAAATGTTGCGCCAATTTATCTATATCATACTCAACCTCTGGTATCAAGACGGCGTCTACTCCATAATGCTCTTGAGAGATTCCGAAATCATCTATAAATTCACGGCTCTTTAGATAAGTCTGATAATCTTCCGCAGTCTTTGCAGTCAGATACCCGCAGCTCCTGCCCATGACTTCATGCACTATCAGCATCTTTGGATTGGCTGATGATTCAGCTACCACATTTGCAAAAAACTTTGCCCCATTCTCTGCTGCAGTATATGCCCCTAAGGACTGTTTTATTGGAATAATGTCATTATCTACCGTCTTTGGAAGCCCTATAACCGTTAGATTATAGTTTTTTTCCTTTAAATATTTTGCAAGATCTGCAGCAGTCAAGGATGTGTCGTCACCGCCAATTGTATGCAAGACATCAATCTTTAGTTCTTTTAGATTCTCTGCAGCAACATGTAAAGGGTCTTGGCCTTCCTTAACAAGTCCCTTTTTAACGCAATCCGCTACATTTGTCAGCTTTACACGGCTGTTTCCAAGCGGGCTTCCTCCAAATCCATGAAGTAGATGCGCCTTTGCCTTTACGCTTGAGGTTACTTTCATAAAATTCTTCCTAAGAAGTCCGTCATAACCTCCGATAAACCCAATTATCTCTACCTCTGGCATTATCTCAGTGTAACGCTCAATCAAACCTCCTACTGCAGAACTCAAGCAAGGCGCAAGCCCTCCAGCAGTCAATAATCCTATCTTCTTTGGCATTATAATCCTCCTTTTAATTTTTCTACTATAAAAACTAAAAATTATTCACCACAGAGGCACAGAGAGCGCAGAGAAAAGATTTAATTATTATTCCTTTAATCAAATATTTCTGTTTTATTTATCATTTATCTTCCTCTGTGTACTCTGTGCCTCTGTGGTGAATTCCTTTTCTTTTTTTTCACTCTACTTACCAGACAAGGACTTTAAGGCTTTATTAAAAAGGTCTGTCATATTATTGGTCTGCTGATAAATTAATCCCAATATCTCTGACGCCTCTTTTTGGTTCAACTCTGTAGCCTTTGAAGCCCAGTCTTTGTAAATTGCTGCATGCTCTTCATTATGTTCTGCCCAGTGATGTAATAATGTCTTTAATCTCTCTAATTCTTCCATTTCTTTTTTCCTCTGCGTAACTCTGCGCTCTCTGTGTCTCTGTGGTGAATTCTTTTTTAAATAAATCTTAAAACGCCTCGTTATCAACTTCATATTCAGCAACAACATAATCGCCTGGCGCATAATTAGCAAATTTTGTTGAAGAGCTTATAAACGATAGATTAATCTCTCCTGTTGGTCCATTTCGCTGTTTAGCAATAAAGAGTTCAGCCTTGCCTTTTTCTGCCTCTTTATTATAGACCTCTTCTCTAAATAGAAACAATATCAAATCAGCATCCTGCTCAATAGCCCCAGATTCTCTTAGATCAGATAGGTTTGGTATAGGTTTAGGTTTTCTGGATTCCACAGCTCTATTAAGCTGGCTTAGGGCAATAACAGGAACGCTTAATTCCCTTGCTAGTGATTTAAGCGATCTGGAAATCTCTGATATCTCCTGCTCCCTTCTCTCTGCCCCGCTTCGACCCCGCATTAATTGAAGATAGTCTACTATAACAAGTCCAAGTCCATGTTCAAGTTTTAACCGTCTTGCCTTTGCCCTCATCTCAAGAGCTGTTATATCTGATGAATCATCAATATATATCGGCGCATCCCCAAGATTGCTTGCAGCAGATGTCAATTTATGCCAATCGGATTTTTTGATAATTCCCTTTCTAATGCTGTTTGAATCCACATTCGCCTCAGAACAAAGCATCCTCATAGCAAGCTGTCTCTTGGACATCTCAAGACTAAAGATTGCCACAGGTTTTTTTGACTCCTTTGCGGAATATTGCGCAATATTAAGAGACAAGGCAGTTTTTCCCATTGAGGGTCTTCCGCCGATTATTATTAAGTCTCCCTCTTGAAATCCTGTTGTGAGTTCATCTAAATCCTTAAAGCCTGATGGTATGCCAGATATAATATGACGCCTGTCATAAAGCTGCTCAATATGCTCAAAGCTGTCTTTGATTAAGGTGTTTAACGGTGTAAATGATGCGCTTAGTTTTTTCTCAGAGATTGCAAAGATTGTCTTCTCTGCAAAATCAAGCATCTCATCCGCATCACTTTGTCCTTCATATACCTTAGATATAATATCAGTAGCAGCAGTTATCAGACTTCTCATGATTGCTTGACTAGTGATTATCTTAGAGTGATAAACTACATTCGCAGTTGTTGGAACAGAATTAACTAGCGAAGAAAGATATGAAGCGCCGCCTACTTCCTCAAGTTCATTTTTCTTTCTTAAATGGTCAGAGAGGGTGATAATATCAATAGGCTCGTTTTTTTCCAGCAGTTCAAGCATCCCTCTATAGATTTTTCTATGAGACCCCCTATAAAAGTCTTCTGATTTTAAAATCTCTACAGTCTTATAAAGGGCTGTGTTTTCAAGCATTATTGCTCCAAGCACAGTCTGTTCAGCCTCAAGATTTTGCGGGGGCAGCTTATCTATTGTGTCTTCAATTTGTTTCATAGGCATTACTGAAAATAGCAAAAAACGTCTGAACCATAATTTATATAATTAAATGATGGGCTATGATTTTTTTAATTTGTTTTTTTTAAAATCATAGTTAATCATTATAATCAGCTTAATCATAGTTCAAGACAATTATGCCTCTTCGACATTAACTTTTAACGAAACAGTAACCTCTGGATGTATCTTTACCTTAAAGGAATGCTCACCTGTTCTTTTAATAGGGGATTCAAGGACTACCTTTCTCTTGTCAAGCACAAAACCAGAGGCTGCAAGATATTCAACGATATCCTTATTTGTGATAGCCCCAAAGAGCTTGCCTTCCTCGCCAACTTTAGCCTTTAAGGTGATATTTAGGGCTGTAAGCCTTGATGCCATATCATCCGCAGTGGTCTTTTGTTTTTTTATCTTTTCAGATATTATCCTTTTTTCGTGTTCAAAAACCTTAATATTTCTTGGATTTGCGATTGCCGCTAAGTTTTTTGGGAATAGATAGTTACGCGCATAACCGTCTGCAACGGTTACTGTGTCGCCAATAAACCCAAGATTACTCACATCTTCTTTTAATATTATCTTCATATTGATGATGCTCCTTTATTAAATTTTAAATATTATAGCATAAGCAAATAATATAATTATAAAAAAAATTCGTGACATGGTATAATTATTACATATTTTAATAATTTTAAAGGGAGAAAAATCTATGGATCAAACTAAAATTAAAGAAGAAGTGTGGATTACTATTCAGAAATTAAATCGTTTATGGACTATTGAAAATAATGCAGATGAATTGAAAAACTATTTTCATATTAATATGGTTGCCATCTCTCCAACTGATAAATTGAGGATTGAAGGCAGAGACGCATGTATTAAGGCATGGAAGAATTTTACACAAGCTGCTAAAATACATTATTGGAAAGAGATTGATCCAAAGATAGAAATTTTTGGCAATAATAACCTCGCTGTCGTAACATATTATTTTGATATGTCTTTTGAGATGTCTGGACAAACCATAAAAATGTCGGGGCGTGATATGTTTACACTTGTAATAGAAGACGGAAAATGGTGGGTAGTTGCTGATCAGTTTTCTGCAAATCCACAATAATAAAATTTGAGGTTATCAAATGAAGATTGCCTATATTGATTGCAGCAGCGGCGTAAGCGGAGATATGCTTAATGGGGCGTTTATTGATTGCGGCGTTCCTATTGAATATCTCTCTTCTATAATCTCTACGCTTTCTCTTTCTGGAGTCAAGATTGAAACCAGAGACGTTCTAAAAAACGGTATAAGGGCAGTTAAATTTGATGTTATACTGCAAGAAGAACCACATGAAATATCAAGAAATTTCAATGATGTTCAAGATATAATTGATAACTCAACCATTTCACCTATTATCAAAGATGCAGCTATTAAAATATTTCGTAATTTATTTACAGTTGAATCTATAATTCACGGCACATCCTTTGATGTTACCCATCTCCATGAACTTGGCGCAGTTGACTGTATTGTCGACATATGCAGCGCCCTCATATGTTTAGATTTTTTGGGGATTGAAAAGGTTATCGTATCTCCAATAAATATCGGAGGAGGACACATCAAGACTGCTCATGGCATCCTTCCAGTTCCAGCCCCTGCGACTGCCGAGCTTTTACGCGGCGTTCCTGTCTATACCTCAGATATAGACAAAGAGCTTACAACTCCAACTGGCGCCGCAATATTGCGTGGTATATCAAATGAATTTCAGACATTTCCAAATATGACCTTCCATAGAATCGGCTATGGCGCAGGAACAATGGACATCCCTAATAGTCCTAATGTATTAAGGATTTTTATGGGAGAGAAAAATTCAAAACAATTATCCACTGACAATGTCTTGATAATTGAGACAAATATTGATGATATGTCCCCTACCCTTTTCGGCTATGTCATGGAAAAATTATTTACAGCAGGCGCCCTTGACGTATTTATAACCCCAATTATTATGAAAAAAAGCAGACCGGCATCAAAATTAACCGTTATCACTAGCATTGATAAAAGAGACGCTCTCTCACGAATTATCTTTAACGAAACTTCAACTATAGGTCTTCGTTACAACATTATGCTAAGAACTATTCTTGAAAGAGAGATAGTCCCAGTATCTACAGAATACGGTTTGATAAATATAAAAATCTCAAAATCAGGGGACTCTATCGTAAATATCTCGCCAGAATACGAAGACTGTAAAACCATAGCATTAAATCATGATTTACCACTAAAATCCGTTATGGATTTAGCAATAAAGGCATATAAATATCTATGCCAACCCTAAGGAGAAACCCTATGCCATACGTTAGTATAAAAGTCGCAGGCAGCCTCACAGTAAAACAAAAAGAAGAAATCGCAGCAGGCGTTACTAAATTGCTCTCGGATATAGCCCATAAACCACCCGCTGTCACTTATATTACATTTGAAGAACTAGACCATGAAAATTGGGCGGTTGGCGGGAAATTATTATCTAAATAATGAGCGCGCTTCCCTTGTTTATACTCAAAAGGTCAGGCACGCTTTGTTACCCCTGCGACCTGTCTACATACGTAGGGGTAACCCTTGTGGTTACCCTGTTTTATGGTAAACACTACACTTAAAGATTGAAAGGATTGATTTAATGATTCATGATGCTATTTCAGATGGATTGAAAAAACTTGGGATTGACTGCGATTATATTGAACTTGAGATTCCTAAATTTGAGGCATTAGGCGATATCTCAACACCTGTTGCCATGAGTCTTGCTAAGACTCTGAAAAAATCGCCTAAAAAAATCGCAGAAGATATTATAACTGCTATCGGCTCTCATGATGAGTTTGAAAGCATTGAGATTGCAGGGCCTGGATTTATAAATTTTAGATTTAGTCAAAAATATTTAGGTGAACAATTAAAACGCTTATATACTGAAAAAGAGAAATTCCTAAGACCCACTGTCTCAGATGGACTGCGGGTACAGATAGAATTTGTAAGCGCAAATCCAACAGGTCCGCTTCATCTCGGGCATGGACGAGGCGCAGCACTTGGGGCATCACTATATAATCTGTTATCAAGGGCAGGCTATATTGTTGAGCGGGAGTTTTATGTAAACGACGCTGGTCGTCAGGTTAGACTGCTTGGCGAATCTGTATATGCGCAGTATCAAAAACTTCATGGAAAAGATTATCCAGTGCCAGAAGATGGGTATCAAGGGGAATATGCATCTGAGATAGCTCAAGAGATTATTGATACAAATGGCTGGCAATTTATTGATAAGTCATATAAAGAGGCAGCAGAGTTTTTCATAGATTTTTCTTATAAAAAAATGCTCTTAAATATCAAAAGCGACCTTGAGATATTTGGAGTAACCTTTGATACTTGGCAGAGTGAAAGGGAATTGTATAATAATGGAACTATTAAGCAAACCTTAGTAGACTTAAAGAAGATGGATTTGATTTATGTAGAAGAAGGCGCAACATGGTTTAGGTCACAGAAATTTGGCGATGAAAAAGACCGCGTAATCATCAAGGCAGATGGATTATATACATATTTTCTCCCAGACATAGCATATCACAGAAAAAAGGCGGATAAGGGGTTTGATATCTTGATAGATATTTGGGGAGCGGATCATCATGGATACATACCGCGAATGAACGCAGTCCTTGAAGCCCTTGGACATAAGGGAAAATTAAAGGTCATACTTGTTCAGATGGTGTCGCTTTTAAAAGACGGCGTACCGTTTCAGATGTCAAAAAGGGCAGGGAATTTTGTCACATTAAGTGAGGTTTATGATGAAATTGGCGTTGATACTACAAGATTTATGTTTCTGACAAGACGCTCAGACAGCCAGCTTGAATTTGACCTTGCTACAGCCAAAAAGGAATCAAGCGAAAATCCTGTTTATTATATACAATACGCTTACGCTAGGATTAATAGTATTCTGAAAAAGGCTGGAGTAGGGGCGTATTGCAATACGCCCTTGCAGGATATAAATACAGCAATATTGAATGAGCCAGAGGAGCAGTCGCTTATCAAGAAATTAATAACATATCCATTGGTATTTGAGACTGCCGCAAGGTTATTTGAGCCGCACAGGATTACGTTTTATTTACAGGAGCTTGCGGGATTGTTTCATCCGTTTTATAATAAACACAGGGTAATTGTAGAAGATAGGGCATTATCTCAAGCGCGGTTATTACTTATAGAATGTGTCAAGATTGTGCTTGAAGAGGGTCTATCTGTATTAGGAATATCTGCGCCTGACAGGATGTAGGAGGGTTTTATTATGAGAATAAAGAAGATTTGCGTAACAGGGCTTTTTGGTATGTTTGACCATGAGATTCCTTTGAATATGGATGAGCGGGTGACGATTATTCATGGGCCTAATGGTATTGGGAAGACGATTATTTTGAATATGTTATATGATTTGTTTACAAATAATAATATAAATAATAAAATTTGGAGAATTCCTTTTAATACATTAGAAATATATTTTGAGGACGATTCTATTTTTAAATTAACTAAAAAAACTTCTGCCCAAAGAGTCCATGATATGACTGCAAATCAGACATACATACAAGATTGGGATAATTTAGCCTCTGCTTCAAATAATATTTCTTCTGTTTTAAATAAAGAAGAGGAGACAATTACTATTGATGATAAAATAAATGAAGTTTATCAGAATTATGAATTATCTGCAAGTTTCACAAATACATCAGGTGATAAAGATGAGTTTATATTAATAGAAAAATCAAATATAAATATAAACCCTTTATTAAAAAAATATATAGATATTGTTAATCTTAAAATATATTTTATAGTAACCCAAAGACTTAAAAAAGAATTTCAAAACCCCTTTCCACAGTTAAAGATACCTCATACTTTAAATACCTTATCAATTATATATCATTCAAAAGATTTAATTATGCGAATAGGATCAGAACTTGCACATTCTACAAAGATATCTCAGTCCCTTGATAGTTCTTTTCCTATAAGATTGAGCAATGCTGATAATCAATCAAATTTCACACAAAATGAATTAGCAGAAAAACTCAAAGAACTTGAGAATAAACGGTCAAACCTTATTAATGCAGGTATTTTAGATAACGAAAAACAAGAGAATGGAAATATAAAAATTGATGAAAAGAATTTAAATGTATTGTCTTTTTATTGTAGGGACACTGAGGCAAAATTAAATGTCTTTGATGATATTTACAATAGAATTAGTCTATTTAAAAAAATAGTTAATTCGCATCTGCTTCATAAGGAATTAAGCATATCTAAAATAGAAGGTGTTGTATTGAAATCAGATGAAGGTTTATCTATACCCATAGATAAACTATCATCAGGAGAGCAGCATTTAATTATCTTATTTTATGAATTATTATTTAAGGTTGAACCTGATACGCTTATTTTGATAGATGAACCTGAAATATCTTTACATGTCGGCTGGCAGGTTAAATTCTTAAAAGATTTACTTGAGGTAGTTGATCTTGTTGGATTTGATGTTTTGATTGCCACCCATTCACCACAAATTATTAAAGATAGATGGGATCTAACTGTTCAGTTAAAGGATAAGTCAAGTTGAAAGAGTATAGAGATAAAGATACAATAACAAGTGAAATTAAAATGCTCCGGGCTAATGGGTTTAGCGGTGTTTTTATTATTGTTGAAGGTTCAACTGATTCTCGTTTTTTTGAGCAATTCATTGATGATACATCATGTGAAATAATCCCTGCAGAATCAGATGATTCAAAAAAAGATGCAATTGGAGTTCTTAAAATCTTAAATAATGAAAGTTTTATTGGCGTAATTGCAGTTGTTGATTTAGATTTTGATAAATTGAGAGGTATAATAGAAATAATCAATAATTTGTTTTATACAGAAACACATGATATTGACACAATGCTTTTGAAATCATACGCTTTAGATAAATTATTAATTCAATATGGCTCAAAAAATAAGATAAGCAAACAAGGAGATATAAGAAATATATTGATAAAAAATGGGCTTCCTATAGGATATTTACGCTGGATTTCAATAAAGAATAATCTATCATTAGATTTTAATGGCTTGACATTTAGTAAATTCATTGATAAAAAAACCTTAGACATTAATAATAAAAAATTAATAGAGGTAGTTATAAATAACTCTCAAAAACATAACCTATTAGTTGATGAAATCTCAAAATTAATTGAAGGATTAAAAAATCTTGACCATGACCCTTGGCAGGTTTGTTGTGGGCATGACCTTGCTTGTATTCTGGCATTAGGACTTCAATCATTATTTGGAACAAAAAACTCAAATGAAGTTTTACCAGAAAATATTGAGAAATCTCTAAGGCTTGCATATGAATTTTCCTTTTTCAAATCAACAATATTATATAATGATATTATAAATTGGGAATTATTCAACAACCCATATAGAATTTTTAAAAATGAGGACACTAAAAATGGATAAAAATACCCCTCTTGTAGGGATTTTAATGGGCAGCGAAAGCGATATGTCCGTTATGGAAAAGGCTATGGACGTGCTTTGCACGCTTGGTATTCCATGTGAAATGAGAATAAGTTCAGCCCACAGGATGCCTGAACTTACTGCAAGTTATGCAAAGACGGCAAGAGAGCGAGGGATTGAGGTAATAATAGCAGGCGCTGGAATGGCAGCCCATCTTGCTGGCGCAATTGCAGCTCAAACAACTCTGCCTGTTATTGGCGTGCCTATTAGCAGCGGCGAGTTAAATGGGATTGACGCGCTTTATTCAACTGTACAAATGCCCGCTGGTATCCCTGTTGCAACTGTTGCTATAAATGGGGCAAAAAATGCTGGTTTTCTAGCTGCTCAGATACTATCGATTAAATATCCAGAGCTTAAAAACAGGCTTGATTCACAGAGAAATCAGGCAAAGGAGAGTCTATTAAAAAAATCAGAGGAACTTTGCAGAAAATGCGATTAAATTGGATTTATTATAATAATTATGTTAAAATAACAGAAATTATCTAATTAGGAGGTATTATATGAATTTAAAGAAATCTATTATAGTTCTATTTATTTGTTTGGTTATTTTCAATATTTCGTCCCTTGCGTATGCTGCAATTGGTTTAATTGACAATATGAATGGCGATGTCATGTTTAGAGACAAGGATAATGTTCCCTATAAAGCAGCAGTTAAGGGTACTGTGCTTGATGTCAATTATTGGATAAAGACTGGCGCAACAGGCTGGGCGGTGCTGCTATTTAATGACGGCACAAAGATGACGCTTGCTAATGATACTGAATTTAAGGTTGCCGCATTTTTAATGAGCAAAAATAAAAAAGAGGCTGAATTTAATCTCTTTAATGGTAAGCTCAGGGCTATGGTAACAAAGATGCCTGGCGGACATGTTGATTTTAAGGTTAAAAGCCCTACTGCTGTTGCTGGAATCAGAGGCACTGAATTTATGATGATGACTGAAGGTAAGGCAAACGTTTTTTTTGGCAACGAAGGGAAGGTCTCTGTAACCGGCGGGAAAACTCCAGCCAAAACCCTTACTCCTGAAACAATGGTTCAAAATACCAGAAGTTCTACGCCTACTGATGCAATTAAGCTTGAACCAAACAGCCCATTACTTCAGGCAAAGAAGGATTTTGAGGCAATCACCTCTGACACGCCTCCATCAGATTGGGAAAAATCTAAGAATCTTCCAAATATTGTTGCAAGGTGGAATCTAAATTATGGACATTATCTAGCAGATGCAGGGAAATATGATGAGGCTATGGCAGTATTTCAGATAGCCCTTGACCTGACAAATGTTTCAGAGGTCAGAGCAGACGCAAGGCTTGAGCGCGCTACAGTTTATTCTCATTTTCTAAATAATGCAGAGGCTGCTCTATCTGAATATTTAATAATCATTGAACAATACCCATCACTTCCTCAGAGCGAGACAGCGCTTTATCATGTAGGTGTGCTGCTCAGCGATCTTGGACAAAATGAACAAGCAAGAGCAAGATTTGAGGAATATATGGACGAATATCCTAATGGTAAATATCGCGGCAACATTGAGACAATTCTAAACCAATTAGGAAAATAATATTATGACAAATTTATGATTTCTCTATTTTTAGATTTAAGATTTTAGAATTAAAAAATCTTTGAAATCATAAATCAGCAATCTTAAATCTAAAATATTATGACTTTAACTCGATTTTTTAAATTTATCGGAATTAGTATATTAGCCATTGCTATTACAATGGTCTTATATACTCAGAGGATTGGTTTCTTTACTGCCCTTGATATTAAACTTAAAGATGCCAGATTCAGGCTGCGTCCACAGATAAAGCCTGATAAAAATGTAGTGATAGCTGCCATAGATTCTAAAAGTATAGATGAACTTGGACGCTGGCCATGGGACAGATCGGTTATTGCCTCATTAGTTGAAAATCTAAAATACTATGGGGCAAAAACCGTTGCCTTTGATATTGTTTTTAGCGAACCGTCTAATCCAGTCTCTGATAATGCCTTAGCTGCTGCTATAAAAGAGGCAGGTAATGTGGTTGCAGGTTATTTTTTCAGAAATGAAGAAAAGAGCCATTCAGAGGAATCGCTAAAGCTGTTAGAAAAATCAAGGGTAACTATTTTAAAGGTAGTTGATAATGTCAAAGAAGTCCCAGTAGTATCTTATTCATTCGTTGACAATAATCTCAAAGAGATAAGCGATGCCGCAGTTCTATCTGGATATTTTAATATCATACCTGATGAAGATGGAATAATCAGGTCATCAAATGTGTTACTTTTTAATAATGGCGAGTTTTACCCATCGCTATCAATGTCTGCCCTCAAAAACTATTTAGACACTGAGGTAATCCTAAATATTGCTGTCTATGGGGTTGACTATTTATCTGTAGGACAAAAGACCGTTCCTGCAAATGAACAAGGACAGCTAACGCTTAATTATTATGGCAAACAGGGGATATTCAGAACAGTATCAGTTGTTGATATAGTTAAAAAGAGGTTAAATGGGACTGATGCCCTAAAAAATGCAATAGTATTTGTTGGGGCAACTGAGATTGGAATAAATGATATGAGGGCAACCCCTGTTGATCCAACTTTACCGGGAATAGAGATACATGCAACTGTTGCGTCAAATGTTCTTCAAGGCAATTTTCTGATATATAATTCAAAGGTTACATTAATAGAGATTGCATCTATAATAATATTTCCATTTATCTTGATCATTATACTTGGACTACTGCGAAATACCTTTATTGGTTTGGTATTTACATTTTGTTTTATAGCTACTTATTTTGGGTTGAATTATGTATTATTTGCCTATTATTTCTTGAATACTGGGGTGATATTTCCAATATTCTCAATAGGTTTGGCTTATGTTGGCTCTGAGGCATATAGAAATCTGATTGAAGAAAGACATGGCAAATTTTTAAAGAAGGCATTTGCAAACTATCTCTCTCCTGCCTTAGTGAGCGAGATAATTAAAAACCCTGAGATGCTCAAACTTGGCGGGGCTAAACGAGAGATGTCCATACTTTTCTCAGATATCAGGGGTTTTACAAGCATATCTGAAAAACTCTCTCCTGAATCCTTAGTCTCATTATTAAATCGTTATCTAGGTCCTATGACAAATATAGTGCTGAAAAATTACGGCACATTAGATAAATATATAGGCGATGCGGTTATGGCAATCTTTGGCGCTCCATTAACCATAGTGGATCATTCAGTCGCAGCGTGTATAACCGCTGTTGAGATGATATCTGCGCTCCCTGAATTAAATGCAATGTTTAAGGCTGAAGGACTGCCAGAGATAGCCATTGGAATAGGTATAAACACTGGCGAGGCAATAGCTGGAAATATGGGGACAGATGTACGTTTTGATTATACAGTTATAGGCGACAATGTAAATCTTGCCTCAAGGCTTGAGGGGATGACAAAGATGTATAAATGTCAAATCATTGTCAGCGGCGCAACACGGGCGCATGTTGAAGGGTTTTGCATAAAACTTCCCCAAAATGGATTAAAGGCTGAGGTAACTGGGCATGAATTTAATTTTAGAGAACTTGATCTAATAAAGGTAAAGGGCAAGGAAGAGCCAATTACGATGTATGAATTATCATTAACGCTTGACAGGTCAAGCATAGTCAAGTTTGAAGAGGGACTTAGCCTTTTTCGCTCTAAAAAATTTGTTGAGGCAAAAGAGTTATTTCAGACGCTTTATGAGGAAAAAGGCGACCTTACATCCTCAGTGTACGTCAAAAGATGCGATGAATTTATCTTAACCGTTCCTACACAGGATTGGGATGGAGTTTATGTGGCAACGTCTAAATAAAATTGCCGTTAAGTTCTGTCTTAACCTGCTGGATTTCAGCCCTGACAAGCTCTAAGTCTGACTTTGAGGTAAGTTCCTTTGTAAGCTCGTCTTTTATCTCAAGTTTTTTTGCAAGGTTATATCAACAGTCTTTTTCTCAATTTTATCAAGACCTATCACAATTGCAGAAGACAAAATAGCGGCGTCTTCTTAACCTCGTCTTCTTAACCTATCTTATCTTCAAGCATATGTAAAATCTCTATTGAAAAAGTTGCTGCCATATAAGATTACTTCCTTAATACTCTTTATTAATTATTATTATCATAACATTAAAAAATTACAAAACTTGGAGAGATTAACCTATAAATATAATGAATTTCTCTACCCCTTCTTCTTATAAACATTCAACCCAACCTTTATATCGCTAGTGTCATTAATCGACTGATTTCCCTCAGTGGATGCGATGATAATAGTCTTACCAGAAGAAGACTGACCAAATTCCTTTGATATATCTACCTTTATTGTGAGGATTTTTCCGTCAAGGGTCATTTCTACGTTTTTCATAGCTCTCCTTTATATATCTTTCAATTTTAGCTTATACCTCTAAATTACCTTAAATTTCCTCACAAAGTCAAAAACAAAATTATTTTTAAAATGAAATAGATATTTGTTGGCATTACAAGTTATAATTAACGAACATATAATATGAAACCTAATACAATTCTAATAGTTGAAGACAGCCCGATACAGATGGAGATGCTTAGGCGGACATTAGACAGCGAGGGATTTAATGTTATCCGCTCAAAAAATGGTAGAGAAGGTTTGATTGAAACGCTTAAAACTCTTCCAGACATCATCATAAGCGACATCTCTATGCCTGAGATGGATGGGTATCAGATGTGTTATGAGATAAAACATACTGAGATCACAAAAAACATCCCTGTTATACTATTTACCCAATTTTCAGACCCTGAAGACATTATTAAAGGACTTGTCAGCGGGGCTGATAATTTTGTGGTTAAGCCATACAGCAATTCCCATCTGCTTGGCATAGTCAACAAACTTCTGGCAGAGCGCTCTATTAAGCTATCCGAAGACCCTAATTCTGGGATAGAACTAACCATTGAAGGCAAAATCTATTCCGTACATTCTGATAGAAGACAGATATTAAATCTACTGCTCTCCACATATGAAAGCGCAGTTAAGAGAAACAGCGAACTATCAAAGGCTCATCTTGAACTAAAGGCGTTTAACGAGCAACTTGAAAAAAAGGTTGAGGAACGCACCACAGAACTGATGACATCAGAACTCCGATATAAAGCTCTCTTAGAATCCGCCTCTGACGGCATCTTGATTGCTGATATTGAGACAGGTTTAATAAGATACGGAAATCAGGTTATATGTAGTATGCTTGGGTATTCTGCAGAGGAATTAACGACAATGTATATTGACCAGCTTCATAAAAAAGATGACGTTCAATATTCCCTTTCAAATTACTATGCCCAAGTGCTTGGACAAAAAACCGCAGCCCATAATATACCTTGCATAAGAAAAGACGGGCATGTCATATATGCTGATTTCAGCTCCACAAGGACAACAATTGACGATAAGATTTGCACGCTCAGCTTTGTAAGAGATGTCTCAGACAGGCTGGATGCGGAAAAGAGGCTCTCTAAATTAAATAAAGAGGTCAAGAGCGCTCAAAAAGACCTTTCAGATTTCTCATATGTTATGTCTCATGACCTAAAAACCCCTCTGCGCGCAATTGTGACCCTAGCAGACTGGATTGAGACAGATTACTTCGAGAAGTCGAGGGTCGACACCCAGAATAGTTCTGAAGGCAAGGAAAAACTTGCCATGCTTGTAGGCAGGGTCAGGCGTATCCATGATTTGATTGAAGGAATTCTTAAATACTCAAGCATTGGACAAAAAAGAGAGGATAAAACCCCAGTAGACATCTATCAACTTATAAACGAGGTTATTACAATCATCAATCCATCAGGGGTGGTCAAGATAGCTGTTACTGAAAATATGCCTACAGTAATCTGTGAAAAAACACATATTGAAGAGGTATTTTTAAGTTTACTTAGCAATGCGGTAAAATATAATGATAAACCAATTCCTCAGATACATATCACGTATGAGGATGATGGATTTTTCTGGAAATTTGGAGTCAGGGATAATGGCAGGGGCATTGAAGAGAAATATTTTAAAAAGATATTTCAGATATTTCAGACCCTTAAAAACAAAGACGAACTTGAGTCCACTGGAGTTGGGCTGTCGCTTGCCCAAAAGATTATAGAACTTCACGGCGGACGGATTTGGGTTGAGTCTGAGATTAATGTTGGAACAACAGTGTATTTTACACTGCCTAAAGAGGGGTAAGTAAAATAAATTCACCGCAGAGACGCAGAGAGCACAGAGAAACGCAGAGAAAAGATTAAATATAGTTTATTTAATACACATTTTCTATTTTATTTAACGTTTTTCTTTTATCTTCCTCTGTGCTCTCTGTGTCTCTGTGGTGAATAGTTTTTAGCTTTTTATAAGGAGATATATGGATTTTCTTAATATTCATTTTATGGTTTCTGGCATAACCGTAAACATCTTAATCCCGCCGCTTGTGGCATTTGCCATATCTTTTTTTACCTCTATGGGCGGGGTATCAGGGGCGTTCCTAATCGTTCCATTTCAGATGAGCATTCTTGGATTTACTACGCCGTCAGTATCTTCGACAAATTTTCTATATAATATAATCGGCATACCGGGCGGGGTGTACCGCTATATCAAGGAAGGCAGGATTTCATGGCCCTTGACTTGGGTGATTATTGCTGGAACTCTGCCCGGAGTATTTTTTGGATATGCAATAAGGATTAAATACCTTCCAAACCCATCAACATTTAAGTTCTTTGTGGGGATGGTGCTTTTCTATATTGGGTTAAGACTCTTTAAGGGTTTTTTTGGCGCTAAAAGCGATATAAAAAAGCCCCAAAATAATGATTCATTTAAGGTGACAAATGTGTCTTTCAATCTAAATAGAGTTGGATATGATTTCAATAATCAAAGGGTGACATTTTCGACAAAGGGGATGTTTTTATTGGCGTCTGTAGTAGGGATAATTGGAGGCATCTATGGGATTGGAGGAGGGGCAATAATTGCGCCATTTTGCGTGACTGTCTTTAGGCTGCCTGTATATACTGTATCAGGCGCTGCCCTTATGGGGACATTTATAACAAGTATTGCAGGGATATTTATTTATACATTTATGCCTATGGGTGGAATAGTTTATCCGCCTGACTGGGGGCTTGGAATATTATTTGGACTTGGAGGGCTTGCTGGTATGTATCTTGGGGCTAAGTGTCAAAGATATTTCTCTGAGAGATTTATAAAGACAATGCTTGGGGCGTTGATTTTGTTTGTTTCTATTGATTATATATATCAGTTTGTTGGGAAGATGTAATTATATATGAGGGCGCTGCCCTCAAACACCCGCAAAGGGACTCGTCCCTTTGAACCCTTTATTAAACTGTCTCAACCTTAGGCCAATGATACCCCATTTTATCCGCCTTATCCCATGCCTCTTGAGCGGTCTGTCTTGATTTTTCAATCTCGCCTGCTGCTTTATAATATCGGGCTAAGGTTATCAGGGAGTCTGGTTCATAGAGCCAAAAACCTGTACGCTTAATAATTGTCAATGCCTCTTCTGCTGCGTCCTTTGCGTCTCCATATTGTTCAAGGTCAAGGAAAAGCCTGCCCTGCTCTATCAATGCCTCAATCTGAATATCTGGCATACCAATCTCACGCCCTATGTTTAGCGCCTTTGACAAGTCATCTTGAGCTTCTTTAAATTTGCGGTCTCTCCTCTTTAGCCCCCCAAGCATGCAGAGACATCTGGAGATGTCATCTTGCCAATTATTCTTATTACATATCTCAAGGTTTTTTGTGGTTAGGGCAAAGGCTTCACTTGTTTTGTCAATTGCTGTCAGAAAGCAGGCATATATTATTCCAGGGTAACTATAAAGTTCATCGCCTGATATGGTTTTTTCAATCTCAGAAGCCTGATTAAAAAGGGTTATAGGCTCATCTATATCGCCTCTCAAAAATAGGATGTAACCAAGATATGCCTTTGAATAACTCTGACCCATTTGATCCTTTGCATCTTCAGCCATCTTGAGGGCATTTCTTGCGCTTTTTGATGAGTCTTCAATATTGCCAATTCTAATCTCAAGGTCAGTCAGGTTTAGATAACCAACAGAGGCGTTTTTCCAATCACTGGCATTTTTATATAATTCAATCCCCTTTAAATAAAGGGCAGCCGCCTCTTGCGGTCTGCCTGTATTAACCAAAGATGCGCCAGCCGCATTAATCAGCCAGCTTTTGTCACCTTTACTTGATACTAATGGGTCTTGTCCAAGGTCACCGCTTGGGAAGAAGTTTTTGATAAGCTGCAGATTCATCTCATATGCGCCTAATTTATGTGTTATAAAAAATTCTCCTTTTCGATTAATCTTATCCCTATACACATCACCCCAAACCTCATCATATAACCCAGCCTGACAGCCATGATAGACCTGCTCTATAAGCGGAGACATTTCTTCTAAGGTATTAGCAGGGTCAATCTCATATGTCTTTGCGTATTCTTTGATTCGCCTATGACATGCCTTTTTGTCTTCACTAGGAAAGACAGATTCAAAGAATGCCTTGATATGAGGATGGGCGGTGTATGTGTTATTGCTTTCTTTATTGATTAATCTTAGTTTGACAAGGTTTGAAACCATTTTATCAAACCCAAAGTTTGTCATTATGTTTATATCCTTATTAAAAGGATTGTTAGCTTTATATCTAAAGACTTTTTTAAAATCATTTTTATTTATATCACGTCTAAAGAGTGAAAATATCATCAAAAATTGTCGTTGTTCAGGTATCAGTCTTGAATCATACCAAAGTAGTATTCCATGAGCCTTTCCACCAGCATCATCTTTTGAACCAAGAGGAGGCATTTCTACAATTTTTGTAATGTCACCATCATAATATTCAACAAGTGAATTCCCCAAAAGTGTAAGGCAAAGGGCATGATACTTGTATTCTTAAATAATCTTATCAAAATCCTTTTGCTCGCCCTTTACGCCAATTTTATTGAATAAGTCTCTTGAATCTTTAACTGATAAACCTTCAAGCTCAATATTTTCATATTTATTCCCAATGTAGCCTTCAATATCCTTCATTGGAAAGCGTGTAGTAATCAAGACAAGACCGTTAAGGTGATCTGCACACCATGTTAAAAGCTCTCTGAATTCGACATGAATCATCTTGCCAAATGGTTCACCTTGTTCACCTTTCTGCATCTCTTCCAGACCGTCAAGGATAATCAGATACTTTTCACTGCCAATATTATGCTTAATCCAATCAACCTTGCCCCATGAATCTTTAATTTCAATCTCTTTACCATTAATAAAGGTAACAAGAGAATTTAGAAATCTGTCAATGGAGTTATTTCTATAAAATCCCCACCAAAATATGTGAGGTTCGGTTTTAGTTGAAAGAAGAGTATCAAACCACTTGCGGGCAATAGATGACTTCCCCTCACCGCCAAGACCTATAATAGCCCCAATCTTGGTTTTTTCAGATTCGTAACATCTTGTAATGGTGTTTATATCATCCACTCTGCCAACGAAGTTTGGGACTGGAGGGGTTATGTTTTCAGTGAAGGATTTTATTACTGTGGGAATTAGGAGCGGCTCTTTTGGGTTTTCAATATTCTCAAGTGTATTTTTGACCTTAGGATATGTATATAGATCACTATTATTATACTTTTCGTCAAAAGTTTCAAACTCCAGTTTTAACAAATCCTCAAGTTCTTTGAAAGCTGATGAACTAATCAGGATGGAATTAGGTTCTGCTTTACCTTGTATTTTAGTGGCTGAATTAATTTCACTGCTATGCCAGTCGCCTTTGTCAGAGTGATAAACTACATTACCAAAATCAATGCCTATCCTTATTTGAATATCATTTCTTTTCCCAAGATAGAATAGATTATTATAGGTATCATTAAACTCTCCAAAATTATCTATCATTTCTTTAGCCGAAACAACAGCTCTCGTTACAACTCGTTTAATAATATTTTCATAAATAAAATAATAAATACCACCGTCTCCGCCCCAATTAAGCTCACTCCCAGTTCTTTTCTGAATAATATATTTAACCCATTTATGTAAAGCGATTTTAGTATCATAAAGCTCTTTATCATTAAATTTGTCTGAAAGCGGAGTGCTTCCAATCATATCAATGCTTAGAATGCAAGCAGTTTTTATATCACCATCTTTTAGATTTTCGCCATTACTCATATATTCTCTAACCATGCGGGATATACTTTATGAACTATAACATAAAAAATATTTTATTTCAAATAATAATATGGCATTTGTTAAAGTAATAAAAAAGCATATTAAAAAGAAAAGGAATTCACCACAGAGGCGCAGAGTCGTAGGGGCAGGTCTTGTGCCTGCCCTGTTTTTGTGGTAACCGTGTTGATTGCTCTGTATCAAACTTAAATAAAGGGCAGGCACAAGACCTGCCCCTACGACTCTAAGGACAAGTAAGTCATTTTTGTAAATACTTTTGCAAGAGGCTCAATAATATGGCGTATATTAAGCCAAAGAGAAAATGTCCTGATTTTATGGCATGTAGATAATTTTTACAAAAACCATTATAATAAATAGTTATTATCATCCTTATTCTAATTCGCAATTCAAGAAGTAATGTTATGTACAAATTATTTTTTTAATTCCCCTTTTTTAAAAGGGGTGGATGCGTAGCAGACGGGGTATCTTGTTTTTATGGTTTAAGAATAAATATTACTTCATAAATTGCACAATGATATTATTAAAAAAACTGACAATAGAAGATATTTTAATTTACCTAAAAATTGAAATCGTTGACTGGAAATAAATCTTAGATGCTATATTTATACATAGATGAAAGCGGTGATTTGGGCTTTGATTTTTTAGCTAAAACCCCATCGGAATATTTTACTATTACAGTCTTGGCTGTACAAGGCGTTGAGAATAATCGAAGTTTGATAAATGCCGTGAAGAAGACCCTTAAGAGGAAACTCCCAAAAGAGCAAGCTGAAATGAAGGGAGTAAAGGACTCAAAAGAGGTTAAGATGTATTTTTACAAACAAGTTTCAGTTATTCCCTTTGAAATATATTCTGTTACCCTAAATAAGAGGTGTGTGTATGACAGCCTCGCAAAACAGAAAGACAGAGTTTACAATTTTATAACCCGAACTGTGCTTGATAAAATTCCATTTGAAGATGCCTTGCCGCGCATACAACTAATTATTGATAAAAGCAAAAGTAAAGAAGAAATTGTGGAATTTAACGAGTACATCATACATCATATTAAGGGGCGTATTGACCCGCTTGTCCCACTTGAAATATACCACTTCCCATCTAACGAGAATTTTGGACTTCAAGCAGTTGATTCGTTTTCTTGGGGGATATTTAGAAAATACGAAAAGAAAGACTTTGAATGGTTTAACGTGTTTAAAGAAAAAATAATAGATGATACAGTCTATTTACCTGATAAATAAAAAAGAGCGCGCCCTGCAGGCTTGTTGCGCCATGACTTAGCCAACCTACGGAAGGGAACATCATGGACAACCCACAGCGGTCTTACCGCTCATATACACTATTATACTAAAATAAAATTCTTGTGTTTGTCAATACTAATTTGGGGACATGTAAGACCAAAGAGAAAATGTCCTGTTTTCATTTTAATGTATCAACTATGTTTTTTCAATATAAGGCGTTGCGCAATTGAATTAAGGAAAAGAATTAAGTGGACGGTTCTCTCCATATAACAAATAAAAAATTTAATTAACGGAATATTAACTATTCCTTTCTCTGCGTCTCTGCAGTGAATAATTCTTTTATTCACTTTTGTCATCTGGAGAGAACCGTCCCCAATATTCTATTTATCGAGCATAACACATATATCGGGTTTTATAAAATAATTAATACCACATATAATTCTTATAATGAAAGTCGAAAATGAAAGATTAAGAATTGGCAAGAAGATTAAAAGCCTCAGAGATATCAATAAACTTACTCAAGAAAAGCTTGGAGAAAAGGCTGGATTAAGTTATAAATATATAGGTGAATTGGAACGTGGCAAGGTTAATGTATCCTTAGATTCACTTGTAAAAATAGCTACGGCTCTTGAGATTTCAGTTGATGAACTATTTAAAAAAGATGATGAGCAGGTTATAATAAAAAACTAAAAAAAGCCTTCCAATCTTCCCCATTGTTAAAAGAGGTTTGATGGATTTACAAATAAAGCATTCCTCTTTTTTTAAAATCAGTGAAATCACAATAATCAGCGCTAATCAGTGGTTCAGACATTTTTAATCAACTCCCCAGCCTCAATCTTAGGCCAATGATACCCCATTTTATCCGCCTTATCCCATGCCTCTTGAGCGGTTTGTCTTGATTGTTCAATCTCGCCTGCTGCTTTATAATATCGGGCTAAGGATATCAGGGAGTCTGGTTCATTTAACCAAAAACCTGTACGCTTAATAATTGTCAATGCCTCATCTGCAACACTCTTTGCGTCTCCATATTGTTCAAGGTCAAGGAAAAGCCTGCCCTGCTCTATCAATGCCTCAATCTGAAGTTCTGGCATACCAATCTCACGCCCTATGTTTAGCGCCTTTGACAAATCTACTTGAGCCTCTTTAAATTTGCGGTCTCTCCTCTTCAGCCCCCCAAGCACACAGAGACATCTGGAGATGTTACCTTGCCATTTATTCCTATTACATATCTCAAGGTTTTTTGTGGTTAGGGCAAAGGCTTCACTTGTTTTGTCAATTGCTGTCAGAAAGTAGGCATACGATATTCCAACGAAACTATGAAGTTCATAGCCTGATATGGTTTTTTCAATCTCAGTAGCCTGATTAAAAAGGGTTATAGGCTCAACTATATCGCCTCTCAAAAATAGGATGTAACCAAGATATGCCTTTGAATCTCCCATATTCTATTAATAAAAATAGTTAGCGGCTACACTAATTCAAGGCGAAGTTCACGTCCTACAAGTGCGGCGGCGCGTTGCAGCGTCTCAATTGTCACATTGCCCTTTGCCTTGAGAATACGATCAACCTGCGTGCGGCTTGTGTGCATTAGGTCGGCCATTTCCAGCTTAGTAATTCCCTTCTTGCGCATTTCCTCAGCAATCTGCCACGAAATCACGCGTGTAGCTGCCTCCGTCTTAGCGGTCTCGTAAATGCCTTCCTCTTGCAGAAAATCCTCAAGCGTTGATCCTAAATGTTTATTTTTCTTACTCATTTCAAAACCTCCTTCATTCGTTTAAGGGCTAATTCAAGTTCGTCTTTTGGTATTTTCTGTTTTTGTTTGATGAAGCCGTGTAAAACTATAAGCTGTCCCTCAAACATAAAAAATAATATCCGCGCAATTCGACGGCTTGGTAGAGCGCTGCGTACTTCCCACAATCCACCGCCAAGGCTACGACAAAGCGGCATCCCAATAGGCCAACCAACCTGCGCAGTTGCAAGGTCAAACCCTATTGAACGCCTGTCGTCACCCGGCAAGCCGCGTAACCAATCCCTGACTGGCTCAACTCCAAACGAAGTACGATAGAAAATAACGGGTATCTCTTTCATTGTTTTTAGTCATCAACGATCCTCTATTAATAATGTACCATAAAAAGTACACTAATACAAGATGTTTCTACCTTAATCATTTATTTTATTTAATAGAGCCTCTTGCAAAAGTATTTACAAAAATAACTTACTTGTCCTTCTTTAATAAAAAAGTGTATTTTTGAACCTAATATACCTCTTAATATTGACCACCATCGTTCACACGAAGCGTTGCTGCTTCAAGCAGTAGATTTATTTTCATGGGGGATATTTAGGAAATATGAAAAAAATAATACTGAATGGTTTGATCTTTTTAAGGGAAAAATTAAATATGATGCGGTTTATTTACCCTATAAATAAAAAAGAGCGAGCCCTGTAGGCGCGTCGTCATCTGGCTATAGGCTACCATACGGAAGGGAACACCAGTTGAACCCACAGCGGTCTTATCGCTCTTATATACATTTTAAAATATAATTTTATATCTGTCAACATAAAAAATGGCAAGACCCGACCCCACTTTCCTTCATTCTTTATGCTTATCTGTGATCATATCCTTTATCTCTTGATGAATCCCATCAATGGATTCCATCACATCGTCAAGATAACAAATAAGTCCAGTTCGGGTATATTTTGATAACTCCACAGTAATTTCATGACTAAAAAAATCGGAAATAAAAGAAATCTTTGATTTACAGACATAGAGCTTATCTGCGATATCAAGTAGTTGTGTCATTGTACACCTCTGAACGTTTTTAGTTTTCGGGCAATAAAAACCCGAGTTCTACTACAGTGCGTTCAGACACTGCCTCATGCCTCACGACATGAAGGAACTCGGGCGCGCTATTAGCCCTAAAATAAAAATCTCCTTTCCGCACCTCTGCGGAGGCTGGAGACAGCCCTGAACGTACTTTTAGTACCATAAGTATAAAGCAAAATCACAAGGTCTGTCAATGACAAATAATGCTGTGTAACACTGAAATAATTCATGTTGACTTTAAGGGAGGCAGTACAATATAATATAGTTGAAATAAATCATAAGCCATAGGAAATAGCTGGTAGAAATACATTGGTGGTATTTCACATGAAAGATATTCTTAAACTAAGAGAAAAACACGCTGATATTATCAATAATAAAAATATTACTTCTTTATCAACTTGGACAGAAAAAAACGCAGGCGATGAATATGACAGCGCAAAATATTTAAAAAAAGTAGATAAGCACGGACATAAATTGCAAAAAATATTTCTTGAAATGTTTGAAGATTAATAATGACCCCAGAAGAAATTTTAGAAATTCACAGAAATGATATAATTGAATATTTTGATGATGTAAAAGAGGTTTATAAAAAAACTTGTTCCGTAATCAAAGGGATATTCCTACAAGATGAGGTACTTTATCATTGTGTTGAAAGTCTTTTTTTAGATATTTATCGAATAAGAGCCTTTCATGGAATTGAAATTATTGATAGTCACAAAAAAGCTGCATTTACAATGAAGTGGGTTAGTAAATTACGACCAATAAGTATAGATAAAAATTATAAAGAAACCAATTATGCTCAAGTAAGATTAACCGCAAATGATTATTTTGCAGTTCAAGCCGGCATATGGCATTTAAATGTTGATTTTGATTTACTTTTTGATTGTCATAAGGACTTTATTAAAAATTTAATCTATACCCTTCATAACCGCTATGTCACTGGAGAAATATTATCTTCCATGATGTATTTAATTGAAAAACTAACTTTTAATGAAACCAAAAAAACTTAGAAATCAATATTCCGTCAATAAATAAACTGGGCAGTAAATAGCCCCGCTAAATACCCCATCTGACAACGCATCCACCTATGTCCAAAAAAGTGGAATTTAAAAATTATTATAATATCTTTTCTCTGTGATCTCTGTGGCTCTGTGATGAATAGTTTTTCTTTTTAATATGTTTTTTTATTACTTTTGCAAGAGGCTCTTAATATAAAGGCCATCTCTTTGGCAGAAATATCTCCTGATACCTGTCAAGGGCAAATCTATCAGTCATGCCTGCTATCATATCGCATATCATAGTATCTTTATCTAATCCTACATGATTAGTATGAACCTGATCAATATTTTGAAAATAATATTGATACAAATCTAGTAATATTTTTTTAGCCTTATTTAATTGAATTGCAATTGTAGCGCTCTCATAAACCCTTAAAAATAGAAAATCTCGGAGATTATTTATAGTTTCAAGCATGGAGCCGCTCATAGTAATTTTTTGGAGGTCATTATTTATTGAGGTCATAATCAAATCCATGACCATTTTATCAATCCTTTGAGAATATCTTGTGCCAATTATAGAGGAAATGTCCTTTGGTATATCGCTTTCTTTAATAACTTCAGCCCTGATTGCATCATCAAGATCATGATTTAGATATGCAATAATATCCGAGAGTCTCACTACCTGACCCTCAAGGGTTAGCGCCTTTGTTTTTTCATCAGGTATAATCCTGCCCTTGCCTTTTGAATGTTTGAGAATTCCATCTCTTACCTCATGGGTTAGATTTAATCCCTTGCCGTTATTCTCAATAAGATCAACTACCCTTAGGCTTTGTTTAAAATGATCAAACCCCATTGGGTGAAGCTCTCTAAGCACAGCCTCGCCAGCATGTCCAAATGGAGTATGACCAAGGTCATGACCAAGGGCTATTGCCTCGGTAAGGTCTTCATTTAATCTTAATGCCCTTGAAATAGTCCTTGCAATCTGCGAAACCTCTAATACATGGGTCAATCTTGTGCGGTAATGATCACCCTTTGGAGCAAGAAATACCTGTGTCTTGTGCATAAGACGTCTAAATGACTTGCAATGGATTATGCGGTCTCTATCACGCTGAAAACAGGTTCGTATTTCATCAGGGGCCTCAGGTCTCAGCCTGCCTTTTGAATCTCTGCTATGCTTAGCCATTTTAGATAATAATGTATCCTCAAGTTCTTCAGTTTGTAATCTAATATTCATTTTTCTTCTTCTTCAAACATATCATTTTGAGGCGCTCTTGCGCTCTGTACCAGTTGCTCAATAGCCTTGACATCATCGCCAGTTGATGCCCCAAGTTCTTTGAATCTTCTTGCTGAATGTATAAATCTCCTTTCCATTGAGCCTAATGCCTCGTTATAAGAAGTGACGGCATCGTTAAGTTTACTGCCAACCCTTGAAAAATGATTGACAAATATCCGTATTTTATCATATAAGTCTTTGCCTAATGCGCTGATAATCTCTGCATTTTGAGTCATCTGCTCCTGCCTCCAGCCGTATGCAACCGCTTTAAGCAAGGCTATTAATGTAGAAGGCGTTCCAATAATGATTTTATTTGCAAAGGAGTCTTCCATAAGTTCTGGGTCATACTGTAGCGCTGAACTGTAAAACGATTCAGCAGGCAGAAATAATATTACAAATTCTGGCGTATGTCTGTCTTTTGTGAGATTTTTCAATTGATCCCAATATGTCTTCTGGCTTAATTTTTTCATATGTTCTCTAACCTGTCTTGAGTGCTTCTTCAATATTATAGTCCTTTCCTCTTCGGTTTGCGCAGAACCAAGTTCAAGATAAGCCTCAAGTGATACCTTAACATCAACTACAATATCGCGGTTTGACGGCAGATGTATTATCATATCTGGTCTAAAAGCCCCATTTTCAGTGGCGATGGATTGTTGGACTGAAAAATCGCAGTGTTCTTCCATTCCTGCTAATTCCACAGTTCGCCTAAGCTGCATCTCTCCCCATCTGCCTTTTACCTGCGGCTTTCTTAAAGCAGAAACAAGATTGCTGGTTTCACGCTGTAATTGTTGATTTCCAATAGTTATCTGTTTTATCTGCTCATGAAGGCTGCCGTAATCCTGCCTTCTCTTTGCCTCAATCTGAGAATACTGCTCTTCGTAATTTTTTAGTGTTTCTTTAAGTGGTTTAATCAGCCCGTCAATGCTGGTTTTATGCTGCGTCAGTTTATCTTGAGTGTCGGAAAATAGATTCTTTAGAGTCTCCTTAGCAAGGGTAAGAAATTGCTGGTTACTGTCTCTAAGGGCAGAGGCTGAAAGGGCATTAAATGTGTCGGTCAATTCCTTTTTAGCGTCATTTAAAATCCTTCGCTGCTCTGCAATATTAACATTTGCAGCTACCAACTGCGTCTGGGCAATAGTTTTTTCGGTTGAAGTAATAGATAACTCTTTTTTGAGAGGCTCAATTATATTCTGGGTCTCTAATAATTGACGTCTTAATTCAATGATAGTAGCATCAGCAGCGCTCAATGCAGATTGAACGGCTTGATGTCTCCTCTGAAAGAAATAACCACAAGCTAAGGCGCCTAAGATTATTCCTGATATTAATGATATTATTATTTCCATATAATCTATATACATGAGGGCGTTGCCCTCAAACTCCCAAAAGGGGGCTTGCCCCCTTTACCCCTTAATTTCAATTATAACATAATAACTTAAATACATCATATATTTTAACTTCCAGTCAATTGATGCAATAGGTTATTTTTCTTAGACAATAATCTTAAAATACTTGAAATTTTTATTTGAATTTGTTACAATATGATATTACTATATTTTCCTCTTATATTATAAGGCAGACGATTAGGTAACGCTTTGCAGCGCTGGCAAATATTGCCAGTTAATTCAAGTGTCAGGAGGGTCTTATGGTTACTATAAGAAATAAAAAAGATTTGGATATGTTCTCAAAGTTTTCTGATTTAAAAGGCGCAGACCTCTATGAAGCTAAGCTTGAGGGCGCAAACCTTAGCATGGCTAACCTTGAAGGGGCAGATTTGGCAGGAGCGCATCTTGAGGGAGCATATCTAAATAAAGCCAATCTTGAAGGCGCTTATATGGAGCGCGCTCATCTTGAGATTGCTAATCTTGTGGAAGCAGACCTAAAGAGAGCTCATCTTGAGGAAGCGGATTTATCAGGAGCAGACCTTGAAAAGGCAGACCTTTTTGAGGCGCGCTTTGAACAAGCCAACCTTAACAGGGCGCATCTTGAATGTGCAAATCTTTCTGGGGCATACTTTGAAAGGGCTAATCTGAGCGGGGCTCATCTTGAAAATGCTAATCTTGCTGGAGCTAACTTTGAATACGCCATTCTTAAAGGAGCTAACTTCAAAGATGCAGATTTATCAAATATCAAACTTGAAGGAGCAAATATTGAAGGAGCTATCTTTAATTAACCATGACAAAGGGGCGAAACGAGGGTGTCTAAAATCTAAAACAGCATAGAAATTTTATATCTCTGGTTTAAGATATTCTTCTATTTACAGAGAATGAGGTGTTTAGTGTTTGACGAATGTTCCTAAATTTATTCATCTTCAATCTATGATAAAATAATCCCTCACAATGATCAGAATGATATATATGAACATGAAATTTATTGTTTTTTCTATGCTCTACTATAGAGACATGTCTTCTATTACGTTTTTTCATGATTTCTTTATAATAAAATTGCCGTAAAGAAAATAAAGAAATTGGATTATACCTTGTTTCTATTTTAATCCCGATTTCTTCAGCGCCTAATGCCTCAGCTATAGTTTGAAGGTTTACAACTCTTACAGGCTTATCAATAATCTTTATAGTTCTTATCATCTAATTCACCTCTTAGCTCGATCAAATCTTGAGATACGAAAAAAACCTACCTTCAAGTTCAAATGCAACTTCTCCTTGATCGGTTTCTCTTCCAAATCTATGCAAATATTCTCGTAGTAACTTTATATTTTTTACAAAAAGATCTGGATCAATATATGTATACATAAGAAAAGTCTTTTCTCTAATAATATTTTTATTTTCAGGATTCTCCCAAGCGCCATCTGCTGGAGGCATTGTAGTTACGCCTCTACCAATTGATGTTAAAACATTTTGCGCCTCAATTATCCAGACATTAAGTTTTCTAATCTGCTTTCCATTTTTATCTTTATTTGGAATATATAATGTCAACTGTTGTGTTGAAATATCTTGTATGGCTCCTAATAATTCTGAAATGGTTATCTCTTTACTATTTCCAACCTTCATCTCATCCTCTTATTGTTAAACTACCTATTTATAAATTATATAACACAATAATTCTATAAGTCAAAATATTTTAGACTTAATTTTGATATTACCCGTTAATTATCAATCAAAAACCTCTCTACAACCTTCACCGCCTCATCTTTTGAAGAAATCTCCCCGCATAATCTCTTCTCCTCAACCATATTAAGTATAACCCTAAACTGCTCAGATGGAACAAGTCCAAATATGTCCTCTAAATCATCTCCATTAATAAGATGCGGCTCCTTGCTTAATGGAATATATTCATTATTATAATATGAAAATAAATCAGAGGCAGATTTCATAAATCTATCTTCATCCTGTCTCCTTAAAACTCTCACTATACAAAGACATAATGCGAATATTGAATATAGATGACCATCTATCCGCATCAAAAACCTCGCCATGTCTATCTTTTTTGTATGGTAAAAATATGGGCAGAGATTATTTTTACAGATATTTCCAGTAATAATATTTATATACCTAGTCTCTTTTTGCGATACCTTAAATCTCTCTATAACTCCTTTAATCTGCGCTAAATCATTTATAAATAAGGTTGAAATCTTCAATAATATCTTTATATGAGGCTGTGATGAAAAATATTGCCTCATCTGTCGGAAATAAGGCAGTCCTTGAGGGTTATTAATAATTGCCTCCATCTCTTTAAATATCTTAAGTCTTGACTCTATCTCTGATGGTTTTATCTCTGGAATAAGCTCAGTCAATAATCCAGTCTCTGCCATGCTATTTAGCGCGTCAAAGGCATTATCTGACGAGAGAAGGATTTTAAGTTCAGTATAGATTCGCTCAACAGCAGGGAGTTTTATCAGATATTTTAGTTCGCTAACCGCCTTCAAGGTAACATTGTCAATATGAAACCCAAGACTGGACATAAACCTAAATGCCCGTATAAGCCTTAGTGGGTCTGCAATTAAATTATCCCTTGAAATCATTCGAATTATCTTGTTATTAGTATCTCTGATACCATCAACAAGGTCAATTATCTGCCTGTCATTATCTGATAGTTTTATGGCAAGGGCGTTTATAGTGAAATCGCGCCTCTTGACGTCCTCTTCAAGTGAGCCATGATGCAGCATTGAAATATCAAATATATATCCATCTTTAACTACACGCGCAGTCTCAAATTTTATATTTAACGGCACATATGTTCCCTTGATTGAACGCGCAAATAAAGAAGCTATTATGTATGGGTCTCTATTAATGGCAAGGTCTATATCTGTGACTGGCTTGCCTATCAAGATATCTCTGACTGCCCCGCCAACTATATAGGCATCTTCTATAATTGAGGCTTCAGTCAAAATCCCTTTTAAAATATCTATCAGGTTGATTAGAATATTGTCGTTAATCACTTTTCACTTTTCACTCATTATAATATCAATAAATAAATATTTTTTATAAATTAAAAATATTTGTTGACTTTTCCATTCTATCGGTGTAAATTAATAAGGGTATGTTGATTTATGTATTAGTTATATTAATATAAAAGACAAAGATAAATATTAATTTCTTCGTAACATAATGATAATCCATTATCAAGGACTGTCCGCAAAGGAAAAAATCTTTTAAGAATATTTCAGATACTGGGGTGTAACTCCCTAACTCTTCTAGGCAATTTGATAGCCATTTGATATTTTAAGAGGAAATATTTAGTTTTTAATGGTGTTAAACTATCACAAATATAATTCAAAATAAGGCAAATCATATTAACCTTAATTCTACAGAATTAAAATAGATGCGGCACGTTACTCTAATGTTGGAGGCTGCTATGTCATCATTATAAAAAGGCAAAAAATATCTAATAATATATTTGATAAAACAACAACGGGCTTAAGCCAGTTGTTTAAAATACTTCCAAAGAGCCTGCGGAATACAATTTTATCTCTTAAAAAAAGGAGCATAGTTCATGGATAATATCGCAATATCAGAATTGCAAGAGAAAAATATTGAAGAGCTTACATCAGTAGCAAAGGAATTTAATATTGAGGGCGCCTCAAATATGCGAAAGCAGGAATTGATATTTGGGATACTTGAAGCACAGGCTCAAAAAACGGGTAATTTATTTGCAGAGGGTGTTTTAGAGATACTGCCCGATGGGTTTGGGTTTCTTAGGTCGCCAGATTATAGTTATCTGCCAGGCCCTGATGACATATATGTATCTCCGTCTCAAATAAGGAGATTTTCGCTTAGGACAGGCGAGTTGGTCTCAGGTCAGGTTCGTCCTCCAAAGGAAAATGAGCGGTATTTTGCCCTGTTGAAGGTTGAAGCTATCAATCATCGCCCCCCAGAGGAAAATATCTCTGTTCCATTATTTGATAATCTCACCCCTTATTATCCAACTCAAAGGATATCTCTTGAATATATGGAAAGTGAGCACTCAACACGCGTTATGGAACTCATCTCCCCAGTTGGCAAAGGTCAAAGAGGGCTGATTGTCGCTGCCCCAAGAACTGGTAAGACCGTACTTTTACAATCTATAGCTAAGGCAATTAAAAAGAATCATAAAGAGATACAGCTAATGATTCTATTAATTGATGAAAGACCAGAAGAGGTTACGGACTGGAAAAGAACAGTGCCTGGCGCTGAAATAATCAGTTCTACCTTTGATGAACCGCCAAACAGACATTGTCAGGTCTCAGAGATGGTCATTAACAGGGCAAAGAGACTGGTGGAATATAAAAAGGATGTAGTAATATTATTAGACAGTATTACCAGACTTGCCAGAGCCTATAATACAGTAATGCCTACCAGCGGAAAGCTGCTTTCAGGCGGACTTGACGCAAATGCCCTTCAAAGACCTAAGAGATTCTTTGGCGCAGCCCGTAATATTGAAAAGGGTGGAAGTCTTACTATTTTAGCCACTGCCCTTGTAGATACTGGCAGCAGGATGGACGATGTTATATTTGAGGAGTTTAAGGGTACTGGTAATATGGAAATCCATCTTGATAGAAAACTAGTTGACAAGAGAATATTCCCAACCATAGAGATAAATGCCTCTGGCACAAGAAAGGAAGAACTGCTTGTAAGCAAGGATGTGCTTAATAAGATGTGGATTCTAAGAAAGGTCTTAAATCCTCTGAGCAGCGTTGAGAGTATGGAATTCCTGCTTGCCAAACTTAAAAATACCAAGACTAATCAGGAATTTTTAAATTTGATGAATTCTTAAAAAAAGAAATTGCCGTAGGGACTTATTGCATAAACCCTATTGCTTGTACATAAATGGCTTAAGCAATATGTCCTATCCGTATACATAAAGGGCTTATGCAATAAGCCCCTACGTGAATAATTTTTCATTTTAAATTAATAGAGAGGTAATAAATGGAACAATTTGATTATAAAAAATTCACTAAGCTTGAAGAGAAGATGTATGATTCGGGAATAGTGAGTCTGCGAAAAGCCATTAAAGATGGTCTAACCTATAAAGAGGCTATCGCCTCTTTAGATATTTCAGATACAGAGTTTAAAAAATTGATTACTGATGATTTTTTAAAGATATGTCTGGTTGAGATGCACTATGAAAAAAACATGTCCCTTAAAGAGATAGCTATAAAACTTTCCATCTCCCATGAAGACGTTATAAAGATACACGAGATTATAATTGAGGATGTGTCACTTGCTTCAGTTGCGGAGTATCATAAGGAAATTTCAAAGGGTCAGGCGTAGAACAAAACCTATTCACCTTATTAATGTAGGGGCTTATTGCATAAGCCCTTTATATATACGTATAGGGCATATGCAATAAGCCCCTACGCACTCTGCGCCTCTGCGGTGAATAGTTTTTATCTTTTCTTTGCGTTGAATAATTATATATATGAAGGACAGACACATATAGATGATTGAGATAGATTATATAATTCATGGCGATTATCTTGTCACAATGTCAGAAGACTCTCCCCCTATTATTGACGGCGCGGTTGGTGTATTAGCTGGCAAAATTATTGATATTGGCAAGCACTGCGACCTGATTAATAAATATGTGCCGCTTGAGACAATTAAGGGCGGGGTTATTATGCCGGGTCTTATTAACACCCATTGTCATGCGGCAATGGTATATTTCAGGGGCTACGCAGATGACCTTCATCTTATGGATTGGCTGGAAAAATACATCTGGCCTGCTGAAAGTAAATGGTTATCCAGTGAATTTGTATCTGACGCAGTTGAGCTTGCAGCCTTTGAGATGCTAAGCGCAGGCATTACTACATATAGCGATATGTATTTCTATCAAAGTTCCGCAGCAAAATCCGTTAAAAAACTTGGGATAAGGGCAGTGCTAGCTAGTGGAGTAATTGATTTCCCAACAAAGACCACAAGAGGCGCTGCAGATTGTATAGACAATGCTATACGTTTCATGCAGGATTTCAAAGGAGACCCCATGATTACCCCTTCAATTGCATTACACTCTCCATATACCTGCTGTCCAGATACGTATATTAAGTCAAAAGAGGCTGCTATACATCATAATGCCCTGCTTCAGACACACCTTTCAGAGACGCAGTGGGAGGTTGATGAGGTATTAAAAAAATATAGCAGGAGACCAGTGCAGCTCCTTGATTATTATAATATCCTTGATAATAATGCCCTTGCCTCGCATTGTGTATGGCTTGATGATATGGAGCTTGATATTATTGCAAAGACTGGCACAGGGGTTTCTCACTGTTTAAACAGCAATCTGAAACTTGCCTCTGGGATAGCAAGGGTGCCTGAGATGTTAGATAAGGGGATTAAGGTATCGCTTGGAACAGACGGGGCAGCAAGCAATAATAATCTTGATATATTAAACGAGATGTCAACCGCCGCAAGGCTTCATAAGGCAATGGTCAATGATTCCGCTGCTCTAAAGGCAAAAGACGCTATGGCTATGGCGACAATTAATGGGGCAAAGGTTCTTGGGCTAAGCGATAAAATTGGAAGCATAGAAAAAGGCAAGGCAGCAGATATTATAATTGCCTCTTTATCTAAGCCTCATTTAGCGCCAATATATGATATTTATTCACATATTGTTTATTCCATGAACTCTCAGGATATTAAGACTGTTATGGTTGATGGGAAGGTGCTTATTAGAGAAGGACGGCTTGCTAGTGGGGCTGGTGGTGAGATTATAGATAAGGCGAATTATTGGGGGAAGAGGATAATGAGTGAAAAGTGAAAAGTGGATTTTACCACAGAGACGCAGAGGTACGCAGAGAAATACAGAGAAAAAAAATTTAATAATAATTTATTGACACTGGTAAGTGATTAGGTTGGAAGATTCAAAAGCATACTGGTATTTTTTTAAATTCCCCTTTTTTAAAAGGGGTGGATGCCGAAGGCAGACGGGGTATTTTGTTTTTTTGGTTAAGACCGATTTTCAATTAATTCGATAATATTTTATATAAAAACATTTGTCGTAGGGGCAGCAAAGCGTGCCTGCCCTTTTTTTGAGTTCTATGCAATTGCTTTATACAGGGCAGGCACGCTTTGCTGCCCCTACAACTGAATTCTTACCGTTTAATCTTAGACAATGAATCCTTTACAGCCCCATGCAGAAATAACACATCAATACCTATGATAATATTAATAAACCCCTCCTGAATACGCTTATTTGCCTGTTCAGGGCTTGTTGTGATGATACCGCATGGCATATTTACCTTCTTTGACGCTGCCAGCACCTTTTGAATTGCAGCCTCAACGCTTGGGTCACTGGTTTTTCCAAGCAGTCCCATGCTCCCTGATAGATCCAATGCTCCTATCATTATTGAATCAATACCTTTAACGCTCAGAATGTCATCAATATTATTAACCGCCTCAATATGCTCTATCATCAGTATAGTTAAAACCTCTTGATCTGCTGTCTCCAGATATTCAGTCATATGCAGACCATAACATTGGGCGCGTGAGAGTCCTGCCCCTCTTTCTCCCCTCAGCGGATATTTCATTGCGCGCACTGCGTATTCCGCTTGTTCCTTTGTATTAACTAATGGCACGATAATACCGTCGGGACCAGCGTCTAATGTCCGTTTTATCATAGTCTTATCATTCCATGGAACGCGCACTATTGCGCTAACGTCTGAACCGTTTGTTGTTTGCAGCATGGTTAGAACATTTTCATAGTCAAGCGATGAATGTTCTGTCTCTATCCATATCCAATCCAATCCGACATGAGATAGAATTTCAGCGACAATAGGGCTGTTCATAGTAATCGTTGCTCCAAGACATACCTTGCCTTCTGCAAGGCTGCGTTTTAAACGGTTTGGGTCTCTTAATCCCTTTGAATTCATTGTTTTCCTCCTGTATTTTTATTTGCTTCGTCTATTACCTCTAATAATCTCTTTCTGGTATCAATATTAGCTGCATTTTCAGCGTAATTTCGTTGAGTCAGCCCTGCAAAATCTGGAATATCAGTCCTTCCGCCATTTGAAACAAAGAAACGAATCTGATCAAGGTATCCGTCAAGATTTTCAGGCTTGACCATTGATCCCCTGAGTACTGTATCGTGCATAGCTGTCAATCCATTGGCAACTGGTATTTCATTAATTGCCTCTGCTAATTGCTTAGGAGTCATCTTTTTTGCGCACATCTTTAGTATATCAAGGTGATTAAATACCGCAGCCCTTATAATCGTCTGAACCCCCATTGGATGTTCTTCATGTAGAGTTGGATTAGCGCCTTTATCTAATAAATATTGGGCTAATTGATTCCTAAGTTTTAAGACATCAGGGCTGCTGTTAGTTCCAGTTGCGGCAGCTATCAAAGGAGGCTGCTGTAAAGCCCCGCCAAGACGATTTATATCCGCATGTTTGACCTCAATCAAATCACGCGCGGCATTTAGAGTTGAATCAATGGCAGAAGGATCTGAGGCTGCTTTTTTTAACCCCTTCATAATGACATCAATAAGCTGGTCGCTTAGATTCTGTCTCTCTTTTTCAGAGTTAGCAATGACAGGGGCAATCCTTTTTAAGAAACATCTATAGTAGACAGCCTTAGCATCTGCTAAGCTGTCATAAGGACGAATTATATCCATCATGGCTGAATTTTGAAATTGCGCGGCAAATTCCATAGCCCCTAATCCTCTAGCAGTAGTAATTGAGGTATCAGCTCCGCGTTTAACAAGGTAATCAGCAAGCTCAAGATGACCATAAAACACAGCCTGAAGCAATATACTATGTCCATTTAACTCCCAGATTGCGTTAAGGAGTTGGGGTTTGGCATCTAATAATACAGCAGAAACCTCAACGCTGCCCTTTTGCCCAGCCAAATGTACAGAAGAAGCCCCTGATATTTTATGGGGCATAGCAACAGATGCTCCGCCTTTAATGAGGAGTTTTACGACATCCGTATTGCCCCTGTCGCAAGCCCATAAAAGAGGAGTCCAGCCGTTTTGGTCGTATTGGTTAGGGTCGTTATTTGAATCTAACCACTTTGAAATCCCATCGGAATCCCCTGATTTTGAAAGCTCTATCGCTGTGGTGACTGCAGAGATTTTGTTAGTTGTCTTTTTCATTGAATGTTATTCCTCCTTTTGTTATATTTTTGCTGGCATATTACTTTAAACCATCTTCCCATTGAGGATAAGCATCCGAATACTTTTCATCAGCTGAAATTAAGGCATCATTTGCTTCACTCAACAAGGTTGTAGCTTCTTTAATTAAATTAAAAGCTAAATCAGCATCAGGTTTGTTTGAGTTATCAGTTGCTGTATAATAAATAAGTAATTTTGTTACAGCATCATATGTTTTCTCTTCAGCATTAATATATTTATTTATGCTTGTTCCAAATAGATTATTAGGCTCATTAAGTTCACGAGGTATATATGTAATCTTATCAATTGATTTTTTTATCTTTTTAAATGTTACAATGTATTTACTGCTGCAATCTAATAAACTAGAGATATATGTATAATAAATCTCTGATTGTTCATCCTTTGCGGGTCTTTTAGATATATCTGGATCTTTTGAATTAATTAGAAACATATATGATTTACTAATAAAGGTAGTAATTGCTTTATTAGAACAATTCCTTGCTGGTTCTAATTGCGTTCTATAATTTTTAACAGTTAATATATAGTTGTTTTTAAGTTCATTAGCTTCTGCAGTTTTAGCTGGTTTATCTGAAGTAGATTCCTTTGAATCATTTTGAGCATTAACATCTCTTCCTATAGCTGTAGTAGTAGTAAAAGTTGAATCTTTAATACTTACTGGACCACAACTAACCAAAACAAAAAATAAACAAAAACTTAATAAAATGCGTGATAATATTTCCATTATTGTCTCCCAAAAAATATTTAATAATTTCAATTTCCCCTACTATAGCACACCACTACTTCCAAACCTATGCCAATTAATTGACAATTGATTGACAATCAAAAATATTTTTAAGATACTCAAAAAACCCATTCCTCTCCCTCTACAAAATCCCTTCTTGACACAGGTTTTCATAAAAAAGTATACTTTCAATAACACCAAAACCAGATTATGAAAGATTTGACAAGCATCAAGAAAAGTTATGAGTTTAAGATTGTTTTTAAGACTGGCAGGTCTTTTTCAACTCCATTCTTTTCTATTTATTATATGGCAAATAATCTGCCGTTTTATAGAATCGGACTTGCAGTAAGCAAAAAGGTTGGCAATGCGGTAATACGTAACAGGCAAAAGCGTATCTTTAGAGAGGCTTTTAGGATGTTAATTACTCAAATGCCTCCGCTTGAGAGCGGTTTTATTGATGTGGTATTTGTCGCTAAACCTGCTATGGTTAATCAGGGGTTTGATAAGATATTTGACGAATTGACTCGTTTTTATAAACTTAAAATTATTAAATAGGATATTGGAGGCTGCGCCCCCAAACCCAGCAAGGCATTAAGGAAAAGATTATATTATGGATGACTGCATAAAGAAATTAGAGATTGAAATATCAAGGCGTGAAAACCTTGAACTTGCCTATAAGGAAAAAAGCCGAAGCTATGAAACTCTCAAGAAACATCTTGATTCAACCACAGTTACAGATCAAATAACTGGCGCATTAAATCGTATTAAGATAGACAGCATCTTGGAAAATGAGCTTCAGAGGTGCAGCAGATACGGCAATAATCTCTGTATTGTCTTGATTAGAGTCAAGGATTTTGCAAGGATTCAAAATATCGTTGATCATAATTCCATAAACTTTGGATTAAGAAGGCTTGCCTCTTTGATCTCTGAATGTCTTAGAAATACCGATTATTTCGGCAGATGGGGCGATGACAGCTTTATCGTTGTCTTGACAGAGACAACCTTAGGACACGTTGAGATATTTATCAATCGTCTAAACTCTATCCTTAGTTCAACTGATTTTAAAGACATTGGGCAGATTATCTGTAAATACGGCGCAGTTCAGTTTGCGCCTGGCGATGATTATATGAGTATTACTAAGAGGGCAAAGTCTGAACTTGATAAATAAAAATAAAAACTAAAAAAAGAATTCACCGCAGAGGCGCAGAGGTACGCAGAGAAAAACTAAAAACAATTTACCACAGAGGCACAGAGTACACAGAGAAACACAGAGAAAGATAAACTTACTAACTAAATAAAAAATCTTGCGGGTTCAAGATTTATCATTTATCTTTTGTTTTTCCTCTGCGTCCTCTGCGCTCTCTGTGTCTCTGTGGTGAATTCCTTTTTTTTCTTACTATGAATAATATCTCAGATAACATATCCTTTCTCTTGGTAGAGCCTTTCTTGGGCGGAAATATTGGCGCAAGCGCAAGGGCTTTAAAGAATATGGGATTTAGTAAGATGGAACTGCTAAATCCACGCCAACATCTCTCTGATGAGGCATATGCCTTTGCGCATGGCGCAAGGGATGTCTTGGAGTCTGCTGTTGTTTATACGTCTCTTGAACAGGCAATCAACGATAAGGCGATTGTTGCGGCGCTCTCAAGACGGCTTGGCAAGACCAGAGGCATCTCTTTGCCAATCAAAGAAGGCGCAAGGAAGATTGTTGAGTTTGCCTTAACAAATAAGGTTGTAATCGTCTTTGGCAGAGAGGATAAGGGGCTTCTCAATGAAGAGATTGATAGATGCGGGTTTATAATCACTATCCCATCTCACCAAGCACAGCCATCGCTTAATCTTGCGCAATCTGTTATGATTGCCGCTTATGAGATTGCAGGGGCAATGCCCATGCAGACAGAGCTGACGCATAGTGATGCTGTTACAATTGTATCTCAGGAGCAATTGATTGGGCTTTATAGTCATATAAATGAGATACTTAAACTCCTTGATTATGGGATGCGCGGCTCTGAGGATTTGGAAGCGGATATTATGCGAAATCTCTCTCATCTTATCGGCAGATACGGACTGACAGATTGGGAGGTCAAGATGCTTCACGGTCTTTGCGGAAGGATTAAAAAAAATATAGTGAAAAGTGAAAAAGGAAAAAGCCCCAAACCTATTTAAATTTTTTAACAGTTTTTCACTTTTAACTTTTAGTTTTTCACTAGTTTTTACGTCCTGTGTGTATGGTTACTATCCCAAATGATAATCTCTCATATTTAATATCTACCAATCCAGTATTTTCCATAATGGTTTTCAACCCTTCAGGAGAAGGAAACTTCATTACAGAATCTGGCAGATAATGGTAGGCTTCTGGGGCGGAAGATATCAATCCTCCAATTAATGGCAGTATATTTCTGAAATAAAATAGATATAATTCACGCAAAATTGGGCTTTGAGGAGTGGTAAATTCAAGGATTATTACCTTGCTTCCCCTTTTTATTACCCTTTTCATCTCAAGGATTCCAATATGTATATTTGAAAAATTCCTCACGCCAAATGCGCATACTGCGCCGTCAAATTTATCGTCTGCAAATGGAAGGGCTTGGGCGTCTGCGGTTTGCAAGGTAATATTGTCTGATAATCCAAGTATATCTATCTTTTCCTGTCCTAATTGAAGCATCTCTTTAGTGAAATCTACTGCTGTGACTGCTACATTTTCAATCAGTCTTTTGGCAATCTCAATTGCCATATCTCCAGTTCCAGAAGCCACGTCAAGGTAAATACTGTTAGGTTTTATCTTGAGCTTATCAACTGCCTTGATTCTCCATTGTTTGTCAAACCCAGCGCTTAGCAGCTTGTTCAAAAAGTCGTACCTGTGGGCAATACTTGCAAACATTTCATTTATCTGTGTTGAATGTCTTTCCATTATGACTGATTATGTCAAATATCTATAGTATTTGTAAAGATTTTTTTACAGGCATTAAGTTAAAATAATTACATCAAGAGGCTTAAACCCCTTGTTACAATATGGAGCAATATGGAGGAAAGGTGTTTCATCCTAAACAAAGTCTTAATACTGCGCGCAGGTTTATCATTAATACAAAAAATAACTTGATTGACGGCTATAATCTTAGGAGAGTTATCAACAAAAATGGCGCTGTCATTGGACGATACCCATTAAATGTACAAATTGAGACAGTATCGACTTGCAATGGGAAATGTCAGTTTTGTCCATATCAAGGCTCATGGGGTCAAATCAACCCGGGTAAGATGTCATGGAAGACTTATGAAAGGATTATTCAAGGACTAAAAAATTATAAGATTGGCGTATTCTGTCCATATTTAAACAATGAACCTCTTACAGATATTGAACTATTTGATAAGATTGAATATGCGGTAAAACGCTTAGATATTAAGAGAATTGAGATATCTACAAATTTATCCCTTTTAAACAACGTCAACCTCTCAAGGATGAAAAAACTACTTCCGACAATACCTCATGAACTATGGATAAGTTTTCATGGTGTCTCAAGGGAGACATATGAGGATATAATGGGTCTAAATTTTGATAAGACAATAAGCAACGTCATGTCAGTAATAGAACTTTTACAGGATACGCCTCTTAATATTGTTATAAAAGGCGCAGGTATTCCAAAAAATAACTCAAAGGACTATAAACACTGGTTTTCAAGCGAAGATTATCATAGTTTTTGGAAAAAGCAGCTCTGCCAATTTAAGAAAAAACCTAAGATATATTATTTCCAATATCATGACAGGGCAGGCTCAAAACAACTAACAAATAAGGGGCTTAATTTTGATTTCTGCCGTAAGGATTTAAATAGATTTTATTGTATAAGATTTGACAAATGGGCGCATTTTTTATATACTGGAGAGTTAATTTTATGCTGTATGGATTATAATAGAGAGACTGTCTTTGACAGTAATATCAACGACAAAACCATTGAAGAGATATTTGCCTCTCCTTCATTTATAGATATGATAAAAAAAGGAACTGGACTCTCTTCATCTGATAAAGGTTTTATATGTAAAAGATGTATCTCTCCGGGCGGATAACTTATGAGTCCAATTGTCAGCGTATTAATGTCAGTATATAATGGAGAGAGATATTTATATGACTCTATTGATAGTATTCTAAAACAGACATATGAAGATTTTGAGTTTATAATTATAGATGACTACAGCACAGATAATTCCGAAGAAATTATCAAGTCATTTAGAGATAAAAGGATAGTTTTTATAAAAAACGACACTAATTTAGGTCTAACACATTCATTAAATAAAGGTCTGAGATTATGCAGGGGCAAATATGTTGCAAGGATTGACGCTGATGATATATCCATGCCTCACAGACTTAATACTCAGGTCGAGTTTTTGGAACAATCTGATTATCTAATGATAGGAAGCTGGGTATATATTATCAATGAATATAATAAGGTAAAAGCCACAAAAAAACTATTGACGCAGTGTATAGACCTAAGATATAAGTTATTATTTCGTAATAATTTTATTCATTCTACGGTAATGTTCAGAAAAGATGTTGTCTTACAATTAAATGGATACGACCCAAGATATCCTTCAACTGAGGATTACCAATTGTGGTCAAGGCTTAGCAGGATTGGCAATATAGGAAATATTCCTCAATATTTAGTCTATTGGAGGGAAAATTCTCATGGTATATCAAGTACGACCAAAAGTATTCAGAATGAATTTATTGAGAGGATTGCCTTTGAAAATCAGAAGGCTATTTTAAAAGTTAGAGAAAACAATGAGAGTTTAAATGGCGCATTATCAGAAGATGATTTTCTTCAGTCTCTAAGATTAATAAATGATTTCTTTGAGTATTTTAAATATCCTGACGCTATTAAACCCAAATTTATAGATGACGTTTATTTGAGATATTGTGAATGTAATGTTTTTGACAAAGATTATAGTGTTTTGGATGTCTTAGACAAGAGATTTTTTACAAAAGGCGATCATTTTTTAACAGTATTTAGGATTATCGTTAAAAAAACTGTTGGGAGGCATTTAGCAGAACTGATCAGAAGGCTTTTTATTATAAGAGTATAAATAATGACAGACAGGAGCAAAAATCTATGAATAATAAAATAATATCTGCAATATTGGGATTCTTAAACTCTAATGGCAGTGAGGACACTAAGCAAATATTATTAAATATCTACTTAAAGGGACTTTGTCAAACCAATAACCATTTGATGAAAGATAGATTACTGCCTTTAAAGGATAAATATATTGGTAAAAGGGCATTTATATTAGGCAACGGCCCAAGCCTAAAAAATACGGATGTTCGTCTTCTAAAAGATGAGATAACTATAGCTAGTAACGGTATCTTTTTTTTATTTGACCAGATGGGGTTTCTGCCTACTTTTTACACGGTTGAAGATACCTTAGTTGCAGAGGACAGGGCTGAGATTATCAATAAGATACGAGGAACTACTAAGATATTTCCTTATGACATTAGTCCGCATTTAAGACAGGATGAGGATACGTTATATATTAATTTTTTAAGAGGGTATCCATTTTTCCCTCAGATTTCAACTAATTTTGCAGATCATGTATTTTGGGGCGGCACAGTAACATTTTTAAATATACAATTAGCATATTTTCTTGGTATCAGCAAAGTTTATCTAATTGGGATTGATCACAATTATGTAATTCCACAAAAGGATATTCAAACAGGTAGTGTTATAATGTCTCAATCACAAGACCAAAATCATTTTCATCCAGATTATTTTGGGCCAGGGTTTCGTTATCACGATCCAATGATAGAAAGAATGGAGATTGGTTATAAGAAAGTCAAGGAATTTTGTGATAAAACTGGGTGGCGTATATATAATGCAACTGCAGGGGGAAGGCTTGAGGTATTTGAGAGGCGGGAGTTTAAATCGTTATTTTAACTGATTCAATTTTCTTAGGAGTTTATTTGAATGTATAGTCCTTTAGTCTCTGTCATAATCTGTAACTATAATTACGATTTATACTTAAAACAGGCTATTGAGAGCGTATTATCTCAAACCTACAAGAGATTTGAATTGATTGTAGTTGATGATGGCTCAACGGATAAATCAAGAGAAATCATAACTCATTATGCAAAACATAATAACATTATCTCAATCTTTAAAACTAACGGCGGCCAGGCTTCTGCATTAAATGCTGGTTTTGTTAGGACATCAGGAGAAATCATTGCATTTATGGACAGTGATGATTTCTGGATGCCTGAAAAACTGGAAAAGGTGGTTGAGGCTTACAGCAAGTCACAATACGCTATTGTGCAGCATAATCATTATATAGTAGATCAACAAGGCAGATTATCTAATAAGATATGGCCTGGAGCTGTTATAAGCGGTGATATATTTACAAGGTATTTTATTGAACATCGTATCAGTTATTTCTCAAGCACTAGTGGAATTGCCTCACTAAAAAAATATCTCATAAAAATCTTTCCATTAGAAGAGTCTTATAGAATATGCGCAGATATTCCGTTGTGCTGTATATTGCCTCTATTTGGACATTTGTTAACTTTAAAGCAACCTTTAGGTTGTTATAGGGTACATAGTGAAAATAATTGGATGAATACTTCAGCGCAAGCCAAATTGATTGAAAACATTATTAAATATACAAATTTTTTGAACCTCAAATTTGCTGAATTTGGTATAAAAAAGAAGGTGGATATTAAAAAAGGTATAAGTTATAAAAAACATCAACTCAATAACTGTCGCAGTGTAATGAGGCGATCTCTTCTATTTATTGATCTGATAACTGCTAAAATTATAATAAGATTTAAATTATTATTTTTAGTTTTTTTAAAACAAAAAATATATAATATTTTATTATGAATAAAATTGAATTAATCCCTCATAGTATCCTTGATGAAAGACATCAGTTGGTATTATTTGTGAAAAATACTGCTAAAGAGCTTAATCTCCAATTTGGTTGGCATTATATCTTGGATATTGTTTGGATACTTGATCAGATTGAAAGACAGAGTATACCCAAAGGGTCGGTAATCCTTGACGCAGGGGCAGGAAACGGTATTGTCCAGTTTTGTCTCTCAAGGCTTGGATATAAGATTATAAGCGTAGATTTTGGCCCTCGTAATCCCGGCTATAATATTACAAAATATTTTAAGATTGACAATCTAATGAATAATAACACAGGATTTGATCATAAATATTTAAACCATAAAAAAAACTCTTTCTCAACAAGCCCAAATCTCACGAAAATCATGTACGATTTCATAAAAAAAGGTATATTAAGTCTTCTTCCTATATTACAAGACTTCTTTAGTCAAAGACCAAGACCAGAGATTACATATTATAAGGCGGACTTGCAGAATATGGAATTAATTGTGTCAGATTCTATTGATGCGGTTATCTCTGTATCAGTTATAGAGCATAACAGCGAGGCAGAGGTTGTCAAGATAATGAAGGAGCTAAAACGAATACTCAAGAAAAATGCCCCAATGTTTATTACAACCAGCGCATCAGGAAGAGAAGACTGGTTTCATCAGCCATCACATGGATGGGCTTATTCAGAGAGTACAATAAGAGAGATATTTTTGTCTTCAGATAGTAAGTATCAGTCTAATTATGGTTTATATGATGAGATGATGGAACAATTAGTGAAATCTCAAGAGTTAAAGTATTCTCTTTCACCAATGTATTTCAAATCTGGGGATAATGGTATGCCTTGGGGGAAATGGGATCCGCAGTATTATCCTGTGGGGATTGTTAATAGTAAATGAATAGCAATGCAAAAGAGGAAAGATATGTTTAAAAAGAAAGATAAGATTGAAAAGATGAGAGATTTATGGGGTCTATGATGATATTAAAACAAAGACTCTGATACACGCCCTTGACTCCCAGCCTCCAAGACGTTTGACATTTTTGGATGATTAATCATATTCATAGAGGAGAATTATATAGTATGAAGAACGCAAATATAACTAATGCCGTTAAGTTTAAACTATTACCTGAGATCAAAGGAAATATCTCAGATATCTCAACAATATTGTCAAAAAATGACATTGCAAGATTGTTAAATCACGACTCTATGAAGGTTTATTATAATATTCATTTAGAAAATGATACATTCAGATTGTCTGAACTTCCCACAACAACTGCAAGGGCTGAACTAATATTGCCTGCTATCAAAAAAATAATCAATAATCAATCTGGCGATGTCTCGGTATTAGATATTGCATGTTCGCCAGGATATTTTATGTTCAAGATTGCTGACCTTGGGGTAAAAACTCTCACAGGGGTTGATGCAAGGCAGGATCATGCCGATCAATTCAATCTCTTAAATCATTTTTACGGCTATGAAAATATTAATTTTGTTCATTCAGATATGTATACATTTTTAGAAGATGAGATTGCAAAGGGCAATAAGTATGATATATGTTTATTATTTGGATTTCTTTATCATACGTCAACGCCAGTTGAGCTATTGAGGTTGATTAGAAAAATATGTAATAACTGTCTGATAATAGACACTACGCTTAATTTTAGAGATGATAAATCAATCCATATCTATGAAGAAAACACCGAGTGGAGCAGGGCAAGCACAAGCAAGGTATCTTTTACTCCAAGTTTTCACGCAGTCCCTTTGATGACTGAGACCGCAGGATTTATAAAAACACAATTTATAAAACCTTCTGAAGAGTTAAAATTATTTAACCCTGGCGGAGATAACATCAACTATTACTTCCATACAGACCTCAATCCTCTAAGACTCATACAAGGCGCAGTTAATAAGTTATCATATTTTCCAAGACTAAAACGGCTTCAAAAGATTACTGCTAAACTTACAAACAATTCAATCAAGATTGGAAGCAGGCGGGCATTTTATATAGCTTATGTTTAATCCGTAACCAGCTTTAAACAACTCCTAATTTATTTTACTTCATATTGAATAAACCTTTTCTTATGTCTATAGTCATAAGAGATATCTACATCAACCAGTTCTTTTTTTATAAGGTGGGCATTTATAAATGTCTTATTTTTTAGATACATATAACATAATAGATGATTATCACTATCGTATTTGATCTCGTCAAACTTTAAGAAAATCTGAGAGCCAGATGTTGATTTTGACAAAAAGGCAACGGCTTTTTCCTGCTTTTGCGGTATTGCCTTTATACCAATTAATCTAGCTATGGTTCCATCCTTAAATTCTATCAATTCAGGCGAGATTATCCGTTTTATTAGATAATAAACCTCATCTTGTGTGGAATCTTTATCAATCTTAGAGCGCATTCCCATTGTTTTAGGGTCAACATTAGCATTAATTTTAACTGGATCAATAAAGATATAAGGGAGATTATTTATCCTTTGCCTAAAATCTGTCTCTCTGGTTTGATAGATTATCTGATAATCTTCATCTCGTAGTGACGGCTCTTGTGACTGCCCTATATTTAATCTTGATTTAATGACTGGGAGAAATTCATTGTTTATCTCATAGCCTATGGAATTTCTACCAAGATTTCTTGCGGCAAGCGTGGTAGTGCCGCTCCCCAGAAATGGGTCTAATATGGTTTCACCAATAAATGTAAACATCTTTATTAATCTCTTTGGCAGTTCCTCTGGAAACATTGCAAGGTGTTTGGTCTGTTTAGAGCCTACAAAATTCCAATGTCCATTGAAATATTGATTCCATTCCTCTTTGGTAAGTATAGATTGTTCTTTGATCAATGGGTCTATCTTTGGAAGAGCGCCAGGTTTTTTGAATATCAAGATAAATTCATAATCCAGCTTGATAACACCGTTTCTTGGATATGGATAAGAACCCATTATTGCTGCTCCTCCCGAAGTGTTACAGGTAGTTGCCTTCTGCCAGATAATAGCCCCCATGTAATCAAGACCAATGGTTTCACAGAATTTGATTATCTCAGTTCTAATAGGAATAACCTTGTATCTGCCGTAATATATGGAGCGGGCAAACTGATCGCCGATATTTACGCATAGTCTGCATCCATCCTGCAGCACCCTAAAAGACTCGCTCCATACCAGATTAAGATTATTTATATAATCTTGATATGTATCATTATATCCTATCTGACCCTCGCCGCCATAGTCTTTTAACTGCCAATAGGGAGGCGAGGTGACCACTAGATGCACGGACTTATCTGGAATTTCAGATAAGGTACGTGAGTCGCCGATTATTATTTTATGATTTGTTATCAATTTTTACCAATTGACGATTTATAAAGTAAAACTATTCCCCGCAGAGATGTAGGGGGTTATGCAATAAGCCCCTACATCTCTGCGCCTCTGTGGTGAATTCTTTTTTATATCTTTTCTTTATGGTTAAAGACAAAAAACTTAATTTATGTTTTATCAATATTTGATTGCAGAGGTAATTTGCCCTCCATATATTATAACATATCTGAGCATATATCCTCCAAAAAGAGCCATAACCCCTATTGCTATGGCTGCATTAATATTATTTTGTCTTGACGTTGTCTTATTAGAAGAGTATTTTATCACCTCTGCTAACTCATATATCAATGGAATTATCACGCCTGTAAATATGACAAATATCCAAAAATAAACTGAATACGCTCCTGTCAAGATAACACTAACTGCGCTTGATGAATCCTTTGTTGATACGCCAGAGACAAAAAATATCATACTTATTATTAAGATTGAAAGCATTGAAACATCAATTAGATAAAGAAATATCTTATTTTGTCTAAATATAATCTCTGTAATCACATCTTTTTTGATTAAATATAGTCCAATGCAAATAACAGCATTTCCATCTATGATTGCTGAGATAAAAAATAAAATAGGAATAAATGGACTATTCCATAAGGGACGAGCATTCAATATACTAATCAGAATACCTGTATAAAGCGCCACTCCCAATGACAATATCAAACCTAAAATCTTAATAATTGCTTTGAGCCTATCCCCTTTAATCCTAAGATAGAAATTTGTATAGCTAATACAGCAGAAAAATACTAATATCCAAGACCCAATAGACATTACCGATGTATATTGGATAGTTGTAAGCAGCTTCCAAAAATAATACGGTCTTTCAAGATCAAATACAAGACATACTATGCCAAAGGTAATTGGAAATGGCGAAATAAGACTTCCAATCCTGACAATATGTCTATATTTATCATAATCAACAATCTCGGCAACCAGCGCAATCAAAAGTGCCCCAGCGCTCATGCCAGCCGCAAATAGATAAAATGTTATTACATAATTCCAGTGAATTATCTGCATTGTAAACTCTCTCCAAGAGTTGATAATCAGCTTCAACCATAAGCCAATTTAGGCGCTGCATCTTTACCCTTTGCCATGCTTTTATCTTTAAACGCTGCAGATTTATTGATCATTATCTTGCAGCTATAGGGAATATCTCTTACAATCATCTCCCAATATTGTGAATCTCCACTTTGAATCTTTCCTTGATTAAATGTCACGATATAGACAATGGCAATGCTCAAGATCAGAATAATAAAGATATATTTTTTCATATAATATGTTCAACCTGCCTTAATCTGTTTTTCTCGTCAATAATAAAGGAATTAATAATCTCTAACACAGTCAAATATATTACATCAACATTATTTTTTACACATCTCATGATTAGATCACTAACCCATAATAGATGGTCATTTATGAATTGAGAAACCTCTATATCTGAATAATTATCATATAAATTTGATAAAAATTCCAACTCCAAAGCAAGATGATCCGGCTGACTCCGAAATTCATCCGGTATATCAATTGCATAAGTCTTATATAATTCTAACATATGAAGACTACAGTCTCCCATTAATAATCCAACACTCTCAGAAATCCCAACCTTATAATCTGGATCGTCTGTCCATTTTTTAAACGTTGATTCGCTTAGACAGATATCTGATGTCTCAAAACAATCTCTATATAATGCGGCATTTGATTCAATAGTGCCAGTATAATTATCTAATGCCGTTAGATCAATCCCGTTAAAATATTGCGAAAAATATCTATAAATCTTTCCTGTCTGGAGCATCTCTAACATATCATTATCAATAGGATATAATAATCCTGCCATCATTCTGCATAGATTTGCCTTATCCATTATTTCCTCGTTATATAATAAATAGAGGGCTTAGTATCTAAACTCTCGCCTAATCTATGAGTCTTTTTGCTGATTAACATTTTTGATATAACGCTCTCAGGATCATTGATATCTCCAAAAACCCTAACTCCCATCGGACAGGTTGAAACACAGGCAGGGGCTTGACCATCTTCAATAAGCTCAAGACAAAACCCGCATTTATGGATATAGCCTTCCTTTATATTAATCACCCTTGCATTATAAGGACATGCTACCATACAATATTTACAGCCAATACATTTATTGGTGTCAATAGACACAATCCCATCACTCCTTTTGTAAGATGCCCCAGTAGGGCAGACTCTTATACAAGGAGGATTATCGCAATGCTGACACTGCGCAGGAGTAAATCTTCTATTAAAATCTGGAAAAACACCAAACTCCTGCTCTTCTATGCGGTTAAAACTCTCTTTAACATCAAGCCCATTTTGATTCTGACAGGCAACCCTGCACGAATGACAGCCAACACACTTGGTTGTATCAATTAACATAGCCCATTTTGGTTGATTATTCATGACTTAGTCACTCTTACAATCACCTCATTGGTCATAGCATGTCCTACAACAGGATCATAATATGTAGGTAAAAAATCATTATATGAAATCCCTTGATTATATGCAGTATCCAGATATTTTGAAAAAATCCCGTATCCGCTAGGCAGCCATACACAGGATGGATGTATTCCCTCAGTTAATCTGACCTTAATCCTTCCCTTTCCTATAGTTGATTCAATCATGACCTCGTCATTGGTTTTCAGACCTATCTCCGCTCCCCTTTTGGTATTGACCCACAGACGCATCATGTTATATTGGCTGCTTATCTCCATAAGAATAGGAATATTGGCGGTCATAGAGTGAGTATGGATTGCCTGTTTACCGTGTAAGAGTCTAAAGGAATGAATATCTGATTTATCTGGGCTTACTAACGGCTCCTGCCATCTTGGCAGAGGGTCAACGCCCCAGTCTTTGAGGGTCTGAGAAAATATCTCTATCTTTTTTGAGTGTGTTGAGCAAGGTTTAAATCCTTCTGTCCATTTATTTGTAACATCTTTAATGCCAACCTTTTTTAGTTCATCCGTTGTTATATTAAAAGGTTTTAGACGCAGATTATTATGCTCTTCTATTGTAAAATTAAAGAATCTGCCAATCCCAAGCCTTTTAGATAGTTCTGTGATTATATCAATCAAGGGTTTGGTATCATGGATAGGCTCTACTACCTTTTGAACCATGCTGACCTGTCCGTAGTTTCCAATATGCACATTATCAATAGAATCATCTCGTTCAAGATAAAAAGACTCGGGCAGGATATAATGGGCTAAGGCAGCGGTCTCTGAGATAACCGTGTCTATAGAAACCAATAGTTCTAGTTTTTTATACCCAGCAATAACCCGTTTGGGATTAGGATTAGTTCTAACTGGGTTATTATGATATACAAAACCAGCCTTTAATTCACCTGATAATGCAAGTTCAGGGATAGCATGAGTGATTCCGTCTGAATATGAGGCAGCAGGGTATCTGCCGGGGATCCCAGCTCCATCCGCCTTAGAGATAGTTGGCGTCATTGGGGCAGGATGGCCGCCTTCCTTTAACTCTCCCAAAACTGCCTTTAGTGGTTTATACGACCCGCCAATTTGTTCGTAATTACCGATTACAGCATTTAAAATTGCAACAGCCCTTGCTGTTTGGAAACTATTAATGTATGCTGCTCCGTACCCTCCATGATACCCTCTATGGATTATAGACTTTGGTTTATGACTGGCGAAATCTCTGGCAATCTGATATATCGTATCCTTTGGTATATCACAGATTTTTTCAGCCCATTCTGGTGGATAAATATCTATCTCATCGGCTAAAACATCAAACCCAACTGTATTTTTTTCAACAAATTCTTTATCGTAAAGGCCTTCTTTAATAATAATGTTTAACATGGAAAGCAAAAAAGCAAGATCAGTTCCAGGTTTTATTGGAAGCCATCTGTCTGCAATAACAGCAGTTTCGCTATGTCTTGGGTCGACAACTATGAGTTTAGCGCCGTTTTCCTTTGCAAGCATTAACTCTCTCATCTGATAAAGTTTAATACCTCCGCAGGGATTGCGTCCAATGGTTATTATATAATTAGAATTTTGTATGTCGCTATCTAACAGACTTCCGTAAGTTGTCTCAAATGCGGCGTTACGAGCAGTATAACAAGTTGAACCGTGAGAGATAGTGTTTGGAGAGCCAAGGGCGTGCATAAATCTAAATGCAAGTGAGGCATTTGCCATTGGATATTGAAGCCAGAATAATGATTGGGGACCGTTTTCAAGGATTATTTCGTTTAGTTTAATAGAGATTTCACTAAACGCCTGCTCCCAAGAAATGGGTTCAAATTTGCCGTTTTTTGTTTTTTTAAGTGGTTGCTTTATTCTGGCAGGATTATATAACTCATGGATATATCCGTGACCTCTTGTACAGACATATCCAAGGTTATTATTTGCTATAGGGTTACCTTCTACCTTACAGACCCTTCCGTTTTTGGTATAAACAAAGATACCGCAGCGGTTAGCCCCGCAACCCTGACATTGGGTTGCGTATTTTATCAAATGCGCCTTTTGACTTATGGTCTTCCAATGGTTAAAATTGAGAATACCTAAGGCAGAGGCAGCAGCAACCGCGCCGCCAGCTAGTTTTAGGAAAGTCCTTCTATTTAACTTTCGTATGTCAAAGGCGTTTTCTGTTGACAAGAGTGTTTCCTATCTATCTAATGGATGCCCAGCTTTAGCCCAATCGGCTATTTTCATATCAACTGCAGTTACATTGGTAAATCCAATATCCTTTAAAGCCTTAGCGGTTAAAATGCTTCTTCCGCCTATTTTACAATAAGTATAAATCTTCATATCTGTCTTTGTCTTATCAGGGAATCCAGCGATAGCCTTCCAAATCATGAATTCTGCCAAGCCTCTTGGAATATTAATTGCGCCAGGAACGTGACCATCGGCAAATTCCGCAGGTTCTCTGACATCAATAATATATGCGTCGCCTTTATTATCTACGATTTTCTTGAATTCTGCCATATTGATAACTTTGATTTGTCCCTTGACCACATTTACCATATCATTGATACTTTGGGGCCATGGGAAAGAGACCTTTGCAGGCTCTTCAGCAAAACATAGGCCAGAAAACATTAATACAAACGAGAATATTGTTATAATCAATTTAAGTAATCCTTTTTTCATATCTCTAATACACCCCTATGTAAATAAATTTATCAGGAAACCTGAATGGTTGAAGCATTTTCATAACATATTAAATAAATATTCTCTTAAAAGTCAAATTTTTGCAAGTTAATTGTTAAGGCATAATGGAAATAATTTAATAAATATGGGTTTTTCAGTCATCTTTGGATCTTAGCCTGCCTTAGTTTCTCCGCAATCAAAAGACTTTAATTCATGGTTTAAATCAAGCCTTATAAGATTATAATCACTTATCAAATTTGACAATTTTTTCTATTATTGCAACATTTTCTTTTATCCGCTGTCTTTCCTCCTCTGATATTTTATGTAAACCAGCTTCACTTTCAACTGCTCGTTTCCAAAACTTATCAGCGTCTCTACCTGTTAATGTCGGGGTATCTTTAATTGGTAATGCCATAATAGCCTCCTTAAATAAAAGAATTAAGAAACAATAACCTACAATTTTATTATAGCTATTTTATCAGTAAAAAAACAATAAGGATTTTGATTTGATTCTTTGAGTCACCTGCTCCAGCAATAGTCAAGCTTTAAAAAATTAAATCCCTCACTATCTTATATTTAGCGCAGAAATCTTATCCAATCCGCCAGTTCTTTGATAATATTCTAGCTCTTCCAGCCCAATCTTATTAATCTTCTCCCGCGTCTGCTCACCAGAGATTCTACCAACAATATAAGAAACTATTGTCTCCTGCTTTGCCTTTTGTATCTCAAGAAATCCTTTATCTACAACTGGCGTAGCAGGATATATTCCCTTAATCTGTCCATCTTTCAATATCTCAGTAAACGATACCCCAATATCCTTTGCCTTAGCCTTTGTATCATTTACAGCCTTATACCAATCAGGATGTTTTATCGCATAATAATCCCTCATGGATTGTTTATTAAAATGCACATGATATTGACTTCCTTTATATTCTATTTGTGTTGTCACCCTTACAGAATCCGTATCAATGGTATCTACAAATACAAGTTCTCCATTGTCAATTGCTAGTTCCCATTTTATATCCCATAAAAATAGACCTATCTCCTCAAAAAACCTCGACACCATCAGAGACCCAAGTATCGCCATATTCATGATATTAAAAAACTGCTCTCCCTTAAATCCAGTTATATATAACGCCTCTTGCAGAGATAGATTTCTATCCTCTGGCTCATATTTTGTGGTGAAATCTACTGTTGGCACGTTAAATCTCTCCCATGCGGTAAGTTCTTTACTCAATCCCAGTTCCAATAAAAATGTAGACTTTTCCTTATCTCTCATCTTTAGATATTTTTTTAGCACTGATGAACTTGGCGTCAAACCAAATCTTACTATATTTTCAAGGGGAATTAAACTTCCGTCTTTATTAAAATATTCGCTATAATCCCAGAGATTATTAGACATATATTTCACAAGTCTTGGTTTAATCACATTATACCGCTTGACCAATACATATTTACTCAATTTCTCTGGAAACTGACCTCTTTGATAAACAACGCCTGAATATTCATCTACAAGCCCTATATGATGTGTCTTTGCGCCTTCACTTTGGAATCTCTTAGCGAGATTGCTATTGATATATTCTAATAATATTTTATCAGTATTGGGTTTATTTGATAATTCAGAGCATAACGCCTTCCACTGTACAGGATCAGACAATAGCGAATATATCTTATGCCTTATAGCAGCCCTGCTAATATCGCTGCCTTCTATAGAAAATATCGTCCCAACATCAAATACCGATCCGCCAGATGTTGTCTCGCATACCATATATCCATCAGGTTCTTTCAAGAAATATAGATTCTGTACAGAGCCATTATAATCTGTTTTTTTTAACTGTGATGTATTTATTGTAGTTATATTGTCCATAGTAACTTCCTTTTAATGGGTTCAAAGGGGCAAGCCCCTTTGCGGGTCAAGGGCAGAGCCCTTGAAGATAATATCCCGCTAATTTCAGATCATATTGCGTGTCAATATTTATAGATCGTTCCTCAGGCATGATATAACATAACGGACTGTCATCCACTAATTTATCTTTATCTAATAACTGTATTGTCGTTAAATAGACAGCTCCATTTCTTACATATATATCTTCAAATTCCTGTCTTCTCATTCCTAAGTTATTGTTTTTATATATAGATGTTCCTATGCCATTATCTATGGAATACATAATTCTTGGATGAACCCTTTGGCTATGATAGCAGGATATGAGAGAATTTGCCGATGGGTTATCTAATAATAATTTGATTGACTGGTCAATATCTAAGGCAGTTCTAAGCGGAGTAGTCGGCTGTATTAGGGCAACAATATCCACAGTCTTATCGTATAATTCCTCATACATCTTTACAGCATGAGTAACTGTCTTTATAGTAGGGCAAAGGTCTCCTGATAACTCTGCTGGACGAATAAATGGGGCTTTTACGCCCAACCTTAATACAATATCCCTTATCTCAATTGAATCTGTTGAAACAATGGTATCTGATAAAAGTCGGCTTTCTCTAACCGCATCAATTGTATAGGCAATAAGGGGTCTGCCGCATAGCAGTGTTATATTTTTTTTGGGTATCCCTTTTGAGCCGCCCCTTGCGGGTATTATCCCTAAAATAAATTTATCCATATTTCTAGTAGATAACCTCAAAGACCTCAACTTTATTTACACGTCCCTTAATCTCAACATCTCCATATTTTTTAAAGGTAAAATGGCTTTGAGCAGCCTCATATACAGTCCTTGTCACAAGTATCTGCCCTCCCAATGCTATTGATTCAAGTCTCTCGGCTATATTTACCTCATCCCCTATTGCGGTATAATCAGTATGTTGAGGCGAGCCGATATTCCCTACGATAACCTCGCCAGAACTTATACCAATACCTGTGTGAAAATTATCGCTTATCCATTTTGTCGGCATAGATTTAATGCGTTTCTGCATCTGAACCGCTGCCTCAACTGCAAGTATCTCTTTATTTTCTAGTGGAGATGGGGCTCCAAAAAATGCAAATACCATATCGCCTACAAATTTATTTAATGTCCCATTATATTTGAAGATTATCTCCACCATAAATGTAAAATACTCATTAAGATATGTAACGACCTGTTCGGCCTCTAATTTTTCGCATAATGTTGAAAACCTCCTGATATCTGCAAATAATAACGCAATATTCTTTTTTTGAGGACTGAATAATACATCCTCAGTTGAGTTAATTATTGCCTGAACTATCTGTGGAGCTATATAGCGCTCAAGATTGCTTTTTATGCGCTCTTGCTTTATCCTCTTTTGATGAAGAAAAGAATTTTCAATAGGAGATGCAGCCAAAGAGGCAAGGACTGAAAAAAGTTTCAAATCCTTAGCAAGATAATTAAAAGGTTTTTGACTGCTTATATTTAATACCCCAATTACCTTGTCCTTTGTCCTAAGAGGAGTACACATCAAGGAGGATATCTTATTAGCGCCTGCAAAATATCTTGGATCTCTTTCAACGTCATTAACTATCTCTGCCCTGCCTGAGACAAATACCCTGCCTGCAATTCCTTCATTTGGCGCTATGGTGGTTTTTTTCTTATATTCTCTGCCCCTTGCGCCTGTAACCTCAAGCCTGCCAGATTCTTCATTTAACAGCATTATAGAGACATTGCTTAATAATAGACGCTGTTGTGAATCTGTCAGATTATGTTGTTTACGTTCAATAAGCGACAAACTACTCTTTGCTATAAGATTTTGCGCCTCATCAAGGATTAAATGTATTACCTGATCTAAATCTATACATGTGGCGAGTTTGGTTGATATGTCATACATCAAAGACATCTCTCTATATTTTTCAAGGGTATCTGTTGCCAAAGCCCTCTTTTCATATTCTATTGATATAAGATTGCTTATAACTTCTTGGAATCTTTCATCTCCGCAGTTTATCCATCCAATTATCTCGCTGTTAAACATAATCGGATGATGCCTTGTGCCAATGCAAACACCGCTGCCAAAGAGTAATGTCTCATCTTTATCATAAATGCTAAGCTGATCTGACCCATCAGCCTCAAGCAGGAAATTTACAATATTAGATATTTCCTTTTTTTGCAAAATCTTACTAAGTCTTATTTGCAGCAATATAGCTCCTTATCAGGTAAAGATATTTATGAATTATGATTTTAGATTTATGATTTAAAAATCTAAAATTTATAATTTAACCATATATAAAATCAAATATATCATTGTTGACTCTGAAAATACAAGGAGATAAGAATAAAAAATAAAGGGGTCAGGTCTTGAATTATCAGTTTTTCTTGTTTTCAATAATAACTTTACTAATAGTTGTATAATGTAATCCAAGATATTTAGCAATTTCTTTCAAAGTATATCCATGTTTTAAATAAGCTAAAGATATTTTAATGTTTCTACTTTTCTTATCAACCAAAGTATTTTCCTCAAATAATATTTTAAGCTCTGGACGGTCTATATGTCTGGATTCCGATGCTAATTCTTGCTCATTTTTCTTTTCATTTAAGAATTCTTTTATTTTCTCAATGTATTTTTCTTTGCCAAGAACTATTTGTCCTTTTAGGTTTTTCCATAATTGAGTATCATCTTTTCCATTATTCACATAATTAATGTATTCATTTATTGATTTTTGTTTATCTACGTGAAATTGAGATAATATCCATTTAATATTTAAGAAGTTTGGAGCTTTACTGAAACCCACAGTAGCTCTATAGCTGCTCCAATGCCAATCTTCAGCATTTTCAACTAAATTTGCCTTTACTGGATTTAACACAATATATTTGCATAATTGTAAAAGATATTCTTCTTTATCTACTATGATTGCCTTAAATCTTCCCTGAAAAACATGCCCAACTTTATTATGAACTCTATTATATGTTTGAGTATAAACACCATTAAGATGCCTCATCCCTTTAGATAAATTTCCGTCAGGTGTCTCAACTAAAAGATGATAATGATTAGTCATTAAACAATAAGCATAACACCTCCAGTTGTACTTAGTGATTACATAATCAAGGATTTTAAGAAAATACTTTCTGTCGTCATTACTATTATAAATATTATCGCGCCTGTTACCCCTGCTTGTTATGTGGTAGACAGCATTATTAAATTCTATCCTTAATGGGCGTACCATAATTTATTATATATTAAAAAAACTGATAATTCAAGACCTGACCCCTTTATTTACTTTATTTACTTTATTTACTTTATTTACTTTATTTACTTTATTTAATATTTAATGACCCCTTTATTTACTTTTTTAAGATAATTTGTCTTCACAAAATCAATCTCACCCTTTATATCTGATATTGTCCCTTCAATTCTTTTATGAATAATTGCCTCAAGGATTTCGGAAAATATTGGGCCTGGCTCTATTCCCATTTCAATTAAATCCTTGCCCTTTAATATTGGTTTAATATCCCTATACTCTAACAAATACCTTGAGAATGCCCTTTGTTTTTCCTTATTTTTACAGCTAGACATGATAAATAATATTGATTCAATGCCTATATTTTTTAACAATCCATATATAGTTACTGGCTCATCATGGTCAATCAAAACAATCAAGTTTGAATAATTATCTAAACCTTTCAATATTACATCCATGATTATCGAAGGGGTGTTTAGACGATTTAAGGCAGTTTCCCTGTCTCCCTTATTTAAGGTTGAGACAAGGGACTGCAGATAAAGCATACCAACATCTATATCCCTGCCTATATATGAAAGTTTATACCAAGATATTGTATCATGTATACCTTGAAGTAATTCTATCAAATGCTCATCATAGAGCAGTTTTGGATGTATGACCTTTAATAATCCATATTTGTGAAGGCGCTTAACCGCTCTTGCAGCCTCTGTTTCAGTGAATATTAATATCAATTCATCATACAATCTGGAGCCTGAGAGTTTATCAAATAGATTAAATTTCACTGCTGATTTTATAAGGTTTATTGTATGTTTACTTATCTTAAACCTAAAACGCTCTGAAAACCTAACTGCCCTAAATGCCCTTGTTGGGTCTTCTATAAAGCTAAGATTATGCAGCACTCGTATGGTCTTATCTCTTAGGTCGCCTCTTGCGCCAAAGAAATCTATTAATTTCCCAAAATCTCGCTTATTAAGTTTTATTGCAAGGGTATTGATAGTAAAATCTCGTCTATAAAGGTCTTTTTTTATGGATGATGTCTCAACTGTCGGTAATGCAGCAGGTGATTCATAGTATTCTGTCCTAGCAGACGCTATATCAATCTCATCTATAGAATTTGGAGAGTTAAGATTGGTTATCTTTGCAGTCTGAAACCGTTTATGAATAATCAATTTGCCTCCAAGCCTTGAGGCAATCACTTCAGCAAATATTATCCCGTCACCCTCTACAACTATATCAATATCAAGATTCTTCTTTGCCCGCAATAAATCCCTGACCAGACCTCCTACAAGATATACATCCACTCCTATCTCATCAGCTGCCTGTCCTGCTATCTTTAATATCTCAAGTATATGTAAAGGCAGACGCTCATTCATCACAGATGTGATATTTCTGCCCGTGACATTTTTAGGAGTTCTGGTCTCATCTTCTATTAAGCTTCCCCTAAGATATTTTTCATAGATTGTCCTTAGGAGGTCAGTCCTTGTGATTACTCCAATTACAGCCCCATTTTCAATTACTGGCATAAATCTCTGATTTTGTTCAATCATCAGGTCTTCTATCTCTTTGATTGGGGTTTTAAGCGTTGTGGTGAGGGCATCTGTGGTTGTAAATGTAGAGACATGACTGTCTTCAAAACCATGAAACATTGCTTTTTCTATATTTTCTCTTGATATCTGACCGATATATTTGTCATTTTTTATTACAGGCAGCACATTTATTCCATATCTTGTAAGTATCTTAGAGGCCTCTTTAATGGCTGCATTGTGAGCGATTGTGATAACTGAAGATGTCATGACATTTTCAGCGGTAGTGGAGGGGCTTACAGTTTGTTGTAATTTATCAATAATATCGTCTTTCAATACATCCAGAGACATCTCGCTAACTATAGTTGCAGAGGCTGCGGCGCTGTGTCCCCCTCCCCCATAATAACTTAACAACTCTGAAACATTACACTCCTTTGCCTTGCTTCTTGCGACAATTAATATCTTTCCATCCATATTTACCATGATTATAAGGGCGTCCATTTCCTGCATATCCATAATATTATGGGCAAGATGCGCAATATCTATAGTGTACTTAACCATAGACGCATGTCCAATCTTAATCCTTAATCCATGTACTGAAACCTCTGTTAGAGATGATATAAGTTCATTTAATAGTTCAAGGTCTTCAAGGGACATATCTGGTTTTAGATAATTTGAGACAATATTAAGATTTGCGCCCTGCCTCAGTAAATAAGCAGCTGCCATAAGGTCATATTCAGTGGTTGAACTGAACCTTAGCGACCCTGTCTCTTCATAGATACCAAGACATAATAGAGTTGCCTCAATAGGAGTGAGTTTTATTTTTTTATCACGTAATATCTCTGTAATTAATGTTGCGGTTGCGCCAACGTCTTTGATGGTCTCAAAGGTTGCGGCAATGTCGCCTTTTTTTCTTGCATGATGGTCATAAATAAAGGTTTGAACGCCTTTTTTATGGATTATCTCTTTGAATTGACCGATTCTATGCTGGCTATGAGTATCAACTATTATTAGACGAGATATGTTTGACAGGTCAATGTCTTTATAACGTTTTAATTCAATCTGGTAGGTCTTTAAAAACTCTCTCACAGCGCGCTCTTGCGAGCCTGCAAATACAATAATGCCTTCAGGAAAGAGTTTCTGCACGCCTACCATAGATGAAAGGCAGTCAAAATCTGCATTTATATGACAGGTTATTATTACCATAATAAGTGAAAAATTTATGATTTATGATTTATGATTTTTAATCAACATTCTTAATTTTTTGTAAATCTTAAATCATAAATCTTAAATCTTAAATGCTTTCTAGTAGTTTCTATCAACTCCATCAGTCTCTATGCTTCTGAATATCTCAAATAATGCCAAAAATAATACTAATACTAGCGGTCCCATTATCATGCCTATCAGACCAAAAAATTGCATCCCTCCAAGCACAGAGAAGAATACAAACAGCATTGGCATATTAGTTCTTCCGCTTATTATTCTTGGTTTTAAGATATTATCTACAGAACTTATGATGATAATACTGACTGCTATAAGAATTATCCCTCTGATAATATCATGTTTTATAAATAATAGATAAAAACTTATTGGACCCCAGACTGCAAAGGTCCCAATCATTGGCACAAATGACATGATAGACATTGACATACCCCATAAAACTGGCGCATCAACATTCAAAAAATACAGTGTAATCGCCCCAATGCAGCCTTGCAAGATTGAAACCAGTACGCCGCCATAGATTGTGGATATCACCATATCTTTTATCTTGCCTGCCAGTAAATCCTTATGCCATTCTGAAAATGGGAGACCATCTCTTATCTTGCTGATAAAATGCGCCCCCTGTATAAAAAAGAAATACAACGATATGATTACAAATACAAAATTCACCATTGCGCCAAGCACGCTCTTTAATCCTGTTGTGAGGTTTGTCATTGCTCCGCTGCTTGCCTTTGTGATATTATCTAATATATTTGGATTCAAAGAAAAATTATCCGGGTTTATATCTATACTTATTTGAGTCAAAATCCATTTAACTAGTCTCATAGATAATATCTCTTTTATTAATTCAGGGCCTTGGGTCTTGAGATAATTAACTACAATCTTGACCTCTGCTCCGATAAGCACAGAAAGATAAGATAACGGGGCAAATATTAGAACTATTATAACCAGTATCGTAAGTATTGATGCCAGAGGTTCATTTTTAATCAGCCTATGTAAAAATAAATAGAACGGATAAAATACAATTCCCAATACTATAGCCCACCCTATTGATGAAAAAAACGGGCTAAAGACCTCAAATGTCAAATATCCAAGTAATGCAAGAAGCGAAAATATAGTTAATAAATAGAATCTTTGACTATACATTTTGTTCCTTATGAATAAATATTTTTTCAGGAGATTTTATTGTAATTATTAATATTGGCAATACTATTTCAACTATAAAATCTATCTTTTGTGATAATTTAGACATTTTATGTTGTCTATTCCTTGCCTTTTCTTTTATTTCTTCAGTGATACCATTAAGGGCAGTAACGGTTAGATGCATTAATTCAATAAATTCATCAACTGGCAGCCGTATAATCTTCAAAGGACGACAAATCCTGCCTAATCCATCTATCAAATCAGGAATTGAAGTATTTAAGATAAGCAGCTTTGCCCCGACAATCATAGAAAAAATCTGCAAGGTATTGATTGAGGCATTATATAATCCAGTATCTGTTATATCAATAAATAAGAAATGAATCACTGTCCTGCCTTCACCATCATACATATTCCCAATAAAAGAGGCGGCTAAAAATATAATAATATATTTCAAACCTGACCGCATCTTCTTTTGTGGATAGAATAGAAATATTAAAAATAACGAACCGCCTATATAAAGCGCTGTCTCTATATTTTTTGCGCTATATAGAAGGACAACAAAAAATATGTATAAGATAATTTTAAACTGTGGTCTAACCATAGAGATTGTATTATACATTTTATGGTATTAGTTTGCAATGTGAAATTAAAATAAAAAAAATTTACAGCGGAGGCGCAGAGAGTTAGATAATGATATAAAAAAGAAAATGAAATTATTATTTAAATCTTTCTCTACGTTCTCTGCGTCTCTGTGTTTCTGTGGTCAATAGTTTTTTATAAAATCAATCACTACTAACCACACGCGCATATTTTGGCTCCTCAACTAGGGTTATTACATATTTGTGAATCCCTCTCGCAATAGATTCTGCAATATCCTCACGATAGGATTTAGAACGCAGACGTTTTTCTTCTTGTGGATTGGTTAAATAACCTACCTCAACAAGGGCGCTTGGCATTGAGGCGCCAACCAAGACATAAAATAATGCCTTTCTTACCCCAAGGTCTTCTACGCTTGAATAATTTCCCCTTACCTTTGCAAGCATTGCGCTGTGTATTAGATGGGTTAGCTTCAGTGATTCATCCCTTTTGCCTTCTCTTGCAAGCGAGGATAGTATTATGCCAAGATCACTGCCTTCCTGTTTCATTTTGCTAATGCTTATCTGGTTCTCTCTTGAGGCAACCGATAATGCCTCTTTATCGTCTGACCAACTTAGTAAAAAGGTCTCAAGTCCCTTTAAAGAAGTCCTGCTGCTTGCATTGACGTGAACAGACACAAATACATCCGCATTTTTATTATTTGCTATTGCGGTTCTTTGATCAAGCGGTAAATAAACGTCATTATTTCTGGTCAAATATACGGTTTCCTTATATTTTTCCTTTAAAATCCTTTCAATCCTCATTGATATATCTAATGTTAAATCCTTTTCGACAAGACCGTTTGAACTGATTGCCCCAGGGTCAACGCCTCCATGACCTGGATCAATAACGATTATCTTTCTTGAAGATTTAATCACATCCGTTTTTTCAACAACCTTGCGTCGTTTATATTTCTGTTTGATCTTCCGCTCAATATTTTGAACAAGCTTTGTATCAGGTTGCTGCTGCGTGTTTTGTTGTGATTCTATATTATCAGAGCGTCTTTGAGTAACAGGGGCGTCTTGAATATTTTTTGCACTTATCTGTTTCGCAGATGACTTTTTCTCAGGAATTTTTTTTGTAATTATCTGTTTAGCCTTTGGCTTTATCTCTGAGGTGATTGAAAAAATGACCTCTATATTGTTTGCCTCTCCAGTTCTTACAACCTTGCATCTTTTATATCTATCTAATTCAAAGACAATCCTGACTGTCTTTAAATCATACTGAGAATAGCGGATGGACTTAATAATTCCATCATCTATCAAGATTGGCTTATAATTAATGTTGCTCAACTCTGTATTTTTCAGATCAACATATATTTTATCCTTGAGTTTAGCCCATTTATAGTCAACCCTTTTAGATGTATAAAGCATAACGCTGCTTTGAGCAGGAGTAGTGTCATTTTTAATGCCGTCATTTTTAAAATCATTTATTTTTATGTCATTTATTTTTATATCTTTTAAAAGGGCAGTATCTTGACAGATACCTTTTTGAGAGGTGAGTAATATGATACATAAAATTAAAAATCTAACTATTAATTTTGTATTTGTAATCATATTTTCAATTCAAGTTACATAACCTTAACCTTTTTTAAGGCAGGAATGGACTCAAATAGAGTCTTTTCTACCCAATTTTTTACAGTAAGCCCAGCCATGGGACAACCGTCGCATGCCCCAGTTAATCTTACATATATAATATCATCCTTATAATCTATAAGGTCAATATCCCCGCCTTCTGTTTTAAGCCCCTGCCTGACCTTTTCAACTGCGTCAAATATTACATTATTCAAGGTTTCTTCTCCTATTTCAAGTTTATATTAACCTTCTATAATCCCAATCACATCCCTTGATGCCTTTATCTTACAATAACAAATTCAAAAAAATCTACTGTAATCCTTTATATTTTCGCATAAACCCATTATTTTTGCAAGATATTTTTTTAATTGGGGGATTTATTAAAAAAAGATTTCAACGCAGAAGAAAGATAAAAACTATTTACCGCAGAGACACAGAGATCACAGAGAAAAGATTTAATATAAATTTTTTATCTTCCTTTGTGATCTCTGCGTCTCTGCGGTGAATAGTTTTTAATTTAATTCATTCAATATCGTTACAATATTACCGTGAATAACAAGCCTGTCTTCGCTGAATAATTTAATAGCTTGCGGGTAGATAATATGCTCCAATTCTAGGATACGTTTGGAAAGAGACTCCTCAGTGTCATCACTATATACAGGCGCTGCTGCCTGAGCAATAATTGGGCCTGTGTCAACACCATCGTCTACAAAATGAACCGTGCATCCCGCTATCTTTACCCCATACTTCAATGCCTGTCTTTGACCATGAAGCCCTTTGAATGATGGGAGCAAGGCTGGATGGATATTCATTATCTTTAACTTGTAGGCTTCTAATAAAGGACTGGCAACTATACGCATAAAACCCGCAAGTATTACAAGTTCAACGCCTTTTCCTTGTAATTGCTCTACAACCTTTGCATAATATTGCGCTTTATCCTCTGACATCTCTATACAAATGGATGGAATATTATTTTCACTTGCCCGAATCAAGGCAAAGGCATCAGGGTTATCTGTGATAAGTATCTCAATAGAGGCAGCCAGATACCCATTTTTTATTGAATCAATTATAGATTGAAAATTACTCCCTCTTCCAGAGGCAAGCACGCCCAGTTTTATCATTATTACACCTCATTAGTTAGAACGATTACAGCGTTAAGACCTCCAAAACCAAAGGAGTTTGAAATAGCAGTCTTTACTGGTGTACTTATTCTCCTTAGTATAACATTAATATCACATTTGGGGTCAATATTTTTTATATTTATTGTTGGAGGAATGAGTGAATATTTGATTGATGAGGCGCTTGAGGCAATCTCAAATGCCCCTGATGCAGCTAGCATATGACCAGTTGCAGATTTATTTGCAGTCACTCTAACCGCGCCAAATACCTGATTAATAGCAGATGCCTCTGTTTGATCTCCAATCTTGGTTGACGCAGCATGGGCATTAATCAGGTCTATATCGTGTGTGGCTAATCCGCAAGACATTAGGGCTGTTTTCATAGACTTTGCCTGAGCGTTAATGTCAGGTTTCACGGGATCAAAACCATCGGTTGAATTAACATATCCAATTATCTCTGCGTAAATCCTTGCGCCGCGGCTTTGCGCCTGCTCTAATTCCTCAAGCATCATAACGCATGCGCCTTCTGAAAGAATAAATCCATCTCTATAGCTATCAAATGGCTTGGAAGGTTTTGTCATTGACATCACATGGCTGCTTTTATATCCCATCAGACAAACCCTGCATATTGGGGCATCTGCGCCTCCGCATATTACAGAAGAAGCGTAACCATGTTTGATTAATCTATAAGCCTCGCCAACAGCATTTGCCCCTGATGAGCAGGCATTAGAAATCCCAAGACAGTGAGAGGTTAATTTAAAGGTTTGGGCAATATATGAGGCAGCCACGCTTATGGTGGTGGCAGGCATTAAATATGGAGAAGGGCGTTTTGAGTCATTTTTGGATGAGCGCTCCATAGACATTATCCCTCCCCTGCTTGAACCAATAATAACTGCCGTATGATTATCAAGTTTTGAGTTTAGAGAGGCGTCGTCAACTGCCATATGGGCTGCGCTTAGCGCATATCTTGCAAAGGGATCAAGACGCTGAACCTCTTTAAAAGACATAAATTTTAATGGGTCATAGTCTTTGAGTCTTCCAGAGAGATATGGCGTTTCCAATATATCATTATATATATCAATACCGCCTCTGCCGTCTAATAACCCCTGCCAAGACTCTTTGAATGTATTGCCAAGCGGAGTTAGAGCGCCTATTCCTGTTATCGCTACTCTATTCATAAATAATAATTAAGTGAAAAGTGAAAAACTAAAAGTGAAAAGCAGTTAATATAAATATTCTTAAAATGCTTTTCACTTTTCACTTTTCACTTTTCACTTAATTATGACCTAGCAGCTTTTTCATCTTCTGTCACAGCCTTTGTGTTTCCATGCCCAACCTTGACAGTTTTAGCTTGTCTCTGGTCTGCTTGGGCGCTTTTTGGGGCTTCAGTATTGGACTCGCTGACCTTACTCTTAGCGGTACTGGAGATAGTGACCTTATCTTTTGCCTTTGTAGTCTTCGACTCGGAAGTATCAGTCTTTTTTGCAGTCTGAGGCGCAGAAGAACTATAATCAGTTTTTGAGTCAGCAACTTTCTTAGTTTGCGCGCTGTTATTAGAATTTGTTGTATCTACCTGCATATTATGCCTCCATAAAAAAACTTATAATTATCTACCCCTTTTCTAGGGGCGTATTGCTATACGCCCTTACGTGAGGTAGTGAAATCATCCATGACATTAAACTATTCCTCTAAGATTTTTTAGAGGGCGCAGCCTTTGTTTCATTCGCCTTTGATTCAACAGCCTTTTCTTTGCCGGCTTTAGAAATAGAGACAGTATCTTTATTTTCTGCTGCCTTGATGTTAGCCTCTTGAACCTTTTGCTTAGACCTGTTTGTAGTAGTTACCTTGTCGGTCTTATAAGAAATCGCTTCATTTTTTGGCCCAACTGCCTTTGTGCCGCCTGTGTCTACTGACATAGTTACACCTCCATTCAGAGTTTCTATACATTAAATTTATAATATAAATTTCTTCCCTGAAATCTACTTTGGATAACTTATCATCCATCTATGAACTTTATCGGAACTATAAAAAGAATTCTTTAGCAATTTTTTATTAATACTTATGCAAAAACTATCTATATACAATAATAACAATAATATTAAAATATTTTCAATATGAAAAACTAAAAACAAAAAATAGTGAAAAGTAAAAAACTAAAAGTTAAAAACATTCAAATAAAAAGATATTATTATTCACTTTTCACTTTTCACTTTTCACTTATCACTTTTCACATATAATCTGTCTTTTTGCCTTTTGCCCAATATAAAATTCCTTTTAAAAAACCAAGTGAAAATCTGCCTTGCATCTTGCACCGCTGACTAAATGGAGCGGCAAGCAGCGGCAGATGCCTTGCCCCATTTACCATCATCGCTAACCATACAATCAACGGATAACGTCCCTTTAACCCAGCAAATGAACTCCCTACAGCAGTTGATTTATTGAGATTATCTACTATCAGCGGAGGATGAAGATACCTTAGTCTTGGGGAATAATAAAACTTTCTGCCAGATGCTATATATCTTATCACAAACTCAACATCCTCCTGCCCAACTATGCTTGATACAAACCCATGCAGCTCGCTTAACACCTCTCTGCTATACGCCATACAACGATTAGTAGGAAAATATGCTTGATGAAAGGCATATTTATGTCTTAAAAGTGAGTAACTTGCGCCTCCATGAGGAATTACCGCATCCCTTTTTAAGACGTCAAATTCCCTTATCAGAGTTGATAGAAAATCCCTTTGTAAGATAATTGTGTCATCATCTAAAAATAATATTTTGCGTCCATAAGCCATTGAAACGCCAAAATTCCTTGATGCCCCCAATACTCCGTATCTTTCTGTGACAACAAAATATCTGATATTTAACAACTCTTTAAATTTATCAGCAATAGCCCTGCCTTCATCCGTCCCGCCTCTGTCTTCAACAAGTATTACCTCAAATTTATCCCTTTGAAGATACTGCTCTGACAGGCTGTAAAGTATTCCACTGAGGAGATCAATCCTGCCGTAAAAATTGATAAGACAAGATAACTCAATCTCATGACCTCCTAAGGACAAGGTTAAATCACCTTGGAGAGAAAACGGGAAAACCTTGTTTAATCCCAGTAAAATAGCTGACCTTAAATCCATTTTTTCCTTTGTATTATCTTGCGCTTAGCGCCTTAGATCATTTGGTATACTTCTGTATTAAAATCCTCAGACTAATATTTAGATTATGCGCTGCTATATAGAGAATCAGATTTAACATTGCTATTTGAATAATAAAATTGCCTCCCTCATAATAATTAATAGCAGCGGCAATCCCGTGTTTATGGAAATGATATATCATATTTTCAGTCACGCAAGCGTCTGGTTCACCTATGAGGTTTAGTTTTTTAAAGATTGAGCTAAGTTTTTCATCAATATTGAAATTATCGCCTGTTTCTTTGTTAAGCTCTAATATAATAGCGCCATTACGTTTACGGTATTCATCATTTTCATTAATATTTTTTATTATCTCAATATCCTCTGGCGTCAAGTTTATTGGAAAAAGCTTCGCCTTTGTCAACTTTCTTTTTAGAACAGTTAAAGGCTTATTTGAAAGCAAGATAAAATTTGCAATAATGCGCCCAGCACACATCACAAGAGTAATTAATAATAAATACTCCATATATTGAAAATATCTTAATATCATATTCATCCTCAAATCAATTATTTAAATCAAGTATAACATATTAATGATTGATTTTGTAGTTTTAGGAATTGATTTTGATATTGCCTTTGACATTTTTGTCAAACCAATGTAAACTTAGATATGAAATATATAAAAATATTCTCTATTTCGCTGATTTTGTCAATATCATTGCTTATATTGCATACTCAGGCATTTGGGGCAGTTAATAATATTAATAAAACATCCATGCCTTTTATAGAAAATATTGGACAGATAGCTGACTCTCAGGTATCTTATTATATTGAAACACTTAGTGGACCAATATATTTCACAAAAAATGGCAGCATTGTCTACAAACTCCCTCAAAAAATCACGCAGCATGGTGAGAATGGCTGGGTATTAGTTGAAAAACCGCTTATCAAGAACAGAAAATATGACATAAAGGGCATTAAACCATCTTTATCAAGGGTATATTTCTTCAAGAATAAAGATTTTAAGCCAAAGACCTATGAGATATTAAATATAGGAGAGATGTTTAAAGGTATAGAAGTTCAGTTTAAGGCAGGCAATAATTGGGTAGAGAAGATATTTCATATCAGCCCAAATGCAGACGTTAAGGATATTAATATTGAGATTAAGGGGGCTAGTTCTTTAAAAATCCTTAAATCTTCTGAGCTGCAAATAACAACAGGGGTTGGTATTTTGCGCTTGAGCGCTCCTTCCGCCTATCAGATTATTAATGGACAAAAAAAATATGTCATCGCCTCATATCAAATAAATGGCAGTGTATATGGATTTAATATTGGAGATTACGATAAGACAAAGGAATTAATAATTGATCCAGAATTAACGTCTACATTTATAGGTTCGCCAGATAATGAGCGGCTGCAGTCAATCTCAATAGATCAAAATGGAGATATCTTTGTGGTTGGAGTCACATCTTCAATGCAGTTCCCTGTCACTGCTGGGGCATATGGAATAAAAGAAAAGGGCAATCAAGATGTGTTTATCACTAAATTTAAAAAAGACCTTACAACTGTGATTGCATCATCATATTTTGGAGGCAGTAATAATGATTTTGCTAAGGCTTCTGTTATTGCAGAAGACGGCGGGATTTATATTACTGGTTATACATTATCAAGTGATATTCCTATATCTAAAAAATCCTATGGTCAAACGCATAATGGCAATTATAATGCCTTTGTCTGTAAATTAAGCAATTCTCTCGCTAATCTGGAATATTCAACATATCTTAGCGGCAATTCAAATGATTATCCAATTGCTATTGCAATAAATTTATCAGGAGATATTTATATTGCTGGATATACGTCTTCAAGAAATTTTCCAGTAACTAAGAATTCATTTAATCCTATACACAGTGGAAATTATGATATATTTGTCTCAAGGCTTTCTTCTGATCTGTCTACTCTCAAAGATTCTACATTTATAGGCGGCAGAGGCAGAGATCAGGCATCAAGTATCACTATAGACGCTGATAATAATATTTATATAGCAGGCGCAACTTATTCCAAAGATTTTCCTGTTACAAATGAGGCATTTAGTACAAAACTGAAAGGAGGCTCAGACGCAGTTGCAATAAAGATGAGTTTTGATCTGAGAGCGCTGCTATCTGCAACTTTTATTGGCGGGCATAATGATGACAGCGCTAACGCAATATTTGTAGACGGTAAAAATGTCTATGTTGCAGGAACAACGCAGTCACGTGATTTTCCTGTAACAAAAGGGACATTTGGCATTGCATTAAAGGGTCAATCGGATGGTTTTATAGCGCGCTTAAACGATGACTTATCAAAGATAATTGCTGGAACTCTTATTGGCGGAAGCGGAAAAGATGAATTAAAATCAGCGTTAATTGATGGGAAAGGAAATATATTTGTTGCAGGCACTACAGATTCTGCAGATTTCCCTGTAACAGATAAGGCGTATAGTATAAAATATAGCGGGAATTCGGATGTATTTGTAACAAGGATTGATAGTAACCTTAAGACCATCAAAGCTTCAACATTTATTGGAGGCAAGTATCAAGATTTTTTCGAGAATATGGCGCTCTATAAGGATGAATATCTATATATTGCAGGAACAACAAATTCAAGCGATTTTGTTGTGTCTGCAAATGCCTATGATAAGATGATTAAAGGAGTAGACGGTTTTATAGTAAGGCTGGACGTCAATTTGTCAATTGATGGCGCTGCAAGCTCAAAAATAGTTCCATATCAACCTGAGATCAAGGCTAAATCTCCAGCAGCATTGAGTGAACCAATAAAAAATAATAAACCAGTAGAAGCCAATGGATCCTTGTCTCACCCAAAGATAAAAGTAACAAAAATCTCTAAACCCGTTGTAATCAAGAAACCCAAAGGTAAATCCATTAAAGATAGCGCTTCCTACCTTGAGGCGCTTGATACTGTAAAACCATTTACTGACCGTAAAATTCCATTTGGCTTAGTAGCTGCAAATAATTCGTCAGAGCAAGGCGTAACCTTAAAAAATAAAGGCAAAAAGGATATAGCGATTGGACCTATTGCTAGAAAAAATAAACTTCAAGCGCCTTTTTCTATTGTAACAGAAAATTGTTCTGGGATTTCGTTAAAACCAAATGAAACCTGCGGTATAAAACTTCGCTTTCAATCTACAGAAAAAGGGACATTTACTGGCGATTTTGATATTCCATTACAAGGCGCAAGCGAAAAAAACGTTATAATAAATTTAAGCGGGATTGTAGGAGGTCAAGGTTTCTGAGCGCCTATTGAGTGATATGAAGATAGATAATAAAATAAAAGTAATAGTATTTATTTGCATTATTTTATGCGCTATATCTTGTTCAAGTTCTAAAAGGCAATCTGTTGATAAACAGGCGGAGTATCATTATAGTTTGAGTGTTACTAGACTAAGTGAAAAGAATTATCCAGAGGCAATTGAAGAGATAGAACAGGTATTTGAAATTAATCCAAACCATGTTAATGCTCATAATGTGCTTGGGCTGATTTATCTTGAATTAAAATATTATGAGAAGGCAATTATAGAATTTACTACTGTAGTAAACCTTGATAAGGATTTTATAGATGGACAGGTTAATTTAGGGGTTGCATATATGAGGATGCTGCAAAATGATAAGGCAGTGGAGGTATTTAAAAAAATAACAGATAATCCCCTTTATGCCTCTTCGCAAAAATCTCTAAACGCATATCGTAATCTTGGCAATATATACTATGATCAGGGAAAATATGATGAAGCAATTAAGATTCTGAAAAAATCTATTGCCGTATCACAAGATTATTACCCTGCATATTATTTGATAGCCTTATGTTTTAATAAATCAGGGAAATATGGTTATGCAATAGAGGCATTTACCTCTGCAATTGAGTATGACCCAGAATTTAAAGGCAGCATGGAAAAGGCAAAAAAGGAGTTTTCCAAAAAAACATTTTTGTATGATGGCAGACAAAAACAAGATATTGAGGATTTTTTGGAGATCATGAATTATTGATCTGTATTAAAGAAAAGAGTTTGCGCTTACATCGCAGGCAAGTCTACTTATGCCATCAATCGCCTTATATTTACCCACTCAATTTAAGAAAGAACCAATTTTTTTTGTTTTAAGGGTCAATATCTATATCCAAATATACCTTATCTACAACCGCTAATTTCTTTAGATTAATGATTGCCTGATTTAATAACTTCCTGTCGCTTGTCTTAAGAATAATCCTGATACTCTTTGAATAACCCTTATGCTTATAGAAAACCCTTATTGGGCCTAAGACGCTGACTTCAGCTATCATATCTGGAATCTCAAATGGAAGATCCTCTCCATTATAATAAAAAACCAGAGAAGCCATCTTTGAAAATGGCGGGTACATTAGCTCTCTTCGTTTGTTTATCTCATTAATTGCAAAACTTTGAAACTCTCTATTTTTTAAGGCTGTAAATACATTGCTTGCAGGAAATCTTGTTTGAATATAAATCCTGCCTCCTTCTTTAAGCATTTCACTAAGCGTCATTATCTCCTGATAAAGTCTCTCACTTGAAAGATAGTCAACAAATGTAAAATTAATATCTGTATTAACGTATATTATATTATCAAAATGAGCAATAAATGCGTTTGTCTTTGCCGCAAGCCTTGTGGAAATAACAATAGGACAATGTAACGCCTCATTAATTGCATCTTGATATTCGGTTTTTGTTTTTAATAAGGCGCTGTCAATTCTCACAGGCAGAAGTCCTATCTTTTGTCCTATCAGCCTCTCAATCCTTTGAATCCCTGAACCAATATTGTCAAATGTAACGCCATTACACTTTGGACAATGACTGATTGCCTTTTTTTGAAAACCACAACCGCTGCAGCGAAATATCTTATCCTCATAAAATGTAAACGGAGAGGCGCAGTTTGGACATTTAATAATATCCTCGCAATCCCTGCATCTAAGAAAGGAATATCCCTTTTTATTGATATATATTAGTGACCTGCCATCGGACTTTACTGTCTTATGAAGGATTATTAATATCTCTTTTTTTATTGTGCTTCTAACGCCAGACATATTTTCAATAACTATGTTCTGAGTCTTTCTATCCTTGTTTTTATTGGTAGTAAGGTCATAGTGATTATATTTTCCAATCAGCGTATTATAATAAGATATAGAAGATGGGCATATTGACATCAATATTACAGGACACCCCTCCATAAACCCCCGCCTGACCATTATATCACGGGCATTAAATCTTGGATGCCTGTCTTGTTTATAATATGGACTATGCTCATCCACAACTATAAGTAATTGAGGACTTGCCATCGGAACAATTGAGGCTGAAAGAGTGCCGCACACGATTACATCCTCACTATTAATAATCTCATTATATGCGCGGGAGCGTCTTACAGGACTAAGCCCGCTGTGTACAATCAGGACTCTGCGTTTGAGTTCCTGCTCAATCACAGAGGCTGTAATCTCTGCCTGCTCTATCTCTGGACAAAGTATAATGGCATTTTTTACCTCCTTTAGAAGTTCAATAACAATTGAAAGCTCATGGGTTGTGGAGACACAATGGACAAGCATGGTTTTATAGGTTTGGCTGTTGATTGATTCATATAAAGGCATCAGTTGTTCTGATGAAATAGTTGATTTGATAAAGGATATTTTTTTAAGTATTTTTTTAGTCCTTGAAACAGGGGAAGGATTCTTGGCTCTAAGTATTTGTTCAGGGATCATACCTTTTAACACAAGACCATTTTCACAATGATAATATCCGCTTATCCAGATTATTAGATCAAGGAGATTCCTTGTTAAAAGAGGTGAACTGCCAATAATAGAGATAATCTCTTTGAGATTTTTAATCTCTGATGTTTGATTATTTATGTTACAGATAATGCCGTAAGCAGTCTTGCCTTTAAGCGGGACAGAGACTGCCATTCCAATAGAGAGCTTGTTTTCAAGTTCTGTTGGACAGAGATATGTTAGCGGGCCAAGGGCTATTGGAAGGATTATGTCAATCTTTAGCATTTTTTAAATATTAATTCCATTAAGAAATAAATCTTTCACAATTAAAAACCCTCCCTCCACATATAACCTTATAAACCCTGCCCTTTAATATAGCCCCATCAAACGGCGAATTCTTACCCTTTGATTTAAATTGTCCAACATCTACTACATATTCTCTATCTATATCTACAATAGTTATATCCGCATCAGCGCCTGCTTTAAGCGTTCCTTTATCTATCCCTAAAATCCTCGCAGGATTTACAGCCATCAATTCAATCAACCTATCCATTGTTATAACATTGTCTTCTACAAGTTGTAACCCTAAAGACAAGGCAGTTTCAAGCCCGCAGATACCAAATGGGGCGTCAATAAGCCCAAGCGCTTTTTCTTCTTTATGATGAGGGGCATGATCTGTAGCTATCACATCTATAGTGCCGTCTGTCAATCCTTCTTTTACTGCCTTAACATCTTTCTTAGTTCTAAGCGGTGGATTCATCTTTGCATTTGCCCCTTTTGTAATTACCTCATCCTCTGTTAGGGTAAAATAATGGGGCGCAGTCTCTGCCGTGATATTTAAACCTCTATCCTTTGCCTCTCTAACTGCCCTGACTCCGCCTTCTGTTGAGACATGGGCAATATGAAGCCTCCCGCCAATATTCCTTAATAGCTCAATATCACGCTTTATCATTGACACCTCTGCCTCTGCTTTTATCCCAGCAACATTGAGCTTGACTGATACTGCCCCTTGATTAATCACTCCCCTGCCTGAAATATCTTTATCCTCTGCGTGTGAGATTATTAAAACTCCAGTATTACTTGAAAACTCTAAGGCTGCTGACATTATATCACTATCTATCACCGGCATACCGTCATCTGTAAATGCCTTGAGACCAGCTGATTTAAGCTGAGACATGTCTGTCATTTCTCTGCCTTTAAGCCCGATAGTGATTGCCCCGATTGGATATACATTACAAAGCGCAGTTTTTTTAATCCTTGAGAGAATAAGGGATGTTACCTCAACGCAGTCATTAACTGGAGTGGTATTCGGCATACATGCAATAGACGTAAACCCGCCTGCTATGGCTGCCTGCGTGCCTGTCAAAATGGTTTCTTTATGCTCCTGCCCAGGCTCTCTTAGATGAACGTGCATGTCTATCAGCCCTGCAAAGACATATTTACCCTCTGCGTTGATAATCTCTATATCAGGATTATCAGTAATCTTATCAACAATCCTGCCATTATCTACAAAGATATCGCCGACCTTATGGAGTCCTTGCGAAGGGTCAACTATAGTTCCATTTTTTATTATAAGCATCTAATTTTGCACAATTTTTTCTGAATCACAATAAAAACATCTATATGTATTATTATCAGGATCTTCAACCTTAACAAACCTATGCTGAACATTTTCCTGTTCCTGAGTTATGCAGTTATGATTAGAGCATTTTTCATCAAGGATAATATCAGTGGACTTATCAAATCTCATCTTGATTTTATCTTCAGTGACATCAAGCAATATTGCAATCAGAGCCATTCTTACAGGGACGCCATAAGCTGCCTGTTTAAAATACGCAGCGCGTTTGTCTTTGTCAATATCATAAGATAGCTCGCTCCTGCGAGGGAGCGGGTGAAGGACTATGGTATCATTTTTTGCCTTTTCAAGTAATTCCTTATTTACAAGATATGACATCAGGCTCTCATGTCTGGTCTTTGTTCCTTCAATTCTTTCCATCTGGATTCTGGTTACATAGATTGCGTCAAAATATTCAATAGGAATAGGCTGAAACAGGTTTTCTTCGATATCTTCAAGATTGCTGCCCCTGCCCTTTTTTAGATTTTTCATAAATTGAACATCCTTTGCGCTTAACTGCTCATCAAATTTCTTAAATTTTTTGACCTCTGTGCCATATTCAGATTTTAATCTCCTCTCAACATGTTCTGGCAGAGCAAAATCATCTGGAGCTACCGTAAAGATTGTCGCTCCAAACTTTGCCAGCCCATAAACTAGGGAATGAACGGTTCGTCCATATCTCAAATCCCCGCAGAGCGCAATATTTAAACCCTTGATCTTTCCCTTTTCTCGTCTAAGGGTGTATAGATCACAAAGGGTTTGAGTAGGATGTTCATGTGAGCCGTCTCCTCCGCTGATTATTGGCACAAGTGAATTTTCAGCGGCAAGTTTTGCAGAGCCGTCATTAAAATGCCTTAGAATAACCACATCTGCGTAGTGTTGAATGACCTTTATGGTATCAATAAGGGATTCGCCCTTTGCAGCGGATGAGGTAGCCTTTGTGTCTGCTGAACTAATGACCTTGCCTCCAAGACGATACATAGCGCTCTCAAATGACATCCTTGTCCTTGTGCTTGGTTCATAAAACATGGTAGCCATTATCTTGTGCTTACAGATATCTATAGGCTCTTTATTTTTGAGTTTTTCGTCAATCTTATCTGCAAGTTCAAATATTTTTTCAATTGAAGCCTTTGATAAGTCATTTATTGAAACCAGATGTTTAGGCAAGTTTATCTCCTTTTAATCAAAGATTAAAGACAAAAAAAAAGCCATCCCTCAAATTAGGGAAGGCTTAATCCTGCCAGTTATTTTTATATAAGTATCTTTTTATCATTTCAACCAATATTATTATAAAACATAATCAATAAAAAAATCAAATATTTTTAAAACAGATAGAAGATTATAAAGGCATATATGTTAAACTATCTCAATCAATACAGGAGAAAAAATAGATAGATGATAGAAAAAGAGACAGTTTTAAAGATTATTCAAGATAGAAAAAAACCAGCGTCATTTAAAGAATTATCCGTCTTGCTTGAGATTGGAAATAATCAGTCCTCTCAATTAAAAAAAATGCTTAGGATTATGTGCAAGGAAGGCGTCATAGTCCGCAATAAAAAATTCCTCTACTCACCAGCATCTGAGGTAAACTTGGTAACTGGATATTTTGAGGCTCATAAAAATGGTTTTGGATTTGTAATAACAGCTAAACCAGGAGAGCGCGATATATTTATACCTCAGCGAAAGACCATGACTGCTATGAATAATGACAGGGTTATGGCAAGGATAGAGCGTGAATCAACACGTGACGGCTCAATCGTAAAAATCCTTGAACGCGCAAATACCTTTATGGTAGGCGCTTTAGAGGAATCTGGAAACGCATTTTTTCTTAAACCTAATAATAAAATGATCTCTATAGAGGTCTATATCCCTAAAAAAGATTCTAAAAAGGCGCAGGCGGGCGACACAGTATCTGCGCAGATAACAGAATTTCCAGAGTCTGGCAGACCCCCAAGGGGAAAGGTCTTAAAGATTCTAAAGACACCTGCAGAACCAAATGATGAGATTAATTATATTATTGAGGAATTCAACCTGCCTAAGAGATTTCCGACAAGGGTGGTTAATCAGGCAAAAAACATAGACTCCGTGATTACGCCAGAGATATTAAAGGGGCGTAAAGACTTAAGGGGTCTTAATACTGTGACAATTGACGGTGAGCGGGCAAGGGATTTTGATGATGCCGTATCAATAGAAAGAATCAGTAATGGTTATAAACTCTATGTTCATATTGCAGATGTTGGATATTATGTGCCTATAGAATCTGATATTGACCTTGAGGCAAGGGAACGCGGAACAAGCGTTTATCTCCCTGACAGGGTTGTGCCGATGCTGCCCAAAAAACTCTCTGAGGATATCTGCTCCCTAAAGCCAAAGGTAGATAGATTGACATTTACGGCTGAGATGGGATTTGACCTTAATGGCGGGGAAATAGGCGTTTCGTTTTATCCAAGCATAATAAACAGTAATGAACGTCTGACATATACGGATGTCTTTGGAATCTTGAATGAGGGAAGTCCCAAATTACTCAAAAAATATTCAACCTTTATCCCTGATTTAGAGCTTATGGGTGAGCTTTGCAAGGTTTTAAGCAAAAAACGTTCAAGTCGTGGAAGTCTAGATTTTGATCTGCCTGAGCCAGAGGTGATACTTAATCTTCAAGAAAGACCTGAAAATATTATTATTACTGAGCGTAATTTTGCCCATACCTTGATTGAGGAATTTATGATTGCGGCAAACGAGGCGGTTGCTAAGTGGTTGAGTTCTTTAGATATACCTATTCTTTATAGGATTCACGAAAAACCAAATAATGATAAACTGGAAAATATTGCCAAGATTCTTAAATGTATAGCTGACATAAAGATAAAAAAATTAACGCCAGAAGGCATTGCAGGCGTTATCGCAAAGGTCAGCCACAACCCACTTAGAGACGTGATAATCTATATCATCTTGCGAAGCATGAAACAGGCGCAGTATTCTCCATATAATGTCGGGCATTTTGGGCTTGCATCAGAGTATTATTGTCATTTTACATCCCCTATCAGGAGGTATCCTGATCTTGTAGTCCATAGGATTTTAAGGGATGCCCTTAGCGCTGGCGGGATTAATGATAAGGTAAAAAGACAGCTTTCCAAGACTCTGCCGATGATAGCGTTTAAATCATCCAAGATGGAGCGTATTGCAGAACGCGCAGAAAGAGAGGCAATAGCCGCATTAAGGGCATGGTTTATGTTAGACAAGGTTGGCGAGGAATTTCAGGGAACAATCATTGGCATAAACGCAAATGGAATAAGGGTAAGGCTTAGAGATTTTTATATAGAGGGATTTCTGCATGTCTCGGATATGACGGATGATTTTTATGTCTTTCATGATGAGTGCCTGTCTCTGACTGGCAGAAATAAACGCAGGAAATTTTCAGTAGGCGGCAATATTACCGTAAGGGTTGACAGGGTAGATACAGTTGGGAGAGAGATTATATTTGGGATTGTTTGATTGGAAGATTTTCATGCAAATACTAAGAAATGAAAGACTATTCACCGCAGAGGCGCAGAGAGCGCAGAGGTATGCAGAGAAAAAATAACTTTTGCGGATTTAAGTTTGTAACTCAAGTTTCGCATCCTAATAATTGGTTATAACATATTGATATAATTAAATAATATAGCATAAATAGGCTATAAAATAGTATAATTGTTTTAATTCCCCTTTTTTAAAAGGGGTGGCAGGCTTT